>Ga0187865_1001224_pt1 | contig 30593 bp, 34 predicted proteins | sample June2016WEW_11_1_2_FD_132989 | JGI IMG/M metagenome (GOLD analysis project Ga0187865, IMG submission 132989) | Peatland microbial communities from SPRUCE experiment site at the Marcell Experimental Forest, Minnesota, USA - June2016WEW_11_100 | ecosystem: Environmental > Terrestrial > Soil >...
GCGGCCTGCGGATCCACGGTGACGGCGGCGACGCCGGTGCCCCCGTCCTTGCTGCCGGAGCAGGCGGCGAGAGCGGCGGCCGACAGGACGAGGAGCGCGCGGGCGCGGAGGTGCATCGTCGCAGTCTACACGGCCGGCCGCGGCGCCTCAACTCTCGACTCTCCACGCGCAACCGTCTAGGTTGTTCGGCGTGAGCGACGCGATTCTGCGCCCGAAGTCCATCGCGGTGATCGGCGCCTCCCGCACGCCGAACACCATCGGCTGGCAGATACTCGACAACCTCCTCCGCTTCGGCTTCAACGGCCCGCTCTACCCGGTCAATCCCAAGGCCGAAGTCATCCACTCGATCCGCGCCTATCCGACGGTGCGGGCGATCCCGGATCCGGTGGACCTCGCGATCGTCGTCGTCCCCAAGCACCTGGTGCAGGGCGTCGCCGAGGAATGCGGCCAGAAGAGGGTCAAGGGGCTGGTCGTCATCACCGCGGGCTTCGCCGAGGTGGGAGGGGAAGGCATCGTCCGCGAGGCGAAGCTGCTCGAGACGGTGAAGCGCTACGGGATGCGGATGGTCGGGCCCAATTGCATGGGCGTGCTCAACAGCAGCCCGGACTTCTCGATGAACGCGACCTTCGCGCCCACGATGCCGCCGTACGGGCCGGTCGGCTTCATCAGTCAGTCGGGCGCGATGGGGCTCAGCATCCTCGACTACGCCGAGGAGCTGGGGATCGGGATCCACCAGTTCGTCTCCGTCGGCAACAAGGCGGACGTGTCGGGGAACGATCTGCTCCTCTACTGGGCCGACGACCCCGAGATCCGCGTGATCCTGATGTACCTCGAGAGCTTCGGGGATCCGCGGCGGTTCTACCAGATCGCGCGCGAGCTGACGCGGAAGAAGCCGATCTTCGTGGTGAAGGCGGGGCGCACGGCGGCGGGGGCGCGGGCCGCGTCGTCCCACACCGCCGCTTTGGCCGGGACCGATCTCGCCGCCGACGCGCTGATGGAGCAGTGCGGCGTGGTGCGCGCGCAGACGGTCGAGGAGCTGTTCGACTACGCGATGGCCTTCCCGCGGCTCCCCCTGCCCAAGGGGAACCGCGTGGCGATCGTGAGCAACGCGGGCGGCCCGGCGATCATCCTGGCCGACGCCTGCGAGTCGCTGGGACTGTCGGTGCACGAGCTCTCCGCGGAGACGCAGGCCGCGATCCGCCGCCGCGTGCCCGACGAGGCCGCGGTCCGCAATCCGGTGGACCTGATCGCGTCGGCGACGGCGGAGACGTACCGGGACGTGCTGGCGCTGGTCCTCCAGGACCCGAACGTGGACGCGGTGATCGTCTCGGTCGTGCCGCCGCCGCTCGGCAGCAAGGCCAAGGACGTCGCAGAGGCGATCGTCCGGGTCGCGGCGTCGCGGCGCGACATCCCGGTGATGGCCGTGCTGATGGGACGCCAGGGGATCCCGGCCGGGATGCGCGAGCTGCTCACGGCCGGAATGCCGGGGTACATCTTCCCCGAGTCGGCGGCGCGCGCCCTCGCGGCGATGAACCGCTACCGGGAGTGGCTGGAGCGGCCGGCGGGGACGGAACACCGCTTCCCCGCCGACGCCGGCCGGGTGGCCGGGATCCTGAAGGGCGCCGCGGCGGAGGGGCGGGAGAAGCTCACCGAGGCCGAGGCGATGGAGGTGCTCGGCGCGTACGGCATTCCCACCGTGCCGTGGCGGCGCGCCGTTTCCGCGGACGAGGCGGCGGCCGCCGCGCGCGCGATCGGTTTCCCCGTGGTGCTCAAGGTGATCAGCGCCAGCATCGTGCACAAAAGCGACGTGGGCGGCGTCGTGCTGGGGCTCTCGTCGGAGAAGGAGGTCCAGGAGGGCTACGCGCGGATGCTGCAGCGCGTCAAGGAGCGCGCCGGCGTCGTGCCGGAATCCGTCTTCGTCCAGGCGATGATCCCCGGCGGTCGCGAGACGATCGTCGGCTCCACGCGCGATCCCAAGGCGGGCCCGCTCCTGATGTTCGGCCTGGGCGGGCTGGCGGTGGAGGTGCTGAAGGACGTGGTGTTCCGCGTGCACCCGGTGACGGACGTGGACGCGCGCGGGATGGTGCGCGGGATCCGGGGCTTCGGGTTTCTGGAGGGCGTGCGGGGCGAGCCGGCGGTGGATCTGGTGGCGCTCCAGGAGATCATCCAGCGGGTCTCGCAGCTCGTCGGCGAGCACGAGGCCATCCTGGAGATGGACATCAACCCGCTGGTGGCGTTCCCCGACCGCGTGCTGGCGCTGGACGCGCGGTTCCGGATTGCGCGCTAGCGAGCAGCCGCTGCGCCTCGCGGTATCCGTCCGGATTGCCGACGTCGGCGAACGGCGTTGCGTACACGAGGCCGCGGAGCCGGCCGGCGGCCGCCAGCCGCGCCATCAGCGGGACGTCGTCCAGCTCTTCGCCGGGTCCCAGCCCGCGCTCGACCTCGGCGATGATCTGGGCCACGTCGGCCTGGAAGGCGTAACGGCCGATCGGCGTGTCGAACCGCTCCCCGGGCGCCAGCCGGAGCTGCCCCTTCGGGCGCTTGGCACCCACGGCGGTGATGCGCACGCCGTCCGGATCGGGCCCGAGGGGCTGGACCGACGCGGGCGCGGAGCCGCCCTTGCCGCGCGCCGTCTCCGCGTTCATCCGGGCCACCAGGACCGCGTGGTCGCCGCTCCCGGCGGCGATGGCGACGAGGCGGCCCAGCGGGCTCGGCGGAACGAAGAGGTTGTCGGGGAGCAGCACGGCGAAGGCCTCCCCCGGAAGGACCAGGGCGCCGAGGCGGATCGCGTCCGCCAGGCCGCGCGGCACGGCCTGGTCCACGACCTGGGAGCGCGGCGCGAAGCGGGCAGCCTCCGCGGCGAGCGCGTCGTGCGCCGGAGGGCTGGCGACCACCACGATCCGGTCCAACCCGACTTCGCGCGCTTCGACGATCGCGTGCGCGAGGAGCGAGCGGCCGGCGACGTCGAGCAGCGCCTTGGGGCGGTCCCCAAGGAGCGAGCGCATCCTGGTGCCGAGGCCGGCGGCGGGTATGACTGCGGCGGTGAAGCCGGTCAAAACATCGACATCGCGAGGAACGACCGGAGATTGTCGTTCGTCACGCGCAGTCTCGAGGAGAGGAGCCGGACGACGGCCCAGAGCACTTTGTACGCGATGTCGCGGTTGAAGTCGAGCAGCAGCTCGAAATCGGACCGCGAGATCGTCACAAGCGTGCAATCGCTGTTGGCGATCGCGTCCGTGGAGCGCTCCGACTTGTCGAAGATCCCCATCTCGCCGAAGCAGGTCCCGGGCTTCAGCACGGCGAGCGCTTCCTCGCCGCTGCCGGGTACGATGCGGCTGATCCGCACGTCGCCCTCGGCGATGATGTACAGCCGGCTGCTCGGCTCGCCCTCCTTGAAGATGGTGGCCGCGCCCTGGAACTTCTGTTCCTTGCACACCTCGGCGACCTGGGCGAGCTCGTCGTCGTCGAGGTCCGCGAAGATGGCGGCCTGCCTCAGCAGTGCGAGGTCCATGTGATCGGGGGTGAAGGTATCCCGCCCGCCAAAGCGCAGCAAGTCCGCTCCGGCAGGGTACTTACGCCCGCCAACGTGGTCTCGTTCTCGCGCGTTCCGCTGGCGGTGGCGTTCGCCGTCTACCCGGCGGTGGGGGTGCGGATCGCCGTGCTCGCGGCGGCGGCGGCTACCGATCTGCTGGACGGCGCCCTGGCGCGCCGCCTCGGCCCGTCGCGGCTGGGCGCCTGGATGGACCCCGTGGCCGACAAGATCTTCATGCTCACGGCCTTCGGCGCGCTGGCCCTCGCGGGTGCGCTGGGATGGCTGGAAGTGGCCGGCGTGCTCCTGCGGGACGTGCTGACGCCACTGGGGTACTTTGCGAGCTGGGTGGTGCGCCGACCGTTCGCCGTGCCGGCCCGCGTAGGCGGGAAGGCAGTGACGGTGGGACAGACCCTGACCCTGTTCGCCTGGCTGCTCGACTCGTCGCTGCTGCGCCCGCTCGCCTGGGCGACGGCGGCCATGGCGCTGTACGCGATCGCCGACTACGGCCGCCTGGCCGTGCGGAACGTGGAGCGACCGCAACCCTGAGGAGGATGGCATGCACGCTGCGACCCGGTTGATCCTGCTCGCGCTCCCGCTGGCGCTCGTCGCGCCGCCGGCCGCGGCCCAGGAATTCCATCCGCCGTCGGGCGGCAGCACGGCCGCCGAGCCCTCGGTGGGCGGTCCGTCGGTGGACCTCTACGGCTTCTCCGTGCGCGGCGGCCTCGACGTGACGCACGGCGTGCAGTGGGTCATCGGCACCAGCTTCGACGTCGCGGAGCTCTGGTCGCCGCGGGTCCGGCTCCGGCCCTCCGTCGAGATCGCTTCGGAGCCCGGCTCCACGGTCACATTCCACTGGGCCGGCGAGCTCATCTACCGCTTCCAGCCGGACAACGCCCCGGCGATCCCCTACGTGGGCATCGGCGTCGGGCACATGAGTGCCGCGCACCCGACGATCTGGCCGACGATCGCGGTCGGCTTCGAGCTGCAGCTGCGGCGGTCGTTCAACTGGCTCATCGAGTACCACGCGCTGGACCGGCTGGGCCGGCATCGGTTCCTGATCGGGCTCTCCACCCGCGGCGCCGGCGGAGACTGACGTGGCGGGGAAGCAGATCGCCCTGACGTGGCAGCACAAGCTGGTGTTCTCGGGCGGCGTCGCGGGAGGGCCGTCGCTCACCCTCGACGGCAACGGAGCGGAGGCTCCGGGCCCGATGGACACCCTGCTCCTGGCGCTGGCGGCGTGCACCGGCAGCGACGTGGTCTCGATCTTGGAGAAGATGCGCTTTCCCGTGCGCGCCCTGACCATCGAGGTCACGGGCGAGCGCCGAACGGAACATCCGAAGCGCTACACCGCGATCGTGCTCACCTTCCGCATCAATGCGCCCGGCGTGACCGAAGAGCGCGCGCGCCACGCCATCGATCTTTCGATGGAGAAGTACTGCTCCGTGCACCACTCGCTGGCTCCCGACATCGCGCGGCGCTATGAGCTGGTGCTCGAAGGGTAGGGCGGCCGCGCTGCTGGGCGCGGCGCTGGCCGGGGCGGCGCCGTGCCGGGCGCAGGTCCGGGAGGTGCAGGTCTGGGGTCTGGCCGTGGCGTCGCAGCCGGCGCTCTACGCCGCCGGCTTCGGCTTCGCCTGGCGCGACAACCAGCGCAGCCGGATCGCACCGGCCCTGGCGCTGGGCGCGCTCGGCAACGGCAGGCTCGGCGCGCGGGCCGATCTCGCGATCCACTTCCTGCTCGATCCCTACAAACGTGCCGGAACGGCGATCTACGGGGGCGGCGGGCTGACCGCGTCGGCGGCCGGGGGCCGGGTGACGCCCTACGCGCTCCTGGTGCTCGGGGCGGAGCGGAATCCCGGGGGCGCGGGCGGCTCGTTCATCGAGCTCGGCGTGGGAGGCGGCGTGCGGCTCGCCGTCGGCTACCGGTGGCGGAAATCGAACGCCCCGGGCCGCTAGGCTCCGGGGCGCGACACGTCAGGCTTGGCTGGCCGCCTCCGTCAGGCGACGCCGGCCGGCTCGACTGACTCCGGCCGCGGCACCACCGGCTGGCAATACCGCTCGCCGAGAGTGCGGAGCTCCTTCAGCTGGACGGCCGTCAACTCCTCGTACCGCTCGCCCAGATACGCCATGGTGTCGTCGAACCACTCTTTCCGGTGCTCGTCCGCCGCTTCCAGCACTCCACAACGCAGGATGTGGCTGAACAACTCGTCGCGGGCCAGCTCAAACGCGGTGGGCACATGGACCTTGCGGCGGCTACTGCGCTTCGACATCACACCTCCATTCGAGTCAATGCGGGCTTTCCCGCAGCCCTGAATATAAAAGGGGCGCCGAGGCCGGGCAAACGTCAGAGCAGGTCCGCGAACAGCGTGGCTGCCGATTCCGCAGCCCGCGCGCGCAGCGGGCGCCGGCGCCACTCCGCGCTTTCCACCCGCATCGCCTGCTCCAGGTCCACGGCGAAGAGATCGGCCATCCTGCGGCCCGTTTCCGGGTCGGCGATCAGCGCGTTCATCTCGAAGTTCCGGTGCAGCGAGAGCGGGTCGAGGTTGCTCGAGCCGACCAGCGCGACCAGGCCGTCCACCACGGCCGTCTTGGCGTGGAGCATGACGCCGGACCACTCGTAGATCTCGGCGCCAGCGTCGAGCAGCGGCTGGTAGATCCGGCGGGCCGCGTAGCCGGCGATCGGATGGTTGTTCCGCCCGGGCACCAGCAGCCGCACGCGGATGCCGCGGCGCGCGGCCCGGATCAGCGCCTCGAGGACGCGCCGCGGCGCCACGAAGTAGGCGTCGGTCAGATCGATGCTCTCTTCGGCGCGGTCCGCGAGCCACTCGTAGATCGCCGCCACCCGGCCGAGGCCGGGGCGGTCCCCCACCACGATGACCGCGGCCTCGCCCTTTTCGGGCGGCGGCCGGCGCGACAGCGACGTGGGCGGCGGCTCACCGCGGGCGCGGCCCCACATCCGGTCGAACGCCAGTTGGAGGTCAAGGACGGCGGGGCCGCGGATGGATACTGCGGTGTCCCGCCAGCCGCCCCCGCCCAGGTCCGACGGCGCCCAGTGGTCGGCGATGCAGATGCCGCCCACGAACGCGATGAGGTCGTCGCACACCAGCAGCTTCCGATGATCGCGATGCCTCAGCCGCAGCCAGCTCCACGGGGCCAGGGGAGAGAGCGGCCGGAAGGCGCGCGCGTCGATCCGCGCGGTGCGGAGCCGGCGGCCGACCGGGCCGCCGCGGACCAGCAGGGAGCCGACCGGGTCGTACAGGACCCGGACCTTGGCGCCGCGCTCGCCGGCCTTCCTGAGCGCGGTTGCGAACTCGCGGCCGGTCTGGTCGTCGGCCATGATGAAGTTCTCGAAGCAGACGCTGCGCTTGGCTGCGCGGATGCCGGCCAGCATCGCCGGGAACGCGAGGCCCCCGTCCCGGAGCACGCGCACGGCGTGACCGTAGCGCAGCGGCGCCGCCGCGATCTCGGACAGCTCGAGGAGCGCGAGGGGCGAAGCGAGCTTTGGCGACGCGGCGGCCGGATTCACGGACCGTATTCTAGGGACGCGGCGCCCGGCGGGCGAGGCGTACGGCGTTGGCGGCCGCGGCGGCCGTGGGTATGATGAACGCACGTGACACCCGACGAGACGTACGATCCCAAGCGGGTCGAGAAGCTGGTCGAGATGCTGCGCGCCCTGGCCCAGCGCATCATGGCCCTCGACGCCGAGGGGCGCCTGCTAGGCGACTCGTCGGCGCTGCTGCGCGAGCTGGGGGACATCCGCTCCGAGCTGTTCACTTACGAGGTCCGCCTGACCTTCGACTCGCCGGACGTGGCCGAGCACCGCCGCATCGTCGAGGAGGCCGGGGGCGACTGGTCGCCCGAGACGGACAACGGACCCGATGAGGAGGAGCCATGGCGGAAGCCGGACGATCGCTGAAGCCCTTCTACCTGCTGCTCGGCGCGATCGCGGTGGTGGGCGCGGTGCTGATCGCCGTCTTCGGCGGCGGACCAGCCATGCCCGAGGTGGAGGCTTCGTCCGACTGCCAGAATCTGCCCGCCGGGGCCCAAGCGAAGGGCGTCGCGCTCGGACCCGACTCCGCCAAGGTGCAGATCGACGAATACTCCGACTTCGAGTGCCCGTGGTGCGCGCGGTTCGCCATCCTCACGGAGCCCGACATCCGGCAGCGGCTCATTCCCACGGGGCGCGTGCGGTGGCGGTACATGAACTTCCCGCTCGACGGCCACCCCGATTCCCCGGCCGCGCACCTCGTGGCGGCCTGTGCGGCGGAACAGGGGAAGTTCTGGGAGATGCACGACCTGCTCTACATGAACCAGAACGACTGGGCGTCGCAGAAGAACCCGATGCGGCTCTTCCTCCGGTACGCCAACCGCATCGGGCTCAACACCGACTCCCTGCGCGAGTGCGTCAAGGCCAAGCGCCCCTGGGCCGGGATCCAGGCCGAGAAGTGCGAGGGGATCCGGCTCGGGGTGGGAGGAACGCCGACGTTCTTCGTGAACGGCGCCAAGCTGCCGGACAACACCATCCCGGCGTACGACGATTTTGCGCGCATCGTGGACTCGATCACCGCGGCCACCGCGGCCCACCCGGCCGCGGCCAGCAAGCGCTGAGCGGCCGTGCGGCACCGCATGGCGGCTGCGGTCCTGGCGTTGGGCGGCCTGCTCGTCTCGATCTATCTGCTGCTCTACAAGCTCGGCGTGATCGGCAGCATGGTGTGCGGCGCGGCGAACCCCTGCGAGCGCGTGCAGGCGAGCGGCTACTCGGTGCTGTTCGGCGTCCCGGTCGCTGCGTACGGGGTGGGCGGGTACGTCGTGCTTCTGGTCGTGGCGTTGTACGGGCTGCGGGCGTCGCAAGTCTCCCGGCCTGCGGCGACGCGCTGGCTGGCCGGCCTCTCGGCGCTCGGGGTGGCCTTCTCCCTGTACCTGCTCTCCCTCGAGCTGTTCGTCATCCACGCGATCTGCCGGTGGTGCAGCGTCTCCGGCGTGCTGATCCTGGCGATCTGCCTCGTCTCGATCGTCGGCCTGGTCGGCGCTAGCCGGGCACCCGAACCGTGAGCACGGGGCAGGTGGCGATGCGGGCGACCCGCTCGGCCACGCTGCCCAGCAGGAGATGCACGAGCCCGGTGCGGCCGTGGGTGGCGACCACGATCAGGTCGGCGCCGTGGCGCGCGGCCGCGTCCGTGATCGCGAGGTAGGCGGGACCGAAGACGACTTCGGCGGTCCACGGCGCCCTGGTCCCGATCTCCCTCGTTCCGAACTCCTGCAACTGTTCGCGCGCCATCGCGGCCAGCTCCGCCAATTCCGCCGCCGCGACCTGTGCCTCCTCGCTGCCGCCCTCCAGGGCGTGGACCAGCACCAGCTTCCCCTCGAACCGGCCGGCGATCTCGATCGCCGGCCGCACCGCCACCGCGCTGTTCCCGGAGAAATCGGTGCACACCAGGATCGTCTTGAACACGCTCAGGCCTCGCCTTCCTCGTATTCCGCCTTGAGCCGCTGCACCACGGCGGGATCCGCCAGGGTGGTCGTATCGCCGAGGGCCCGCCCCTCCGCGATGTCCCGCAGCAGCCGACGCATGATCTTGCCGCTGCGCGTCTTCGGCAAGTCGGCCGCGAACAGGATGTCGTCGGGCCGGGCGATCGCGCCGATCTTCTTGGCCACGTGCTCCCTGAGGTCGTCCTTCAGCTCGTCGTGCGGCTCGAAGCCCGACTTGAGCGTCACGAAGGCCGCCACCGCCTGGCCTTTCAGGTCGTGGTGCTTCCCCACGACCGCCGCTTCGGCCACGGACGGATGGTCCACCAGCGCGCTCTCGATCTCCATCGTCCCGATCCGGTGCCCGGCCACGTTCAGCACGTCGTCCACGCGGCCCAGCAGCCAGAAGTAGCCATCGTCGTCCCGCTTCGCCCCGTCCCCGGGAAAGTACATTCCCGGCCACTTCGACCAATAGATCTCCTTGTAGCGTGCGTCGTCCCCCCAGATGGTCCGCAGCATCCCGGGCCAGGGCGCCGTGAGCGCGAGGAAGCCGCCGCCGACCTGCAGGGTCTTGCCGGCGCCGTCCACGACCTCCGCCGCGACGCCCGGGAAGGCCCGCGTGGCGGAGCCGGGCTTGGTGGCCACGACGCCGGGCAGCGGCGTGATCATGATCCCGCCCGTCTCCGTCTGCCACCACGTGTCCACGATCGGGCAGCGCTGTCCCCCGATGTTGTGGTGGTACCACATCCACGCCTCGGGATTGATCGGCTCGCCGACGGTGCCCAGCAGCCTGAGGCTCGACAGGTCGTGCCGCTGCGGCAGCTCGGCGCCCCACTTCATGAACGCGCGGATCGCCGTCGGCGCCGTGTAGAAGATCGTCACGCCGTAGCGCTCCACGATGTCCCACATCCGGTCGCGCTCCGGCCAGTCGGGAGCGCCCTCGTACATCACCTGCGTCGCGCCCAGCGAGAGCGGGCCGTAGACCACGTACGAATGGCCGGTCACCCAGCCGACGTCGGCCGTGCACCAGTAGACGTCCGTGTCCTTCAGGTCGAAGACCAGCTTGGTCGTCGCCAGCACGTGCGTCAGGTAGCCGCCCGTGGTGTGGACGATCCCCTTGGGCTTTCCGGTGGTGCCGCTGGTGTAGAGGATGTACAGCACGTCCTCCGCGTCCATCCGCTCCGGCTCGCAGTAGGTCGCGGCATCCTGCATCAGCCGGTGCCACCAGTGGTCGCGCCCCTCCCGCATGTGCACGAACGATTCGTCGCCGGTCGCGCCGAAGCGCCGCTGGAAGACCACGACGTGACGGATCGTGGGGCAGTGCTCCAGCGCCTCGTCGGCCGCACGCTTCAGGGGGACCACCTGGCCCCGCCGGTATCCGCCGTCCGCCGTCACGAGCACCACCGCGCCCGCGTCGTTGATGCGGTCGCCGAGACTGTCGGCGCTGAAGCCGCCGAACACCACGGAATGCGGCGCGCCGATGCGCGCGCAGGCCAGCATCGCCACCGCCACTTCGGGGACCATCGGCATGTAGATCGCGACGCGGTCGCCCCGCCGCACGCCGAGCTTCTTGAGCACGTTCGCGAACTTGTTGACGTCGCGGTACAGGTCCCAGTAGGTCAGCGTCCGGCGCTCGCCCGGCTCCCCTTCCCAGATCAGCGCCGCCTTGTTGCGCCGCGCCGTCGTGATGTGGCGGTCGAGGCAGTTCACCGACGCGTTGATCGCTCCGCCCACGAACCACTTGGCGTGCGGCGGCTGCCAGTCCAGCACCCGGTCCCAGCGGCGGAACCAGTCCAGCTGCTCGGCGAACGACGCCCAGAACCCCTCGGGATCGCGCGCGGCGGCCTCGTACAGCGCGTCGGTCGAGCAGTGCGCCGCGGAGCGGAACCCCTCCGGTGGCGGAAAGACGCGGGTTTCGTCGAGCAGCGTATCCAGAACGATTGTGTCGGACATGCGGACGTACCTCGCGCGCGTCGGTGGCAGTGCCGAAGTGCCAAATACTCTTGCGCTTACAGAAGGATGAGGCTTATGGTATGGCGCTCATTTACGGATCTCTGCGATCTGCCCTCGCGGGCGGCACGAGATTCGTGATTTGTGCCACCTGTCAGAGGAGCGTTACGTATGTCTCGCATCACCGGCCGGGTCAAGTGGTTCAACGATGCGAAGGGGTTCGGGTTCATCGAGCGCGAAGGTGGCCCGGATGTCTTCGTCCACTATTCGGCGATTCAGGCCGAGGGCTTCAAGTCCCTCAAGGAGAACGACAAGGTGGAGTTCGAGGTCCGCGAGGGCCCGAAGGGGCTGCAGGCGGCGAACGTCGTCAAGATCTGAACCGCTGCAACCGGTCGAAGGACGGGGGGCCCGGGACAACCCGGGCCCCTTCGTTTTTCCGGCCGAGCGGGCGGTTGCTGCATGGCATCTTCCCGCAGTGTGGCGAAGCGCCCCGTTACGACAGCGTAGCCGGCGTCACACCGATCAACGTAAGCAGTTGTCGTCAATTGGGTTACGCTTGGCTTGCGGTGGCGGCACTCTTCGTTCAGTGTCGTGGGGGCGTGGACGACCTCGTGGTGCGGGCACCGGAGGCGTTGGACCGGGACAGCCGGAAGGCGTTCCGTCGCGCGGCGTTGGCCGCAGTGGAGACCACGCTGGGCGATGCGCCGGGCGGGCGTCTCGTCGTGGATCTCTCCGGCACGAAGCGGGTGGACAGCGCGGGGCTCGGCGCGTTGATCATGGTGCAGCAGCGCGCTGCGGAGCTGCGACGCACCGTGTGCCTCCGCGGCGCGTCGGAGGAGCTGCGCTTCCTGCTGGTGCTGACCCGCCTGGACGACCGCTTCGAGTTCGAGCCGCCCGCCGCCTGACGCGCTCCGCTGCGGTGCGGCCGCGCTCGGCTATATTGCGGTCCGTCGTCCACCTGATTTCGCCCGTCCCAGGGAGGTGCTGATCGTCAGCGCCCAGGCGCCCGCGCTCCAGGTCGCCGGACTCACCAAGCGGTTCGGCCACGTGCATGCGCTGCGGGGCGTGGAATTCACTCTCGGCGCCGGCGAATCGCTCGCGGTGTTCGGCCCGAACGGCGCCGGGAAGACGACGCTGCTCCGGGTCCTGGCGGGGCTCCTCAAGCCTGATGCCGGCACGGTGCAGTTCGGCGGTGAGCAGCTGGTCCGGTCCAACGCCGCCCACCGCCGCCGCGTCGGCCTCATCTCCCATCACTCGCTGCTCTACGACGGACTGACGGCCGCCGAGAACCTCGCGTTCTACGCACGGCTCTACGGCCTGGCGGAGCCCCGCGCGGCCGCGGCGCGCGCCCTGGCGGGCGTGGGCCTGGAGGCACGCGCGTCGGACGCGGCGGGGACCTTCAGCCGCGGGATGGTGCAGCGCCTGGCCATCGCCCGGGCGCTGCTGCACGACCCCGAGGTGATGCTCCTCGACGAGCCGTTCAGCGGGCTCGACCAGCGCGCGGCGGCCACGCTGCGCGACCTGCTGGGGCGGCTCAGGGCGGAGCGCCGCACGATGGTCCTGGTCACGCACAACATCGACGAGGGGCTGGAGCTGGCGACGCACGTCGCCATCCAGGTCGCGGGCCGGTTCGCGTCGCTGGGGCCGCGCGACGGCGATCTGGCCGCGTACCGCGCCCGCTACGCGGAGGCGACGGCCGGTGCGTAGCGTGCTCGCGCAGGCGTGGGCCATCGCGGCCAAGGACCTCCTGCTGGAGTTCCGCAGCCGGACGTCCTTCCTCTCGGCCCTGGTCTTCACCGCGCTGGTGCTCGCGATCTTCAACTTCGCGCGCGACCCGACCGCGGTCTCGTCGGTGGACCTCGCGCCGAGCGTCCTGTGGATCACCTTCTCGTTCGCCGGCGTGCTCGGTCTGAACCGCGCGTTCACCCTGGAGAAGGAGAACCGCGCGATCGACGGCCTGCTGCTGTCGCCCGCGAGCCGGACGGCGCTCTACCTGGGCAAGACGGCCGCGAACCTGGTATTCGTCGGCGCGGTCGAGGCGATCGCGCTGCCGCTGTTCGCGCTGTTCTTCAACGTGCCGCTGCTCGACGTGCTCGGGCCGCTGGTCCTGGTGATCGCGCTCGCCACCGTCGGCTTCGTGGCGGTCGGCACGCTGATGAGCTCGATGGCGGTGAACACGAAGTTCGGCGAGATGATGCTCCTGGTGCTGGTGCTGCCGTTCCTGGTGACGCCGGTGAGCGCCGCGGCCGAGATGACCACCAAGTTGTTCGCGCACCGTCCTTTCGCCGAGTGGGCGGCCTGGCTTAAATTGCTCGCCGCCTACGACATCACCTTCGTCGTGTTGTGTACGCTGGTGTTCGAGTTCACGCTCGAGGACTGACCACGATCCCAACGGCTGAGCGCGCGCTGAAGCGGAGCGGCGTCTGGATGCTGATCGGGCTGCTGCTGGTGGCGGCGATCTACGTGCGCGCCCTCGCCTTCACGCCCGAAGAGGCCACGCAGGGGCTGGCCCAGAAGATCTTCTACATCCACGCTCCGAGCGCGTGGGTCGCGTTCCTCGCGTTCGGGGTGGTCGGGATCTGCAGCGCGATCTACCTGTTCGTGAAGGACCCGCGCCTCGATCTGCTCGCCGCGTCCTCGGCGGAGGTCGGCACCGTCTTCACCACGGTGGTGCTGGTGACGGGGCCGATCTGGGGCAAGACGATCTGGGGCGCCTGGTGGACCTGGGACGCGCGCCTCACGTCGACGCTTTTCCTCTACTTCATCTACCTGGCGTACCTGGTGCTGCGGTCGGCCGTGGACGAGCCCGGCCGGCGGGGGCGCTATTCGGCGGTGCTCGGGATCCTCGGCGCCCTGCTCGTGCCGTTCATCCATGTGAGCGTGTACCTGTTCCGCACCCTGCATCCGATGCCGGTGGTGCTGCGGCCGGGCAAGCCGGAGCTGCCGGGCTCGATGCTCCTGACGCTGCTCAGCTCGTTCGCCGTCTTCACCATTTTCTACCTCGCGCTGCTCGCGCGCCGCTACGCCTGGGCGCGGCTCGTGGACGCGCGGGCCCAGAGCGAGGCCGACCGTGCCGACGCCTCCCGCTAACGGCGGCTTCATGGTCGCGGCGTACGTGGCGGCCGGCCTGATCTACGTGGCTTATGCCGCGTGGCTCTATCTGAGATCGAGGCGGTAACGAGAATGGGTGCAGGGTGTAGGGGGTAGGGTGTAGCAGACGCGGCGCCTGGCTTGCTACACCCTACACCCCAAACCCCACACCCCTCGTCTATTCCTTCTTCAGCAGCACTCTCTCGTACACCTGCATCGCCACGACCGCGCCGAGGATCGGGCCGATCCAGTAGACCAGCTGGCCGACCCAGAAGTTCGCGACCACCGCGGGGCCGAAGGCGCGCGCGGGGTTCAGGGCCGCGCCGGTGAGCGGGCCGCCCGCGAGGACGCACATCCACAGCGTCAGGCCGACGCCGAAGCCGCCGACCTTGGGCGCAGCAGGGTCCACCACCGTCCCCATCACCGCCAAGGCGAGGAAGAAGGTGAGGACCGCCTCGATGAGGATGGCGCCCGCCGTGGTGATGTCGCTGGCGATGGTGAGCGCGCCGTACTGCTTGATGTGGCCCGCCGTGACGGGCATCAGCCAGCGCAGGACCACCGCCGCGAGCACGGCGCCGAGCAGCTGGGCGACGACGTAGAGCACGGCCTTCCGGCTCTCGATCCGGCCGACGGTCCAGAGGCCGACGGTGATCGCCGGGTTGATGTGCCCGCCGGAGATGTTCATCGTCACCGTCACCGCGATCGCATACGCCAGGCCGCATGCCGCGGCGATCCCGCCCAGCGAGAGCGCGCCCTCCTGGTAGCCGTTCATGATCATGGCGCCGCCGCCGATGAACACCAGGATGAAGACACCGATGAATTCCGCGACGAGCGGCCGCACGGTCTGGCGCATTACGTCCCTCGCGTCGAAGTGGATGACAGAGTGTGAAGCGGCGCCAATATGCCCGGCGCGCTCCGGCTCACGCAAGCGGCTAGGCGTCGCTCCGCATGACGATCGCGGCGTTGATGCCGCCGAATCCGAACGAGTTGGAGACCGCGACGCGCGCGTGCGCCGCGACGGGCTCCGCGAGGTAGCCGAGGTCGCACTCGGGGTCGCGGGCGCGGAGGTTCAGCGTCGGCGGAAGCCACCGGCGCGCGAGGGCGAGCGCCGTGACCGCCGCCTCGATCGCGCCCGACGCGCCGAGCGGGTGGCCGTAGTAGCCCTTGGTGCCGCTCACCGCCAGCTTCGCGGCGTGCGAACCGAACGCGCGCTTGAAGGCGAGCGTCTCGGTCTTGTCGTTCAGCGGCGTGGAAGAGCCGTGCGCGTTCACGTAGTCCACCTCGTCCGGCGCCACGTGCGCGTCGGCGAGCGCGAGCGTGAGGCAGCGGGCCGCCTGGCTGCCGTCGGGGCGCGGCGCCGTCATGTGATAGGCGTCGTTGGTGGACGCGGCGCCGAGCAGCTCCGCGAGCACGGGCGCTCCCCGCGCCAGCGCGCGGCCGCGTTCCTCCAGCGCGAGCACGGCGGCGCCCTCGCCCATCACGAACCCGTCGCGCCCGGCGTCGAAGGGCCGTGACGCCTCCGCCGGCTCGTCGTTGCGCGTGGACATCGCGCGGATGACCGCGAAGGCGCCGTAGCAGAGCGGCGCCAGCGGCGCCTCCGCTCCCCCGGCCAGCATCACGTCGGCGCGCCCGTCGCGGATCGCGTGAAAGGCGTCCCCGACCGCGATCGTGCCCGAGGCGCAGCTCATCGCGTTGGTGGAGTTGACGCCGGTCACCCCGAACTCGATCGCGATGTTGCAGCTCGACGCGCCGCCGAAGACCGAAAGGGCCAGCGCCGGGTCCACGCCCTTCAGCCCCTTGGTCGCGTACACCCTGGCCTGCTGCTCCGCGTGCGCGACGCCCCCCAGCGCGGAACCCATCACGGCGCCCACGCGATCGCGGTCCTCCCGCTCCAGCACGAGCTCCGCGTCCGCGAGGGCGAGGCCGGCGGCGACCACCGACAGCTGGGAGAAGCGGTCGTAGCGCCTGGCGCGGCGATCGTCGAGGAAGTCCTGCGGGCGGAAATCCGGGATCTCCGCCGCGATCCGGCTGCGGAACGGGGACGGGTCGAACCGCGTGATGGGCCGGACGGCCGACCGGCGCGCCTGGAGCCCTTCCCACAGCTCGTCGACGCCGGTGCCGATCGGCGTGACGCAGCCTATCCCTGTGACCACGACCCGCCGCTCCGCTCCCATTCAGGCCTCCGCCGACCGCTCGGCGACGCGCGCGATGCCCGCCAGCGTCCGCTGCGCGATGTGGTGAATGAACACCGGACCGATGACGAGGGAGGCGGCGCTCGCGCCCACCAGCGGCCACGGGGGGCCGTCCCAGCGATGCGTCACCGTCACGGCCACGTCGCGACCCGCGGGGGCGAACGCCCACTCCACGTCCATCCCGCGCGTGATACCCCGGATGTGGCGGTAGCGCACGGCCGGCGCCGCGCGGTCGAGGCGCATCTCGGAGACCCACCGGGTCGGCCAGCGCAGCGGACCGAACGGCCGCCAGGCCGCCATCTCCACGATGCCGCAGCCCGGGCCGTTCGCGCCCCGCTCGAGGAAGCGCACCCACCGGTAGTGCGGCAGCCACTCGGGCCATCGCTCGACGTCGCTGGCGCAGGTGAAGACACGATCCATTTCGGCGCGCACGAGTCTCCGGTCCACCTGGATCACGCGCGCGCCTCGGGCCGCGCCGTCCAGGCGGCGGTGACGCGGACGAACGGGTGCGTGCGCACGTCGGGTTCCATGCCCGCCTCCCGGCACGCATGGCGGAGCGCCGCGGGCGTGAACCCCCGCAGCACGGAGACGAAGCCGTCGTGGCGCGTGACCGGATGGAAGCGCAGCGGAAGACCGGCCAGCCAGAAGCCGAGGGCGGCCACGGGGCTGGGCAGCAGGTCGGCGATGACGCCGCCCAGCCGGGCCACCCGCCGAAGCTCGGCGATCGCGGAGGCGAGCGCGCTCCCGCGGAAGTGGTGCAGGAGCTGCGAGCAGAGCACGAGATCCACCGAGGCGGCGCGGAACGGGAGCGCGTGCGCGTCCGCGACGACGGGCATGATCGCTCCGCCGCGCGCGGCGAGCCGTGCGGCGGCGGGATGGCGCTCGAGGCCGACGACGCGCAGCTCGAGGCCGCGCGCGGCGGCGCGGCGGCGCGCGGCGCGCGGGATGTCTCCCTCCCCGGTGCCGACGTCCAGGAGGGTGAGCGCGGCGCCCCGGGGGGCGGCGCGGAAGAACTCGTCGAGCCGGGCCACCGCGGCGGCCGCGCCGCCGAAGAACCGGTTCGCTCGGGCGATATCCCGCAGCGAGGCGACCACGGTCGCCGCGTCGGCCGCCGGGTCGTCGAACAGCTCCCGGCGAGTGCTCGCCCATCGCCCGAACACGGGCCTCAGCCCTCGAGCCCCAGGTAGCCGCCGCGGAAATAGCAGAGCGGCCGCCCCTCCCGGACCTCGGACCACTCGAGCAGGCCGGTGACGATGACGTGGTCCCCGGCCGGGAAGTGGCCGTGGCTCCGGCACTCGATCCGGGCGAGCGCGCCGGCGAGGATCGGCAGGCCTGCCGGCGACAGCTCCAGCTCCGCCGCCGCCAGCCGCTGGAGATCCCGGTCCGCGAACCGCCGCGCCTGCACCTCCTGATCCGACGCGAGGACGTTGACGCCGAAGCGTTCCGAGCGGAGCAGCGTCTCGCGGATCGCCGCCTCGTGTCCCACGCACACCAGCAGGAGCGGGGGGTCGAGGGACAGCGAGGTGACCGAGCTGGCGGTCATCCCGAGGCCGCCGTCCGGCGAGCGCACCGTGATGACCGAGACACCGGCGGCGAGCTGGCCCATCGTCTGGCGGAACCGGGCGGCATCGAGCGGCATGAACCTCGTCCTGTCGGTTTGGAGTGGGGCTGGAGCTGAACTATAGGATAAGGGCGGCGAGCGCGCGCGGCGCGCAGAGGGCGCGGAACGGCACGTAGTCGCCGGCGGCTCCCACCCAGAGGTCGGCGTAGCGCGGCCGCTTCGCCGTGCGGTGCACGAACCGGCGCATCAGCGCGGGCCGCGTGGCAGCGAGCCCGACCAGGCGCTCGAAGACCCATTTCCCCAGGAACGCCCGGCGCCGCGCCCTCCGGTACGGCCGGAGCGCCGCGCGCGTGGCCCCGCCCGAGGCGAGGGCCCGCGCCAGAGCTTCCGCCGCCAGACGCCCGCCCCGCAGGGCCGCGAAGATCCCTTCGCCGGTGAACGGATCGAAGAAGTCCGCCGCGTCCCCGACGAGCAGGGCGCCGTCCGCCACCGACCGCCGCGTGGTGCGGGCGAACGGGCCGGCCACCAGGACTTCGCGCGCGATGCGCGCTCCCTCCAGGCGCCGGCGCAGCTCCGGGTAGCCCCGCAGCTCGGCGAAGAGGAAGCCGTCCGGATCGCGCGCGATCGCGCGGGCATCCGCGGCCGGAACGACCGCCGCCACGTTGGTCAGGCCGCGGCCCACGGAAGCGAGTCCCACGTACCGGCCGCGCCGGACGAACATCTCGCCGTAGTCGCGCATCTCCCTCGCCCCGGCCAGATGTGCGACCAGGGCCAGGCGCCGCGGCGCGCCGTGGCGGGAGAGCCCGAGACGGCGCGCGACGAGCGAGTGCACGCCGTCGGCGCCGACGAGGGCACGGCAGCGCTGCACCCAGCGGCCGTCGCCCTCGCGCAGCACCGCTCCGGTCACGACGCCGTCCTCCACCACCAGCCGCTCGAGCGCGACGCCCTGGCGCACCTCCGCGCCCGCTCTGGCGGCGCCCGCCAGTACGATGCTGTCGAGCCGCGAGCGCGGCAGCGCGAGGCCGTACGGCCGGTACGGGGCGAAGCCGTCCGACGCGCGAAAGCGGCCGAGCACATCGGAGCCGTCGTCCGCGACGATCCGCATCCCGGTGAGCCGCTCGGCCTCGGCCTCGACCGCTCCGAGGACGCCGAGCGCGTCGAGGTCGCGCGCGGCCTCGGGACTGAGGTACTCCGCGCAGGCCTTCTCCCGCGGGAACCGCGTGCGCTCCACCAGCAGGACGTCCAGGCCGGAGCGCGCGGCCCACGCGGCCGTGGACGCGCCGGCCGGCCCGCCGCCGATCACGAGGACGTCGCGGCGATCTGCCGCGGCGCGGGGCGAGTCGCTCGTATCCGCTCCCATGCGTGTGTGTGGAGCCTACGAAGGTACGATTGGTACCCCGAGCAGGGCAGGGAGGGCCGCGACGGCGGCGCCGACCAGCGTGGCCGCCAGGTTGACGGTGTCGTTGGTCATCCACGCCAGCCCCGAAACCAGCACGCCCGTCGCGCCGCAGCCGTGACGCCGCGTCTCGCCCACGGCGCCGCACGCCGGACAGCGATAGCGCGCCTGCAGCGTCGCGCCGAGCAGTGAGTCGGCAAAGGCGCCGGCGAGGCCGCCGGCGGCGACGAACGCCGCCGCCCGCGGGTCGACGAGGCCCAGGAGCGCGGCCACGGCCGCGATGAAGGCGGCGCCGGCGGCGCCTCCGGCCGTCCCGAGCCACGTCACCGCGCCGGACGTACCGCGCGGGACGGCGACTCGCGTCGTGACGAGCCGCGGCGCCGAGCGGCTGCGGTCGCCGATCTCGGTGGACCAGGTGTCGGCCGCGGCTGCGGCGAGCGCGCCGGCGAACGCCGCCGTCCCGATCGGGTTCAGCCGCGAGAGCAGCGCGGCGGCGGCCGCCACGCCCCCGTTGGCGGCGACCTGAGCCGCGGAGCGGCGCCCTCCGCCGGGCGTGAGCCAGGTGGAGGAAAGGAAGAACGCGAAGAGCAGGACCAGCCCGGTCCAGCCGGAGCCGGCCGCCACGGCGCCGCCCACCAGCAGGGCGGCGAACGTGCCGCGGGGCGAGAGCCAACTCATGGGCGTCGAGACTCTTCAGTCGCGAGTCGCGAGTCAAGGGCCCCTGCGCTATCTTCGGCCGCACGCTGTGAACGAAAGAACCCCGACGCAGGCCCACAGCATTCTGCCGCTCGCCGTGCTCCAGGCGATGCGGCACCTCGACTCCCCCCGCGACGAAGAGGCCGCCGAGTACGTGGACGAGCTTCTGAAGAAGCGGCTCGGCCTGTCGGACACCGTGGCCGCGCAGATCGCGCGCTACGAGCTCGTGGCGCTGCGCGACCAGTCGGTTGCAATCGACGAGCTGGAGCAGATCCTCCGGCTGGTCGGCCGGCGCACCGACGCCTCGCTCGTGTTCGCGGACGGGGGGCGGCGCGCGGCGCGGCGCGCGATGTCGCGCCTCGCCGCTCCGACGCGGTGGGCCGCGCGGCGGCTGCCGCGGTTCCTGCGGCGGCTGGTGGGGTACCGGGCCGCGCGCCGTTGCGCGGCGGACGTCTTCGCAGCGAGACTCTCGCGGGTGGGCCGCGGCGCGGCGTTCGTGATCGCGAGCCCGCCCTCGGTCCGCGCCACGCCGGACGGCGCGGCCTGCGGCTTCTACGCCGCCGCGTTCGCGGAGCTGCTGCGGGAGCTGGTCGACTTCGACGGCGGCGTGCTGCATCCGTCCTGCCGCTCGCGCGGAGAACCGCAGTGTGAATGGCGTTCGACAGTTCAACCCGGGAGCACATCGTGAGCGTCGCCGAAAGCCTGACCCCGGACGTGCTGGCCAAGGTCCGGAAGATGCTGGCCGATCTGAAGCTCGACGGCTGGCTGCTCTTCGACTTCCACGGGATGAACCCCGTGGCGACGCGCGTGCTCGGCGTCGGCGGCCTCGCCACGCGGCGGCTGTTCGTCCTCCTCCCCGCGTCCGGGCGGCCCATTGCGGTCGCCCATGCCATCGAGCAGCACCGGGTCGCCGGCCTCCCGGGCGAGGTGCGGACCTACGCGGCGTGGCGGCAGCTCGAGGAACAGCTGAGCCGGCTGGTCTCGGGCAAACGCCTGGCGATGGAGTACTCCGCCATGGACGCGGTCCCGTACTTGGACAGAGTGCCCGCGGGCGTCGTCGAGCTGGTGCGCGCGGCGGGCGCCACGGTCGTCTCGTCCTCCGAGCTGGTGACGGCCCTGGCGGCGCGCTGGACGCCGCAGGAGCTCGACAACCACCGCCGCGCGGCGCGCCTCGTGAAGGAGATCGCGCTCGCCGCCTTCGAGCGGGTCCGGACCTGGTTCGCGGAAGGCCAGCAGCCGACGGAGCAGGGGCTCCAGCGCTGGGTGATGGAGGCGTTCGAGCGGGCGGGGCTCCGGACCAACGAGCCCCCGATCGTGGGGTCGGGCGCGCACGCCGCGAACCCGCACCATGACCCGATGGGCCAGGCCGACACGATCATCGCGACGGGCCAGGTGCTGCTGCTGGACCTGTGGGCCGGGACCGAGATCGACACGGTCTACGCCGACCAGACCTGGATGGCGTTCGTCGGCGGGGCGCCGCCCACCGAGGTGGCGCACGTCTTCGACGTGGTGCGCGACGCCCGCGACCACACGGTGGCGGTGCTGACCGACCGCTGGCGCGAGGGATGGTCGGTCACGGGGGCGGAGCTGGACGACGCGGCGCGCAAGGTGATCACCACGGCCGGCTTCGGCGACTACTTCGTCCACCGCACCGGGCACTCGATCGATCGGGAGCTGCACGGCTCCGGACCGCACCTCGACAACTACGAGACGCACGACGACCGCAAGCTGCTGGCGGGCGTCGGCTTCTCCGTCGAGCCGGGCATCTACCTGCCGGGCCGCTTCGGGGTGCGCAGCGAGATCAACGTCTACCTGCGGGACGACGGCCCGGAGGTGACGCCGGAGGGGCCGCAGCAGGAGATGGTGCGGATCGCCGTTGCGCTTTGAGCGCCGGGAGTTGCGAGGGAATGCCGGTGCCGCCGGGGCTCCCGGGCTCTAGACTCCCGGCCGCGTTCGCCGTACCATAGGGCACTCTTCTCGGAGCATCCGTCGTGACGCAACCATCGGGACCGGGCGACCTGGACACCATCCGCCAGATTCTCTTCGGCGCGGAGCTGGCCCGTATCGAGCGCGACGTGGCGGCGGACCGCCGGACGGCGCAGGAGCAGGCGACGGACCTGGAGCGCCGCATCGGCCAGCGCATGGACGAGTTGGCGCAGCGGGTCACGGCGCAGCTCGACGACCTCTCCCGCCGGCAGCAGGCCCACGCCGACCGGGTGACGCAGCTCCTGGATCAGGTGATGGCCGAGCTGACGCGGCGGGTGGACGGCCTCGTGGCCGAAACGCGCGCCCGTGTGGACGAGCTGAAGGCGAAGGCCGCCGACCTGGAGCGCAGCAAGCTCAGCGTGGCCGACTTCGGCTCCAGCCTCGCGGCCCTTGGGCAGCGGTTTACCGGCGAGGCATCGCCCGAAAGACCCTCTTCCAGCTAGCGACCGACCAGGGCTTGCGGGCCCTCACCCGCCCAGCGCAGCCCGCCGGGGGGGGGGGAGGCTTCCCCGGCCGTTTAAGGTCGCGTAGCTTGAGCGGTGTCGCCCAGGCTCGCGAGGCCACAGGGTGCCACAGCCCATCCGCATGAGTCCGAGTCAGATGCAATTGGGAATCCCGTTCAGGGATTTCGCCGATCCGCGCGCGCCCTTGAGGTTGCCGGGACGCGCACGGCAGGCGGCTGTCGCGGCGCTTGTCGCTGTGGCCTGTCTGCCCCCGAGCCGCGCAGCCGCGCAGCGCACCGCCTCCGCTTCCCTTGTCGGCGTGGTAAGAAATCAGGAGACGCATGTCCCCGTCCCAGGGGCCATCGCCCGCCTCGAGTGGACCGGCAAGTCGGTCGCGGTCGATTCGGACGGCCGGTTCGAGCTGACGGGGCTCGTGCCGGGGCCAGAGCTCCTTCAGATCCGCGCCATCGGGTACCGGATCGGCTCGTGGGCGGTGAACCTGGCCGAAAGCACCGTCGTATCGAAGACGTTCGACATGGTAGAAGTGCCCATCGTGTTGCCGGAGCTGACGGCCACCACCACTCCTCCGCTGGCCGATTGGCGTTCGCCGGAGGGGTTCGAGCTGCGGCGGCAGAGAGGGGAAGGCTATTTCATCAGCGAGGAGCAGATCAAGGAACAGCAGCCGCGCACGCTCGTGGAGGTGCTGCGCACCGTGCCGGGTGTGTACACGTTCTGTGACTTCAGAACCTGCAGGGTCCTCATGCTGCGGTCGACCCCGCCCTGCCAGCCGGAGTACTTCCTCGATGGGTATCCCGCCTCGCACGCCTTGGGGCCGGACTTCCCGATCCAGGGGATTCGCGGCATCGAGATCTATGGAGATGTGTTCAGCACCCCGATCGAGTTCCAGCGGCTCGGCCTCAGCTGCGGCGTCATCGCCGTCTGGACGCGCATGGGGCGCTGACGTGCGGCTCGGCCACGGACGCGCTCGGTCGGCGGGTTGGCCTGTGCTGCCCGATCGGTTAGGTTGTCCGAGACTGTCGACCGAAGAGCAGCACTGCACATAGGAGGCTCCCCTGCACCGCTCCCTTGCGTTCGTGGCAGCCGCCGTAGCGGCGGCATCGTCGCTCACTGCGGCCGCGTGCATCGATGTGGCCGGTTCCCCGTGCGCGCTGACGCAGAGCGACTACCACACCTTGACGTTCGGCGTTGCGGCCAGCGACTCCCTCTCGTCCACGACCTGCATCGCGTTCTACAAGATCGAGGTGGGCGCCCAGACGAACCTCCGGGTCACGCTGACGTCGCCCGGCGTCCAGACGTTCCTGCAGCTCGCGGACTCGGTTGGGGTGATCCGGATGAACTCCGTGCTGACCGACACGCTGGACACCACGACCACGGTGCGGATGATGCTCGGGGCGGGCGGCTACCAGTTCTCGGTCATACCGTACAACCAGGGGCAGAGCGCCAAGTACAGCCTGTTGGCGGTGACGGACACGTCGGCAGTCGCCGGTTGCAACCCCGTATGGTTGACAGCCGGCATCACGACGACCCAGACGCTCACCCACGCCGACTGCACCAAGGGTCCCAGCGGAACGAATTTTTACGCTCACGTATACTATCTCCTGCTGGCGTCGGGGCAGTCCCTCACGTTCTCGGAGCACTCCACGTCGCTCTCACCGGCGATGACTCTCACCGGTCCCGACGGAACCGAGCCCTCGACGGCTGACAGTCTTGGCACGACCGCCGTGGTGAACACCACCGTCGGAAGCCAGGGCACGTACCAGCTGTGGGTGGGCAGTTCCACTGCGGGTCAGGTCGGGACCTATACGCTGCAAATTCAATGAGGTGCCGCGATCGCGAAGGATGGCGCGGCTACGCCTCCTGGCGCATTCCCCTCAGCTCCGCACGGCGGCCTGCCACCTATCGCGCGTCATCGTCGGCGTGACCTGACCCACGGGGGGCTACCCTTGGGGGGGGTATTGCGCAGTTCCGAAACGGGTTGCAATATGCCTGCGGCACCTCGGGCTGCGACCGAGTGGGTCCGCCTGTTCTGTGCAGGGTGACCAGTCGTTTCAAAGCGCGCATGTTGTTGTAGTAGAGGATGGGCGAGAATAGCTGGCCCGAGCCTTTGTTTGCGCGCCCGGCGGGCAAGGCCGTATAGTCGCCGCAGGTCGATGCATGGACGGTATGGTCTGGCGAATCTCATCAACAGCAGGAGGTCAGCAGATGAACCGTACAATGTTGAGCACACTGCGCGTCGCCGGAGCGCTGGCTGCGCTGTTGTTCGGGACGGTCGGCGCGGCGCAGGCGCAGCGCGCGGTCGTCCGAGGTACGGTGACGTCGGTGGATGGCACTCCGGTCGAGGGGGGGAGCGTCTTCATCGTCGAGCTCGCCATGCAGACCGTGACGGACAACACCGGGAAGTACCTCTTCACCATTCCACCGGCGCGGGTGCACGGTCAGACGGTCCACCTGCGCGCCCGGATGATCGGGTTCCGGCCCGGCGAACAGACGCTGACGCTGGCGGCCGGCGATCAGGTGTTCGACTTCAAGCTCGCTGCCGACGTGAACCGGCTGGAAGAGATCGTGGTCACGGGCGAGATGGCGGGGCAGTCGAAGGCCGAGACCCCGTTCGACATCACGCGCGTGGACGTGGCGGACCTCCCGGTGCCGGCGCTCGATCCGCTTTCGATGCTGGCCGGCCAGGTTCCGGGGGCCAACATCGTCAGCTATTCCGGACGGCCCGGGGACTCCCCGACGATCTTGCTGCGGGGCGTGACGTCGATCAACGGCCAGGATCGCTCGCAGGAGCCCCTGTACATCGTTGACGGCGTGATCCTCGGCAGCGGGGCCCTGCAGACCCTGAACCCCGAGGACATCGCGAGCGTCGAGGTGGTGAAAGGCGCGGCTGCCTCTTCCCTCTACGGCGCGCGGGCCGGCTCCGGGGCCATCCAGATCACGACCAAGAGCGGCACCCTGGGTCGCGAGGGTCTGACCTGGAACTTCCACACCGAAGTCGGCAGCAGCGGCATCGAAAAGAACTGGGTGCTGGCGCAGAACACCGCGATGATGACCAACGGCCCTACCGTGGGCAATGCGCCGAACACGCGGTACTGCGTCTTGGTGACCGGCGCGCCCCTGTGCGCCCAGACGATCAACTACCAGGCGGAGCAGGCGGTCATCAACAACTTCCCCGGCGACTGGGCCCTGGTGCCGCCGCCGTTCCCGCTGGACCCGCGGCTCTCGCTGACGGCGTCGCCGCTGCGCAACACCTTCCAGGCCAACCCGTGGCCCGGATCCACGTACAATGCCGTCAACGACGTCGTGAAGCCTCAGCTCACGACGACCACCAACCTGGATGCGACGGGCCGGTTCGGGCAGACGCAGTTCTATGCCAGCGGCTCCTTCGCGCAGGAGGGTGGCGCGATCCGCTACCTGAGCGGCTACGACCGTTGGACGGCGCGGCTCAACGTTGATCAGCGCATCGGCAACATGTGGTCGGTCGGCATCCGGACGTTCTTCAGCCAGGGCCGCTCCGACGGCCAGGGCCAGAGCAACAGCAGTGCGTTCTTCGACCTGACCCGCGTTCCCGCCAACGTGAACATCCTGCAGACGGACACGCTGGGTCGGCTGTACGTCCGGACGAACCTCCAGAACTCCGGCGAGCAGAACGTCAACCCGCTGGTGATCCTCCAGGACTTCCGGTCCAACCAGTACACGGACCGCTTCATCGGCGGGATGGACGTCCGGTTCACGCCGACGAGCTGGGCGGACGTCGAGGGCAACCTCAGCTACGACCTGTTGGATACGCGGGACACGTATTTCTACGACAAGGACTTCCGGTACACGTCCTACAACTACTGGTCAGGAGACTATCTGCCCGGCGGGGTCACGGACAACCGGAGTGAGGCGCGGTCGTTCAATGCGGGCCTGAGCGCGACGCTCCGGCACGATTTCGGCCGGGACCTGCAGAGCCGGTTGAACCTGCGGTACAGCTACGTGCAGCAGGACAACGACAACAACGGCGCCAGCGGTTACACCCTGGCCGCAGTGGGCGTGCCGGTTCTGAATAACGCGACGACCGACTTCAGCGTCGGCTCCGGCACGTCGTCCGTCCGCGAGATCGGCTACTCGGCCGGCGTGGGGCTCACTTACAAGGACAAGTACATTGCCGAAGCCCTGATCCGCCGCGACGGCAGCTCGCTGTTCGGCGCCGATCGGCGCTGGCACACCTTCGGCCGCGGCTCGCTCGCGTGGCGCGTCGCGCAGGAGTCCTTCTGGCCGCTCAAGGACTTCATGAACGAGTTGAAGCTGCGCGCGTCGCAAGGCAGCGCCGGTGGCCGTCCGAACTTCTACGCGCAGTATCAGACCTTCGGCGTGAGCGCCGGCGGCATCTCTTTCGGGCAGTCGGGCAACGCCCTCCTGGAGCCCGAGGTCACGTCCGAGACGGAGTTGGGCGCCGACATCGAGATCCTGCATCGCATAGGGATCACGATCACGCACGCGGCCTCCCAGACGCAGAACCAGATCCTTCCGGTTTCCGTTCCGGCCTGGTCGGGTTTCAGCTCGGTTTGGAAGAACGCCGGGACGCTGCAGAACAAGACGTGGGAGCTGTCGCTGAACCTCCCGGTCGTCACGCGCCACGACCTGTCCTGGTCCTGGCGGTTCAGCTGGGACGCGACGAAGACGGAGATCACTGCTCTCGCGGTGCCGCCGTTCGCCTACGGGTACGACTACGCCAACAGCGGCGACTACCTGTTCACGGCGCACGTGGGTGAGCCATACGCCACCTTCTACGGCAACTACTTCCTGCGGAGCTGCTCGGAGCTGCCGTCGGCGTACCAGTCGCAGTGCGGCGGCACGGGCAAGGCCTACCAGCTCAACGACCAGGGCTTCCTGGTCTGGACGGGCGGGTTGAGCCCGAGCCAGGGCATCACCGCCAACGCCTGGCAGGCCCGGCTGCCCGGGGGGCAGGCCCCGTGGGGCGTCGCTTTGAACTGGGGCATGCTGATCACGGCGAGGGACCCGGCCTGCGTGGCGGCTCCCAGCACCTCCTGCGCCGGGATCAACCTGCCGCTCGGCACCGCCCTGCCGAAGTGGAATGGCTCGGTGGGGACGAACTTCCAGTGGAAGCGCCTCGGCCTGTTCGCGCTGTTGCAGGGCTCGTACGGCCGCAAGGTGTGGAACGAGGGGCGGCAGTGGTCGTACTACGATTTCCTGGTGAATGACGTCGACCAGGCGGACCGGACGGTGGCGTCGGCGAAGCCGCTCGGCTACTACGGCCGGGGCGCGCCGCCGGTCAACGCCAACGGGCTCGGCGGGTTCTACAACAAGCTGGCCCCGAACAGCTACTTCGTCGAGGACGCGAGCTACGCCAAGCTGCGTGAGCTCTCGCTGTCGTACAACTTCGGGCCGATTGGCGGGTGGGGCAACTGGACCGCGAGCCTGGTCGGCCGCAACGTGTTCACGATCACGGGCTATCACGGGTTCGATCCCGAGACCGGCCTTGTGGGCTCGGACACCGGGTCCGGCGCGATCAACGCCGTCGACGACTACGGGTTCCCGAACCTGCGGACGCTTACGTTCGCCATCACCACGAGCTTCTAGCTTGGGCCATCGGCCGCTGCGGAACCGGAGTTGCGGTTCCGCAGCGGCCGGTGCCGGCCCCTTGGGAGGTTTTCGATGAGCAAGATCACTAGTGCGGTTGTGGGAACGCTGACCCTCGTAGCGTTGGCCGCGTGCTCCGAATCGAAGCTGGTCGTGGTGGACCTGAACGCGCCCGACCAGGGGCGCGCCCTCCAATCGGCGGGCGACGTGGAGAACATGCTCGTGGGCCAGTACCGGGTCATCTGGAACGAGACCCAGGGCTACGTGGTGGGGTTGGAAGACCAGACGGAATGCCTGGGAATGGAGAGCTCGACGGGCCTCGGCAACGGCGAGTCCGGCAAGTACTGCGGCATTCCCCGGACGCCCGTTGACAATTCCATCAACAACCCGTCGAACAACGAGAAGTACAACCCGTATCTGTACCTCTATCAGGCCGCGCGGTCAGTCGCGGTTGCGCTGAATCAGATGGATTCGAAGGGGTTCACGTTCATTCCGGCCGACCCCATGGAATTCGCGCGCGACCAGGCGTTCGGGTGGATGGAGCTGGGCGTGGCGTTGGGCAACGTCGCCCTGGTCTACGATTCCGGGGCGATCGTGCGCCCGACCGACGACCTCTCCTCGGCGGCGCCACCGTACGTCGGCGCCGACTCGCTCATGACGGTCGCCCTCGCCGACCTCGACTCTGCGCTGTTCTATGGAGCGCAGAACCCGACGCAAGGGGCGAACGGGTGGTCCGCCGCGCCCAATACCTGGATCAACGGGTGGACTCCTAGCCAGGCCGGGTTCCTCCAGCTGGCGCACTCCTGGAAGGCGCGGCTCCGCGCGGGCGTGGCGCGCACACCGGCCGAACGCGCTGCGGTGAACTGGTCGGCGGTCATCACCGACGCGCAGGCCGGCATCACCAGCGATTTCATCCTCCAGTCGACGACCGGTTCCCCGAACTGGGCCTACAACCCGAGCGAGATGGCCCAGGGGACCACCTGGACCCAGATGTGGCAGTATATGGTCGGAATGGCGGACACCAGCGGCGGCTACTCGAACTATCTGTCGAACATCGTGGCCAACGGGGTGTTCCTGGTCGTTACGCCGGACAAGCGGTTCCCGGCGGGGATTGATCGCCCAACGCAGAACGCGAACTCTACGCCGCCCAATCCCTATCCGTACATCCAGAACCATGTCCCGGCCCAGGACGTCACCGTTTCCCCGGAACAGACGTCGCAGTACAACATCTGGCGCTTCGAGGCGAATATGGCGGCGGGTCAGAACGGGCCCGTCCCCGAGATCACCAAGGCTGAGATGAACGGCCTGATCGCCGAGGGCTACATCCGGGCCAACAACATTGCCGCCGCGTTGCCGTACATCAACGCGACACGGGTGCCGGCGGGTCTGCCGGCGCTGACGATGACCGACACGACCACCAGAGTGCCGGGCACCAATGGGGTGGCCGGTGGTCTGGGCTGCGTGCCGAGGGTCCCGGCGCCTCCGAACTACACCTCGTCGGTATGCGGCAACGTCTGGGAGGCGATGAAGTGGGAGAAGCGGCTGGAGACCATGTACACCCACTGGGGCGCCTGGTGGATCGACGGCCGCGGCTGGGGTGACCTGCCGATTGGCAGCGTGCTGGAGTACCCGACGCCGTACCAGGAGCTGCAGACGCGCGTGTTGCCGATCTACAGCACTTCGCGCCTGGCGCCGACGAAGGGGAACTACGGTCTCTAGCAGAATGGATGGAGAATCGCATGACCGCTGGCGCGAAGGGTCGCGCCCAAGGGATGCTGGGCCGCCTGGCGTGGGGGGTTCTTGCCCTCGCGCCGGCGGCGCTGGCGGGTTGCTATAGCTATCGGCCGGTGGAATCGGCACCGGCGCCCGGGGTCGGGGTGGAGGTCCAGCTGAACGATCTCGGGCGGGTCGAGCTGGCGCGCACGGTCGGCCCGAGCGTCGTCACAATCGACGGAGTTCTCGAGAGCAGATCGGATACGGAATTCGTGGTGCGTGTGATGCAGGTAATCGGAGAGAACGGTCTTGCCACACGGTGGGAGGGGGAACCAGTGACGGTCCGGCCGGCCTACGTGGAATCGCTGAGTACGCGTCAGTTCAGCGTGGGCCGCACGGTAGTCGCGACGGCGATGGCGGGCGCGGGCTTTCTTGCGTTCGTTATGGGCAATAGCCTCAACGGCCAGGGCGGGGCGCCGTCCTCGACCAGCCACGGGAACAACGGTTCCAAATAAGTGGACACCCTTTGACAGCGAGCCTGAAATGACCGTCAATCGTGTTTGGATGGCCTTGTTGCTCGGAGCGGCGATCTGGGGCTGCGAGAAGAACACGGGCGCGTCGACGCCGGCGCAGCAGCCCCTTGCGGGCCTGCGCTATTCCGACGCCGTGCTGGACACGGGCTACATGGATTTCCGGGTCGTGGACATCGTCCGGTTCGCTCCCAATGCAGTCCGGGCGGTCTTCCGCAGCGGCGGCAATCCGGAGGGGACGAGTAACGGATTCCTCTCGCCGCCGTTTGAGCCCATGCAGACCGGCGCGCACGACCTTCGCGTCTTCCTGGACAGCACGGACCTGGCGACCGATAGCACGGTGATGTTCGACACCACGGTCACGTTCGCCCAGGATCACAACTACACCTTCATCCTCTACGGAAGCGCCCGTGCCAAGACCCTGCACGCCATGGTCC
>Ga0187865_1001228_pt1 | contig 30460 bp, 33 predicted proteins | sample June2016WEW_11_1_2_FD_132989 | JGI IMG/M metagenome (GOLD analysis project Ga0187865, IMG submission 132989) | Peatland microbial communities from SPRUCE experiment site at the Marcell Experimental Forest, Minnesota, USA - June2016WEW_11_100 | ecosystem: Environmental > Terrestrial > Soil >...
CCGCCAGCTTCTCCGCCCCGGCCGTATCGCCTGCCCGCGCCAGGGCCAGCGCCGCTATGGCCCGCACATCGCGGTTCGGGGCCAGCTTCACGGCCGCATGGCCCTCGGCGCGCGCCTGCTCCCGGTTTCCCGATTCCACCTCGCGCAGCGCTGCTGCTGCCTGATATTCGGCAGCACTCTCTTTGGCGTTGTTGTGCAGGGCTGAATCCATCGCCCGCCCGGTCAGCTCGTGCGCGTTCTTCAGCTTGCCGTACCAGCCTTCGGTGTCCGCTTGCGCGGCCAGCAACAGGTCCTCGGCGCCCGGCCACCCCGTGGCGGCTGAGACCATCCGCGCCATCTGCGCCGCATCGCCCTTCAGAAAAGCCAAGAAGTAGCGGTTCTGGAGCAGCAACTCGCCCTTCAGCTTGCGCTCCTCCGCCTGCTTGTACAGCGCCTCCGCTTCATCCAGCCGGTTGAAGACCGTGTAGGCGATGCCGAGGTTGATATAGTTAGTCGCACTATTTGGATTCAGGCGCAGCGCCTCTCGCTGTTCCTCCAGTGCTTTTTCCCAGTTTGCCAGGGCGGCGTAAACGTATCCCAACTGTAGGTAAGGCTGGGCGTCTCTTGGGTAGGTCTGCTGAAACAGCTCGACCGTCTGCGCCGCCTTCTCCAGCTCTCCCGTCGCAAACGCGTAATAGCGGAACTCGATGACGAACCGCTCCCGTTCGCTGACCTTCTCCCGCAGGTCGTAGGCCTTGCGTGCATACTCCGCCCCCCGCCCTACTTCGTTGAGAACGCTGTAGTCTCTCGCCATCGCGGCGTAGGCCAGGGCAAAATTGGGATCAAGCTCCACCGCCCGTCTGAGGAAGGACAGCCTGGCTGTGGTATCCCCAGTCTTTGACCCCAAGCTGAAGGCTTTCAGCGCCTCCAGGGATGGTGTGGTCGCTGCCGCGAGGGGCGTGGCGTATTTCTGCACCGAGCTCAGCGACTCGCCCAGTTTCTTCCGCATACGGACTGCCGCAGCGTCCAGAGCCTTGAGCACCGCTTCCTTGCCCACCGCCTGCTCCTGTGCTTCCGCCAGCACGTCCCCCGTGTCGCAGTTCACGGCCTTCAGGCCAATCACGTACCGGCGGCCCAGCCCCGCAATCGACCCGGCCAGCATGGCCTTGCTCCTCGTGCGCTGGCACACCTCTCGCGCCACCTCCGGCGTCAACCGGTCACCAGCCCGACGCGCCATCAGCTTCAATGTGTCATTCACCCGGCGGTCGGAAACCAGGTTGAGAAAGGGCGATTGCTCAAGCTGCACCGAGAGTCCCTGCTTCAGCGTGTCGTCGAAAACGCTGTCGCCCGTCGTGTTGGTGAAATCGGAGAGGACAATGGAGTCTTTGTCCGTCAGCGGCCTGGTTTGATGCGCGCGGTAGTACAAGCCGCCGGCGGCGAGCACGGCACCCAGCAGGACGGGTATCGCAATCCTCCGGAGCTTCCTGGACGTGTGCGGCACAAGAGTGGCCGCCCCACCCTCGGCCTGCTTCAGCTCCTCCAGCTCGACCTTCACGTCGTCTATGTGCTGGAAGCGCCGCTCGGGGTCCTTGCGCAGGCAGCGGCGGACCAGTTCGTCGAGTCGCTCCGGCACTCCCTCCAGCGGTTTCGGTTCCGTAGTAACGGTGGCGCTTAGCGCGGCGGTGATGGTCTCACCCGGAAACGCCCGGCGACCGCTCAGCAGTTCGTAGAGGATGCAGCCGAAGGCGAAGATGTCGCTGCGCGTGTCCGCCGGCTGGCCTTCGATCTGCTCCGGCGCCATGTAGCCGAGCGTGCCCGCCAGCCCGACGGTCTGCGTGGAGGCCGGCGCGCCCTCCTGCTCCGCCAGTTTCGCCAGGCCGAAATCCAGCACCTTGACGGACCCCTTCTCCGTCACCAGAATGTTGCCGGGCTTCAGATCGCGATGCACGATGCCCGCCGCGTGCGCCGCCGCCAGGGCATCGGCTATCTGAGTGCCGTACTCGATCGCCTGCTTCACCGAAAGCGGGCCTTTGAGCGGCCGGCCGTCGACCAACTCCATGACGAGGTACGGCGAACCTTCGTGCTCGCCGACTTCATGGAGCGTCGCGATGTGCGGATGGTTCAACGCCGCCACCGCCCGCGCCTCGCGCTCCCAATGACGGCTGAACTGGGCCTTGACGAACTTCAACGCGACGCTGCGGCCCAGGCGGGTGTCGCTGGCCCTGTAGACCACGCCCATGCCGCCTTCGCCGAGCTTCTCCTGAATCTGGTAGTGGGAGACTCGCTGTCCGACGCTTAGCCGGGCTGCCTCCGGCGGCAGCCCGCCGCCTGCCTCAGGCTCCCACGCGGGCCCGTCGAGCATGCCGTCCGCCGACGGCTGCGCCAGCAAGGATTCGACCTCGCGCTGCAGGTCTGCATCCCCGCCGCAGGCCACCGCCAGAAATGCCGCCCGTTCCTCCGGCTGGCGTTCCGCCGCCGCCTGGTAGATCTCCTCGACGCGCCGCCAGCGGGCTGGATCCATAAAAACCTGAGCGGATTATAGCACCGCAAAACCGCCTCGGCAGACTCAATCTCACGCCACCACGCCCTGAACCCTTACCGGGCAGCGACGAGGGTGAGCGTCGGGGACATCTCTTTGTTGAAGTGAGCTCGGAGCAGATCCAGGTCCTCGGCGGCGAAGGCGAGCGGACGGCGACTGACCATCCCGGCATAGTCGTCGGCGCTCCAGACGGCCTTCATGAGGCCTTCGCTGGAATGCCGCGCCACGCCTTCGAGCGCATGGGTCAACTCATGTGCCAGCACGTTGCCCAGGATCTCCGGCATGTACTCGCGATCCCCGAAGCGGGCCACGCGGTTGTAGAAGACATGCACGTCTGCGTCGGCCCCTCCGCCCACGTGGGTGAAAGCCATCGCCTGGGGAGAGGCCTGCGCCGGCGCCGGGCCGTCGAACACCACGGTGAACATTTCCCCGGCGGCGACCTCCTGCAGTTCTCCGAGCCGCTTGCCCTTCACCCATTTGACTTCTACGCCCACCGCAGCGAATGCCAAAGTCGCCAGGCGCTGGGCCCGCGCCATGACGGCCCCCGGGACGCCGACCCGGTCGTACGTGAAGACCGTCACCAGCGCGTCCGCCTGTGGCTTGTGCGATCCCGCCTGGGCCGCCATCGCCGCCGTCATCGCCACCGCCACCATCCAAGCCCTTTTCATCTCCTTCACCTCCGCCCGCTAAGCGGAAAGCGAAGGAGAAAACTGCAAACCGGGGCTATAATTCTTTCGGATGGATTCTCAAACCGCGGAAGTCACGCGCTTACTGCGAGCTTGGGGCGGCGGCGACCACGCTGCGCTCGACCAGTTGACGCCGCTGGTCTACGCCGAGCTGCGCCGCATGGCCAGGCGCTACATGCAGCGAGAAAAACCAGGGAACACCCTGCAAGCCACCGCCCTGGTCAACGAGGCCTTCCTGCGCCTGGTGGATGTCACCGGCGTGCGCTGGCAGGACCGCGCCCATTTCTTCGCCATCTCCGCCCAGATGATGCGGCGCATCCTGGTGGATGCGGCCCGCGCCCGCGGGTCGGGCAAACGCGGAGGCGGGGCGGTGCGCCTGGATCTGAACGAGTCCATCGACGCCCTGCCCCAACCGGACAGCAGGCTGGTGGATCTGGACGAGGCGCTTGAATCGCTGGCGCGATTCGATGCCCGCAAGGCCAAAGTGGTGGAACTGCGCTTTTTCGGCGGCCTGAGCGTGGAGGAAACCGCCGAAGTGCTGAAAATCTCCCCGGAAAGTGTTATGCGCGACTGGAAACTCGCGCGGGCGTGGCTCATGCGCGAACTGTCGCAGTAGGAGGGTGGTTGTCCGTTCATCCTGTCCTATTGACAAGAGGTTCTCAAAATGAGAACATGTCTACGGTGGTGCGCCGCACTTGACCATAGTTGGAACGGCGAACCTGCTGAGGTTCCATGGCGATAGATCTGCTCTACGGTCGTTGTCCGCATGGCGTAAGATCTGCGAGAGTGTCAAATGGGAGCGTTTCTTGGACGTCCGGTGCCAGTTCCCGAACGCTGATTCCGTTGGACAGTGCGTCGTGTTCAACATCCGCCATAACCGCTATCGGTTGATCGCCAAGATCCATTACGCGGTAGGCATACTTGAGGTCCTATCGGTGCTGACGCACGCCGAGTACGACCGGGGAGGGTGGAAAAATGGCTGCGGTTGCTGAAAAGTCATATAGCGAGCTGCTGCTGGAGTATGAGCCGTCGGTCATCAAGACCGAAGAAGAGAACCAGCGGGCACTCAAGACTCTTTCGGAGATTCTCTCGAAAGGCGAAGAGCACCTCGGCAATGACGAGCGGCGGTTCGTGGAATTGCTTTCCAAGCTCATCTCCGACTTTGAACGCAGCGCTTATCGGATCGGCGAGGCACAGCCAGCGGAGGTGCTGCGCGAGCTGATGCGGGCTCGCGGGATGAGGCCGCGTGATCTTTGGGCGGTCTTCGGCTCGAAGGGGATAACTTCAGAGGTTCTTAGGGGCAAGCGTGGCATCAGTAAAGAACGGGCGAAAATGCTCGCTCAGATGTTCCGCGTGTCCGCCGATCTCTTCATTTAGGTTTGCCCGTCGGCATCCTGGCCCCCGGCCCCTGGCCCCCCGACCCCTGGCCCCCGGCCCCCCGCCCCCGGCCCCCGGCCCCCCGCCCCCGAATTTGACTTGCCCTCCGCCCCTTCGTTATCCTGAGTTTTTCGCGGTAGAGGCGCGGCGGCCATCAGTAGCCAGGCTGGAATTCCGATCGAGCTTCGGAAGCCTGGACGAAAGGGGCCGATGGTTTTTCCGCCGAAACCGGGGTGGAAAGCTCATTCCTTCCGGTTGGGGAGCCCGGCTAAGACCGGCTCACTGTCACCCGTTTCTCCGGCGGGTGGAGCGCTATCGGGAATGAAGGCCGCGCGCAGTCGGCGCGTACTTTTCTTCTCTTTCGCTTTCCTCCCCCGGCTGGCGGCTTATGAACGTTTTCGAACTCACGCGCGCGCTGGTCGATATCGAATCGATCACCAACAACGAGGAGCGCATCGGCAACTACCTCTACGACCGCCTGTCGCCGCTCGCCGCGCGGTTCGACGGCCGCCTCGAGCGCATGGAAGTGGAGCCGCGCCGCTTCAACGTCTTCGCGCGGTGGGGCCAGCCGCTCGCCGTCACGCTTTCCACCCACATGGATACCGTGCCTCCCTTCTTCGCCTCGCGCGACGATGGCGAGCACATCTGGGGCCGCGCCGCTTGCGACGCCAAGGGCATCGTCGCCAGCATGATCAAGGCCGCCGAGGCGCTGCTCGAAGCTGGCGACCGCAATTTCGGCCTCCTGTTCGTGGTGGGCGAGGAGCGTAACAGCGCCGGCGCCTACCGGGCGGCCCGGACGCCGCGCGGATCGCGTTACATCGTCAACGGCGAGCCCACCGGCAACAAGCTGGCGCTGGGGTCCAAGGGCGCGCTGCGCTATGAGGTGGTGGCCACCGGCAAAATGGCCCACTCCGCCTACCCCGAGCTGGGCGATTCGGCCATCCACAAACTGATCGACGCGCTCGCCGATATGCGGCGCCTGCCGATGCCGGTGGACCGGCTGCTGGGGCCGAGCACCCTCAACATCGGAACGATTTCGGGCGGGCGGGCGCCCAACGTGGTCGCGGACGAGGCGCGCGCCGACATCATGGTTCGGCTGGTGGGCAAGTCCGCCGGTATCAAGAGAGCCCTGGCGCGCGCGGCCAAAGGGCGCGTGGAACTGCGCCAGGTCCTCGAGATCCCCGCCCTCCGCCTGAACTCGGTGGATGGCATCCCTACCACGGTGGTGGCCTTCACCACCGATATCCCGGCTTTCGGCGGCCAGTGGGGCGAGCCGTTCCTGATCGGGCCGGGCTCCATCCACGTGGCGCACACGCTGGAGGAGCGCGTCGCCAAATCGCAATTGACCGAAGCCGTCGAACTCTATCAACGCATCGTAAGGCACTTATGCAAACGCGAATCGAAGTAGGCATCCTGGGCGCCACCGGAATGGTGGGGCAGCATTTCATCCAGTTCTTGCAGGGCCACCCCTGGTTCCACCTCAAGTGGCTGGGCGCCAGCGACCGCTCCGCCGGCAAGAAGTACGCCGACGCCATGACCTGGCACCTCCCCGGCGCCACGCCGGACACCGTCGCGGACCTCACCGTGGAGGACTGCCGGCCCGGCAACGCCCCGCGGCTCCTGTTCTCCGCCATGGATGCCTCCGTCGCCACGGAAATCGAGCGCGCCTTCGCCGAAGCCGGGCACGCGGTGGTCTCAAACTCCAGGAACCATCGCATGGAGCGCGATGTGCCGCTGCTCGTTCCCGAGATCAATCCCGGCCACCTGAAGCTGGTTCCGGGGCAGCAGCGCGCGCGCGGCTGGAAGGGGCAGATCGTGACCAATCCGAACTGTGCCACGGTGGCGCTGACTATGGGCTTGGCGCCGCTCAAGCCGTTCGGCATAACCAAGGTGATCGCCACCACCCTGCAAGCCATTTCGGGCGCGGGCTACCCCGGCGTGGCCTCCATGGACATTGTGGGCAACGTGATCCCCTTCATCGGCGGCGAAGAGGAGAAGATAGAGCGGGAGACGCAGAAGATTCTGGGCGAATTCCGTGGCGACCACATCGAGCCGCTGCCCGCCAGGGTGAGCGCGCACTGCAATCGCGTGCCGGTGGTCGACGGCCACACCGTGACGGTCTCGGTGGAGTTTTCCGCGAAGCCCTCGGAGGCCGATCTGCGCCGCGCGTTCGACGGTTTTACCGGCGTTCCGCAGCAGCGCCGGCTTCCCAGCGCGCCTCTTCGGCCCGTCATCTACATGGAGCAGGCCAACCGCCCGCAGCCGCGCAAGGACGCGGAGCGCGAGCGCGGCATGGCGGCCTTCGTGGGCCGGCTGCGCGCCTGCCCGGTGCTGGATTACAAATTCGTGACGCTGTGCCACAACGCGGTTCGCGGCGCCGCCGGCGCGGCCGTGCTGAACGCCGAGCTGATGCATTCGGAAGGGATGCTGGACTGATGATCGTCATGAAGTTCGGCGGCACCTCGGTCGAATCGGCCGCCGCCATCGAGCGCATCGCTGAAATCGTCAAAGCGCGCCGCGAGCGCCGGCCCGTGGTGGTGGTCTCGGCCATGGGCAAGACCACCAACAAGCTGCTGGCCATTGCCGCCGCCGCGATCGCCGGCCAGCGCGAGGAATCCATCCGCCAGATCCACGACCTGCGCGATTACCATTCGCGCGAGGCGCGCCTGGCGACCGGTCTCGGCCAGCGCGCCGAGCTCGATCGCACCCTCGACGAGCACTTCCAGGAACTCACCGAACTGGTGAAGGGCCTGGCTGTGCTGGGCGAGCTGACGCCCCGCTCCATCGACGCCATCTCGAGCTACGGCGAGCGGCTCTCCAGCTTCATCGTCGCACTGGCGTTCCAGCGCTTCGGGATAGTGGCCGTGCATCTCGATTCGCGCCGGGTCATCGTCACCGACCAGCGCCACACCCAGGCCGCGCCCGATTTCCCCGAGACCGATGCGCGCCTCGCGGCCACCATCCCCGCCATGGCCCGCGACGCCGTGGTGGTGATGGGCGGATTCATCGGCTCGACCAAAGACGGCGTCACCACCACGCTGGGCCGCGGCGGCTCCGATTTCACGGCCTCCATTGTGGGCGCGGGCATCGGCGCCGAAGAAATCCAGATCTGGACCGACGTCGACGGCATGCTCACCGCCGACCCCACCATCCTGCCGGGCGGCCATCGCGTCAAGACCATTTCCTTCGCCGAAGCCTCCGAGCTGGCTTATTTCGGCGCCAAGGTGCTGCACCCCGCCACGGTCCTGCCCGCCATCCGCAAGAGCATCCCCGTGCTGATCCTGAATTCGCGGCGGCCCGAAGTGCCCGGCACGCGCATCGTTGCCGAGGCCGTCCCGTGCGCCAACGCGGTCAAGTCCATCGCCTGCAAGCGCAAGATCGCGCTGGTGAACATCCATTCCACCCGCATGCTCATGGCGCACGGCTTCCTGCGCCGCATCTTCGAGGTCTTCGACCGCTTCGAAACGCCGGTGGACATGGTGGCCACCTCCGAGGTCAGCGTTTCCCTCACCATCGACAATCCCGCGCGCCTCGACGCCATCGTGGCCGAGCTCGAGCAATTCGCCGAGGTCGAGATCGAGAAGGACCAGGTGATTGTCTGCCTGGTGGGCGACAACATCCGCCGCACCCCGGGAGTGGCCCGCCGCGTCTTCAACGCGCTCGGCGGCATCAACATCCGCATGATTTCGCAGGGCGCGTCGCTGCTCAACATCAGCCTGGTGGTGGCCGAGGCAGACCTGTTCCGCGCGGTCCCGGCGCTGCACCAGGAGTTTTTCGCCGAGCTCGATCCGGAGGTGTTCGAACGAAGGGAGGCCGTCCATGCCTGAGCTGGCAATCGTAGGTTACGGCAAGATGGGCAAGCTCGTCGAGCAGCTCGCCCCCGAGTACGGTTTCACCGTGGCGCTCAAGCTCGACGAATTCAACAACGCCGCGTTTGTTGGTCTCACGCCGGAAAATTTCCGTGGCGTCGACATGGCCATCGATTTTTCCATCCCCTCGGCGGTGCTCGGCAACGTCGAGCGAATCGCGGCGCTGGGCGTCAACATGGTGATCGGAACCACGGGCTGGCTGGAACACCTGGAAGCCGTCAAGGCCGCCGTGGCCAAGTACGGCGTGGGCCTGGTATGGAGCCCCAACTACTCCGTGGGCGTGAACGCGTTCTTCCATCTGGTGTCGGAGGCCGCCCGCCTGCTGGCCACCCAGCCGGAGTACGGCGCCTGGGCTTGGGAGATCCACCATTCCGCCAAGAAGGACGCGCCGTCCGGTACGCTACTGAAGCTGGTGGATGAGATGAAGAAAGCGGGCTACCCGCGCCAGATCGACGCCGGTTCCAACCGCGCCGGTGCGCACCCCGGCACGCACGAGATTGGCTTTGATTCTTCCGCCGACACCATTACATTGCGGCACACCGCTCGGAGCCGCGAAGGTTTCGCCCGCGGCGCCCTGAAAGCCGCGCGTTGGTTAAGAGGCAAGAAAGGTTTTTACGAGTTCGGTGAGATATGGGGGGACTGACACCCGAGGGGCCAGACACCCGCGAGGGGCCAGACACCCGCGTCCCAAGGCGCGCCTTTCGCGCCGCGCGAACGCTGGTGTCTGTCCCCGAATCTTGGGGCTGTAGGTTTTTGCTAAGGAGGCATTCCATGTTCACAGGCTGCGGCACCGCGCTGGTAACCCCGTTCCAACGCGATCTTTCGCTCGATGAAGAGACGCTCCGCAAACTCGTCCGCAGGCAGATCGACGCCGGCGTCAACTTCCTGGTCCCCTGCGGGACCACGGGCGAAAGCCCCACGCTCACCCGCACCGAGCATCTGCGCGTGGTCGGGATCGCGCTCGAAGAGGCCCGGGGCCAAGTCCCGGTGCTGGCCGGCGCCGGCGGCTGCAACACCAGCGAGGTGATCGACCTGGCCCGCGAGCTCGAGCGCATGGGCGTGGATGGCATCCTCTCCGTGACGCCCTACTACAACAAGCCCACCCAGGAGGGCCTGTACCAGCACTATCAAGCCATCGCCTCCTCGATCCGGCTGCCCATCGTGGTGTACAGCGTACAAGGCCGCACCGGAGTGAACGTCGAACCGGCTACCATGGCGCGCCTGGCCGCCATCGAAAACATCGTGGGCGTGAAGGAGGCTTCCGGCAGCATCGCGCAGGTGGCCACCATCCTGAACCAGGTCCCCACAACCTTCACGGTGCTCTCCGGCGACGACGCCGTCACCATCCCCGTGATGGCGTTGGGCGGGCGCGGCATCGTCTCGGTGGCCGCCAACCAGGTTCCCGGCGAAATGACGCAGCTCGCGCAGGCTTGCCTGCGCGGCGATTTCGAAACCGCGCGCCGCATCCAGGCCCGTTATCTGCCGCTCATGAACATCAACTTCGTGGAGTCCAACCCCATTCCCGTGAAAGCCGCGATGGGGCTGATGGGGCTGCTCGAGCCGGTGTACCGCCTGCCTCTGACGCCGCCCAGCCCCGCCAACCTGGCGCGCATCGCGAAGGTTCTCGAGGACGCCGGCCTGCTGAGGAGGGCCTCCGATGCAAGCTGAAATCGAACGCCTCTTCGACCGGAACCCCTCGGTCTACACGGACGAGGACTTCCGCCTGTTCGCGGAGTTCAAAGCCGCGCTCAACGATGGCCGCGTGCGCGCGGCCGAGCCTTGCCCCGAAACCCGCACCGGCTGGCGCGTGAATACCTGGGTGAAAAAGGGCATCCTGCTGGGCTTCCGCATGGGCGCGGTCATCGACATGTCGGTCGATCCCCAGCGCCAGCCGTTCTTCGACAAATCCACATACCCAGTCAAGCGCTTGACCGTCGAGAGCGACGTGCGCATCGTGCCCGGCGGCTCCAGCATTCGCGACGGCTGCTATATCGGCAAGGGCGTGGTCTCGATGCCGCCCATGTTCATCAACGTGGGCGCCTGGGTGGACGACGGAACCATGGTGGATTCGCACGCCCTGGTGGGAAGCTGCGCGCAGGTGGGCAGAAACTGCCACATCTCGGCCGCCAGCCAGATCGGCGGCGTGCTCGAGCCGGTGGGCGCCATGCCGGTGATCGTCGAGGACGACGTCCTGGTGGGCGGCAATTGCGGCATCTACGAAGGCACCGTCGTCAAGCGCCGCGCCGTCGTCGGCACCGGAACCATCCTCAATCGCTCGACCCCGGTCTACGACCTGGTTCGCAACACCGTCCACCGCGCCACCGATGACGAGCCGCTGGTCATCCCGGAATCGGCCGTGGTCGTGGCCGGTTCGCGCGCGCTCCCCAGCGGCCCGGGCAAAGACTGGGGAATCTCCGTCTACACTCCCGTGATCGTGAAGTACCGGGACGCCAGGACCGACACCAAGATCCAGCTCGAAGATCTACTCAGATAGGTATCGCAGAGCTTACTTCAGCTTCCGCGCTTTCTCGAAATCTTCCTTGAGCTTGGCCGTAATCTTGTCCGCCACGTCCGCGCTGGCGCCGTGGAACTTCGCGCCCAGGCTCTCCTCGGTGGTGGACCAGATCACATCCCCGTCTTTGTTCACCAGGCGCACCGCGGCGATGGCTTCGTGACGCCGCTCGGCCGAACGGTCCGATTCGTTTTCCCCCACGCCGAGGCCGGCGGAATCGCCCCGCGAAGTGCGGGTGCTGCCGCCGGTTCGCAAGCCCAAGTTGGCGTGCGCGTTGATGCCGTCGGAAAACGTGTGCACCTCGGTAAACACCAGGTCTTCGGCGGCGCCCCGCAGCACGGCGTCCGCGCGCTCCTGGTTCTCCGTGAGGATGAAGAGCTTGGCGCCGTCCATGCTGCTGATGAGGACGTCGCGCATCTGCGCGGCGGTTTCGCCTCCCGTGAGCCGGTCCACGTAGACGCGCCGGATGGAGAGCAACTGGCGGAGGCTGGCCGCTTCGATGGCGGCCGGCGAGGGCGGATCGTCGGCGCCGGGCCCAGAGGGCACCCCAGCCGCCACGCCCAGCAGGAGAATCAGCGGCACTTTCATCATTTGTCACCCTTTCTGGCTTCGTCGTCCTGATAGTCGACCCGGCGGCCGGTGCGCGCCTCCAGGCTGGCCAGCACCCACCGGATGTCGCCCTTTTCCACCCGAAACACCAGCGCCTGCTGCTGGCCTTCGCCGTCCAGGTACCCTATGGTGACGAAGTGTTTGCGCGATTTGCTCAGCAACAGCACCGGCGAAATCAGAACCGCGGCGGCGTAGCGCCGGCTCACGGTCTGGCCATACTCCAGCGTGTCGATCTTCTGGTATGGGATGCGCAGTTCGGTCTGGCCGCAACGGAACACCAGCGCCTCGGCGCTGGTCAAGTCCAGGCGGGCGCTGGATTTGCCGGAGACTCCGGCCAGCGTCCCGCCCATAAACTGCGCCTTGACCCCAGGCTCGGCGGCCATGAGGGCGACGCCGCCGAGGATCAGAAAAAGGGGACAGACGCATTTCTTGCCAAAACCGCAAAATGCGCCTCTCCCCTTTTTCATTCGAATCATCGGTTGTATCAGGACTAGTGGCGGCGAAGGGGCGAGGTTCTCAAGAATATAAGCGTCCGGATACATTAATGTAGTGTCCATCTGGGCATTGAAGGAGGAATACGAGATGAAACGTCATGTTCATGTCGCGCTACTCGCGGTGCTCGCTCTTGCGCCGCTCGTCGCCCAGACGCCGCAGGGCTGGAAGCAGCGCGTCGATCGCAGCCAGTCGGCGACCGACCCCGACGCCGCCGGCGCCATCAAGTTCGTAACCCAGGGGTCGGGTTTCCACGCCACGAACCCCCAAGCGGCGGTGTACTGGAATCCGGCCAATACCGTGACCGGCGCTTATACCCTCAAGGGCACGTTCACGCTGATGAAGCCGAGCGGCCACACCAACTACTACGGCCTGGTGTTTGGCGGCAGCGCTCTCGAAGGCGCGGACCAGGCCTATCTGTACTTTGTGGTGGCGCAGGACGGGACGTGGCTGCTCAAGAGCCGCAACGGCGCCGCCACCCCCATCGTGGCGCCGAAGACGCCCAACGACGCGGTGAAGAAGCCGGACGCCAGCGGACAATCCGTCAATGCCCTCGAAGTGCGCGTCGGCGCCGACAAGATCGACTTCGTGGTCAACGGCGTAGTCGTGCACTCCGAACCCAAGAGCGGAGCGATGGCCAAGACCGACGGCATCTACGGCATCCGCATCAATCATATGCTCGAGGTTCAGGTGGACGGGTTCTCGGTGTCGAAGTAGCGGGGGGACTGGCTACGAATTTCGCGCCCTTTGCGAAATTCGCTGCCTGTCCCCGGGTTTGCCCGGTTAGCCTGTCCCCGGTTTGCCCAGTCAGCAGCACTTCGCGCGCGCGTACCGGGCTGCCAGCCGCTCCTCGGAGAACCGCCGCCATTCCGCGGCGGAGTGCGCGCGCCCGTGCGCCGCCAGGTGCCGCTGGTAGGCGCTCTCGTCGGCGAGCTCGCGCAGCAGCGCCAGAATGAACCTGCCCAGGCGCTTCATAACTCCTCCGCCCGCGATTGGGATAGCACGAAGGGCGCTTCGCACACGCGGGCGTCCCGCGTGCCTCGCAGGATTCCGATCCAGACGCGCACCGAATCCAGCAGAATAGTCGCCACCAGCACTAGGAAGACGCCGCACAGTACGGCGTCCAGCCGCGCGTTGAAGATCAGCGTCTGGGTGGCCGCCGCGTTCGCCGCCGTGCCGGCGCGCAAGGAGGCTTCCAGCCGGTCCGCCTGCGCCAGAAAACCGATCGCCGGAACGGGAGAGAAAATCTTCTGCCATGCGGCTGTGAACGTCACGGCGAGCAGCCAGGCCAGCGGCGCGCAGGTGATCCACAGGTATTTCGCGCCGTGCATCTTGAGCAGGATGGTGGTGGCCACCGAGAGCGCGATGGCCGCCAGCAACTGGTTGGCGGTCCCGTACAGCGGCCACAGCGAGTTGATTCCGCCCAGCGGATCGCGCACGCCTTGTATCAGGAAGTAACCCCACGCCCCCACGATCGCGGCGCTGGTGGCGACGACGCCCGGCATCCAGCTTGTCCGCCCCAGCGGTTTCCAGACGTGCCCCAGGAAGTCTTGCAGCATGAACCGGCCTACGCGCGTGCCGGTGTCGAGAATGGTCAGGATGAAGAGCGCCTCGAACATGATGGCGAAGTGGTACCAGAAGCCGATCACCGCCCTGCCGCCGCCGCCGCGCGCGAAGATGTGGGCCATGCCCAATGCCAGCGAAGGAGCGCCGCCGGTGCGGTAGAACAGGGTCTGCTCGCCCACGTCGCGCGCCAGGTTGGTCATATCCGCCACCGTCACCGGGAAGCCCCACGAGGAAATCGTCGCCACCGCCGCCGCGGGCGTGGCGCCCACGGTTGCCGGGGGCGAGTTCACGGCGAAGTACACGCCCGGCTGGAGCACGCAGGCCGCAATCATGGCCATGATGGCGACGAAGCTTTCGAGCACCATCGATCCATAGCCAATCGGCCGCGCGTGCCCCTCTTTCGCGATCATTTTCGGGGTGGTGCCCGAGGCGACCAGCGCATGGAACCCGGAAATCGCCCCGCAGGCGATGGTGATGAAGCAGAAGGGAAAGATCTTGCCCGCGAAAATCGGCCCCGTCCCGTCCACAAACCGCGTGAACGCCGGAAGCTGAAGCTGGGGCCGCACGAACAGGATGCCGACTCCCAGCATCAGGATCACGCCCAGCTTCACGAAGGTGCTGAGGTAGCCGCGCGGCGCCAGCAGCAGCCACACCGGCAGTGCGCTCGCCAGGAATCCGTACACGATGATGGCGATAGCGAGCCCCATGGCGCCCAGCGTAAACAGCGGAGCCAGGGCGGCCGATTGTGCCACGGAACGCCCCGCGAAGATGGCCGCCATCACCAGAACGACACCGATGGCGGAGCACTCCAGCACTTTGGCGGGCCGCCAGTAGCGCAGGTACAGGCCCATGAACACGGCGATCGGGATGGTGGCCGCGATGGTGAACGTGCCCCACGGGCTGCCTTTCAGCGCGTTCACCACCACCAACGCCATCACCGCCAGCATGATGACCATGATCAGCAGCACCGTAATCAACGCTGCAAAGCCCGCCACCTTGCCGATCTCCTCCCGCGCCATCTGGCCCAGCGATTTGCCGTCGCGCCGCATGGAGGCGAACAGGATGACGAAGTCCTGCGCCGCCCCGCCCAGCACCGCCCCGATAATGATCCACAGCGTCCCTGGCAGGTAGCCGAACTGCGCCGCCAGCACGGGCCCCACCAGCGGGCCCGGCCCGGCGATGGCGGCGAAGTGATGGCCGAAGAGGATCCACTTGTTGGTCGGCTCGAAATCCTGGCCGTTGCGCAGCCGCTCGGCGGGCGTGGCGCGCCGGTCGTCGAGCGCCATCACGCGCGCCGCCAGGAACCGGGAGTAGAACCGGTAGCCGGTGGCATAGGAGCAGGCCGCCGCCAGCACCAGCCAGATGCTGTTGATGTGTTCTCCGCGGTTGAGGGCGATGCCGCCCAGGCAGAACGCCGCCGCCCCGGCCACGGCGGCCCAGAAGAGATGAGCCAGAAGCTTCATAGGTAGATTTTGACGCGGTACTGGCTAAAATAGCCAGCCCGTTTTCAACAACCCCCTTTCAAATTCATCCCGGCGCTATCCGGATTGAGAGTCCGCGCCACGCCCTTCAGGCGACTCTCAGTCGCAAACCAATCTACCGGCTTTAGCCGCTAGTCGTTTAGCATTGAGACATGCCCCGCTACGCCGCCATCGACATCGGCAGCAACTCCATCCGCATGGAGGCCGCCGAAGTCGCGCCGGGACAGCCCGCCCGCGTCCTCGCCTCGGAACGCGAAGTCACGCGCCTGGGTGAAAGCGTCTTCCGCACCGGCTCGGTCAACGAAGAAGCCATGCGAGCCACTTGCGCCGTGCTGGCCCGCATGGCCGGGCTCTACCGCAAGCTCGACGTGGTGGGCGTCCGCGCGGTGGCTACCAGCGCCATCCGCGATACCGGCAACCAGAGGGCTTTTCTGGCGCGTGCGTCGGAAGCCGTCGGCGCGGGCGTCGAGATCATCTCCGGCCGCGAAGAAGCGCGCTTGATTCACCTCGGCGTCGAGAGCAACTGGCCGCAGCCGGCCCGGCGCGTCCTCATCATCGACATCGGCGGCGGCAGCGCCGAGATCATCGCCGCCGAAACCAGCCGCCTGGGGGAATCGTTCTCCAAACCGCTGGGGGCCGTCCGGCTGCGCGAGATTTTTCTGAAGGACGACCCGCCCGCTCCGCTCCAATTGCGCCAGATGCGCGAGTACATTCAGGCCAAGCTCGATGCCGCCGTGCGCCGCCTCGGCCCCTCGGGATGGGACCGCGCCATCGCCACCTCCGCCACCGCTTCCGCCGTGGCCAGCGCCGTCGCCCGCGCGCCGCGCTCCCAGCGCGATCAGCTCGACCGCCTCCGCGTCCCCACCGCGCAGGTGCGCAAGCTCTACCTCAAGCTGGCGGAGCGGGATCTCGCCGCCCGGCGCAAAATCACGGGCATCGGGCCGCGCCGCGCCGAGATCATCGTTCCGGGCGTGGCCGTTTTGCTCGAGTTCTTACAGGAATTCCATTTGCCGGCGGTCTACTACTCCCGCGCCGGCGTCCGCGACGGCATCATCGCCGACCTGGCTGCCCGCAACGTGGGCGCCGAGCTTTCCCGCCTCACCCGCGATCAGCGCCGCGAGGTGGAGGACATGGGCCGGCGCTACGGCGTCTCGCTCGACCACGCCCGCAAAGTCGCCAATATCTCCAACCTGCTGTTCACCGCGCTCCAGCCCCTGCACCAAATGCCGCCCGGCTGCGGCAAGCTCCTGGAAGCCGCCGCTTACCTGCACGATGTCGGGCATTTCGTCAGCAACACCGGCCACCACAAGCATTCCTGGTACGTGGTGTCCAATTCCGACATGGCCGGCTTCACCGAGCGCGAGCGGCTTCTCATTGCGGGCCTGTGCCGCTATCACCGCAAGTCCCTCCCCAACCCGGTGCACCACGCCTACCTGTCGCTTTCGGCGGAAGAAAGGCGTATGCTGCTGATGATGATCCCCATTCTGCGGATCGCCGACAACCTCGACCGCAGCCGCGAGCAGCGCGTCCGCGGCGTGGAATGCCGCTTGCGCGACGAGGAGGTTCTGCTCCAGGTCGGCTCCCGCGGCGATATCGACCTGGCCCAATGGGGCGCCGAGCGCGCCGGCGAAGTTTTCCAGCAAGTGTACAACCGGGCGATTTCCGTGACCAGGGCGCGAGATTAATTATGGGACCTGCGACGATTTTCGTGGGGCGGGCCCCCAGGCCCGCGGTCGACCCCCTGGTCGACCTGCTCGCACACAGGAAAAGCCGGATTGGTTGCGGCTCCGCTGCTCTGTGGGGCAGGCTTTTCAGCCTGCGGACCCGCTTTCCAGCGGGTCCAGCCGGCCGGAAGGCCGGCTGCGGGCAGGATTGCCCGCCCCACAGTCTGCGCGCAATACCGTTTTTGCGAAAACTAAGTGGCATTTGGCACTCGTGCCTGCTGCGCCACGCCGGCGCTGCGAGTTTATTCTTGCGTGGTTCCTATGCGTGATTACGCGCGGCTCCAGACTGCGATTCTGCTGCGGCGCCTCGCCTACCAGTTGAACCGCGCCGCCCGCAACGGCGACGCCGAGTCCATCCACGACCTGCGCGTCGCCATCCGCCGCTTGAGCCGTTGCCTGCGCGTTTTCGCGCCGTTCTTCCCCGGCGACTCGTGGAAGAAGGTCCGGCGTCAGCTCGCGGAGCTAATGAGAGCAACGGGCCGGGTGCGCGACCGCGATATCGCCTTGCAGCTTCTCGCCGAGGCCGGCATTCCCCCGCGCGCCGCCATCGCCGCGCGCCTGGCGGGGGAGCGCCGCAAAGCGAGCCGCGAGCTGCTGCTCGAAATCCGCCGCTGGAAAGGCCGCAGTTTCTCGCGGAAATGGCGCAGCCGGCTGGAGCTGAGCGCATGAGCAAGCTGCATCAACTCAGGTGGGATGAGCGGGCCGGCGCCACCACCAACGCTCGCCGCGAGCTTCCCCATCTCACCGCCAGCTATTTCGCGCGGGTCCGCGCGCTGCTCGCCGGCGATCCGTCTCCCGTTAAGCTGCACCGGCTCAGGCTTCTCACCAAGCGCCTGCGCTACACGCTCGAGCTGTTTCGTCCGTGCTACGGTCCCGGCCTCGATACGCGCCTGGCCGCCTTGCGCCGCGTTCAACAGTCGCTGGGAGAAGTGAACGACAGCACCGCCGCCGGCCGGCTGCTCTCGAAATCCATGAGCACGGCGTCGCCGCAACGCGCCCGCCTCCTGCGTTTCCTCGAAGAGCGCGCCGCCCTCAAGGCCCAGGAGTTTCGCAAGGATTGGGCCGAGATCTTCGACGCCCCCGGCCAGGAGCGCTGGTGGACCACCTACCTCGCGCGCCACGCCCGCGCGCCCGGCCGGCGTCCGTAGGGCGGACCCCAGGTCCGCGCGGGTCCCCTGGACCCGCCCTCTTGCAATTTATCGTCTATCGATATACGATAAGCTTGTGATCCGGTCTTTTCGAGATGCCGCGACTGAGAGGATCTTCCAGCAGCAATCCTCGAAGCGGTTTCGGCCCATCGAAAAGGTTGCGCTCCGTAAGCTCATCCACCTGAACCGGGCGAGATCCCTTCGCGATTTGGCGGCGATTTCCGGCAACCGCCTGGAAGCCCTGAAAGGCGCCGGGAAAGGACGCCACAGCGTCCGAATCAACGGCCAGTACCGCATCTGTTTCGTCTGGAAGGATGGAGACGCCTGCGACGTGGAGATCACCGACTACCATTAGGAAGACAATGTTATGGCTAATTTGATACCAGTCCCCCATCCCGGCGAAACGATCCGCGAAGACGTTCTCGAACCGTTGGGCATGAGCGTGAACCAACTCGCCAGAGCATTGGGTATCACGGCGACGCGCCTCAATGATGTCGTGCGCGGCCGGCGGGGAATCACCGCCGACACCGCCCTGCGCCTGGCGCGATACCTTGGGACCTCGGCCGAATTCTGGCTCGGCCTCCAACTCGAATACGACCTCCGCACCGCCCGGCAAGCCCGGCAACGAGACATCGAGAAGGCGGTGCACCCGAGGTCCGCAGCCGCTTAGAGCCGCCGAGAGCCGTGGCCGTATACCCGGAACCGGCCGGATCGCCCCCCTCATGGAACTGCCGGCCAGCGGAGTAATCGCCTGCACTTCCTCCAAGGGGGACTTGGGGCCCGCGGGGGTTCACCTCAACGGGTCTGGGCGTTTTTCGTCCAAGTGGCGCTGCGAAACCGCTCCTAGAACTTTCGCGACTACACGCGGGCGTAAGGCTGGGAACCGCTTCGCGCTTTAGTACCACAAGAATGGCGCGGTGCTGTACAATTGACAGACATCTATGCGTGGCCTGCGTGTACCCGGCGGTCCGCCAAGACGACCTAAGTATTTGTTTGGTGAGCGGGGATCACCTTACGAAATCACGTTGATGTTGCGCAAGCGCCTCAATGAGGAGCTTGCGAACTTGCCACCGGACGTTCTGCTGAAGTCTTCGCCCGATGCGGTCATCAATGACATCGTCCGGCGCTATACCCTGAGCGTTCCAGTTTTTGACCGGGTAAACATTGGCGAATACGAACCCGCTGCTATCGAGCTTGAGGTTCCGCAGAGCAGCCAGTATGGATTCTTTGCCGGGCCCGGACCGTATTTTATAGACGCGACCGAATTCAAAATCCGAATCCCGTTCACTGGCGACAAGAACCTCTTCCGCTATTCCACAACCGTCTACGGCACTCCCATCGAGGGCGAAGTCGCCGATGACGCCGTAATTCTCACCCACGCGGCGAAGACCCCAGACGTTGGAGCTATCAACCGGGAATTCAACGAGCGATTGAACCGCATCGAAACGACGCTGCAGTTTTCGAGGGACTCGGTAAGTGACTGGAACAACGGTCTAGTGAACATCGTGAAGCCAGCAATCGAGAAGGCTTGGCGACGAATCGAGCAAAGCAAGACGACGACCCTCGGCTTCAAGAGAGTAGGGAAACCGGCTGTCGCTCCGCCCACCTCTCGACCAATTGAGCCTCAGATGCCCCGCCAAATAGCCAAGCTCGATGTGTTCCTCTCACACGCCTCTGAAGACACAGACGCCGTCGCCCGGCCACTTTATCAAGAGCTCATCGAAGCGGGTCTACCCGTGTGGTTCGACGAAGCAGCCCTGCGCTTGGGGGATAGTTTGCGGCGGAAAACTGATGAAGGTTTAGCACGCTGCAACTACGGCGTTGTCATCATTAGTTCTAATTTCTTGAATAAGGAATGGCCGCAACGGGAACTCGACGGCCTCGCAGCTCGTGAAATCGCTGGGCCCTCCGTGCCTCGAATCGGATGACTGTTGGAGAAGCCAAGTTCCGATTCGCTCAATACGGCATACTTCAGGCGGTCGCCGACTCGCGCACCCTCAGCCGGGTGCTGGCGTTCAAGGGCGGCAACGCCCTGGATTTTGTCTGGCAGCCGAACCGCAGCACAAAAGACCTTGATTTCTCGTCCAAGGATCCGACGCTCACTGCCGAACAGATCAGGACCTCCTTGACACCGAGTCTCGAGCGGGTTTCCAGGAGTATGGGGGTCTTGTACCGCGTCCAGAAAATGGAGCAACAGCCTCCGGGTCCCGACCGGAGCTTCATCACGTTTGAGGGCACGATCGGGTACGCCCTGCCGGATGACCGGCGCAACAGACAACTCATCCAGCAGGACAAGACCTCCAACGCGACCGTGCCCCTCGACGTGAGTCTCAACGAGCCAATCTGCAGGGTCGTGGAGGTTGACATCGCAAGCTCGACCCCCCTGCAGGTCTGTCAGCTCGAGGATATTGTGGCGGAGAAACTCCGCGCACTGCTCCAGCAACCCCTGCGAAACCGGCGCCGGCCGCAGGACGTGCTCGACATTTGTATTGCGGTGCAAGAGAATCTGGCCCTGGACCTCAACCTTACGGCGGAATTCCTTCTGGAGAAGGCCATGGCCCGCAACGTCCCCGTGTCGCGTGCAGCCTTTCACCAGGAAGAGATTCGGCGCCGTGCTTTTGAGGGGTACAACGAACTGAGGGAGACGACACGCCGCGCCTTCATCGAATTTGAAGAGGCATTCGCAATCGTATTGAGCCTCGTTGATGGACTGCCATTGCCCGCGAGGTGAAGCTCGGGTTGTAACCGAAGCCGTTCCGGTAGGGGCCCCGCCCCTACTGCTGGAACGTCAGAAACACCACCACGCCGCTGCCACGGAAGACCAGGTTCGCGGGCGCCTGCCTGGCGGCTTCGGCCTTGCGCGTTTCCACGCGGCCATAGACGACCGCCCAACGGTCGTAGTCCGGAGTGCCGAAGCGGAATTTGCCGAGCGACGTGCGCTGCTGGATGAGGGCGAGCTTGCGATGGAGCGCCACGGCGTCCAATTCGAAATCGCCGGGCGGTTTAGGGCCATCGTTGGAATCCTCCACAAGCCACAGCAGCGGCGGAGCGGGCGAGCCGGCGTCGCAGGCTTGTTCGCCCATCCAGCGGCCGCTTTCGCGGAAGGAGTACCGGGCGACGACGGCGACGCTCTTGCCCTCGTTGGATGCCAGATCGTGCAGCACCTCGCAGACGGTGAGCGGGACGAGCGGCGGCTCCGCCGCCAGGGCGAACGCACAGAGCAGCACCGGCAGGTATATGAATCGCCAACCTCCAATACTTCCCTGAACTCTGAACGGCATGGTGCGGCCCGGCCGATGGTGCCACAGAATAGACTGCCTGACACTTCCCACCGGTTACACCCATTATGACCGACTGCCGCAGTGCGGCGGTACAATCGAATCGACCCGTGCCCCAACTCTGGGACCACTTCCGCCTCTTCCTGGACCACCGCATTCGGCACAAGATCACCCGCGCCGGCCTGCTGTTCACCTTCGCCATCCTGGTGGTCGGCTTCGGCGCCGTCATTTCCGCCAACAACCTGCTGTTCCTGATCACGGCTGCCATGCTGGCCACGCTGCTGGTCTCCGGGCTGGTGAGCCGCCTCTGCCTGGCGGCGCTCGAGTTGGACTTCCTGGTGCCCGAGCACGTCTCCGCCCGGCGCACCGTACCCGGCAAGCTCTTCGTGCGCAACCAGAAGTGGTTCATGCCCTCGTTCTCCATCCGGGTGGAAGGCATTCGAGACCCTGCCAGCCCGACTCTGAAATCGGTGTATTTCCCGCTGATCGCCGGCGGCGCCACGCTCGAAGAGACCGTCGAAGTGCGCTTCCCCAAGCGCGGCGCCTATCGCCAGAACAGCTTCGCGTTCTCGACTTCTTCCCCCTTCGGCTTCCTCGAGAAATCCGCGCGCGTCACCTTGCGCCGCGAAATGCTGATCTACCCTTCGATCGACCCGCAACCCGGCTTCGACGATCTGCTGACCGGCATCGCCGGAGAAATCGAGACGCACTACCGCGGTCTGGGCAAGGACTTTTACCGCATCCGCCCTTACGAGGCATTCGAGAGCGCCCGCCACGTGGATTGGAAAGCCTCGGCCCACACCGGCGCCCTGCAGGTCCGCGAATTCGCGCGCGAGCAGGAGCAGACCGTCGAGATATTCCTGGACCGCGACATCCCGCCCGCGCTTGACGCCTGGTTCGAGCACGCCATCGATTGCTGCGCGTTCCTGGCGTGGCGCCTTTCCAGCCGGGGCGCGGCCATCCACTTCCGCGCGCAGGGCTTCGATTTTCGGCAGCCCGAGGACGGCGACATCTATACCATCTTGAAGTACCTGGCTCTGGTCTACCCGCAAAGCGCCAATGCCCCGGAAGCGCCGCTGGACGACACCAGCTACAAAATCGTCTTCACGCCCGCGCCGCGCGCGTTCCGCGACGCCGGCTGGATGGACGCGCGCATCCTGACCCCCGATGTGCTTCCCGTTCCCGCCGCCGGCCCGCCGGCCGGCCAGTTGCGCTAAGTGACCAGAAGTGGTCATAATGAGGACATGAAGTCGAAGGTCGGCATCGCCGAATTGAAAGCCCACCTGAGCGAGTATGTTCGCGCGGCGCAAAAGGGCAAAGAGGTCATAATTAAAGACCGCGACACGCCTGTGGCGAAGCTGACGCCCCTGGGGCCTGCATACAAATCTCTGCGCGTGATCCCCGCCACGCGGTCCATGGCGGAAGTTGAGCGCATGCTGGACGAGAATCCGGACATGACGGTTCTGCCTCCAGATCTGGTCGAAAGGATCTTCGAGGATACCAGGAAGGACGTGTTCGACAAATGGATCGCCGGAGAGCTTACCTAGATTCCTCCGTCTTATTGCGCAGGCTCCTTCGTCAACCCGCCGCCCTGTCCGGTTTATCGCAATGGAACCTGGTTTCGAGTGAGCTGCTGGAAGTTGAAGTTCCGCGGACGTTGCATCGCTATTGCGCCGCCCAGTTGTTTTCCGAACAGGACCTCGCTCTGCGTACCGCCGAATTGCGCGCTGTTCTCGCTGCCGTAGACCGGGTTCCACTTTCGAAAGCTATCCTGAATCGGGCCGGGGGCCCGCTCGGCGGCGCTCTCGGGACCCTCAACGCCATCCATCTGGTCACGGCGATGCTCTGTTCCGAATACAACGACGAAGACATCGTTTTTCTCACTCACGACCGCCAACTCGCCGAGGCCGCGCGGGCCTGCGGTCTCACTGTCTATCCCGACTCGGTCCGCCACGTTGTAGGCCATTGATGTAACATGGAGACAGGAGACGCCCTCTCCCATGACCATCGACGAACGCTTCGACCGGCTCACCGAACGCCACGAAGCCCTCACCCAGACCGTGGAACTCATCGCCGCCGCCCAGATCAAGAACGACGAACGCATGGGCCAACTCACGGACACCATGAACCGCCTGGCCAACATCATCATCGCCCACGAGCAGCGCATCGAAGACCTCGAAGACCGCCGGCAATAGAGCCAAGCGCGGCGTCTGATACCATTAAGAATCACCCTTGACCGGCACCGTTCCAGACATCCTGGCCCGCATTGTCGCCAGGAAGCGCGAAGAGCTTGCCCGCGGCGTCCCACGGCTCGACCAGTGGGAGGCCGAGGCCGAATCGCGCCTCGCCGCGCGCCGCGATTTTCGCGCGGCCCTGGGCGCGCGCACGCCCGCCATCATCGCGGAAATCAAGAAGGCTTCGCCCATCAAAGGTCTGCTCTCGGCGGATTTCGACGCCGCGCGCATAGCCTCGGCATACCAGCGCGGCGGCGCCTCGGCCCTTTCCGTGCTCACCGATGAAACCTTCTTCCAGGGGAGCCTCGGCGATCTCGAGAGCGCTCGCGCGGCCGTTTGGCTTCCCGTCCTGCGCAAGGATTTCACCATCGCCGGCGCGCAGATTGTCGAAGCCGCGGCCCACGGCGCCGACGCCATCCTGCTGATCGCGGCCATTCTCACCGAGCGCGAAATCCGCGCTTTCCGCGAAGCGGCTGCGCGCTACCGGATGGCCACGCTGGTGGAGGTGCACGGCCGCCGCGATCTCGATGTGGCCATCGCCGCCGGCAGCGACATCATCGGAGTCAACAATCGCGACCTCGCCACCTTCGAAGTCGCTCTCGAAACGTCGTTGCGCCTCGCGGAACACATTCCCGGCGGCGTACTCCGCGTCAGCGAAAGCGGGATTCACGGCGCGCGCGACATCGCCACGCTGCGCGAGGCGGGTTACACCGCCTTTCTGGTGGGCGAGCATCTGATGAAATCGGGCGATCCCGCCGCCGCCCTGAAGAAGCTGGTGGCGGCATGATCGTCAAGATCTGCGGCATCACCAACCAGGAGGACGCCAGCGCGGCCGTGGCGGGCGGCGCCAACGCCATCGGCTTCAATTTCTACCGGCGCAGCCCGCGCTACCTCGCGCCGGAGCGCGCCGCCGGGATTCAATCGGCGCCCGGCGTGCGCCGCGTCGGCGTGTTCGTCGACGAAGCGCGCGAACGCGTCGAGGAAATCGCCCGCATTGCGGCGCTGGATGTCGCGCAACTGCACGGCGACGAAACGCCGGCGGATTACCCCGCATCGCTGGCGGTATGGAAAGCCGTGCGCGTGGGAGGAGTTTTGGACCTTTCGAGGTGGCGCGATTGCCCGGCTGAAGCTCTGCTGCTGGATGGTCCGGCTTCCGGCGCCTCCTTCGACTGGCGGCTGGCTGTGCCGGCTCCCAAGCCTGTCATTCTGGCCGGGGGCCTGGATGCCACGAACGTCGCCGAAGCTGTGGCACTGGCCCATCCCTGGGGCGTGGATGCCTGCTCCCGCATCGAAAGCGCGCCGGGCAAGAAAGACCACCGGAAGATGAACGAATTCCTCGAGGCAGCCAAGGCGGCGCTGCGCGCATGACTCCGCAACCCGATCGCGGCGGCCATTTCGGGCCATACGGCGGGCGCTACGTGCCCGAGGTCCTCATGGCGCCCATCGAAGAGCTCGAGAAGGCGTACCTGGCCGCGCGCGACGATCCCGCGTTTCAGTCCGAGCTGGCCGACCTGCTGCGGGCCTACGCCGGCCGTCCCACGCCGCTCTATTTCGCCCAGCGGCTAACGGAAGGCCTGGGCGGGGCGCGCCTCTGGCTCAAACGCGAAGATCTGCTGCACACCGGCGCGCACAAGATCAACAATTGTCTCGGCCAGGCGCTGGTGGCGCGGCGCATGGGCAAATGCCGCATCGTCGCCGAGACCGGCGCGGGCCAGCACGGCGTGGCCACCGCCACCGTTTGCGCGCTGCTGGGCTTCGAATGCGTGGTGTACATGGGCGAGGAGGACATGCGCCGCCAGCGCCTCAACGTTTTCCGCATGCGGCTGCTGGGCGCGCGGGTGGTGGGCGTTTCGACCGGCAGCCGCACGCTCAAGGACGCCATCAGCGAAGCCATGCGCGACTGGGTGTCGAACGTCGCCGGCACTTATTATCTGCTTGGCTCGGCGCTGGGCGCGCATCCCTACCCCATGATGGTGCGCGATTTCCAGAAGATCATCGGCGAGGAAGCGCGCCGCCAGGTTCTGGAATCCGAAGGCCGCTTGCCCGACGCCATCTTCGCCTGCGTAGGCGGCGGCTCGAACGCCATCGGCATCTTCCACGCCTTTCTGCCCGAGCGCTCGGTGGAGTTGATCGGCATCGAGGCCGGCGGCCGCGGCGACGCCATGGGCGATCATGCGGCGCGTTTTCGCGGCGGAGCGCCCGGCGTCCTGCAAGGCGCCTACAGCTACGTGTTGCAGGACGACGACGGCCAGATCGCGCTCACCCACTCCGTTTCCGCCGGCCTGGATTACGCCATGATCGGCCCCGAGCACGCCTGGCTGCACGATCAAGAACGTGCCCGGTACACCGCTGTTTCCGACGCGGAAGCGCTGGAGGCCGCGCGCCTGCTCTCGCGCACGGAAGGCATCATTCCGGCGCTCGAATCGGCGCATGCCGTCGCCGAGGCGGTCAAACGCGCCCCCGCCGCCAAAGGAAAGGTCTTCCTGGTGAACGTCTCCGGCCGCGGCGACAAGGACATCGATATCTACCGCGAGAATTTCAAGGAACTCGACGAGCCATGACGCGCATCGGGCGCATGTTCGACGCTTTGAAGCGGGACGGCCGCAAAGGCCTCATCGCCTATCTCACGGCCGGGGACCCGTCGCCGGACCGCACGCCCGCGCTGGCCGAGGCGCTGGAGCGCGGCGGCGCCGATCTCATCGAGCTGGGCGTGCCGTTTTCCGACCCCATCGCCGACGGCCCCGTCATCCAGCGCGCCGGCGAGCGCGCGCTCAAAGCCGGCACTTCGCTCCAGACCGTGCTCTCGATCGCCGCCCGCATCCGCCGGCGTTCCGAAATCCCGCTGCTGCTCTTCACCTACCTCAACCCGGTGATCCGCTACGGGCTCGAGCGCCTCGCGCGGGACGCCTCCGCCGCCGGCATGGATGGCTGCCTGCTCACCGACGCTTCGGTGGAAGAGGCGTCCGATTATGTTGCCGCCATGCACCGCCATGGCCTCGACACCGTCTTCCTGGCCGCGCCCACCAGCACCGAACGCCGCCTGAGACTCGTCGCGCAGTATTCCACCGGTTTTGTCTACCTGGTTTCGCGGACCGGCGTTACCGGCGAGCGCGATTCGCTTTCGGACGCCGTGGCCCCGCTCATTCGCGCGGTGCGCGCCGTCACCGATCTGCCGCTGGCCGTCGGCTTCGGCGTCTCCAAGCCGGAGCACGTGGCCGAACTGGGCCGGCAAGTGGAAGCGGTGGTGGTGGGCAGCGCGTTGGTCCGCTTGATCGAGCGCAATTCCGGCGACACCTTGCTCGAGATTCAGCTCGAATCCTTCGTCCGCGAGCTCAAGCGCGGCTTTGGAGCGCACGCATGACCCCCGACGAGGCCCGCGACAAGCTGGAGGAATTCCGCGTGCTCGTGGATGACGTGGACCGCCGCATCGTGGCGCTCCTCAACGAGCGCACGCGCGTGGTCGAAAACATCGGGCGCGTGAAGCGCCAGACGCAACTGCCCATTTATGAGCCCAAACGCGAAGACCAGGTATTCGCGAATGTCAGCGCAACCAATCGCGGGCCGCTGACCGAAGAGGCGGTGCGCCGCATTTTCGAGCGCATCATCGACGAAATGCGGATGATCCAGCGCGTGTGGATGAAATCCGACGGAGAGAAATAAATGTTAGTTGTTATGCAGCAGGGCGCGACGGAGCAGCAGATCCAGGCGGCGATTGACCGCCTGGTGGAGATGGGCTTCGATGTGCACCGTTCCACCGGCGTGATCCACACCGTACTGGGCGGGGTGGGCGGCAAGGAAGAAGTTGACCTCGGGATCTTCGAGGTGATGGATGGCGTCAAGGAAGCGCACCGCATCGTCTCGCCCTACAAACTGGCCAGCCGCAGCTTCCGCCCGGCCGGCACGGTGGTCAGGATCGGCGATGTGGATGTCGGCGGCCAACGCGTGGTAGTCATGGCCGGCCCATGCAGCGTCGAGAGCCGGGACCAGATCGAGCGGTCGGCGGAAATTGTGGCCCGCCTGGGCGCCCAGGTGATCCGCGGCGGGGCGTTCAAACCGCGCAGCTCGCCCTATGCCTTCCAGGGCCTCGGGGAAGACGGCTTGCGCATGCTGCGCGAGGCCGCCGACCGCAACGGGCTGCTGGTGGTCAGCGAGGTGATGGACCTCACCCAGATCCCGCTGGTGGCGCAGTACGCCGACATCCTGCAAGTGGGCGCGCGCAACATGCAGAGCTTCACCCTGCTGCGCGACTTGGGCAGGCAGCGCAAGCCGGTGCTGCTCAAGCGCGGCATTTCAGCTACCATTGAAGAGCTGCTGCTCTCGGCCGAATACATTCTCGCCGGCGGCAACTACGACGTGATTCTGTGCGAGCGCGGCATCCGCACCTTCGAGACCTACACGCGCAATACGATGGATATTTCCGCCATCCCGGTGGTGAAGAAGCTCTCGCACCTGCCGATCATCGCCGACCCTTCGCACGGCACCGGCCGCCGCGACAAGGTGGCGCCCATGGCCCGCGCCGCCGTGGCCGCCGGCTCCGACGGCCTGCTGGTCGAGGTGCATCCTGATCCGGACCGTGCCCTGAGCGACGGCGCACAGTCGCTGCGCCCCGAGCAGTTCGAGGAGCTGATGTCTCAGTTACGGATCATTGCCCCCGCCGTGGGCCGCAGCATGTCAGAGCCGCGGCCATGAGAAGCTGTAAAGAAATCGCCCGCAGGCGGGCAATGGGCAAGCTCAAGCATGCCCCACCTGGTGGGGCATGCTTGAGCTTGCCCAGTTTTCTGCGGATTCTGAGGGAGCTTTTCAGATGCACAGCGTAGCCATCGTCGGAACCGGTCTGATCGGCTCGTCTTTCGGCCTCGCCTTGCGCCAAGCCGGGTTCGATGGACCGATCACCGGGGTCAGCTCCCCGCGCGCCATCGCCGACGCCATGGCCGCGGGGGCCATCGACCGCGGCGCGCCGCTCGCCGAAGCCGTTGCCCAGGCCGATCTGGTCTTCCTCGCCCAGACCATCGGCCGCATTCTCGATACCATCCGGCATCTCGATCCTCTGGTCCGCCCGGATGCCATCGTCACCGACGCCGGCAGCACCAAGTGCAAAATCACCGACCTGGCGCGGCAAAGCATTGCCCGCTGCCAGTTCCTGGGCGGCCACCCCATGGCCGGCAAAGAGAAGCGCGGGGCGGCGGAAGCCGATGGCGGTCTTTTTCGGGGCCGCACCTGGGCGCTGACGCCGGATGAACCGTCCGAACTGGCCACGCCGGCGGCCCGCGACTTCCGCTCGTGGATCGAGCGCATCGGCGCGCGCATCATGGTCCTCGACGCGGAGGAGCATGACCGGGTCGTCGCGCTCACCTCGCACCTTCCGCAACTCGCATCCACGGCGCTGGCGGCCACGGTGGCGGAGCGCATGGGCGCCTCCCCGCGCTGGCGGATGGCGGGCCCCGGCCTGGAAGACATGACCCGTCTCGCGCTGGGTTCGTACGATCTGTGGCGCGACATTCTGGCGACCAACACCGAGCACATCGAGCGCGCCTTGGCCGCCTACATTCAAAAGCTGGAGCACATGCGCGAGAACCTTCGGACGCGGCAGCTTCAAGAGGAGTTCGAACGCGGCGCCGCCATGGCGGGCCGCTTGCGGCGGACCCCATGAGCCCGAGCCTCTGCCACTGGCAGGCGCTGAATTAGGATAAACTACGCATGAGGCTATTGAACGTAGCTACACCGCCGGCGGACGGTTCGCCCGCCAGCGGGCACGCGGCCTTCCAGGCGCGGCGGACCTCGCGGTCCGGCGCACCGGGGGCCGGATTTAAGGAACTCAACATGGAACAAAAACTCAAGATCGCCGTGTTCATCGATTTCGACAATATCGAGATCGGAGTCAAGTCCACGCTGCACCGCGAATTCGACGTGGCTGCCGTGCTGGACGCGCTAAAAGAACGCGGGGAAATCGTCACCAAGTTCGCTTACGCCAACTGGGGAAGGCAGGATTCCGCCACGCGCGCGCTTTCCGAGCACGCCGTGCAGATGGTCCAGCGCGACCCCTCGCCGCGCGGCGACAAGAACGGCGCCGACATCAACCTGGCCCTCGACGCGCTCGAGATGGCCTTCACTCACGACCACATCAACGCCTTCGCCATCGTCAGCGGCGACAGCGATTTCATCGCGCTGGTCAACAAGCTGAAGCAGTACGACAAGCGCGTCTTCGTCGTCGGCGGCCGCGCCTTCACCAGCACGATTCTCCAGAAGAACTGCCACGAGTTCGTGGCTTACGAATCCATCATCGACGAGCCGCGTCCGCGCTCTTCCGGACACCAGCAACAGCAGCAACAGCAGCAGCAGCAACAGCCGCCGCCGCAACAACAACAGCAGCATCAGCCACAGCAGCAGCGCCAACCGCACAAGCGCGTGGCGCTCGATCTGGCCCAGTCCATGCCGCTGGTCGAACGCGCGCTGGGGGTGCTGGAGCGGCGCGAAGTGCGCCCGCAGCTCGGCCTGCTGAAATCCACCATGCTGCAACTCGACTCGACCTTCAACGAGAAGGCTTACGGCGCCAGTTCATTCACCGATTTCGTCGAGAAGCTGCAGAAGGCCGACTTTGTGGAGGTCACCGGCGGCGAAGGCCGCTACATGATTCGCATGAAGGGCGGCGGCGCCGCCCCCGAAAAGCCCGGCCACAAGCCCGAGCAGGCCATTCCCCTGCTGCGCGACGTGCTGGAAACGCATCGCTTGGAAGTAGACAACGGCGCGCTCGCCGACGACTTGGCCGAATGGGTGCGCCAGGAGCGGCCCACTTTCGACTGGCGCGAGTACGGTTTTCAGGAGTTCAGCGAGCTGTTGAACTACGCGCAGGATAAAGGCCTGGTGCGCAACCAGGCCGACGAAGAGAGAGGTCTCATCGTGTACCTCGGCTCCGAATTCCATCCGCCCGCGCCGCCGCCCGAGCCGGAACCGGTGGCCGCGGCCTAC
>Ga0187865_1001229_pt1 | contig 30450 bp, 31 predicted proteins | sample June2016WEW_11_1_2_FD_132989 | JGI IMG/M metagenome (GOLD analysis project Ga0187865, IMG submission 132989) | Peatland microbial communities from SPRUCE experiment site at the Marcell Experimental Forest, Minnesota, USA - June2016WEW_11_100 | ecosystem: Environmental > Terrestrial > Soil >...
AAGCAGGCCTAGGACGCAGGGAGGCCGCATACCCGTAGGTATGCGGCCGACCGAGGACAACGGCATGCGCCGCGTTTGCGGGCCGCCAGACGCACAACCGTACTTGTGGCCGCGTCCACTAGCGTCCAGGCGTGGCGTTCCTCGCCGTCCCGGAGCCCTTCGACCTCGCGCTCACCACCGAGCGCTTTCGCGCGTTCGGGCTCGACCGGGCGAACCTCTGGCACGAGGGCGGGCTGCACCGGGCCGTCGCGGGAAGGGAGGTGCGGATCGAGCCGGCGGTCGGCGGCGTCGAGGTGGAGCCGCTCGACGCCGGGACGGAGCCGGTCGTGCGCTCCCTGCTCGGGCTGGCGTTCGATCTCGACTCGTTCTGCGCCTGGTCGGCGGCGGACGACGTGCTCGCCGCGATCGTGCCGCGGCTGGCCGGCTTCCGGCCGCCGCTGACGCCGGATCCGTTCGAGATGCTCGTCGGCTCGATCACGGCGCAGCAGGTGTCGCTCTTCTCGGCGTTCGCGATCCGCAACCGGTTGATCGAGCGCTTCGGGGAATGCGTCGGCGAGGTCTGGGCGTTCCCGACGCGTGAGCGCCTCGCCGGCGTGCGCGAGGAGGAGCTCGTCGCGCTGGGCTTCTCGCGCCGCAAGGCGGAGTACGTCGTCGGGCTCGCACGCGCCGACCTCGATCTCGACGCCCTCGCAACGCTCCCGGACGCGGAGGTGAAGGGGCGCCTGACCGGGCTGCGCGGGCTCGGCGAGTGGACGGCGGACTGGTTCCTGGCGCGTCACCTCGCGCGGCCGCACGCGTGGCCGTGGGGAGACCTGGCGCTGCGGAAGGCGGTCGCCGCGCTCTATCGTGGGCTCGACGTGCGGGAGGCAGGCGCCCGCTTCCATCCGTTCGAGAACCTCACTGCCCACTATCTCCTGCTCGCACAACGCGTCCCGTGATCCGCCCTGTGACTGCCGACGATCTGCCGCTCGTTCGCGAGCTCTGGCTCGAGTTCGAGGGCGAGGTCCCGGACGCCGACTGGCGCGAGAGCGACACCGAGGTCGACCTCGCCGCGCTGGAGGGGCGCATCCGCGACGGCATCGTGCTGCTCGCCGAGCAGGAGGGGAGCGCCGTCGGTCTCGCCGTCGCGGCGAAGACCGGCGCGCGGATGGGCTTCCTCGACGTGCTCTACGTGCGCCCGGCCGGGCGCCGGGGCGGCGTCGCCGCCGAGCTCGTGCGCGAGGTGGCCGCGCGCCTACGTGCGCAGGGTGCCGACGTGCTCGAGCTGGAGGTGCTCGCGTCGAACGAGGGCGCGCGTGCCGTGTACGAGCGGTGGGGCTTCTCGCCCGTCGAGCTGACGCTGGCGGCGCCGCTCGATTCGCTCGAGCAACGGGTCGTTCCGCGTCCGACCGGCCCCACCTTCGGCTCGGCCCACGTCCAGACGGACGACACCGGCGCCGTCGAGCGCGCCGTCCACAAGGTGCTGCCGCGACTCGGCCACTCCGCCGGCACCACCGTCACGGGCCCGCGCAACGGCTGGGTGGCTGTCCACGACGAGCTGTGCGACCGCGAGCCCCGGCTGCTGCAGCGCCTCGCCCGCGAGCTCTCGTACTCGCTCGCCGCCGTCGTGCTCGCGATCGGCGTCGAAGAGGGAGCGGTCGTCCGCTACAACCTCTGGGACTGCGGCTCGTCCGTCGACGAGTACCTCTCCGTCCCGGAGTACTTCGGCGAGCTGCCGCCGGGCGACGTCGTCGCGCTCGGCTCGAACCCGACGGTCGTCGCGCGGCTCACCGGCGCAGATCCCGCGCACGTGCGTGAGGTCGCGCGCACCGCCGCCACGCCGTCCGAGCTGCCGCCCGCGGCCGAGCTCGTCGAGGCGATCGCCGCGGCGCTCGGGGTGGCCGAGGCCGGTCACGGCTGGGTAGCCTCGGAGCACTGATGCTCACGCTCTACGACGCCGCACGCTGTCCCTATTGCGCCCGCGTCCGCATCGTCCTCGCCGAGAAGGACGTCGAGTACGAGGCGATCGAGATCGACCTCGCCGACCGCCCGGCGTGGATCTACGAGAAGAACGCCACCGGGCGCGTGCCGGTGATCGAGGAGGACGGCTGGGTGCTGCCCGAGTCGGCCGTGATCATGGAGTACCTCGAGGAGCGGTATCCGGAGCCGGCGCTGCTCGCCGCGGATCCGAGCGACCGGGGACTCGCGCGCCTGTGGATCGTCCGCCACGACGACTTCACGAAGCCGTATTACGCGCTGCGGCGCGGCGAGGACGGTGCGCTGCCGCTCTTCGAGGAGCAGCTCGCACGTCTCGACGCGGCGCTCGAGGCGCGCCCGTGGCTCGGCGGCGCCGAGTACGGGCTGGCCGACGTCGCGTATGTGCCGTGGGTGCTGCGCGCGCGAGACATGGTCGGCGTTCCGCTCGACGGCATGCCCGCCGTGGCGGGGTGGCTCGAGCGGCTGCTGGAGCGGCCCGCGGTCGCCGCGGAAGCGGAGATCGTGGCGGCGCTGTGAGAGAGTTGGACCGCGATGCCGGGGTCTGATCTCCCACGCGTGGTGGACGCGGCCTGGCTGGCCGCGCACCTGGGCGAGGACGGCCTCGTCGTCGGCGACGTGCGCGGCCCGAACGCGCACAGCCGCGGCCACATCCCCGGCTCGCGTCCGCTCGTGCTCGGCTCGCCTCCGCCCGGTGCGGACGAGTCGACAGTGCAGGAGCTCGCAAAGGAGGTCGCTCTACGCCTGCGCCGTCACGGCATCACCGGCGAGGAGCGGCTCGTGCTCGTTGACCGCGGCGACGGCGTCGGTGCGATGCCGGCGGCGCAGATGGCGGAGCTCGCCGGGCATCCGAGCGTGGCGATCCTTCTCGGCGGCCTCGCCGCCTGGGAGGGCGAGCTCGCCGAGGGCCCCGTCGACCTGGAGCCGGTGCGCGACGCAGCGCTGGAGCCGAACCCGCATGCGCTGCCGACGCGGCAGGAGCTCGCGGCGCGGCTCGACGACCCGGCGCTGACCCTCTTCGACGTCCGCCGCGAAGAGGAATACACCGGCAGGCGCGGCAACCAGTGCGACCCGCGCCAGGGGCACATCCCCGGTGCGCGCCGGGTCGACCTCGAGCCGTTCTTCACCGGGCCCGGTGTGCCGGAGCCGCCGGAGCGGATCCGCGAGCTCGTCGGCCTGCCCGAGGGCGCGGAGATCGTCGCGTACTGCCACTCGGGCTCCCGCTCCGCGCTGGCGACGCTGGCGCTCCGCAGCGCCGGCTACGACGCGCGCAACTACGCCGGCTCGTGGCACGAGTGGTCCCGGCACGCCGAGCTGCCGCTCGAGCGGTAAGGCGAGGAACCTTCGGTTCCTCGCCTTGTTGTGCTTGTGCTCCGCAGAGCGGGGCGCTGGCTGAGCCGGTGCCCTCTTGGGCGTCGCGCGACCGTCGCCATGGCGCGTTCGGCTCAGAGAGCCGACCCCCGGTGTCAGACCGGGCGGCGCAAGAAAGCGCTGGACCTGCGGCCAGACCGCATTCCTCCATCACCGAGGTTGTCCTAATGCGCAGCCCGCCTGGGATTCTCGCTCGTTTCGCGCTCTTTCTCGCTCAGGGCCAGACCGCGTCTCCGCAGCGCGATGGCAGCGCCAGCCGTCTCGTCAAAGGTCAGGCAGCCTTCGCCGGAGGCGAAGGCGAAGGCGAGCGCCGCTGCGAGCCGCTGGCATCTCTCTCGAAGGTTCGAGCAGCGGCCGCAGGGCAGACGGGAGAAAGACCCGCAACGCCAAGGGCAGTGACTCCTGACACGGCGCAGCCCGACTCACCGAGCTCTGTTAGTGCTTCGATCCGAAGGGGGCCAAACGGTCTTTCGGCCGCGTTGTTCCTGCCCAGTCAGCCGCCGGCCAGACGTATGAAGAGCCGCTCGATCGCCTGCTGATCGCTTTCCAGATCAGGCTCCTCCTCGACTTCGTGGCTACGTGCTCTGTTGGCGGCACTGTTCTCAGCTTCGCTGATCCGCCGCTCCACTTGGATGCGGACCTCATCGATATCGACGAAATCAATCTCCACACCCATCTGGTGCCCGTAGAGGACGATGTCATCGATCTCTTCGACGCCGTCCATCTCACCCCAGCTCTCAAGCGCGCTGCCGGCGACGGCACGGTAGGAGCTTCGGAGCTCGTCCCACTCATGCTTGTCAAAGACCTCAGGCGCGAGCTCGCGCAGTCTCAGCACACGGCGAAACGCGGAGGCGTAGTAGAGGCTCCGAGTGACCAGCCGACTCGCGGCTTGAGCGAACTCCGCGATGTCCTCACCTCGACTACTCATCCGGCTTAGGAGGCCCAGCGCCTCGTCGGGACTTCCTCGCCCGTCCTCCCAGGCCGCGCGAAGAGTCTCGACGTTGTCCGTGTAGAACTCGTCGATCCGCGAGCGCAAGGGCTCGTCAGAGTACGGTGTGCCCCAGCTCTTGATCCTTCCAATGAAGTCAACGCGGGCTTCGGGGCTTCGTAACCTTCGACGCGGCGTTGGTTCAGTCGCCTCAGTGCCGATGTAGACGTTCTGCCACGAACAAGACGGAGCGTCCAAACACCGCATGACCGCGTCGATGTACGGGCCGGCCAACGGCTCGGGTGGAATCTCAGGCGCCCGAAGGACACGGGCGAGAGCCTCAATCTGCTCGAAGAAGACGGCTCCTCGGACCGCGAACTCCGCGTCGGACGGGCTCTCGGCCAAGTATCCAGCCAGGAAGTCCTCGACGGATGGGTCGTACAACGAAATGAAGACCTCTCCCTGGTCGTGATAGGTGCGGATGAAGCTGTCGTCGACCACCTTAAGGGCGCGCTCAAACGCACGCCGGTGCGTCGCAATGCCCGCCTGCTTGCAGAATCCCGCAAATGCGCGCGCGAGATCGTCGTGCTCAACCCGGTTGGGGAGCGTGGCGAGCGCGTATAGGAGTGCGCGCTCCGGGTCTCCTAGCTCTTCCTCGAACCCGTGGCGCCAGATGCGCGTCGGATCGTTGAGGGCTTCGACCGCGAATGCCATGTAGTCGGCGTTATCCGCGTCGGTGAGGCGGTGCCGGGCCAAACCTGTGATCCACTCGATTTGCCGCGGGTTGTAGCCCTTGTGATCGATGATCCGCTCGAAGGCGTGATCCATGAGGAGCTCGCGCCGCGCCTGCGCGGACAACTGACCCGAAAAGAACGCATGGTTGTAGAAGATCCGCGCACGATCGAGACGGGTGTAGTCCTTCAGTTCCAGCAGGAACTTCCGGCCCTCCAGCCCCTCGATCGCGAAGTGTTCGTAAAGTTGCTGCGCCTGCTGCAAGATGTACTCACGAGTGGTCAGGATGAACAGCGTCGAAGCACTCGCAGCGGCCCGGCGCATGAACATCAGTAATCGGTCTTCTTCGTTCTTCTCGAGATGCTGCGTCAGCACCCTGCGTCCCAGGAAGTCATCGAAGTAGAACGCTTGTGGCGTGGCAGGGTCGTACACGTTCCAAGCCTCCTCGATATCCGAGGAGACGGCGATCGCCTCATATCCGTCATCGATGGCGTTTGCGAGAAGCATCTTTGCGAGAGTCGTCTTGCCGATTCCGGGTACGCCGGCAATCACACAAACCCCCTCAGTTCGCAGCATTTCGCGAGCCTCGAAAAACGCACGACCAGGAACCCATCGCGGGAGAAGCTCCACGATCTCTTCTGCCAGCGCGCGACTACGTGAGTAGACGCCCGTCGAGAGCAGCGCCTGCAGTTGAGTGCTCGACGGGAGCCACAACTTGACGTGTCGCCGCTCGACACCAGGGTGGTGGCCGAGGAGGATCTCGAGGTCGTCTCTGCCCCAAATGTCGGATTGACGGACGATGTATGGGGCGAGATCCGTCTTTAGCGCTCGCTTGTTCTCCCGAGTTAACCGACGGGAGGTCACGAACCGGTAAGACGCCGGCTTTTCCGGAAGCCGTGCGAGCTTCTTCGCCTCGCCTCTAGCAGCCGCACGCAACGTCGAGATCTGCGTGTGCAGATAGTGCTTGCACTGGACCACGTGCCAGCTGCCGTCGTCTGCCACGTAGCGGAGATCCACGCCGAGATCAGGCCCCCGCGCGAAAGCCTCGTATCGCACATCTTCCGCGGTGCCGAATAGATCAGCCACTAGCAGCTCGAAGTCATGATCAGTAAGCGCTGCGAACGACCGCACTGGCCGATTCTCTCTGGTGGCCAGGCCGTCTGCGAATCCGAACGGCCGAGTGGGCCCTGCCTGGCTGCCGTCGTAGTCAGCCGCCGCTCGGAACCTGACAACATGCCGTTGTGATTCATGACGTGTTCATTTGCCACGCGAGCCAGGACAAGGCGGCGGTTGCGCGCCCCTTGGCGACGACACTCGAAGCTCGTGGTGTAACCGTCTGGCTCGATGAGGGACAACTCACGCTCGGCGACAGCCTCCGCCAGAAGATCGACGCCGGTCTCCGTGAGAGCAACTTCGGCGTCGTGATTCTCAGCCCGAGCTTCTTCGCCAAGCAATGGCCCCAGTTCGAGCTAGATGGACTCGTGGATCGGGAGGTGACAAGCGGCACGAAGGTCGTACTGCCGGTATGGCATGAGGTCGACCACGAGACCGTGGCTGCTTACTCCCCCTCACTAGCCAACAAGCTCGCTGCACGAACCAGCGATGGGATCGAAGCAGTCGCGGAGGCTATCTGCCACGCCCTCGAGGTCACACACGTAGCTTCGCCGCTTCCTGTCCTGACAATCGACCAAGGCGGCACCTCGACGCAGGTGCTTCAGTCGCTAGTGGACGAGGCTTCTAGCATCGAAGCCGGACCCGCTGTCATGCTTTGGCACGACACGAGCTGGTTTGCCGATCCGGCCCATCGACACCAGAGTCTCCCCTTCCGCAATGCTGGCCGCGCCACTGCCGTCAACGTAGAAGTCCAGGTCTACTGGTACGCCGGCAACTGCGCCCTCGCTACGACATCGATCGGGCCGCGCGAGACAACGAGGTTGTTCGCCAGAACCCCCATCCAGGACTTCACCGAAACGTGGGGCAGAGCGGTCTACAGCGACTTCTCGGGTCGCCGCTGGGAGACTCGGTTCAAGATCGAGACCGGTCCCGATGGCCAGCCCCAGTTCCAGCTACGAGCCTACGGACTCGCGGAGCTGCTGCCGCCGTACGCCTACCCCGTCGGTTGGGACTACGGACCGGACGGGCTACCGCGCATCTGTTTGCCCCCCACGACGGCCCCTTAGCCCTTTTTGCGACCTTGCGCGGTGACACGCGTCTTTTCGCCCCTCCGGGGTGGATCTTCTGGATCCGCTGTGGCATCTTCGGCGCATGCCCATCTGGATCAACCGCGGGACTCGACGGCGGCACATCGATCCGGAGTGTCGTGCGTTAGCGCTGTCACGGGAGATGGGCGCTGAATCTGAAGAGGCCGGCAGTCTCCTTCGCAACCGTATCTACGAGCTTTCGGACGATGAACCGGCAGACGTCAAAGTAGCCGTCGAAGCTTTCACTGTCCCCTGCCGATGGTGCGTGCCTGGAGCGCGCGAGCTCGGAAAGCTAGTTCCCTTTTACTTCATCGCCGAAGACTACGAAGAGGAACTCGAAGACGAGGAGTGACGACCGCCCCCGCGAATGCCGGGCGACATTCCTGAACACTCGCGCTGGGCTCAGCTCTACTGCCGTTGCGATAGAAGCACTTCCTCTAGCTCGTCGAGCGCGCAGGATACGCGCGACCAACCCTCATCCCACCGCGCGTCCAGCGACTCACTTGGCCGGCATATTGAACTCGCGAGATCGTGAAGCGCGTCGCATGCCGCCGCAAGCGTGCGAACGTCTTGCGAACCAGCCGTAAGTTGACCTACGCGCTGCGGCATGTCAGGTTTAGTCGAGCCGACACGTTCCGCGGTCAGGCGCGCACAGGAGAGCAGCAGTCGTTCGAGTCGCGAGCGGATCACGTACGCAGCGCGTGGGTCTAGCGCCGCGTCGCGTACCGCGTCAAGCTGTTCGATGCACTGTGCGATCGAAGACATCGACTGTCTCCTGGATAGTTGCAAACAGGGCCTCGGCAGTCTTCAGCCACTTGTGCACGTCGGTCGTCATTGCACGGAAGGGCGCGGGCGCCCGTTCATGCTGATAGAGCCGAAACTCGTAGAGCATCGCAAGGTCAGCAGCCATCCGATCAGGTTGGCCCAAGGCCGGACACAAGCGTCGGAAAGGACTCGTTCGGCCGAAGTCCGGCTGGCCCGCCACGTAGCACCCGAGGATAAACGCGTGCCGGAGGGCGGTTGCGATTACGGCAAGCTCGAAGGCGGGTGAGTGTGGGCCGAGGGTGGATCGGCGGACGTCCTGCAGGACGGTTCGGAATGCCCGTATCTCTTCTGCGGCGCGCTGATACGGCGGCAGCGCTTTCAACAGCACGCGTAGTCCGTCATCTGGCGGTTGTGTCAGGGGCCGGCCTTCGAGTCTCAGGTGATGGAGGAAGAGCGAGCCGTATGCCGCCATGGCGTCGAGCTCGTGCCATGCGAACCGCATCGGCGATAGCTTGCGGCCTTCGTCTGTGAGAGCCGCGAGCATGGGGTGGCCAGCGAGGGCGAGCTGCCAGCCGTCTCCGTCTCCGTCGCCAGCGACGAGGACGTCAACGTCGCTGTGGTCGTCGGCGTCTCCTCGCGCCACGGACCCGTAGATCCAGACAGACATCGGGTGCTTCACCGCCACCGGGTGATGCGGCGGAAGAGGATGGTGATGAAAAGACCAAACGCGAGCAGCCCCACCGTGATTTCCGAAGCACCAACGATTCTCGACGCCGTCGATACGAGGTGCACGCCCGAGAGCCCGCTGTAGCTCGTTGCGGTGTCGATGCTGAGCAGTACGTAATCGGCGGTCGTGATCTTTCCGCTTGCAGCTTGGACGCCGCCAAAGGCGTAGAAGAGAAGCGGGAATCCGATGAAGACCAGCAGAAGGAAGTTGCGAAGCAGCGTGAATCCGCGTTCGCCGTTGCCCCAGATCAGCCTGTTCACCTGGCTGCCGATCCATGCGACTCCGGCTTCGAGCCGACCGAGCAGGTCGTAGTGCTCGCGGTAGTAGCTGCTTGATGCCTTGAACGCCTGCAGGAGATGCCTCTCATGCGCTCGAAGCGCCTCCAGCCGGTAGCGGCGGGCGTCACGGGTGTCTCCGAGCGTGTACGCCTCACGAGCGAGCTCGATCGCCACCATTTCCCGAAGTTGGGGCTCGGCCGGGAGGTTGGGCTGCATCTCGTCGAAGTTGATGAAACAGCCCTTGAACTGCGGGAACATAAAGTTCGTTCCCTGGACGCGGACCTGCGGGAAGTCACAGTCGACGAACTTGCACCCGTCGAACTTGCAGTTCTGGATCGCGGTCTTCCGGAAATAGCACGAATCGAACGTGCAGTCGATGAAACGAGAGTCGCTGACCGTGCAGCCCTTGAAGCTCACGTTCGCGAAGGTGCAATGAGTGAAGAGGCCCATATCGATGGCAACGCCATCGAGGCGCTCGGCCGCGAATGCCACATCCGAGTGCACCCACGGCTCCGCCAGCGGCGTCAACGGACGGTTCGCTAGGAGCACGGCCGTCATCCCGGAATCGGATCGTTAGTCAGCACCATCACGCGTCCGATTCTCGCAGCCCCTGCTCTCGGCGACGAAAAGCCGCGACGTCCAAGGCGCCCAAACCCATCTCGGCCCAAGACGAGCCAGCGCGCATAGGCCCGCTTCTGCCCTTGACAGGAGGGCAGCCGAGATACATGATGCACTACGTCCATACAATTATCTATTTCTAATAAAGCGAGCCCACATGTTCTTGCCCGAGGAAGACTTCATCGAAACGATCCGCCGGGAAGCCGACCTGAACGCGGCGGTTGGAGAGAATCTGAGGCGGTTGATCGCCCTCGGCCGCGGCGCAGGCATCCCAGGCACGGAACTCGCGCGTGCCTCGGGTCTCTCCAAGGCAGCCATCGCGGAAATCACGGTCAAGAGCGGACGGCCCGCGCGTGAAAGGCTTGATCCAGCCGAGATCGCCGCACTCCTCGCCTTGGTGAAGAACGTCGCGCTTGTCGCCGCCGGCGGTGTCGGCTATCGCGAGTACCGGACCTACAGCGCATACATCTGCCAAAACCGGCGCTTCTTCAGCCGCGACGTCGAGAGATTCGGGTTCTACTCGGGGCAAGAGGTGAAGCCTGAGTTCCCGAAAATCCTCGACATCGCACACGATGTGGCGTTCACGCCGGAGGCGGTCGACGGCTTCCGGTCGGAGGGTCGCGAGGCGCTCGCGCGGATTGTCGAGCGCGTGATCGCCGACGGCGCTCGTAACACGACTGATCAGCACAGCGTCTATGCCCTTTCGGGACGCGAAGACGAAGAGACGCTTCGTCTCACCGCGCCGATCCGACACACCACGACCGGCCCTGGAACAGGCTTCGTCCAAAAGCAGCGCTACGTCTCGGAGCAGGCACTCCGCAAGGAACCGAAGACCACGCGCGAGCTGCTTGAGCTTGACGGAGACTAGCCATCGAATCCCTGCCTCCCTGGACGTCAAGCGCTCCGGTCAGGCGCTAAGCAGTACACCCCCAGACGAATTCGACGCCTCCAGACCAGTTCATCGGCCGAACCCCGCCCGCTCTGACCGTAGGCCCCGGCCAGGTTGCCATCGCCCGTTCGTCCCAACGAGGTCACGCGACCGTCCCGGGACAGGATACTTGCAACGTTAGTTACTTGCGGAACTTTTTTTGCGTCACCTTAGACCCGGGTCAGACACCGTCACGGAACCGTCACGACTTACGCGCGAGTCCGGTGTCAGACCCGGGTCTGACACCGTGTCGTACCAGCACCGGACCCGACCGGAGAGTCAGCGCCTTACGACAGTGCCAGGAGGGCCACGCCGCCGGCAACGGCAGCAGTGCCGGCGAGGCGCAGCGGGGTCACTTGCTCGTGCAGGAACGCGGCGGCGAGGAGCGCGGCGACGATGACGCTCGTCTCGCGCACGGCTGCGACCGACGGAGCAGACGCGAGCTTCAGAGCTGCGAGCACGAGGGCGTACGCGCCGAAGGAGCCGACCGCGGCGGCGAACGTCACCCGGCCGAGCTGGGCGCGCAGCACCGGCACGCCGCGACGCGCGACGAGCCACGCGCACGCGGTGAGCGCGGACGGCGTCATCACGACCTCGAGGTACGGCAGCGGCGCCGCGTGGCGCACGCCGTCCTTGTCCACGAGCGTGTAGGCCGCGATGCAGAGTCCGATCGCGAGGCCGATCGCGACGCCCTCCGCCCCGCGCGCGAGCCCGCGCACGAGCAGGACGCCCGCGGCGACGAGGGTGATGCCGGCCACCTGGCCGCCCGACACGCTGTGGCCGAGCACGACCACGCTGCCGAGCAGCACGAGCACCGGGGCCGAGCCGCGCGCGACCGGATAGACGACCGACAGCTCCCGCTGCCGGTACGCCGCGACGAGCACGAAGAAGTACACGGTCTCCAGCACCGCCGAGGCGGCCATGTACGGCCACGCCGCGGCATGGACGTCCCACGTCGCCGCTGCGACGGGCGCGAACAGCACGACCGCCAGCCCGAGCGTCGCGGCGGTCGTCGCCTCGACGTCGCGCGCGCCGCGCAGCAGCACGTTCCAGCCGGCATGGAGCACCGCTGCCGCGAGTGCGAGGCCGAGCGCGTCGAGAGGCAATTCGCGCTCAGGCCGCGCGCGCGAGCACGCGTTCCGCGGCCTCGAGAAACGCGCAGCACAACGCGCGCCCGAGCTCGTTCCAGCGGTCCATCTTGCCCGGGATCGACGCTCGCAGCGCGTCCGGGTCGGGCAGCGGGTCGTCGCTGTCGGCGATCCACCCCTCGAACTGCGCCGTCGTCACCTCCGGATGGAACTGCACGCCCCAGCACGCGTCGCCGAGCCTGAAGGCCTGCGTGCACGTGTCGCTGCGCGCAAGCTCCACCGCGCCCGCCGGCACACCGTAGGTGTAGTAGTGCCACTGCAGCGCCTCGAAACGCTGCGGCAGCACTCCGGCGACCGGATCGTAGACGCCGGCGTCCGTCAGCTCCACGCCGCACCAGCCGATCTCCGGCTCGGGCAGCGGGCCGACCCAGGAGCTGGCCGCGCGCGCGAGCAGCTGCACACCGAGGCAGATGCCGAGCACCGGCCTGCGCCGGGCGATCAGCTGCTGCAGCCAGACCGTCTCCTCGCGCAGCCACGGGTGCCAGGTCTCCTGGTCGGCGTGCATCGCGCCGCCGAAGACAAGCACCGCGTCGTAGCCGTCCAGCTGCCGCGGCGGCGGCGTGCCCCAGGCGAAGCTCCACTCGTCGAGGCAGTGCCCGCCCTCCTTGATCGCCGGCGCGAACAGCTCCGCCCGCGCGTCGTTGCCGTGGATCACCGAGAGAACGCGCACCGGAGCAACTCTATGCTGCGACGGGGTCGAAGGCCCCGGTCGCAGGGATGCGGTTCACGTCGAGGAGCCGGCGCAGCTGGCGCGCGTTCGTCGCCGCCTGCGAGACGCGTCCGAGCGGGTTCTGCGGATCCTCCGCCGACGCGTTGTTGTTGAAGAAGGCGAACGCCTGCTCCGCCTGCCCGGCGAGCTCCTTCAACGTCCCCACCCACTCGCCGAGCTCCTCGTCCGAGTAAAGGTAGTCGAACCGCTCCGCGGCCGATCCTCCCCGCTTGTTCCAGGTGCCGAGATTGCGTCCGTGGAAGCGGACGTACGCGGTCGGCGACGTCACCGCCGGCACGGTGGGGACGAGGTTCTTCGCCGTGTCGGAACGCGGCGCGTCCACGGTCACGTACGTCGCGCCGATTCGCTCGAGGAACGAGAGCGTCTCCGCGCGGTTCTCGTCGTCGAGCCACGAGCGGTGGCGGAACTCCACGAGCATCTCGTCGCCGCCGAGCTGCGCACGCGCCCACTCGAGGTACTCGAGCGACGTTTCCTTGAACACGACGTACGACGGTAGCTGGAAGAGGATGCCGCCGAGCTTCCCTGTGCGGCGCAGCGGCTCGAGCGCCTCGAGGAAGCGCCGGAAGACCTCGCCGCGCAGCTCGAGCGGCGGCCGGTCGACGCGGCCCCTCTCGTCGACGGGCATCTCCGCGCGCAGGTCCTCCGGCAGCACCTCCAGCTTCACCGGGTGCCGCGTCATCAGCCCGAACGCCTTCACGTGCATCGTGAATCCCGGCGGCGTGCGCTCCGCCCAGCCCGCGACCATCGACTCGCCCGGCAGGCGGTAGTACGTCGAGTCCACCTCGACCGTGTCGAAGCGCTCCGCGTACCAGGCGAGCCGCTCCTTCGCGGGCAGCTTCGGCGGATAGAAGTACTTCGAGAGCGCCTCGTCCGCCCACGAGCAGGTGCCGATGCGAATTGGCGGGGTCAGGTCTTGAACGCTAGTGCAAGACCTGACCCCGGTGATCCGTTACGGCTTGAGCTTCGCCACGGGGCTCGACACGGTCCACGCGCCGAGCGTCGCGCTCGTGCAGCCGCCCGGCGCGACGGTCGCCGGCAGGGGCGTCGCGCAGCCCTGCGCGGTCGCGTCGCGCTCCGCGACGGTGGCGGTCGCCTTGAAGTAGACGGGCTTATTGCCGGTCAGCTTTCCGGCCTTCGACCAGGCGCCGCTCGCGTCCGTCGTCGCGCTCCCGGCCTTCGCGAGCTTCGTCGCCGAGCTGCCGCGCAGCAACACGACGCTCGAGCTCGCCAGCGGCAGGCCGCCCTCGGAGAGCTTCCCGCTTGCCGCGTAGCTGCCCTTCTTCTTCGCCACCTTCAGCGAGAGCGACGGCGAGCCGACGAGCGCGCGTGCCTCGAACGTGCCCACGAGGTTTGCCGTGCCGGTGCCGGGGGTGTACGGCGTGAACAGCGTGTGCCAGGCGAGCAGCCCGCCGCTCGTCGGCACCGTGAAGATGTTGTTCACCGTGAACTGCGCGTCGAGGAGCTGGGCGCCATCGAAGGAGCGCCCGGGCGTTCCCACCGGCACGTCCCACGGCGGCAGGCAGATCAGCATCTGGTACGCGCCGAGCTCGGTTGCAGCTCCGGCCGTCGGGTCGACGTAGAGCGGCAGCACGATCGACTGCCCGGCGACGCTGAGGTTGAGGTTCCACACCGCCGCGTGCGTCGTGGGCGAGCAGGCGTCGGCGGTGTGGAGTGCCGGGTTGTCCGTCACGACCGGCCCTGTGAGCGGCAGCGTCAGTCCGACGTCGTGGCCGTTCGCGGTCGCGTTGACGGAGCCGATGCTCGTGTTGGCCGCCTGGCTCAGGTTGGCCGTGTAGCCGGCCGGCACGTAGATCGTGATCGCGGCGATCGGGTCGGTCGTCTGCGGCACGAAGATGTGGATCGTCGTCGCCGCCCCGGAACTGGAGACGGCGATCGTTGCGGTGTTGGCCGCGAGCGCGGAGCTCGCGGCGACGAGCGACGCGGCCGCCGCGACGGCGACGAGCGCTGCACGCAAGGGTGCTCTCATCTGCAGCTGTCCTTTCGTCCGGTTCAAGACGTCTTGAGCGGCTTCCCGAGCACGTTCCAGTAGCCGTGGAGGTAGCGCACGAGGTAGGTGTTTCCGATCGGGTAGTAGTTGGAGGGCGACGTCGTCAGCTTCAGGCCCGGCAGCAGGAACGGATTGACCTCGTTCATGTGCGTCGCGGCCTGGAGCAGGCTCTGCCGCGTCGGGTTGCGCCCCGCGTGCTTCAGCGCGTCGACCATCGCATAGGCGGCCATCATTCCGTACAGGTGCGCGACGGCCTTCCAGTCCTCGTTCGGCAGGTACTTCTTCATCACCTGCCGGTAGAGAAGGACGCCGGCCGCCTTCTGCTGGGTCGGGTTGGTCGGGTCGTGCAGAAATGCCGTCGACGTCGCCCCGACGCCGGCCTGCGGGCCCGCGTTGACGTGCACGATCTGCATCACCGCTGGGTCGATCGAGATCGACGTGACGTACTCCGTCGGCTTCCAGCCGAGCTTCGCGGCCGACACGAACGCCTGGATCGCCTGGGTCGGCAGGGCAAAGATCATGAACGTGTCGGCGCCGGAGGCCTGCAGCTGCTGCACCTGCGAGTCGACCGTGACGTCGGTCGGCTCGTAGCTCGCCGTCGACACGATCTGGCCCGCGTGGGAACCGAGGCCGCGCTTGAGCCCGGAGAGCAGGTCGGTGCCGTACTCGTCGTTCTCGTAGAGGACGCCGATCTTCGCGCCCGGCTTGGTCGCGACGATCTGGCGGCCGTAGATCGCGCCCTCGCCTGCGAAGCTCGGCAGCAGCCCGATCGTCCAGGGGAACTGCGTGTGCTGTGCCGCGATCGACGTCGCGCCGGTGCCGGCAAAGAGCTCCGGCACCTGCATCTGGTTGAGATAGCCGCGAATCGCGAGCGAGTGCTCGGTGCCGATCGTGTTGAAGATGGCGAACACCTTGTCCTGCTCGACGAGCTGACGCGTGAACTGCACCGTCTTCGCCGGGTCGTACGAGTCGTCCTCGACCTTGTAGACGATCTTCCGCCCGAAGACGCCGCCGTGGTCGTTCACGTACGCGAAGTACGCCTGCGCACCGGTGAGCACCGGCTCGTACTGCGACTCGGGGCCGGAGAGCGGGCCCGTGCCGCCGAGCAGGATCTGCGTCGCCGTGACGCCCGGCGTGTCGGCGCGTCCCGCGCCGGCCGCCGGCACCGCGAGGAGGGACGCTGCGACGAGCGCGACGAGCGCCCGCCTCACCGCGAGACCGCCTTCGTCAGCACCGAGAGCGCGAGCGTCTCACGCCCGATCGTGATCGACGAGCCGGGCTGCACGTCGTCGAGATAGAGGGCGTCGGCGCTGCTCTGCACGGTCGACGTCGCGCCGAGGTAGACGACGAGCTTCGCACCCACGGGCACGAGCACGCTCTCGTTCAGCAGGCGGATCGTCGCGACGCCGCTCGCGGCGGTCAACTTCACACCGCCCGCGCTGATCGGGGTCGACTGGCCGGCGACCGTGAGCACGGCGACGAGCCGGTCCCAGTTCTTCGCTCCGGAGTAGCGCACCGTCACGGTCGAGTCGCCGAACGTCTCATGCGGTCCCCCGGTCAGCCGCGCTCCGCGCACGACCTTGCCGCCGCTCGCGATCGTCGTCGTCCCCGGCAGGGCGACCGACGCCGTCTTCGTCGACGGCAGCCCCGTGTACGTCGTCGTCTTCCCGTCCCACGGGTCGTGCGCGAGCTGCACGGTCGCCTGCTTGTCGATTCCGTTCGGCATCCCCTTGAGGAACCGGTCGAACCACTGCACGGCCAGCGGCCAATAGGTTCCGGCGTCCGGCGCGGTCGCCGGAGAGATGCCCGGCGGGTGCCCGAGATCGCCCAGGTAGAGCCGCTTGGGTCCGCTCAACAGCTTGTACGCCGCCTCGACCTGGTCGACGTCGAAGAGGAAGTCGTGGCGGCCCTGGATCAGCAGCGTCGGCACGGAGAGCGACGAGAGATGCGTGAGTACCGAGCGCGGCGCGGCGAGCACGGACACCTGGGCGATGTTCGTGCTCGTCACGAGCGACTGCTCCGCGGCGAGCAGCGAGGGATCCCAGCGGGCCGTCGGCACCTCCTGTGCGAGCAGCGTCACGAGCCCGGACTTCGATAGGCCCTGCGGCGCGAGCGCCGTCGTGAGGTTCGTCCACGTGATGACCGGGACGATCGCCTTGAACGGGACGCCGGCCGCCGCGGCGTTCCAGACGGCCCCGCCGCCGAGCGAGATGCCGAGCGCGCCGATCTGCGTGTCGGAGACCTCGGGTCGCGCCGCGAGCCAGTCGAAGAGCAGCTGCGTGTCGGCGACGTCGGTCGGTCCGTCGAGCCCGAACAGCCCGCCCGAGGCGCCGTGCCCGCGCGCGTCGCACATGAGCGAGGCGTAGCCGGCGGGCGCGAGGAACCCGGTGGCGAGCGGCTCCATGTCCTCGTGCTTGCCGCCGAGGCCGTGGAAGAGCATCACAGCCGGCCAGCCGGTCGCGGGCGGGGTCCCGTCCGGCTCGACGAGCGCGCACGAGAGCGGCGTGCCGTCGGCGGCCGTGATCGTCAGCTCCTGCGGCGTCGCGGCCCACGCCGAGCCCGCCCCTGCGAGCGCGCCGGCGAGGACGGCGAGGAGGACGATCCGGCGACCCACGACGGGCGGAAGCCTAGTCGTTTTCCCGTCTCACTAGAATCGCCTGCATGGACTCCCGCCCTGTCGGCGTCTTCGACTCCGGAGTCGGCGGGCTCACCGTCCTCCACGAGTGCCTCGTCACGCTGCCCCACGAGGACTTCGTCTATCTCGGCGACCACGCGCGGCTGCCGTACGGCCCGCGTCCGCTGGCAGAGATCCGGCGCTTCGCCCAGGAGATCGGCGGCTTTCTCGAGGTGCAGGACGTGAAGCTGATCCTCGTCGCCTGCAACGCGGCGACGTCGGCGGCGCTGCCGCAGTTGCAGGAGGAGCTGACGGTGCCGGTCGTGGGCGTGATCACGCCGGAGGCGCACGCCGCCGTGCAGGCGACGCGCAACCGGCGCATCGGGCTGCTCGCCACCCAGGCGACGGTCGACGCGGGCCGCTACCGCGACCTCGTGGTCGCGCTCGACGCGGGTGTCTCCTTCCATCCGGTCGCCTGCCCGCGGCTCGTGCCGCTGATCGAGAGCGGCGACCCGTACAGCGCGGAGACCGAGCAGGCGGTGCGCGAGTACGCCGAGCCGCTGAAGGAGGCAGGCGTCGACACGGTGATCCTCGGCTGCACCCACTACCCGCTCATCCGCCCGGTCCTGCAGCGCGTCTTCGGCCGCGACGTGACGCTCGTCTTCTCGGCCGAGGAGACGGCGCGCGAGGTCGCGGAGACGCTCGCGCGCAAGGGGATCGAGAACGACCCGTCGCGCACGGGCGCATACCGCTTCCTCACGACCGGCGATCCGCAGGTGTTCCGTGAGAGGGGCCGCCGCTTCCTCCAGTTCCCGATCCGCGAGGTCGAGCACGTGACTCTCGCCCGGCTCGCGGGGGCCGCATGAGCGGCCGCGCGGACGGGCGCCGTCCGGGCGAGCTGCGCCCGCTCACGATCGAGCCGGACTGGCTCGAGCAGGCGCACGGCTCCGCGCTGATCACGCAGGGCAAGACGAAGGTGCTCTGCACGGCGATGATCCAGGAGGACGTGCCGCGCTGGCTGCGCAACCAGGGCCGCGGCTGGATCACGGCGGAGTACTCGCTGCTCCCGGCGTCCACCGGCGAGCGTATCGAGCGTGAGGCGTCGCGCGGCAAGCAGCAGGGGCGCACGGTCGAGATCCAGCGGTTGATTGGGCGCGCGGTGCGCGCTGTGGCCGACTTCCGCGCGCTCGGCGAACGGACGATGTGGCTCGACTGCGACGTGCTCCAGGCCAACGGCGGCACGCGCTGCGCCGCGATCTGCGGCGCGTACGTCGCCGGCATGCGCGCGCTCGACCGCTTCGGGCTCTCGCGAACGTTCGTCGACTCGGTCGCCGCGATCTCGGTCGGCGTCGTCGGCGGTGTGGCGCTGCTCGATCTCGACTATGCGGAGGACTCGAGCGCGGACACGGACATGAACGTCGTGATGACGGGAGACGGTCGGCTGATCGAGGTGCAGGCGACCGCGGAGCGCGACCCGTTCACGCGTGAGCGGCTCGACGAGCTGCTCACGCTCGCGGAGGTCGGCATCGCAGAGATCGGCCGGGAGCAGGCTGTGGCGGTGGCGGTTGCACTTCCCTAACCGCGTGATCCATCGCTTCCGCCCCGAGGTCGACCGGCTGCTCGTCGAGATCCCCGCGGGCGGCAGCCCGGCGCCGCTGATCGAGACGATCGAGTTGCACGGCGGGCGCGTCGTCTCCCTCGACGTGGCACAGGAGGGCGACCGCCGCAGCGTCGCGGTCGAGGTGGAGATGCACAAGTCGGCCGCGCCCACGATCGTCGCGAACGTCGCCGACATCGACGGCGTCCTCGAGGTGCGATGGATGGAGTGACGAGGGCGACGTTCTGTTCGCGCAACGCACACAAGGCGAAGGAGCTCGAGCAGCTCCTGCCCGGTTGGTCGATCGAGCCTCTCGACCGCAGCGACTGGCCCGACGAGATGGGTGAGACGTATTACGAGAACGCGTTGGTGAAAGCGCGGTTCGGTCGCGAGGTCGGCGACCCCGACCGCTGGATGGTCGGCGAGGACTCGGGCCTCGAGGTCGAGGCGCTCGGCGGCGGTCCCGGTCTGCACTCGGCGCGGTACGCGCCGGAGGGGCCGCCCGCGATCGCACGGCTGCTGCGCGAGCTCGAGGGCGTGCCGCAGCGCCGCGCGCGCTACGTGTCCGAGCTCGTCGCGCTCTCACCTTCCGGCGAGGAGGCTCGCGGCACGGGGACGCTCGAGGGGCGCATCGCCGAGGAGCCGCGCGGGAGCGAGGGCTTCGGCTATGACCCGGTCTTCGTCCCCGACGGCGAGTCGCAGACGGTGGCGGAGCTCGGCGACGCGTGGAAGCTGCGCCACTCGCACCGCGCCCGCGCCGCACGCGCGCTGCTCGCCGCGCTCGGCGCGGCGCTCGTGCTCGTCGCCGCGGGCTGCGGTGGCGACGAGAAGGCGGAGCACCGCGTGCTCGTCGCCTTCTTCGCGCGGAGCGCACAGGCGCGCGCACTCGCCCCGTTGTTCCCGGACAAGCCGGGCACGGTCCCGTGCGTCCTGCACTCGGGCGGCCCGTCCCCGGGGAAGACGCTGCAGGCGACCTGCTCCACGGACGTCTCGCTCGTGAAGCCCGACCGTGCGGTGGTCACGCTCACCGAGGCGTGGAACCACGGCGCGCTGGCGCACACGTGGTTCTTCTTCATCCGCCGGAACGGCGAGGTCGAGTCGGTTGTCGAGGAGGGAGCGGTCGCACCGCAGGCGCAGGACTAGGAGGGGGCGCGCCGCTGTGCCTGCCACCAGTTGAGCTCGGCGCCTAAGACGATCACGTTCGCCATCACGTAGAGCCAGAGGAGGAGGATCGCCGGGCCGCCGAGCGCGCGCAGCGTCACGTTCACGTCGGCGTAGCGGACGAACACCGGCAGCACCTGAAACGACGCCTCGAGCACGACCGCCGCCGCGACGGCGCCGGGCAGCGCGTCGCGCACGGTCACCGGTGCGTTCGGCAGCAGCAGGTAGACGGCGAACAGGAAGAGGAAGACGCCGACCAGGGAGACCGCGATCGAGACGATGTACGCGACGGCGCTGTTACCCACGAACCCGGGCGTGTACTGCTTCAGTCCTTCGACGCCCAGCGCGCCGACGACGAGGCTCGCGAACAATGTCACGAGCGAGCCGACCATCACCGAGGCGGCGAGGCCCTTGCCGCGCAGGAAGCTGCGGTTCGGCCGCCCGTAGACGATGTTGAACGCGGACTCGAGCGCGCTGAACAGTGACAGCGACGACCAGAGCAGGCCGACGCCGCCGATGATCCCCAGCGTCGTCGCGTTGTCCTGCACCTTGTGCACGAGCGAGAGGATGCTGTGGAGCGAGCTGCCGGGAAACGCGCGGCTCAGCTCCTTCACCAGGAAGTCGGAAGCGTCGGCGCGGTGGGCGAGCCCGAGCAGCGCGAGTGCGAGGAAGACGAGCGGCACGAACGAGAGCAGCGCGAAGTACGCCACCATCGCGGCGAGATGCGTGCCGCGGTCGGCGAAGAACTTCGCCACGAGCGCCCTCTTTCGGATCAGCAACCTACGCGTCCAAGTTACGCGCCGCGGGCCATAGGAGGGATGAACGGCTCCCCATGGGACGGAGTTTGCACCGTTGGAACTCGACCTAGACGGCACAGTCGTCATTCTTGGTCGAGTTCCACTAGCCTCAGAGAGGAATGGACGCCGCTCAGGCACTCGCGGATCTGACCGAGATCTCGTCGCAGATCGAGGCTGCCGTGCTCTTCGACGCTGAGGGCACCATCCAGGGCTCGACGCTCGCGGACGAGAGCGCCGCCCGGGCGCTCGTCGGCGCGGCGGGCTCGCTGCTCGAGGGCGCGACCGGCTTCCGCACAGGCGGTACGGTCACCCAGCTCGAGGCCTCGATGCACGAGGGGAGCGTCTTCGTCGTTTCCGAAGGCCCTCGGCTGATCGCGGCAACGACGGGCCCGGACCCGACCGTCGGGCTCGTCTTCTACGACCTGAAGAGCTGCCTGCGCGGCGCGGCCGCCGAGCCGGCCAGGCCGAAGCGGCGGCGCCGCGCCGCCGAGAGCGGGAGCGAGGGAGCGGACGACGGTGAAGCGTAAGCTCCTCAGCCTGGTCGGCTTCGGCACGGGCGTCTTCGCGGGCAGCGTGCTCTACCGGCGCTCGACGGGACGGCGGCGCGAGCGCGTCGACGTCTACTTCAACGACGGCTCGATGGTCACGTTCGTGGACGGCTCGCCCGAGGCGGAGAAGCTCCTGGGCATCGCCCGCGACGCGCTCGGCGCTGCACGCCGGTGAACGACGAGGCGCTGGCGGCGGCGCTCGTCGAGCACGCCTACCTCGAGGGCGACTTCCTGCTCCGCTCGGGCAAGCGCTCGCGCTACTACCTCGACAAGTACCGGTTCGAGACGAGGCCCGACCTGCTGCGGCCGCTCGGCGAGCGGATCGCGGCCGCCGTCCGCGAGCATGCGCCCGACGCGGCGCGGCTCGCGGGGCCCGAGCTCGGCGCGGTCGCGCTCGCGGCCGCGGCGTCGCTCGAGTCGGGGCTGCCGTTTCTGATCGTGCGCAAGGCGGCGAAGGAGTACGGGACCGGCAACCGGCTCGAAGGCCCGTACGAGGACGGCGAGCAGGTGTGTCTCGTCGAGGACGTGGTCACCTCCGGCGGCGCGCTGCTCGAGTCCGTCGAGGCGCTGCGCGCGGCCGGTCTCGTCGTCCACACGGCGGTCTGTGTGGTCGACCGCGAAGAGGGTGGCGCGGACGCCCTCGCGCGCCACGCCGTGCGCCTCCGGCCGCTCTTCCGTGCAGGAGACCTGCTCGCGAGGGCGAAAAGCCCAGCAAAACCGCATGGTTGAGCCGTAACTACGACCCTGGTAGGGTCAATCTGGCCCGTGCAACCGAACAACGACAGGAGGAGAGGCACGTGACCAAGCAGGAGTTCGTGGCGGAAGTCGCCCGGCGGAGCCAGTTGACAGCTCGCGACGCCGGCAAGGCGGTGGACGCGTTTCTCGACGCGATCACGGATACGTTGAAGAGCGGTGGCGACGTGGCCTTCACCGGCTTCGGCAAGTTCTCGACGCAGCAGCGCGCCGCGCGTATGGGAGTCAATCCCCGCAATCCGGAACAGAAGGTGCACATCCCGGCCGCGCGCGTCCCGAAGTTCTCAGCCGGCAGCGGGCTCAAGTCAGCCGTCAAGGGCGGTTAGCGCAGCACCCCCGGGCACGTCTCCTCTGAGATCGACGAGGGGCCGCCGAAGCGGCCCCTCGCGCATTCCGGTTCGGGGAGTACATTGGGCCGCGATGGCGCAGGACGTGCACGCCGGCCCGGCGGTTTCGGTCGCGCACTTCGCCGACCGGCTCGCCGAGGCGGTCGAGCGGAAGCGCAGCCAGCTCGTCGTCGGTCTCGATCCCGTCACCGAGCAGCTGCCGCTCGAGCTGCGCGGCGAGACCGTGCTCGGCCGCGAGCACGCCGCGTCCGCCTGTGAGCGGTTCTGCTGCGGCATCGTGGACGCGGTCGCGCCGTACGCCGTCGCGGTGAAGCCGCAGTCCGCGTTTTTCGAAGCGCTCGGTGCCGACGGCGTGCGCGCGTTCGAGCACGTGTGCGAATACGCGCGCGCAGCGAAAGTGCTCGTGATCGCGGACGCGAAGCGCGGCGACATCGGCCCGACCGCGCGTGCGTACGCGGCGGCGTTCGTCGAGGCGCGCGGCGACGAGCCGCCGCTCGCCGACGCAGTGACCGTGAACCCGTACCTCGGGCGTGACGCGGTCGAGCCGTTCCTCGCCGCCTGCCGGCGGGAGGGAGCCGGCATCTTCTGCCTCGTCAAGACGTCCAACGCGGGCGGAGCCGACGTGCAGGACGTGACGCTCTCCGACGGCACGCGGATGTGGCAGCACGTCGCCGGGCTCGTGCGCGAATGGGGCGAGGAGCTCGTCGGGACGCGCGGGCTCTCCGCGGTCGGCGCCGTCGTCGGCGCGACCTTCCCGCGCGAGGTCGCCGAGGCGCGGCGGCTGCTGCCGCAGGCGGTGCTGCTGCTGCCGGGGGTCGGCGCGCAGGGCGGCAGCCCGGGCGACGTCGCCGGCGCGTTCACCAGCGGACCGGCTAGTGCGCTCGTCGCCGCCTCGCGCTCGGTCATCTACGCGTACCGCGGCGGCGGCGGCGACTGGCGCGCCGCCGTCGGGGCCGAGGCCGCCCGGCTCGCGCGCGAGGTCTGGGCCGCCTCCGGCTGGTAGCCGGTGCCCGCTCCGACCCTGCGCCGGCGGCTCGCGCGGTACGCCGCGCCGGCGGCCTTCCTGCTCGCCGTGACGATCGCGGTGCTGCTGATCCGGTCCGGCCTCGGTGGCGGCAGCCCGGCCCCTGCGACGACGGCGCTCGGCCCCGTCACGCGCGCCTCGACGGTTCCGGTCGCCCCGCCGGCGACGCCGACGACGACCACACCGGCTGCTACGACGGCCGCCGGCGCGCAGTACTACACCGTGACGCGCGGCGACACGTTCGGCTCGATCGCGGCGAAGGAGGGGACGACGGTCACGCAGCTCGAGCAGCTCAACCCGGGCGTCAGCTCGGACGCGCTCCAGATCGGGGAAAAGCTACGCGTCAGGTGACGGGCGGGAAACCTCCGGTTTCCCGCCCGGTTCAGGATGTGCTCCGCAGAGCGGCCGGCGGCCGAGCCGCCGGCCTCTTACGGCGCGGGGCGGCTGGGCCGGGAAGCGCGGTCGGTGGCGCTGACGCGTCCCCGCCCGCGTGGATCCGGCCTCCGGCCAACGCTGCCGCGTTGGCCTCCGGCCTCGGGGTTCAGACAAGGGCTCCGGGTACTCTTCGCGTCCGGATGCAGCGGCTGCTCACGGGCTTCGTCGTGGTCCTCGTCTTCGCCGGAGCGGCTCACGCCGCGGTCCCGCAGCCGGACGCGCGCGCGTTCACCGTCGTCAACGCCTCGACCGGCGAGGTGCTCGCGTCACGTGATGCCCACGCGCAGCTGCCGATCGCGAGCATCACGAAGCTGATGACCGTGCTCGTCGCGCTGAAGCACCTCGACCTCGACGAGGTCGTCACCGTCCCGCGGCAGGCGGCGCGGGTCGGCGGGTCGCGGATCCCGCTGCACGGCGGGCAGCGAATCACCGTGCACGACCTGCTCGAAGGCGCGCTGATCCAGAGCGCGAACGACGCTGCGGACGCGCTCGCCGACGCGGCATCGGGCGGCGACCTACCGCTCTTCATCTCCTGGATGAACACGCGCGCGCAGCAGCTCGGCCTGCACGAAACGCACTTCGTGCGGCCGGACGGGCTCGATGCGCCGGGGCACGTCTCCAGCGCGCACGACGTCGCAGTGCTCGCACAAACGGCGATGCGGTCGCCCGTCGTGCGCGCGATCGTGCGCGAGCGCAGCGACGCGATCGAGGACGGACGGTTCACCGTACACACGTGGAACGACCTGCTCGGCGTCTTCCCGGGCCTGATCGGCGTCAAGACCGGTCATACGGACAATGCCGGCTGGTGCGAGGTCGCGGCTGCGCGGCGGCAGGGCTACACCATCTACGCCGTCATCCTCGGCAGCCCGACACGCGCGCAGCGGAACGCCGACCTCGAGCGGCTGCTCTCCTGGGGCGTCTCGCAGTACCGGACGCTGACGCTCGTCGCGCCGAAGCCCTATGCGTCGGCGTCGCTGCCCTACGGGCTCCCTGCCGTGCCGCTCCTCGCGTCGAAGCCGCTCGTGCGCGTCGTGCGGGTCGGACGTCCGGTCGTCCAGCGCGTGATCGCCTCGTCCGCGGCCGCATTGCCGGTGCGGCAGGGGCAGCGGCTGGGCCGGATCGAGATCTGGGCCGGCGGGAAGCTGCTCGGCACCCGGCCACTCCTTGCGGCGCGATCCGTCGCGCGGCCGGGATTGGCCGGCAGGCTACGCTGGTACGCGACCCGGACCGTTCATGATCTCTGGGGCATCCTCCCGTGATCGTCACCGTCACCCTCAATGCCGCCGTGGACCGCACGCTCACGGTGCCGAACTTCCAGCTCGGCCACCGGCACCGGGCGAGCTCCAGCCTCACCCTCGCCGGCGGCAAGGGCATCAACGTCGCACGCGCGCTGAAGCTCCTCGACGCGCCGGTGGTGGCGACGGGGCTCGCCGGCGGCCGCACCGGCGACCGCATCGTCGCCGACCTCGCCGGCGAGGCAATCCTCAACGACTTCGTCCGCATCGCCGACGAGTCGCGCACGTCGATCGCCGTGGTCGACCCGACGACGGGGGCGCTGAGCGAGATCTACGAGTGGGGGCCTGCCGTGCGCGCGGAGGAGCTCGAGACGCTGCTCGACAAGCTGCACTACCTCACGCCGGTCGCCTCCTACGTCGTCTTCTCCGGCTCGCTGCCGCGAGACGTCGAGGACGACTTCTACGCCGAGGCGATCCGCGACCTGAACCGGCGCGGAGTCCTCTGCGTGCTCGACTGCGAGGGCGAACCGCTCCGCGTCGGCGTCGAGGCCGAGCCGTTCCTGGTGACGCCGAACCAGCGCGAAGCCGAGAGCCTCGTCGGCCAGGAGTTCGAGAGCGAAGAGGACTTCCTGATGGCGCTCGAGACGATCGCGAACCTCGGTGCACGGAACGTGCTGATCACGGAGGAGAGCTCGTGCTTCGCGCTCTTCCGCGAGGAGCGGCAGGTGCGCCGGCTCCGCGCCGCGGTGGCCCGGCTCGAGCCGGTGGCGCCGGTGGGCGCGGGCGACGTCCTGCTTGCCGGCTTCCTCGCGGCCCGCTTCAACGACCGGCCGCCGGACGAAGCGCTCCGCACCGCGGTGGGCTGCGCCGCTGCGTCCGTGCTCGAGCTCGGCGCCGGCCGCTTCGATCCGCGCGAAGCGGCCCGCCTCGCGGCCGGAGTCGAGCTCTTCGAGCTCGATCCGGTCTAGCCCGACCCGGGCTAGCCCTTCACGATCAGGTCGCGAATCCTGCCGCGGCCCTTCACGTTCTCGGCCCAGGCGACGCGGTTGCCCTCCACCGAGAGGCCGATCGGCGTCGACGCGGCGCCGGCCAGCGTGCGCACGCGGCCGCTCGTCACGTCCACGCAGCGAATCGATCGGCCGACGTGGAAGACGATCAGCCGGGCACCGGCCGAGAGCTCGGGACTCGCGTCTTTCGGCACCGGGACCGAGCCGCCGAGGGAGCCGCCGCTCGGCGCATACCACCCGAGGCGCAGGCCGAGCGGCGTCCGCTCGAGCGTGGCGAGCATGGTCGACGACAGCGCGATCGCGACCGGCGTTCCCCGCGGTGTGACCTCGCCGATCAGCTCACCCGTCGCGGCGTTGCGGATCTCGATCGGCGTGTGCGCGCCTGCGAGCGGCTGCCCGTGCTTGCCGATCGCCACCGCCGGGACGTAGGCGACGGTCGTGCCGGCGGCCGCTACCGCAACCGCCGCCGACGTCTGCGGCACGAGCGTGTCGGAGCGGCCGACGGTCCGGTGGATGCCCCCGCCGGCGATCTTCAGCGCGCACGCTCCGGGGAGGCTCGGGTCGGAGAGGCAGGTGACCTCGTTGACGTAGTCCACCGACGTGACCGCGTAGACGAGGGTGTCGGAGTCGCCGGCGATGCCGCCGAGCCAGAGCCCGGCACCCTGCTTCGCGTGCGCGATCTCCAGGAACCGCCGCTCGTTGGGGTCGCCGACGCCGGCGCCGAGGACGTAGTCGAATGGCAGGGGCGCGGGCGGGGCGGCCTCGCGGAGCGTCCAGAGCAGGTTCTGGCCCGCGAGGCTGAGCTGCACGGGCGGGACGACCTCCCAGCGGCAGGTGACGTTCTGCGTCGTCGTCGCCGGCAGTTTGATGTACGTGCCGTTGCCGATCTGGTTGACGATGACGGCGTTGCAGTCCGTGCTGCTCGCCTCGAACCAGGCCAGCACCGGACCGTCCTGGGCGAACGCGCTGATCAGGTGGTCGGGCTGGCTCTCGTAGAGGGTCTGCGGGCTCGGCGCGGCGGCGGCGGCCGTGTGCACGGCCACGGCCGCGAACCCAAGCGCGGCGAGCAGCATGCGCATCACTGCCACGGTAGCCCGCGCGTGTTAGGAGGGTGTGTGGCTCGGCCGCGTCCGCGGGCAGTGGTACGATCGCCGTTCCTTGAAAGTCCTCGCGCAGCACCGCGATTCCGAGCCCAGGCGACCCGACGGCGCCTGGGTTTCGTGCATGAAGGGAGGCTCTGCATGAGCGTCGAGCTCCGTCCGGACGAGGTCCACCGCCTGCTGGAGCTGGACCGGAAGTTCGCGAAGGAGGGGCTCACGTTCGACGACGTGCTGCTCGTGCCGGCGGAGTCGCACGTGCTGCCGAACGACGTCTCGACGAGGACGAGGCTGAGCCGCTCGATCGAGCTGAGCATTCCGATCGTGTCGGCGGCGATGGACACCGTCACCGAGGCGCGGCTCGCGATCGCGCTCGCGCGCGAAGGCGGGATCGGCGTCGTCCACCGGAACCTCTCGATCGAGGACCAGGTGGCCGAGGTCGACAAGGTGAAGCGGTCCGAGTCCGGGATGATCGTCGAGCCGGTGACGCTGCCGCCCGACGCATTCGTGCGCGACGCGCTCGAGCTGATGGCGCGTTACAAGGTCTCCGGCATCCCGATCACCGACGCCGCCGGGATCCTCGTCGGGATCCTGACCAACCGCGATCTCCGCTTCGAGGACGACGTCGACCAGCCGGTGACGGCGCTGATGACGGCGCGAAACCTGATCACGGCGCCCGTCGGGACGACGCTCGCCGAGGCCGAGGAGATCCTCCACCGGCACAAGGTCGAGAAGCTCCCGGTCGTCGACGCCGGCGGCAAGCTGCGCGGGCTCATCACCGTCAAGGACATCCAGAAGAAGATCCAGTACCCGCAGGCGACGAAGGACGAGCGCGGCCGGCTCCGTGTCGCCGCGGCCGTCGGCGTCGGGCCGGACGCGCTCGAGCGCGCGCAGGCCCTCGTCGCGGCCGGCGCCGACGTGCTCGTCGTCGACACCGCGCACGGGCACTCGCGCGGCGTGCTCGAGATGGTGCGGAAGATCAAGAGCGCCGTCACGGTCGACGTCGTCGCGGGGAACATCGCGACCGGCGACGCGGCGCGCGCGCTCATCGACGCGGGCGCCGACGCGGTGAAGGTCGGAGTCGGACCGGGCTCGATCTGCACGACCCGCGTGGTCGCGGGCGTCGGCGTGCCGCAGGTGACCGCGATCTACGACTGCGCCGAGGCCGCAGCCCCCGAGGGCGTGCCGGTGATCGGCGACGGCGGCCTCACGTCGTCCGGCGACGTCGCGAAGGCGATCGCGGCGGGCGCGGACACCGTGATGCTCGGCTCGCTGCTCGCCGGCGTCGAGGAGGCGCCCGGCGAGGTGATCCTCTACCAGGGCGAGCGCTTCAAGGAGTACCGCGGCATGGGCTCCCTGGGAGCGATGAAGGCGCGCTCGTATTCGAAGGACCGCTACTTCCAGGGCGACGTCGAGGACGTCGACAAGCTCGTTCCCGAGGGGATCGAGGGCCGCACCGGCTACAAGGGGCCGCTCGAGCAGGTCGTGCACCAGCTCGTCGGCGGCCTGCGTCAGTCGATGGGCTACTGCGGCGCGGCGACGCTCGAGGAGATGAAGGGCGCACGGTTCGTGCGGATCACCGCCGCCGGGCTCCGCGAATCGCACCCGCACGACGTGACGATCACCAAGGAGGCGCCGAACTATCGCCGCTGAGGGGGCGCAGGTCGTCCAGTTCCCCGGGCCCGAGGATCGCCCGGTGCTCGTCATCGACCTGGGCGGGCAGTACTCGCAGCTGATCGCACGCCGCGTGCGCGAGTGCCGCGTCTACTCCGAGCTCGTCGGGCACTCGATCTCGCCCGAGGCGGTGCGCGCGCGCAACCCGTACGCGCTGATCCTCAGCGGCGGGCCCGCGTCGGTGTACGCGGACAACGCGCCGCGCGTCGACCCGCGGATCTTCGAGCTCGGCATCCCGACGCTCGGCATCTGCTACGGCATGCAGCTGATGGCGCAGGATCTCGGCGGCCGCGTCGACCGCACGGGCGTGTCCGAGTTCGGCCGCACCGCGCTCCACACTGCGCGCGGAGCGCTATTCGAGGGACTCGTCGAGGACGAGATCGTGTGGATGAGTCATCGAGACTCTGTCGTTGCACCTCCGGAAGGAGGAGTCGTCACGGCGAGCTCCGAGTCGACGCCGATCGCCGCCTTCGAGGCGCGTGAGCGGCAGCTCTACGGCGTGCAGTTCCATCCCGAGGTCGTGCACACCCAGCACGGGATGGAGATGCTGAAGAACTTCCTCTACGAGATCGCGGACGCGCCGCCCGCGTGGACGCCGGCCGCGGTGATCGAGGAGCAGGTCGAGCGCATCCGCGCGCGGGTCGGCTCGGAGCGAGTGCTCTGCGCGCTGTCGGGCGGCGTCGACTCGGCGGTCGCAGCGCTGCTCGTGCACAAAGCGGTCGGCGACCAGCTGACGTGTGTCTTCGTCGACCACGGCCTGCTGCGCAAGGGGGAAGGCGAGCAGGTGGTCGAAACGTTCGGCGAGCACTTCCACGTGCCGCTCGTGCACGTGCAGGCGCAGGACCGCTTCCTCGATCTGCTCGCCGGCGTCGAGGATCCCGAGCAGAAGCGGAAGATCATCGGCCGCGAGTTCATCCGCGTCTTCGAGGAGGAGGCGCGCCGGCTGGGCGACGTCAGGTGGCTCGTGCAAGGAACGCTCTACAGCGACGTGATCGAGTCGGGGGGCACGGAGGGCGTCGCCGCGACGATCAAGTCGCACCACAACGTCGGCGGGCTGCCCGAGGACATGAAGATGCGGCTCGTCGAGCCGCTGCGGCTCCTGTTCAAGGACGAGGTGCGGCGCGTCGGCGAGGAGCTCGGGATGCCGGAACGGATGGTCTGGCGCCAGCCGTTCCCGGGGCCGGGGCTCGCGATCCGGATCATCGGCGACGTCACCGCGGAGCGGTTACACATCCTCCGCGAGGCGGACGCGATCATCCAGGAGGAGGTTCGCCGCGCCGGGCTCTACCGCGAGCTCTGGCAGTCGTTCGCCGTGCTGCCGGCGATCCGGTCGGTCGGCGTGCAGGGCGACGAGCGCACGTACGGCTATCCGGTCGTGATCCGAGCCGTCACGAGCGACGACGCGATGACGGCGGACTGGGCGCGCCTGCCGTACGACCTGATCGAGGCCGTTTCCAACAGGATCGTGAACGAGATCCCCGGCGTGAACCGCGTCGTGCTCGACGTCACGTCGAAGCCGCCCGCCACCATCGAGTGGGAGTAGGCGGGGAGAAACGCTGTGCGTTTCTCCCCGGGTTATGTGTGTGCTTCGCAGAGCGGACGGCGGCGGAGCCGCCGTCCTCTTAGCTGGCTGTGAGAGTGCGGGTGGTTCCGTCTGGAGCTTTGGCCAGGCTGGCGTCGACCGTGCTCGCGTGTGACTCGTTATCTGACTGACCTTGCTGGTGTCTTCCTCACGATCTGTCCGCGTGAGCAG
>Ga0187865_1001230_pt1 | contig 30441 bp, 26 predicted proteins | sample June2016WEW_11_1_2_FD_132989 | JGI IMG/M metagenome (GOLD analysis project Ga0187865, IMG submission 132989) | Peatland microbial communities from SPRUCE experiment site at the Marcell Experimental Forest, Minnesota, USA - June2016WEW_11_100 | ecosystem: Environmental > Terrestrial > Soil >...
AAACCCCGATGCCTCGCATCTACAACCTCTCCGGCCGCCCTGCTTTAGCGGCCGTTACTTAAACGACAACGGGGTGACATAGTCTCGTTGCAGTTAATACGACATTTTCTGGTTGCAACAACACGGCGATCTTCGCCGTTTGCACCAATCCTTCTGCCTTCTATAAAATCAAGAGTTTGCTGCACGTTGTCTGAAGCCGCAAGCAGGGTCCTCTCGGGAGTGTCCATTTAACGGCGGTTGCCGCGGCTCGTGATCGCGCACGACTAACGACCAACGGCCAACGACAGATTTGGAATCATTATGAAAATTCATGAGTATCAGGCAAAAGGAATTCTGAAGAAGTACGGTGTCGCGGTGCCGCGCGGCGTGATGGCGGCAACGCGCGAAGAAGCTGAGGCGGCGGCGAAGGATATTCTGGGCTCGGGCGCGACGGGAGTGGTGGTGAAGGCGCAGATCCACGCCGGCGGACGCGGCAAGGGCGGTGGAGTGAAGATCGCCAAGTCGGTGGAAGAGGCGGGCGAGATCGCCGGCAAGATGCTGGGCATGAAACTGGTCACGCATCAGACGGGGCCGGAAGGGCGCATCGTGCATCGGTTGCTGGTCGAAGAGACGCTGCCGATCGAGAAGGAACTTTATCTCGGCATTCTGGTGGATCGCGGCGAAGGCAAGCCGGTGTTCATGGCATCGGCCGCGGGCGGCATGGATATCGAGCAAGTGGCAGCCGAAAGGCCGGAAGCGATTCTGAAGCAGTACATCGATCCGGGCATGGGCCTGGAGCCGTTCCAGGCGCGCAAGATCGCGTTTACGCTGGGGCTGAAGCCGCAGCAGATCAATCCCGCAGTTCAGTTCTTGACCGGTCTTTACCGCGCCTTCCTGGAAACGGATGCATCGCTGGTGGAGATCAACCCTTTCATCAGTTGTACGGATGGCAGGTTGTTTGCGCTCGACGCCAAGTTGACCTTTGACGATAACGCTCTCTTCCGTCATGCGGACCTCCGCGAACTGCGGGACATCACCGAGGAAGATCCGCTGGAAGTGGAGGCGTCGAAATATAACCTCAACTACATCAAGCTCGACGGCAACGTGGGCTGCATGGTGAATGGCGCCGGTCTGGCGATGGCGACTATGGACATCATCAAATACGCGGGCGGCATGCCGGCTAACTTCCTGGATGTGGGTGGCAGCGCAAGCGCGGACCAGGTAGCGCACGCCTTTGAGATTCTGCTGAGCGACAAGAGTGTGCGCGCCGTGCTGATCAATATTTTTGGGGGCATTTTGCGGGTGGATATGCTGGCCACGGGGGTGGTCGAGGCGGCGAAGAAAACGAATATCCAACTGCCGGTGGTGCTGCGACTGGAAGGCACCAATGTTCAGGAAGGCAAGAAAATCCTGATGGAGTCGGGCCTGAACTTCACGGTTGCCGAGACCATGAAGGATGCGGCCGACAAGGGAGTGGCAGCGGCGAAGAGCGCGGCCTAAACGCGAAGAGCGAAGAGCGAACAGCGGTTTTTATCGAAAGCGAGCAATCATGGCAATCCTGGCTGATAAAAGAACTCGATTGATTGTGCAAGGTCTGACGGGGCGCGAAGGCACTTTTCACGCCAAGGCTTGCGCGGCTTACGGCACGCAGATTGTGGGCGGCGTGACGCCCGGCAAGGGCGGAACGACACACGAGGGCTGGCCGATCTTCAACAGCGTTCAAGAAGCGGCGGACAAGACGGGCGCGAATGCCACCGTCATCTTTGTGCCTCCGCCGTACGCGGCAGACGCGATTATGGAAGCGGCCGATGCTGAAATCGAACTTATTGTCTGCATCACCGAGGGCATTCCGACGCTGGATATGGTGCGCGCCTGGGAGTTTCTGCAGAACCGGCGCTCGCGCCTGATCGGGCCAAACTGTCCGGGCATCATCTCGCCGGGCAAGTGCAAGATCGGCATCATGCCGGCGTCGATCCACAAAGAGGGCAATGTCGGGATCGTGTCGCGCTCGGGGACGCTGACTTACGAGGCGGTGCATCAACTGACCCAGCGCGGAATCGGGCAATCGACGGCGATTGGCATTGGCGGCGATCCGATTATCGGCACGAATTTTGTGGACGCGCTCGACCTGTTTAACCGCGATCCGCAGACCGAGGCCGTGGTCATGATCGGGGAAATCGGCGGCAACGCGGAGGAGACCGCGGCGGAGTTCATCCGGACGCACATGAAGAAGCCGGTGGTCGGCTTCATCGCCGGACAGACAGCGCCTCCCGGACGCCGTATGGGCCACGCCGGCGCGATCATCTCCGGCGGCAAGGGCACGGCGGCCGAGAAGATTGCCGCCATGGAAAAGGCTGGCCTCAAGGTCGCGAAATCGCCGGCAGAGATCGGCGAAACGCTCGCGGCCGCGCTGGGAGTGAAGGTGTAGGAGCCAGCATTTGGCAATTAGCACTTAGCACTTAGCACTTCCTGGCGCAGACTCTTGAATGTATTTTGACTAAGAGCTTAAGAGCTTAAGAGCTGAGAGCTGACAACTGAGACCTGAGACCTGACTTATGAAAACACTGCAACGCACACTGACCATCATCAAGCCCGACGCGGTGAAGAAGAACGCTGTCGGAGACATCATCGAACAGTTCGAGAAGAATGGCTTCCGCATTCTGGCCATGAAGATGCTGGAAATCTCGCAGCACCAGGCGGAGCAGTTCTATGCCGTCCATGCAAGCAGGCCGTTTTACCACTCGCTGACCACCTTCATGTCGAGTGGACCGATCGTGGCGCTGGCACTGGAAAAGGAAAACGCCATAGCCGATCTGCGCAAGCTGATGGGCGCGACGAACCCGGCCAACGCGGAGGAGGGTACGATCCGCAAGAAATGGGCCAGCGACATTGAGCACAACGCGATTCACGGCTCGGACGCGGATGAAACGGCGCGCTTTGAGTTGAGCTTCTTTTTCGCGGGTTACGAATTGGCGCAATAAGCTCTCAGCTCTCAGCTTTCGGCTCTCAGTAACTGCTGAGTGCGCCGAGCATTTGCTGAGAGCTGAGAGCTGACAGCTGAAAGCGGGTGCTCCATGCCTCTTGTTCAAGTCACCATGCTCCAAGGCCGCACGGCCGACCAGAAGCGGAAGATCGCACAGCGCATTACCGATGCGATGGTGGAAGAAGCGGGAGCGCGCCGCGAAGCCATCGTTGTGACGTTTCTGGAAGTGTCGAAGGAGAGCTACGCTTCGGGCGGGGTGCTGATGGTGGACAAGCAGCCGACGTGAGGGTCACGCAGCCCGCGAATGCGTGCTCGCATGAGGTCCTTCGCTTCGCTCAGGATGACAATTTATTAAGAGCTAGCCTAGTGGCTCGAACAAGTGTCCCTCGGTGCGGTCGGCGATCTTAGGCAGATCCTTCTTTGCCAACTGCAAAAAATGAGGGGCGGCGCGATGCGCCTCGATGGCGGCGTCGTCCTGGTACTGTTCGTAGATAAAGAACCGGCGCGGATCGGTCTTGTGCTTATGCACCTGATACATGAGGCAGCCCGGTTCCTTACGCGATTCGGCCGAGAGTTTTTCGAAGATCGCGGCCACTTCGGACTCGCGTCCGATTCTTGCCATCCAGGTTACGGCCAACACCACCATCCGTCGCTCCGTTCTATTACTGTGAAGTCCAGCCCCTAAAGGGGCATCTGATTCCGAAAACTTGCGGCATCGTTAAAGCGATGCCTTGATACGAAACTAGAGTTTCTTTAGCAGTTCTTCAGTCCTAGCGCGCTTATGAACTCGGGGACCAGGATCGTCTGCTCACGATCGGGGCCCGTGGAAATCATTCCCACCCGCGCTCCGGTTTCCTTTTCGATGAAGGCCAGGTATTCGCGCGCGGCCTTGGGCAATGCTTCGACCGTCCGAATGGCCTGGGTTGGACTGGCCCAGCCCGGCATGTTGCGGTAGATGCATTCGATTTTTTCATAACCGCAGGCCTGAGCCGGAACTTCGTCGGTTTGCTTGCCGTCCACCTTATACCCCACGCAGACTGGAATCTCCGTGAGGTCGTCGAGCACGTCCAACTTAGTAACCACCAGCCAGGAGATTCCGTTAATCATGCCAGCGTAACGGAGCAGAGGCAAGTCGAGCCAGCCGGTGCGGCGGGGGCGTCCGGTGACCGCGCCGAATTCGTTGCCGCGCTTGCGCAGGTCTTCTCCTTGTGCGTCGAGGAGTTCGCTCGGGAACGGGCCGCTGCCGACACGGGTGCAATAGGCTTTGGTGATGCCGATGACGGTGTCAATCGATGTGGGCGGCACGCCGGTTCCGGTTGCGGCGCCCCCGGAAGTGGAACTCGAAGAGGTCACGAACGGATAGGTGCCGTGATCAATGTCGAGCATGGTGCCCTGCGCGCCTTCGAAGACGATCGACTTGCCTTCGGCCAGCGCGCGGTTCAGCAGGAGCGCCGTGTCGCAAACAAAGGGAGCGATCTGCTGGGCTGCGTCGGCGTATTCGCGGAACATTTTGTCGGCATCGAGCGGGTCGGAGTTGAACAGCGCGTGAGCGATCGTGTTTTTTTCGCGGCATGCGTTTTCGATGTGCGTGCGCAGCAACTGGGTGTCGAGCAGATCGGCGACGCGCAATCCGCGGCGTCCCATTTTGTCTTCGTACGATGGGCCGATGCCTCGGGAAGTGGTTCCGATTTTCACGCGGCCCGGAGCGTTTTCCGACCCCAGCTCCATCATGCGATGGTAGGGAAGAATGACCTGCGCGCGGTTCGAGACGAAAAGATTGCGATCCACTTTCACGCCGGCAGCACGCAGGGAAGCGACTTCCTTCAGGAAGGCCAAAGGATCGATCACCACGCCATTGCCGATCACGCTGGTGCACTCGGGCCGCAGAATGCCGCCGGGCACGAGTTGCAGGATGAATTTTTTCCCGTTGATGATGACGGTATGTCCGGCGTTGTGGCCGCCGGCGTAGCGAGCCACGACCAAAAAGGTCTGGGTAAGTACGTCAACAATCTTGCCCTTGCCCTCGTCGCCCCACTGGGCTCCGACAATGACCGCGGTTCTGCCTCTGCTCGTTCTGCCGCTACTCAATGCGAACTCCACTTGGAATATTGCGCGACCGTCAGGCCGCCCCATGGTCGCACACACTTGCCGCGCCGCTACTGCTGTATAGACTGGAAAACCGGGAAGATCGGCGGTACTTGGTGTGTACGCTCTAGCATACCGAATCGGGCGGTGGAGGAGCAAACCGGAAATCGGCGAAGGTAGTGTCCTAAATCCATTGTGGTCTCCGGTTCCGAGCAACACCTACCACGGAGACACGGAGTCACGGAGAAAATCCCTCTTAGCTTTTAGCTCTTGGCCTTTGGCTTTTAGCTGAAAGCCAAAAGCGCATTTCTCCGTGCCTCCGTGTCTCCGTGGTGAGGTTCTGTTTTGTGGATTGCGCGGAAGCAAATCGCCCGGCCGCGCCGATCTTGTATCCTGACAGCGTGCCCGAACTCCCCGAGGTCGAAACCATCGCGCGAGGCCTCGACAAGCGCGTGGCCGGGGATACCGTCGAATCTGTGTGGATCGGTTCCAGGCAGCAGCCGCTCAAGTCACCGGCTGGCGTTATCGCTTCGACGCTTGAGGGCAAGCGGATCTTGCGGGTGCACCGCGCGGGCAAGCACATTGTGTTCGATCTGGAGGGAGAAGCACGGGCATTGCGGACGGCATCACGCACGAAGAAAGGGACACGCGCAGGTCGCGGGCAGACGCGGCAAGCCGCGTCTCTACAGCAGTGGGTTGTGCATCTCGGCATGACCGGGCGCATGGTCGTTTGCGAACCTGCGGCGGAGCTTGCAAAGCACACGCACCTGATCGCGAAGCTGGCTTCCGGGCGCGAACTGCGGTTCATCGATCCACGGATGTTTGGCAAGCTCAGCGTTCATGCGGGCGGCTTCGATCCCGGTGGAGTGGAACCGCTGGAGGTGAGCGAGGAGCGGTTCGTCGAGCTTTTTCGCGGGCGCAAGACTCCGATCAAGAGCGCGCTTCTGAATCAGAAGTTGCTGCGCGGCGTGGGCAACATTTATGCCGACGAGTCGCTGTTTCGGGCCGGCATCCGTCCCCGCCGGCGGGCGGCGGCCATCACGCGGGAGCAGTTGGGCAAGCTGCACCGGGCGGTGCGGGAAGTGCTGCGCGAGGCAATCGCGCTCGGCGGATCTTCGATTTCCGATTATGTGGACGCCGAGGGGGGAGAAGGATTCTTCCAGCTCCAGCATCGGGTTTATGGCCGTGAAGGGGAGCTGTGCCTGGTGTGCGGGGCCGCGATCCGGCGCGTTGTACTGGCCGGACGCAGCAGTCACTACTGTTCAAAATGTCAAAAATAGCCCTAATAGAACGATTTAATATTGACGGATTGACACCCGCACTGTAAAAAAGGGCAGGGCTCAATGCTCCTTCGAACAGACTCCCGAGTCATTCATCATGAATAAATTCTCCATTGGAGTGGACCTCGGCGGCACGAACTTGCGCATCGCAGCCGTGGACGAGCAAGGCAAACTCGTCGAGAAAGTCACGCTCGGCACCGAGGTTTCCCTGGGACGCGATCACGTCATCGGCGACATGTGCGACGCCATCCAGCGCATGTCGGAGAAATACAGGAACTCCGCCCCACTGCTGGGGATCGGGATCGGCGTGCCCGGCATCATCGACATGCAAACTGGCCTGTTGCGCGAATCGCCCAACCTGCCGGGCTGGGCCAACTATCCAGTTCGCGCCGAAATTGAGCGGCGCCTGAAGACCATCGTGATCCTCGAAAACGACGCCAACGTCGCGGCGCTCGGAGAAAAGTGGCTGGGCGCGGCCAGGGATTTTACCGACATGGCGATGCTGACCCTCGGTACCGGCGTCGGCGGCGGCCTGGTTCTAGGCGGCGCGATCTGGCACGGCGCGAACGGCATGGCCGGGGAGTTTGGTCACACGACCGTTGAACCGGAGGGGCAACTGTGCGGGTGCGGGAATCGAGGATGCCTGGAACAATACGCTTCGGCGACGGCGGTGGTCCGGATGGCACGGGAAGCGATCGCGAGCAACGGCGCGCCGGCACTGGCGCGCGCCGCTCACTCCGACCCGGAGTTCAGCGCGAAGTCGATTTACAATCTCGCGATTCAAGGCGATGAAGATGCGCGCCGCATTTTCCGGTACGTAGGCCGTTGTTTGGGCATTGTGCTTTCGACGCTGGTGAATTCCCTGAACCTGCCGATTTACGTGATTGGCGGGGGTGCATCGAGCGCGTGGGAAGCTTTTGCGCCTTCGATCTTCGAAGAACTGCGGCGGCGCTCCCTGGTGTACGCCGCCACCGCGCCGCACGATCCGTTGGCCACCAACCAGGGCGCTTCCGCGCATCTGGAGGCTGGCCCCGGCCACAAGACCATCATCACCCGCGCACTGTTGGGGAGCGACGCCGGCCTATACGGCGCGGCCCGGTTGCCGATGATTGCGGAAGCCAGGCGTTAGTCGCGCTTGTGCTTCGGTGCGCGCGATTTCGATGTGCGCGATGGTTTCGACAATTGCGACGGTCTGGGTGAGCGTGGTGCGTACGAAGATTTCTCCGATTGCGACGGCCTGGGTGAGCGCGGTGCGTACGAAGGTTTCTCCGAGCGCGACGGCCTTGGTGTGCGCGGTGGCTTCGATGGGCTCGACGATTTCTGGACGCGCGCCAGCTTGGTGGTGGAGACCTTCGGTGCGTACGGCGGGACGGGTGCGCTGGGGGGAAGGGTAAGTTTCGGCCCCGACGCAGCGGTTTTCAGCTTGGCTACTTCCAGCAGAGTAAGGTTGCGCCAATCTCCCGGCGGCACGTCGAGCGCGAGGGGGCCGTACTGCACGCGCCGGATTTTCTCCACGTGGTGCCCCACTTCTTCAAACATTTTCCGGACCTGGCGGTTGCGGCCTTCAATGATGGTCACTTCGAGCCACGGGTTGTCGCCTTCGCGGATCAGGCGAATTTTTGCCGGAGCCGTGCGCACACGGCGGCCGCCTTTCTCGGCGATAGAAACTCCGCGGCGAAGCTTGTCGAGCTTGGCCTCGTCGGGCTGGCCGGCGACTTTCACGACGTAAGTCTTCGCCACGTTGGAAGCCGCTTTCATCAGAGCGTTGGCGAGCGCGCCGTCGTTGGTCATCAGTAGCAGGCCTTCGCTGGCCCAGTCCAGCCGGCCCACGGGATACACGCGCCCTTTCACCTTCTGCACCAGGTCCATCACGGTGGGGCGCTTTTTCTCATCGCTGACCGTGGTTACATATCCCTTGGGCTTGTTCAGCACGACGTAGGTGTAACGTTCGGGCCCCTGCAGCAGTTTGCCATCCACGCGGATGTGGTCTTGTTCGGGATCGGCCTTGGTGCCGAGTTGCGTGACCACCTGACCATTGACCAGCACGCGGCCGGAGGTGATCATTTCTTCAGCTTTGCGGCGGGATGCAACCCCGGCAGCAGCGATAATTTTTTGCAGACGTTCGGCTGGCATGGCTACTCCGATTTGGTACTGGCTGGCGTTTCGGTTTCTTCGGCGGCAAGTTCTGGCGCGGCGCCCTCGACAATTTCAGCAGTATTTTCTGTTACGGAAGCGGTTTCGGCAGAACCATCCTCTATAGCTGAAGAATCATCCCCTGCCGTTAACGGCAAACTCAAAGACTCTTCCACCAGCGTGCCCTCACTCGGAAGCAAGTCGCTCTGGAACGACTCCGCCAGCAGTTTCTCGAATTCCTCCATGCTGGGCAGCTCGTTGATGTCCTTCAGCCCGAAGCGCAGCAGAAACTCCTTGCTGGTTTTGTAGAGAATGGGGCGGCCGATTACGGCTTTTCTGCCCGCGGTCGTGATCAGCTTGCGGTCGAGCAGGGTGGCGATGACTCCGCCGGAATCGACGCCGCGGATTTCGCTGATCTCGGGCACCGTCACCGGCTGCTTGTAGGCGACGACAGCAAGCGTTTCGAGCGCCGGAAGCGACAGCCGGAAAGGCGGTTTCAGGCTCTTGGCGAAGGCGCGCACCACGTCGTGCTGCTCGGGCTTGGTGGACATGCGGTATCCGCCGGCGACCTGGCGGATTTCGATTCCGTGGCCTGCGCCCGAGTAATCCGCGATGAGTTCTTCGAGCGTGGCGCGGATGCGTGATTTCATTTCCGCAGCGTCGATTCCCGGAGTTTCCGCGAGCAGAGACTCCTTCACGAGGGAAAGAATCTGGTCGAGCGAAATGGGCGTTTCCGCCGCGTAAATGATGGCTTCGAGTTGGGGTCTAAGACTCATAAGTAAAGTGGTCGGTGGTCAGTGGTCGGTGGTCAGAAAAACCAGCGAAGCGCAAAAGCCTTTACTGGCCACTGACCACTGGCCACTGACCACTGGCCACTGACCACTTGTTTTTCATCTCCAATCATCACGTACCGCAGCTTGCTCGGTCATCACTTCTTCGAAGTGGGAATGCTTGCGCACCAGCACTTCGCCGAAGACGTGGTCCTGCCGTACCTGGATCGCCTGCAACCGGACCAGTTCGAGCAGCGCCAGAAACATGCAGACCAGCGCCGGTCGCGACGGCACATTGCGCAGCATCTGCTTCAGGCGAATCGGGCGATCTTCCAGGGCGAGCCGGCGGTGCAGGTATTGGATCATCTGGCCGACGGTTACGGTTTCTTCGTCCACTTCCAGGATGGGCCGGGTGCGCGCCCGGTCCAGTATCTGCTGGAAGGTCTTGACCAGATCGATGACGTCGGCGGCGAGTTCGGGCTCGGTGCCCTCGGCGTCCATGAACTCTCGGATTGCGGGATTGCTCAGCACCGCGTCTTCAATTTGCTGTTTCTGCAGGAGCATCTGTGCCGCGGATTTGAATTTTTCGTGCTCGAGCAGGCGGTTGACGAGTTCGTTGCGGGGGTCTTCCTGCGTGCCGGCGGAAGCGAGCGGATCGCGTGGCAACAACATCTTCGACTTGATGTGAATCAGCACCGCAGCCATGTAGATGAACTCGGAGGCGACGTTCACGTCGAGTTCGCGTATGCGCTCGACATAAGTGAGGTACTGCGCCGTGATCCTGGCGATGGGAATGTCGTAGATGTTGATGTCCTGCTTGCGGATCAGGTCGAGCAGCAGATCGAGCGGACCTTCGTAGATTTCGCCGAGTTCGATGGCGAACGGGAAATCGCTGGCATCGTCTTTGGCGGATCTGGTTTGCGCGGGCTTGCTCTCAGAGGACACGGGCGGAGCCGCGCCGTGGCCAGAAGCCTCGACTGGAGCCTGTTCTGATAGGGGTTGAGACAAATCCGTCACTTCGTGGAATCCTTCGCCGGCTCGTAGTTCGGACTAACGTTCGGACTATAGTCCAGCCCCATCGCCTTGCGGACTTCATCCATCGTTGCGCCTGCGACATCACGGGCGCGAGCCGAGCCGGCTTCCAGAATATCCCAGGCGAGGCGCGGATTGTCCTCGTATTTTTTTCGGCGCTCCTGCATGGGGTTGAGGATCTTTACCAGGGCATCGGCGACCCAGCTCTTGCACTCGATGCAGCCGATTCCAGCCGACCGGCAGCCTTCGTTTACCTTCGCCATCGTCGCTTGGCCGCTGAATATTTTGTGCAGGTCGCCCACGGGACACACATCAGGGCTGCCGCGATCGGTGCGCCGCACGCGGGCAGGATCGGTGACCATCGTCTTCAGTTTTTGCCGCACCACCGGCTCGGGGTCGGTAAGCATCACCGCGTTGCCATACGACTTCGACATCTTACGGCCGTCGGTGCCCGGCAGGCGGGGTGCGGGCGTGAGCAGGGATTGCGGCTCGGGGAATACGGACCTTTGGATGACGTAATCAGCCTTTGGATCCAGCTCCACGCCTGGCTCTAGCTTCACTTCTACCCCATCTGAGGTCAGAACCTGTTCCCCCTTTCTCCTGATGATCAGTGGCGGGGCGTAGAACCCGTTAAACCGCCGCGCAATCTCACGCGTCAGTTCCACGTGCGCCACCTGGTCTTCGCCGACAGGGACGACGTCTGCCTTGTAGATCAAAATATCCGCCGATTGCAGGACGGGATAACCAAGAAACCCGTACGTGCCCAGGTCTTTTTCCTTGATGTTTTCCTTCTGCTCTTTGTACGTCGGGACGCGTTCCAGCCAGCCCAGGGGAGTAATCATCGAAAGCAGCAGGTGCAATTCCGCATGGGCGGGCACATGCGACTGGATGAACATCACGCACTTCGCGGGATCAAGCCCCGCCGCCAGCCAATCCAGCAGCACCTCGGCCGAGTTTTCTTTCAGACGCGACGTGTCCGCATAGTCGGTGGTCAGCGCGTGCCAGTCGGCGATACAGAAAAAGCAGTCGTACTCCTCCTGCATGCGGACCCAGTTTTCGAGCGCGCCAACGTAATTTCCCAGGTGCAGTTTGCCGGTCGAGCGCATTCCGCTCAGCACGCGTTTCTTGGACGAAGGAGTTGTCATTCAGAATTTGCCCAGCATCAAGACGTAGAAGTGAAGAAACGGGCGGATCAAGCTCCAGAGCAGTCCTCCGCCGAGATACACCAGCGCCAGAAGCGCGAAGATGCCGATGCGGTCGTACACCATTCGTGCTGAATCCGGCAAGAAATGCCGCAGCACGTGGCTGCCATCGAGCGGCGGGACGGGAATCAGGTTGAAGACTGCCAGAACGATGTTGATGATCATGAGTGCATACAGCAGCATAGCAACGGGCGTCAACGCGGAATCGGAAGCAGCGCCGTCGAAACCACCTGGCAATCCCATGACCAGAGCGTGTCCGGAGGCCGAGGAAAGCGAGATGCCGCCAAGCAGCAGCAGCGCCCCAGTGGCGACGATGAAGTTGCTGACGGGGCCGGCCACGGAGGTCAGAATGTCGTCCATCACGGGACGGCGAAAATTCCGCGGGTCCACGGGCGTCGGCTTCGCCCAGCCGAGCAATGGGATGCCGCTGATGGCCGCGACCAGCGGCAGTATGATCGTGCCAAACAGATCGATGTGGCGAATCGGATTCAGCGATACCCGCCCCAACATGCGAGCCGTGGGATCGCCACAGCGTGACGCGGTCCAGGCATGGGCGGACTCGTGCACGCTGATCGCAAACAGGAACGCGATCATCTGATAAAGGATTTCAACGATTCTCGGCGTCATTGGTGAACCCTGATTCTAACAAAGCCCGGAAATTGCGGAGGTAGGAAGTCAGATTGCAGAATGGGATCTACTGTCCGGCGCGCATCGGCGAGACGATCAGGTGGCCGGCGGCATGTTTCTTGCTCTCGCCCTTGTCGTGCTGGTAGAGCAGCGAGAGGGCGCCTTCGGAGGACGTGGTCGCGCCGGCGAGTTCCGCGGCCAAAGCCTGATAGGAGCGGCCGATTTCGTGATTCCCCTGCGCGGCCACCGGGCTGCCCTTGTCAATCGCGGGTCCAATGACCTGGAAGTTGTTGGGCACCTTCCAGAGCACCTTGCAGTTGGTGGCCTTCTCCACATCCTCGTCGGTGAAGCCGGGAATCTTCTTGTAACGGTTGAGCACGATCCGCAGGCGGTCGCGGCCCGCGCCTTCCTGCAGGAACGCGTGAATCCGCCCAGCGCTCCAGAGCGAAACGACATCGGTCTGCGTGACCAGCAGCACGGCGTTCGAGAGGTCGCAGATCGTTTGCATCGTGCCATCCATCCGGCCTGAGCAATCGAGCACGACAAAGTGATACTGGCTTACCAGCAGGTCGAAGAGGCGAGCCAGTTCCGACGCGGTCGGGACTGCGTTGTGCGGTTGCTGGGCGCCAGCCAGCAGGTGAAGGCCATTGCGATAGGGCGTCATCAGGCCATCGAGGAGCGAACCATCCATGCGATGCAGGTTCTGCAACGCATCGATCAGCGTGAATTGAGGCCGCAGATTCAGTTGCAGGGCAGTATGGCCGATGGGAGCGAAATCCACCAGCACCACACGCCCGTGAGTCTCCTGCAACGCGACGGCGGTATTCACCGCAGTGGTGGTGGCGCCGGCTCCGCCCTTGGCGTTCAGAAAAGTGAAGACACGGGCCTTACTCGCACTGCGTTGCGCGCGGCTCAACGTGGCCGAGAAGCGAGTGAAGGCTTCGATCAAGGCTTCGCGGTTGGAGGCATGATCCAGAAACTCACGCGCGCCGGCTCGCATGGCGGAAACGATGTTCGTGGGCTGGTTCATTTCGCCCACGGCAAAAATCGTGACTTCGGGAATGCTGGCGTGGATCAGTTCGATGGTGCGGATGGCGCGCTGCGGGTTCTGGGGATCGATACTCACCAGGACGACTTCGGCGCGCTGATCCTGCAATTGACGCAAGACGGCATCGCTCGGCCCCAGAGGGAACCCGACGTGGCTCAATACCGTTCGGGCCAGATTGGTGCTCTCCACCCGGCTGTTCAGTACGACGGATTGTTCGCGGTCCTCGGTAAGGAGGGCGACGGCGATCCCGGGCATGACTCGATTCTCAGTGTTCATTGCCATGCTACGAACTTCCAGCGCCGCGGCCAAATGACCTTCGTAATCGAAAGGGGACCACGGACGAAGCGGCAGGTCGCCAGCGGGTCTTCAAACAGTGGAAACAACCCGCCGGACTGCTGGTTTACTTGATTGTAAGGCAAAGGACAGCGCTTGAAAAGACGAGCTTCGAACCGCGCCGGGCTGGGGGGAACACGGAGAAATTCTCCGTAGAGACGTGCCTTGCCACGTCTCCGCTGGGCGCGGCAGCACTCACCGGGGAGATGACGCGGCAAGCCACATCTCTACACAAGCGCTTTGCCGGGCACAGTCTCCAAAACAAAAGGGCATCCTCAAAACAAGGGTGCCTTTTTCGTTAAACTGCTTCAGCGGCTGGAGCCCAAAGCCGAGCGCCCAGAAGAGCCGGCTTATGCTCTCGCCGCAATCGCCGGTTCCGGCAACGCACTCGAAACACCCTTCGTTACTTCTTCCGGCTTGGCGTCGGTCTTCGCTCCCACTTTGCGGATGTCGATGCCGCCCTTGAAGAAGGCGCCGTCTTCAATCGAGATGCGCGCCGCCACCACGTCGCCAGTGAGCGAACCGTCGCTGCGGATATCCACCCGGTCGCTCGCGGTCAGGTTGCCCCGTACCTTGCCGAGCACCACGATTTCCCGCGCGTTGATGTTGGCCGCGACCACTCCGTTGCGGCCGATGGTTACGCGATTGCCAGAGAGGTTGATCGATCCCTCCACCCGGCCATCAATATATAAAGACTCGGAACCGGTCACTTCCCCTTTGATCACCAGCGACTTGCCAATCGTGGCCTGATCCGAAGTGGTGGTCGTAACCGGGCGCGGCACGGCAGCGAGCTCACTCGTGAGCGGTGCCGTCGTCGCAGTGGACGTGCTCGGACGCTCCGGCTCAGCTGGCCGGCCAGGTGTCGCAGGTTGATTCGTGGGCTTCCACATTGTCGTCGAAATCCTTTCCTTAATTTATTAAGAAATTCTGGATCACCGCCGCATTTTAGCTGCCAAATCGAATTGTACTCCTCAGTAAACGCTCTGCCCTGTGGAAAACACCCTTTTCTTATTGATTTTCATAGTTCCCGGCGTGGTTCACCCGCAGCACTGCACCATTCGGACGTGCCTCCCATCGTGTAAGCCCTGCCCGGCCTGCGGTAATTCTTCTATCGCGATACTTCTATCCGATAGTATGGAGCTGTGGAGCACGGCCAAACCGTGTGCCATCCCTGACGAGGAATCCATGAATTTAACTGAGACGACTCTAACCGCGACTGCCTCCCTCCGGCCCCAGCCCGGAGAATACGCTCCCTACTACGACCGCTACATCTCCCTGGTCCCGGGCACCGACGTTCTCGCCGCGCTCGCCGCCTTAGAAGACCAGCGTCGCCAGATGCTTCTCCTGCTCTGCGGACGCACCGAAGCCGACGGCGATCTCCGCTACGCGCCTGAGAAGTGGAGCCTGAAGGAAGTTCTTGGCCACGTCAACGATACCGAGCGCATCATGAGCTACCGGGCCCTGCGCATTTCGCGCGGCGACCCGACTCCCATGGAAGGCTTCGAGCAGGACGACTACGTCCGTAATGGTCCGTTCGGGCGGCGTCCCCTGGCGGACTTGATCGAGGACTACATCGCCGTGCGCCGCGCCACCGTCTCCCTGTTTCGCAATCTCGACGAGGCCGCCTGGATCCGCCGCGGCGTGGCCAACAAGAACGAGGTGACGGTGCGCGCCCTCGCCTACATCATCGCCGGGCACGAGCTGCACCATCGGCGCATGATCGAGGAGAAGTATCTGAAATAGAGATTTTGTAATTTGGTAATCGGGTAATTTTGCAATTTGAAACCTGGCCCTCGAAAAGATTTCCAGATTACCAAATTACCCGATTACAAAATTACAAAATGAGCTTTCTGCTCTCCGACTCCGCCATCCTTCGCCACATCGCCCGCCAGCCCAAGCAGACGGCCAGCCATAAGCAGCTCTTGCGCGAACTCGGCGTCAAAGGCGAAGCGCGCCGCGAACTAACCGACCGCCTCTACGCACTCGTCAGTAAAGGCGAATTGCTGCAAGTCGACTCCGAGCGCTACGCCATTCCACAGGCTGCCAAGGGACGTAACCTGCTGGTCGGCCGCCTGACCATGCATCGTGACGGCTTCGGCTTCGTGATTCCCGAAGCCACTTCGCTCGACGACAGTCTCAAGTCCCGCCTCGCTGGCGATGTCTTCATTCCTCCGCACGCCACCGCATCCTCCATGCACGGCGACCGCGTCCTCGTCGAAGTCTCCGCCGTCCGCCCCGATGGCCGCGCCGAAGGCCGCATCCTCCGCTCCCTGTCGCGCGCCCATCCGACCGTGGTCGGCATCTTCCACTATGGACACCGCCACAACTACGTCAAGCCCATCGACGAAAAAGTGACGCAGGAAATCGTCATCCCGCCGGGGATGGAGAACCCGCAGTCCCCTGTGACCTCCGTGCCCCCCGTGGTAAAGATTTCTTCAGCAGAACCACCAAAGCCGCAGAAACAGAAATCTCCAGACCGAGTCATCGGCGACGAAGCCAAAGTCCACACCAACTGGCGGGACCTCGACGGCGTAGTAGTCGACGTGGAAATCACCGACTGGCCCAGCGCCACGCAAAACCCGCGCGGCCGCGTCATCGAGATCCTCGGCAAAGAAGATGATTTTGGAGTCGACGTCGAGATCATGATCCGCAAGTTTCACCTGCCCCATCGCTTCCCTCCCGAAGTAATCGAAGAAGCCCAAGCCCTAGAAACGGCCATCGAGTCCGATATTCCCGCCGGTGCATTGCGCCACCGCCGCGACTACCGCCAGCTTCCCATCGTCACCATCGATGGCGAAACCGCGCGCGATTTCGACGACGCCGTCCACGTCCGGCAACTGGAAAACGGCAACTACGAACTGCAAGTCCACATCGCCGACGTTGCCCAATACGTAACCCCCAACTCGCCGCTCGATCAGGAAGCCCGTCTGCGCGGCACCAGCGTCTATTTCCCCGACCGCGCCATCCCCATGCTGCCGCTGGAACTCTCGACCGACATTTGCAGCCTGCGCCCCGAGCTCGACCGCCTCGTGCTCTCCTGCACCATGGAGATTGACCACCACGGCGAGATCGCAAGCTACGAAATCAATGAAGGCGTGATCCGCTCCGCCCACCGCATGACCTACACCGCCGTGAACGCCGTCATCGAAGGCGACGCCGCCGCGCGTCGCGAATACGCAACTCAGGTCGAACACTTCGAACGCATGCGCGATTTGGCGATGATCCTGAACCGCAAGCGCGAACGCCGCGGATCGATCGACTTCGATCTCCCCGAAGCGGTCATCGAGTTCGACGAATTCGGAATGATGAAGAGCATTACAAGATCGGAGCGCAACATCGCCCACCGGCTCATCGAAGAATTCATGCTGTCGGCGAACGAGTGCGTCGCGCACTATCTCGAAAATAAACGCATCGCCTCGCTCTACCGCATTCACGAAAAACCCGACGCCAAACGCGTGTACGACTTCGAAGTCATCGCCGCCACTTTCGGATACTCGCTGGGAGTAGGCGCGTTGCCCATTCAGCGCATGCAACTCAAAGCCGACCGCCGCGACGCCCGCGGCACCGGCAAGCGTGTCCGAGAAATCGAAGTGCCCAAAGAAATCCACATCACCCCCCGCATGTACCAGAAACTCACGGAGAAGATCGCGGGCAAGCCGGAAGAGAGGATTCTGAGTTTCCTGATGCTGCGCTCGCTCAAACAAGCCCGCTACTCCGAAGAAAACCGCGGACACTTCGCCTTAGCCGCCACCACCTACACCCATTTCACCTCGCCCATCCGCCGCTATCCCGACCTGATCGTGCATCGCATTCTGAAAGAAGTGCTGCGAGAATCGCCCGAAAAAATGGATGAAGAAGTCCCGGTGGGAGCGTCTCTATCCCCAAACATTTGTCATCCCCCGTTAATTTGTCATCCTGAGCGAAGCGAAGGACCTGCTTTTCGCCCGCACAAAAAAGAAGACCGGGAAGGGCACGACTTCAGTCGTGCCGATGGCCACACAAAAAAAGCCGGAGCTTTAGCCCCCGAGGCTCCGCCACCATCCCCCTGGTCCAAGCGCCGCGACCGCGACGCCCATCAGCACACTCTCGAACCTCTCGGCGGCCCAATCGCGCTTGAAGAACTCCACAACATTGCCGAGGAATCCAGCCAGTCCGAACGCCGTGCCGACGAAGCCGAGCGCGGCCTCATGGAATGGAAAAAAGTAAAATTCATGGAGCACAGGATCGGCGAAGACTTCGACGGCCTCATCGTCAGCGTGACCAAGTTCGGCTTCTTCGTGGAACTAACCGACCTCTTCGTCGAAGGCCTCGTGCCCCTCAACACACTCAGCGACGACCGCTACACCTACCACGAAGACACGCGCCAAATCATCGGCCAGCGCTCGCGCAAGACCTACAGCATGGGCGACCGCGTGCGCGTTTTAGTGGATCGCATTGACCCGGTGGAGAAGAAAATCCAGTTCGCGGTGCTGGAAGAGCAGCCCAAACCGTCAGGGAAAAGCCGGCGTAAGTGATCGCCGCCGCACTATCTCCACTTGGGATTGTTTGGTCCTAAGAAATGTCGACAATCCTGTATAGAATTGAGTTGTACAGGGGAGCGAAGACCATGCCAGCACCGAGCGAACCCAAACCCGAGCAAGATCCAGTCCAGGCCGCAGAGCATGTCGCAAGTGCGCACCGGATTCTGAAGGACCTGCAGCAGAAGGTCGGGAACCATCCCGAACTCGGCGAGGCCATAACGAAACTGGAGATGGCGCTCAACATCCTGGCGATAAGGACTGGCGGGCTGCTGTAGCAGCGAGCACCTATTCCGACCGTGCGCCGCGCTGGCATTCAAATGCCCGTCGGCTTCGGCCTGTTGCCCCGACCTGCTAGAATTCCCCGTCACCATTCTTGGCGCCTGCCTGGGGAGTCAGTTCATGTCCATCACTCCGACCGCACGCACCCGCGTAGTGCGCGAACCGCAGCGGGCGGTTTACGACCGCGACGCCGTCAACCAGATCCTCGATGAAGCTTTCCTCTGCCACGTCGGCTTCGTTGCCGACGGACAGCCCTACGTCATCCCCACTTCCTACGGCCGCGACGGAGACGTGCTTTACATCCACGGCTCGGCCGCCAGCCGCATGTTGCGCAATCTCGAGTGCGGCGGCCCCGTCTGCATCACGGTCACGCTGGTCGATGGGTTAGTCCTCGCCCGCTCCGTCTTCAATCACTCGATGAACTACCGCTCGGTGGTCATTCTCGAAACGGCAACGCTGGTTGACGACCCGGTAGAAAAGCTCGCCGCCCTGCGCGTGCTGACCGAGCACATCCTGCCTCATCGCTGGGACGACTCGCGCCAGCCCAACGAAAAAGAGCTGAAGGCAACGTCGGTCCTGCGCCTTCCGATCAATGAATTTTCCGCCAAAGTCCGCGTCGGCCCGCCCGTGGACGACGATGAGGATTACTCCTTCCCAACTTGGGCAGGAGTGATTCCGCTGGAGATCCATTCCGGAACGCCAATCCGCGACGAGCGCTGCCAGCAAGAACTGCCCGCGTACCTAAAGAACTACTCCCGCAAGAAAAAATCCTAGCCTCGCAATGCTCGCGTAGGGCGGACGCCCTCGTCCGCCCAGCCGAGCGAAGCTCGGCAGACGCGGCAAGCCGCGTCTCTACAGCGGCTTACACCGGCAACAGCAGCAACTTTCCCGTAGTCTTCCGTCCCTCCAGGTCGCGGTGCGCCTGCTGCACTTGCGCCAGCGGATACACGTGTTCGATCCGCAACTTGAGTTTGCCGTCGCGAATCATGCCGAACACCGCTCCCGCACGCTGCTGCAACTCCTGCGCCGTAGCAATATAGTTCCCCAGCGAAGGCCGCGTCAAAAAGATTGATCCCTTCTGTGTAAGCACCAGCGGATCAACCGGCGCGACCGCCCCGCTTGAACCTCCGAAGAGCACCATCATCCCACGCGGACGCAGCAGGTTCAGACCCTTGTCAAACGTCGTCTTGCCCACCGAGTCATACACCACATCCACGCCTTTGCCGCCGGTCAGCCGTTTCGTCTCCGCCTCAAAATCCGCCTGCGTATAAAGAATGACATCGTCCGCTCCCGCCGCCCGCGCCAGCCTGGCTTTTTCTTCGGTCGAAACCGTCGCAATCACACGCACCCCAAGGTTGTGCGCCATCTGCACCAGCAGCAACCCAACTCCGCCCGCAGCGGCATGAATCAGCGCCGTCTCGCCTTTCTTCAGCGGATACGTATCATGAGCAAGGTAGTGCGCCGTCATCCCCTGTAACATGGCGGCCGCAGCCTCGCGCTCTCCCACTCCCGCCGGAACCTTCACCAGCCGGTCGGCCGGCACCGCGGCGTACTCGGCATAGCCCCCGAGCACCGATGTGTACGCCACACGATCGCCGACCGCCACCTCGCGCACCTCCGAGCCGACCGCAGAAACCACGCCCGCCGCTTCCTGTCCCAGAACCAACGGCAGCGGAGACTTGTAACGGCCTTCGCGGTTATAGACGTCAATAAAGTTGACGCCCGCCGCCTGGATTTTGACGACGGCTTCATTCGATTTCGCCTGCGGAACCGGCAAATCCGCCACTTCCATGACTTCCGGCCCGCCCGTTTGCTTGATCTGTATGGCTTTCATATTCTCCTTTCGATGAATCCGGAACGGCGAAAGACTCGCCGCCTGGAAACCATTCTCCACAAAATTCCCTGTAACGTTCTCTGCAAAGAGCCGGTGCCGCTTCCGCGAGCGCCACTGCCTCGCCACTGCCACTGCCACACTGCCACTGCCCCGTTTGCCATCCCCCGCCAGCCTGGGGTAACATGCCCAGCCGGTGCCCAAAGTAACCGGTTTCACGGGTCTTCTGTGGAATTGACCCAACGAATTTTGCGATAGTACCATCTGATCAGGCTAGCAGGCTGCTTGTAAAGACCGAGGTTTCGTATCAGGGCATCGCTTTAGCGATGCCACAAGTTCTTCGAAATCAGCCGCCCCTTTAAGGGCTGGGCATTGCAAAGCCTGCTGTGGCGCATAGGTTGCGCCCGGGAGCGTTTGTAAGTTTTTGAAAATATGAGATTTTCTTCTCACCCGTATCTGGCGATCCTGCTCTCCGCCCCGTTGGCGGCGACTCTCGCTTGCCAGAGTGCCCAGAAATCGTCTTCCTTTATGCCTCCCGCCCAGGCCCCAGCCCTGATTGCGGCCAGCAGCCCGCCTGATCCGCACCAGCAAAAGCCCGCCGCAGCCGCCACCGAGCCCCAATCGAAGCCGCAGGTGCCGCAGGCGCTCCAGGTCGATCCCGTAGGCGACCTGATCGCTCGCGTCGAAAAAGAATACCAGTCGGGACAGGACAACTATCGCGCCGGGCACCTCGAAGCCGCGAAACAAAATTTCGACTCCGCTTTCAACCAACTGCTCGGCAGCGGATTCGATCTCCGCTCCGACGACCGCCTCGAGCGCGAGCTCGACCGCATTCTCGACGGCATTAACGGCCTCGAACTCGCCGCCTTGCAGCAAGGCGACGGCTTTGCCGAGCAAAAGTCGGAACCGGCGCCGATCGACGAAGCCAACGAGCTCACCCCCGCAGTTGACGAAAGGGTCAAGGCCAAAGCCGAAGCCGAGATCAAATCCACCCATTCCGACCTGCCGCTGGTCATGACCGACCAAGTCGCCGGCTACATCAATTACTTCTCCACCCGCGGCCGCGGCACCGTCGAGCGCGCGCTGGCCCGCTCCGGCCGCTACGAAGACATGATCCGCCGCACGCTGCGCGAAGAAGGCGTTCCCCAGGAACTGATCTATCTCGCCCAAGCTGAGTCCGGCTTCCATCCGCTGGCGGTTTCCCGCGCCGGCGCTCGCGGCATGTGGCAGTTCATGGGCAGCCGCGCCAAAGGCTACGGACTCGAGCGCAGCTGGTGGGTCGATGACCGCCAGGATCCGGAAAAGGCGACTCGTGCCGCTGCTCACCATTTGAAAGACCTCTACAAACAGTTCGGAGACTGGTACCTGGCCATGGCCGCCTACAACTCCGGACCAGGCACGGTCCAGAGCGCGGTCAAGCGCACCGGCTACGCCGATTTCTGGGAACTCTACCGCCGCAACGTGCTGCCCAAGGAAACCCGCAACTACGTCCCCATCATCGTGGCCGTCACCATCATGGCCAAGAATCCCGCGCAATACGGCCTGGATTCGGTGGTCAAGGAAAAGCCGGTTCCCTACGACACCGTCAAGATCGACTATCCCATCGATCTCCGCCTAGCCGCCGAGTGCGTGGATGCCACCGCCTCCGACTTGCTAGACTTGAACCCCAGCCTGCTCCGCCTGACCACGCCGAGAGTTCCTGGAAAAGATAGGGAATTCGAGCTCCACTTGCCGCTCGGAACGGCCGGCAAGTTTCAAACGGCGGTCGCCTCGATCCCAGCCGACAAGCGCGTCTGGTGGCGTTATCACAAGGTGCAAGCCGGAGAAACCCTAGCCTCGATCTCCCGCACCTATCACACAACGCCGAAAGCCATAGCCGAAGCGAACGACCTGGATGACGATGCTCTCTCACCCGAAACCCGTCTCATCATTCCGATCGCAGCCGGCAAGCAGAGTGACACCAGCACCTACGCGCACGCCACCACGCGCTACAAAGTCCGCCAAGGCGATACGGTGGAGTCGGTAGCCGAGAATTTCGGTGTCTCCGCAAAAATGCTTCGCGGCTGGAACCACCTGAAAGGCAGCAGCCTCGCCGGAAGAAAAGTCTTGTATCTCCACCTGCCCGTCACTCGCGGCACGGGCGAAACGCAGGTCGCCACAAAACGTTCACGCGGATCGCACCACCACGCCGGAACCCAAACCGCAATGTCAACGGCCAGCGCAGTCGTCCATCCCGCAGTGAAGCATCACAAGGTGAAGCAAGGCGAAACCCTGTCTTCGATCGCCAGTTCCTACAACACCACCGTCTCCGCCCTGAAGCACGACAACCGCAATATCGCAGCCCTGCGACCGGGGATGATTCTCGTCATCCGAGATGTCCGCTGACCACAGGCTTCGCGAAGCACTCTGACGCTCTTGGCGGATCCAACGTTGTCCCTTTATTTCCCGCCTATTAACTCCGAAGGTATTAACCCGTGTTTACCAGTACCCCCCCTCCCCCGGTCTTTTGGAATCATGGGGTTAGGTGCTCTCAATCCTCCAAAATCTAGAGCGCAAAGGACTTATATGGAAAATATTCCGGAATAAGGACTTAGCTTGTCAAAGAGCGCTGAAAATGACTTTGGGGCAGTTTCGAGGGCCGTCTTGGGAGACGGGCACAGCTCTACACTGCCCCAATCAGGGGAACATGGTCGCATCGGGCCTGGTGGGAAATCTGTGACGACGGACACGGATGTTGGTGATGAAAGAGGGCGAGGTCAGAGGTCCGATGACAGAAGTTAAATTCCCGGTCAGCATCCCACGTCTTGAAAACCCCGCGTGACGTGGGGCACTGCGCGGAACCTCCGTCTTCGACCGTGGGCTCGCACTCACGATCCGGTCAATGAGTGTAATGGCGATTTTTCGACAGTTGCCTGTTAGTTCAGTTGTCAAAGGAAAAGCGGCAAGCGGCGGGGATAGTTTCCGAGTGCCGACCACTCGTCCAGAATTGTCGCGGCGGTGATCAATTTTGAACATCTAGACGAGTTGGCTCTTGGTGGGTACGATTGCTATGGCCCGAATGGCAAGTAAACGTACTCTCGGTTTCAGTCCCACAGTTCTCCGCAAAAAGTTCCGTGCTGGGATGACTGTTCGGAACTACCGAGACAAAGAGGTCGTCTTTTCGCAAGGGGATACAGCTGATGCTCTCTTCTACATCCAGAGCGGCACAGTGAAGCTCACGGTGGTCTCCACGCGTCGCAAGAAAGCTATAATCGCCTTCCTGCAGCGAGGTAGCTTTTTTGGCGAAGGCTGTCTAGGAGGGCAATCTCTGCGGATTTGCACGGCGAGATCAATTGGGCCGTCCAATATCACTCGACTGCGAAAGGAGAGCACGGTGCGCACGCTCAAGCGAGACCCGCAGTTTGCAACGCTGTTTGTGGCATATCTGCTTTCCCGGATTATTCGAATCGAGGAAGACCTGGTAGATCAATTCTTCAATTTCAGCGAAAGGCGACTGGCGCGGGTTCTGTTGCTGTTTGGGCAAATAACCAAGGAATCCAAGCCGGAGTACCCCCTGAAGGTGAGCCAATCAACCCTGGCGGAGATGGTTGGTACCACCCGCGCAAGGGTGAGTAAATTTATGAATGGGTTCAAAAAGAAGGGCTTCGTCAGCTACAACGACGGCTTGCAAATAAATAGCGCACTGATCACCAGCTTCCTGCACGGTCGACCCATGTCCGTTACAAGAAAAGCGTAGACCGGGCCAGATGGCTCCCGCTTTCGGCAGGAAACTCGTCATCAACTGGTCACCCAAAACGAGGCATTTCTGAAGCTGTTTTGAGACTCTGTCGAGTGCGGAAGTGTGTAGGACAGGATTGTTGCTGTAAATAGGCGATTACACCAACTACCCGAAGGCCATTATGAGACAGGTTTGATGGCCTCTAGCCTTCCGCGCTGCAGCCTGACCGCAGCGGCTAAAGCCGGCGCTGAACCAGCCAGTTACCGCAGCGCTGAAGCGCTGCGCCACCCAAAAACAAGCGCGGAATCGAGTCTCGCTACCCCATCAGCATCCCGCCGTTCACGTTCAGGACGTGGCCCGTGATGTAGGACGCTTCCTCCGAAGCCAGGAAGCACACGGCACTGGCAACATCCTCCGGCGAACCTACCCGCCCCAGCGGAATGTTTTTCACTGCACTCTGCTTGAACTCTTCACTCAGCACAGCCGTCATGCTGGTCTCGATAAATCCCGGAGCCACCGCATTGCATGTAATATTGCGCGACGCCACCTCGCGCGCCATCGCCATCGTCAGCCCGATCAGCCCAGCTTTCGAAGCGGCGTAGTTCGCCTGTCCTGCCTGGCCCGTCTGCCCGAACACGCTGGTGATGTTGACGATCCGTCCCCAGCGCTGCTTGAGCATCGAACCAATCACCTGCTGGATGCACAGATACGCTGAAGTCAGATTCGTGTTCAGCACCGTGTCCCAGTCGGCGCGCTTCATGCGCATCACCAGTTGGTCGCGCGTGATGCCGGCGTTATTCACCAGGATGTCGATCTTGCCGAATTGCCCGAGCGCCGACTTGATCCCCGACTTCACCTGCTCTTCGTCCGCCACGTCCATAACGACGACGAAAGCCGCCGCCTTCGCTCCCGCGGCCGCGATCTCGGCGACCAGTTCCTCCAGTTTCTGCCGATTGCGCTCCGCCACCGCGACCGTCGCGCCCTCCCGCGCCAGCGCCAGCGCGCAGGCATGACCAATCCCCTGCGACGCTCCCGTAACCAGCGCGACTCGCCCCTCGAGTTTCATGCGTGCTCCTTAGGAACCGAACTTGGGAACCGAATTTAGGAATGGAGGATTATAAACGTCGCGGAAGCTCGAAGGCAGCTCTCGGCTGTCAGCTATCAGTCATCAGCCTGCGGAGTTCAGTGCTTTATCGGAACAACTCCAATTGGCGGAAGACGACGAGAACTTAGAATAGACGAAGCCGGTCTTACTGAGAGCTGAGAGCTACTTCACGTCCCAAAAAACGTCCCCATAACAATCAAGCGGATGCTGCACTAGCCCGCTTGCGTCGCCCGCCGCGCCAGCGTCGCCGCGCCAAGAATCTTCTCAATCTTCTCGACCAGCGTCCGCCTGGAATAGGGCTTCGCCAGAAAATACGTGCGCGACTCGGGCGCTTCCGTCTCGTACTCCAGGTTTCCGTAACCCGACGTCACCAGAACCACAACCTCCGGTGAATGCTCCCGCAGATCCTGCCCCAGTTGCTGCCCTGACCGTCCCGGAAGCACCATGTCCGTCATCACCAGATCGATGCCCCGCTGGCGCTCTTCGTAAACCTTCATCGCATCGCGCGCATCCTCGGCCGGCAAAACTTCAAAGCCCGCGCTCTCCAGAATGCTGCAAGTCGCCTCCCGCACAAAAGGCTCGTCCTCAACCAGAAGAATGGTGCGCCGCCGCGGCCGCTCGTTCGCGAATACATTGGGCTGAAGAGTCATACCATCCTCCGATTCACTTTCCTGACAACTCTTCCCCAGCAATCGCATGGCCTCGCCGCCTTCGCAAATTCGGCGCGCGCCGCACCAACGCCTCTAATGATTCGGAATCTACTTCGGCGCGCTAAGAATCGTCTGCTTCGGATCGAGCACAATCTTGCGCGCGTTGCTCGGCGCGGTCAGCCGAAACCCAGTCTCCGCGCCATCCGCCAGCACTTCGCCCAGAAAAACCAGTGCGTTTCCCGCCGTCGTCGCATACACCGGAACCGCCGTCACCAGATCGTCGGGTACGTCCTTTTGTACGATCACGCCGGTAACCGTGGTCACTCCAGCCTTCTCCGTGATGCGAATCTCCCGCGCTTTTAGCTCCGGAATCGCCGTACCTTCGATCCAACCTTCCAGAAACCAGTCCAGCTTGGGACGTTTCTCGTACCAAAGTGGGCGCGGCAGTTCCTCTTCGAAAACTTCCATCAGTTCCCGCGTGCTTATGCTCTTGCCTGCATACCGCTCCCTGATTTTCCGCAGCGCGCGGAAGAACGGCTCTTCTGAGTTCACCCCCGGATTTGCCCGCCCTTTCCGGGAACGGGATGCCGCTTCGGAATCGCGCAGCATTGAATCGCGCAGCATGGATCGCAGCATGTGAAACAGCCACGTCCCTCTTTCGTAGCTGATCGCCTCGTACCCTCCCGGAAAGTGCGACGAGTCCAGTCGCTGCCCCAGCGTCACCGGTCCAGCGTCGCGCAGCCGCTCTCCATCCTTGTTCTTGCTCAGGAGATCCCGCCGGTACTTTTCCAGAACCTGCCGGAATTGCGCTGGGTTCTGCTGCTCCAGCATCAACAGCGACGCATAGTTCGCCAGACCCTCCGCAATCCACTGATCTCGATAACTCTTCCACAGCACCAGATCGCCCCACCATTGATGCGCCGTTTCGTGCACCAAAACCTGGCTGTCGAGCGCACGAGTCACCGGGGCAAGATGCAGATCCGTCTGCTCCTGCGGACTCAGAAACGCAAAGCTCGACAGGAACACCAGTCCCGGCCATCCCTGGCTTAAATTCCCCGGCATCTGCGTCAGCGCCAGCGAACCATACGGATAGGGCCCAAACCACTGCGAGAAACTCTCAATCGCCTTTGCCGCCTTGTCCGCCACCGCCTGCACATTGCGCGCCGGCGACGGAGGCGGCGGAGTCACAATGATCGGTACCATCGGTCGCGGCATGGGAGCACCGGGGAAAACCGGCTGCTCAATCACCTCCGCCGGCGCTTTAGGAAACGTTTTTTCAACTCCCTTCGTGCCGTACGCCTCCACCAGAATGTTGCCCGCCTTCGCCTCCGCCCGAACGTACTTGCCCAGGTTGAACCCCGCCACCGGAATCGGCCGCTCCGAGGTCCATCGCGAAACTTTCTCGCCTGCTGCCTCCTGGTTCGTTTCCGCTTCGTCTTCGTCGCTGCCCGCGCGCGATATCTGTTTTCCCGTCGCCACCAGCGTCCAGTTCGCCGGATAGTGAAACTCCATCTCGAACTGCGCCGGGCTCAAACCGAAATTCGGATACCACGTGCCGCGCTCGCCCACATACAGCAATCCGTTCCCCGCCTCCGATAGAACCTCGCCCGCATAGCGGAAGCGCAGTTTCAATTCCTGCCCGGCCGCAAGCGGAGCGGGAAACACCACCGCCACCAGATCGTTGCCTTTTCGCCGCAACTCGGTTCCTTCAATCGCCGGGTTCTGGATGAAGTCCACCGGCCGCCCAGCCGCCTCGACGGCATCGACTTTCAGATAACGCGACAACTCAAACAGCAGCGTTCTTTCTCCTCCCCTGCGAATTCGAACATTCACGTCCGTCGATGCTTGCAACCTGGTCGGAGGCTCGACCGACGCCCGAATCCGGAAGCCCGCGATCGAGGCGTCACCAGCCAGCGGAGCCGCAGCTGCGCTGCCGGACCAACTGGGCGCAAACGAAGTCCAAATATCGAAGAACAGAATGCCGTCTTTTGCCCGCGGTTGCCCCGCCCACAACGGCTCTGCGCCTGCCGCATCCCAGAACACTTCGAAACCACCCAGTTTTTTCCCCAGCAAATGAGCGTGCAACAGCGGGCGAAATTTTCGATCCGGCTCGTGTAGGGGCGGACGCCCTCGTCCGCCCGCCGCCGGGAGAAAATGACTGAAGTCGAGCAGCAAGCGCAGGGCATCAAACTCCGCCAGACTGCGGCTCGTGTCGTCCCATTCTTTTATGAATTCCGCGCCCTCCGGCGCCGGCGAAAGAAAGCGCTGCAAAACCGCCGCCGTGTCGTCGTTGAAGCGCAGATATCCCGAGCTGAACTGCTCTTCGAGAATCGCCATCCCCGTAAACAACGCCAGCGATCCCCGTTCCACCCGGTTCGGAGGCCGCAGGCGTATCTCGCCCTCACCCTCGAAGAACGCGCCTGTAATCCGCCCGCAAATGTCCTCCGTAAACGCCAGCGTGCCGTCGTCCAAATCAAGATGGAGATTGGGCCGGTCAATCGAGGCGTCCCGCACGTGGTACACGCGTTGTGGATCGAGCCCGACCGAACGAATCCGCGAGTAGAGCCCGCTCGTCGTTTGCGGACACTCGGGGCCCGGTTCCGCCGCCAGCGCCCAAGCTGTCGCCGCCAGCAGCCACCATGCCAACCCGATCATCCACCGCGACCGAACCGGCCCTGGCTTCATAAACAGTTCCCAGTTCTCAGTTCTCAGAAAAACCCAAGGACCATCCGATTCCCACTGAGAACTGAGAACCGGGAACTGAGAACTTCTTACAATTGTTTCGTTGTCCGGCCGCGGAGTCGCCGCCCCAGTTCCAGCACCTTGGTCACCTTACCGCCCCTCCGCGCTGTTGCTAGAATCAGCCGAGTGCGAGCCCTCGTCCTCATTCTAGTGCTTCTGCCGGCGCTGCCCGCGCCTGCCGACGTCATTCATCTCAAGAATGGACGCACCATCTGGGCCGATCAGGTCCGCGAAACCAAGAATGAAGACCGCGTCGAGTATGACCTCGGCGAAGATACCTACGCCATCTCGAAGTCTTCCGTCGAGCGCATCGATGCCGGCGGCGCCGGGCCCGTTCACGCCGGTTCCGGAGCATCCGCCAATTCCAATGCCCCCGACATCACGCCGCCCGCGCCCTTCTTCAACCACGAAGCCGATGTAGCCGAAAAAGTCATCCGCGACGGCAAGGTTGATACCGACGCACTCGCCAGCCTCGCACAAGCATCCAATCCCGAACTCGCTGCCACCGCATACTTCCTCGCCGGCAAGCACGAATCCGATCGCGGCAACTTCCCGCAGGCCAGGCGCTATTACGAATCCGCGCTCCGTTTCCAGCCGGATAACTCCACCTTGCTGATCTACTACGCCGCCACCCTGATGCGCACCGGCCACGCCGCGGAAGCTCTGTCCTACGCGGAACACGCCGCCCGCATCGCTCCCGACTCACCCGATGCCATCGCTATGCTCGGTTTCGTTCAATTCGCCAGCGATCATACGCCCGATGCCATTCGCTCCTGGAAGAAGTCGCTCGCCCTGCGTCCTGACGCCACCGTCAGCCAATACCTCGCCCGCGCCGAGCGCGAATCGAGCGCCGAATCCGATTTTTCGCAGCGCGAAAGCAGCCACTTCAATCTCCACTTCGAAGGCAAGGACACCTCCGAGACCTTCCGCCGCGACCTGCTCGCCACCCTCGACTCCGAGTATGACGACCTGGTGCGCGATCTCGGCTACTCGCCCCACAACAACATCGCCGTCACGCTCTACACGCAGCAGGCGTTCTTCGACGTGACGCGCGCGCCTTCCTGGAGCGGCGCCATCAACGATGGCAAACTGCGCATCCCGATCAGCGGCGTCCAAGGTGTCACACCCGAGCTCGCCCGCGTCCTCAAACATGAACTGACTCACTCTTTCGTCTCCCAGATGTCCAGCAATCGCTGCCCCACCTGGCTGAACGAAGGCATCGCGCAAATGGAAGAAGGCAAGTCGTCCGCGACCTACGGCCACCAGCTCTCGCAACTCTTCGCCGCCGGAAATGAAATTCCCTTCAATGTGCTCGAAGGCAGCTTCATGAGCTTCTCCGCCCCCGAAGCCACCGCCGCCTACGCCGAATCTCTCGCCGCCGCCGAATACATCCGCGACGCCTACGGCATGAGCGAAATCACGCGCATCCTGGAACTCCTCTCCCGAGGCAGCTCCACTGAAGCCGCATTACGCGCCACCGTCCACTCCGATTACCGCCAACTCCAGGACGAAATCACCCGCCAGCTAAAAGAAAGATACGGCGAATAGGTCTCGTGTGGCAGGTTTGCGATGACCAGCGGAACAGACCAACCGAGCGGTCGCAATTCCGCCGCCTTCTGCTGCTACAATTTCCGGTTCGCTATCCTGCTTAGACGCGGCAAGCCGCGTCTCTACGATGAGGTGTCTTCATGCCGGAAACTTTGCAGCTTTCAAATCCCACGCCGCTCACCATTCTTACCGAAGACGAGATTCTGTTCCGCGACAACGTCCGGCAGTTTGCCGACGACAAGATTCGCCCGCTGGCGAAAGAAATGGACGAAAAGGCGGTGTTCGATCACGGCCTGATCGACCAGTTCTTCCAGCTCGGGCTGATGGGCGTCGAGATCCCGGAGCAGTACGGCGGCGCGGGCGGCAAATTCTTCGAAGCGATCCTGGCCGTAGAAGAACTTTCGCGGGCCGACGCTTCCGCCGGTGTGATCGTGGACGTGCAGAACACGCTGGTAGCGAATGCGATTCTGCGCTGGGCCAATGAAGACCAGAAGAAGCGTTACCTGCCGAAGATAGCGGCCGACACGCTTGGCGCCTATGCGTTGAGCGAGGCGGGATCGGGATCGGACGCGTTTG
>Ga0187865_1001232_pt1 | contig 30436 bp, 19 predicted proteins | sample June2016WEW_11_1_2_FD_132989 | JGI IMG/M metagenome (GOLD analysis project Ga0187865, IMG submission 132989) | Peatland microbial communities from SPRUCE experiment site at the Marcell Experimental Forest, Minnesota, USA - June2016WEW_11_100 | ecosystem: Environmental > Terrestrial > Soil >...
CCAGGCATCCAGGGTGGTGCGTTCGGACGCACTCAAAACAATGGCCGGGGACTTTCTACTCATCCACGACAGATTACACCCGGCCCAATATTATGTCAAGGTATTAGCGACGCATTACACTAGAACCTTCCCATTGCCTCCTTCAATCGCTCTCGCGCCGCCTGGGAATACCAACAGTCAACAAATGCCCTGTCTGTCTCATCAAGCCGCGACCGGATCTCCCGCTCAACAACCTCAGTACGGCTTCGCTTGATCGCTGCGAACGCACCACTCGGGATGGACGCCAGTGCTTGTATTCTCTCGGTGGCCCTGCGGACGAGGTCTTGCATCGGGAGCACTTCGTCTACGAGCCCAAGCTCTAGGGCCGCATCCGGCGTGTAGAACTCTCCCGAGTCGACTACATCACGCGCAATCCGGGACCCAACCGTTTCGCGAAGGATGCAGTCCGCAGCATATGGCACTGGAACCCCAAGCTTGATCTCGTTCAAACCGACCAGTTTTCGCCCCCCAGCGACAAGACGGTAGTCGCAGCACAGCGTCACAATGCACCCCCCTGCCGTAGCGTGCCCGGAAATCGCTGCCGCGGTCGGCTTCGGCAGTGTGTACAAGCTGAGACACATCAGATTGAATGCTCGAAAGAAGGTTGCGAAGTCCGCTCGCGACACGCCCATGAGATGAGGGAGATCGAAGCCTATCGAAAAAAACTTGTCGTTGTGACTTGTCAGGACGAGCCCTCGCACAGTCGAATCGACCCTTATCCTTTGGACGACATCGGCCAGGCGTGCAATAAGGTCCGGGCCCAGCGCGTTCGTGGTGCCCAGGCAGAGACGGACTATCGCGACCTCGCCTTCGGTCTTGATTTGGACAAGATCCTCAGACATGCCTCAAACCTTTCATTTAGCCGCGCCACCTAGCGGCCTCGATCTGAGATTGGAATGAGAAGGCCAACTCCTCTATCAACGTGATTCATCGTGTACGATGAGCACAAGCTTTCGCGACACAAGCATGCAAGAAACAGGAACCGGTCATGGCTAAGGATAGCACTACTATCATCGGTTTCATCCGAGAGACCAGGGATGTCACCTGGCCGTTCTTGACCAGGAGGATCAAATGCTGGAGAAGAATGCGATTCCGATCACTCCGGAGCCCTTGCAATGGCGGGTTTCCACTCTGTCCCAGCAAGAGACCTCATCCGCCCGACCATTGTCATGACCGGTAGAATACAGATACCGGTATCGACTATCTGAACCGTCTTCGCGAACTGCCCCGCGGTTGGGCTCGTGGCATTTGGTGGGTAAGTCGCCCCGTCGGCCAATCCCTTTCGGGCGTGGATGGACCAAAACAAACCTTGACGTGAGGCAACTGGGGAGACAACCTAACAGGTGTTCCGGGACGCAAACCTTGCCAGGCTCACTCGTCCCGAACCATGAGGGACACTCTCGAATGGGTGGAACTGGGTCTGGAGGTGCCGCTGCCAGACGAGGGCTCATAACCCCAGTTCTACGGTTCCGTGCGCCGGCCCAGTTCTCCCAAGACCCAAAGTCGCGGGTCGACCGGATCTGCGACTTCCTTTTCGCGGCCAGGCCAGGCGAGTCTTATCCGGACAATGCCAAGCCCAGCAGACGCAGCGAAGCTGTCCAGCGCCGACGGGCCCTGGTTTTGAACCCACCTTGCAACCACGGCCCCGGGGCACCACCTTTTTGATCTCGCCAGACTCCGTGCGATCCGATCGTTCATTGGTTCTTGAGTGCTCCAGCGCAGAGGGTTGCAGGTTTCCTTCCGAATGTTCCGAGTCGTCGCCGGGTCCGGCGACGGGGGAACGCACCAGCTTCAACCAAGTGCCGAGGTCGTCCTCTGGCTCAGCATAGAACTGACTTGTCTCATGACCGCCACAAGGGTTTGCCTTGGGACCGGCCGCGACGCTCAGCTGCGGGCACCACGCTGGGGTCGGGGTCGCGACGGCCTCGCCTTTTCCAGCGCAAACTGGCTATCCCATGCGCAGGATGACCTCATGCGAATGTCCGTCGTCCTGCAGTGGGATCCTATCCTCACGGAGAACCTCCCCATCGAGGCGGATCTCGGCAACTCCCCTACTGACCCCTTGCGGGTTTCGGACATCGATGTAGTAAAGGCTCCGGCCATATCGGTAGCGTATTTGGTACCCGGGCCAAGCGCTTGGAATACAGGGTGCCAGCCGCAGGCTGCTGCCGACCCGGTGTGCCCCCAGGATTCCTTCCAGCCCCAGGCGATACATCCATCCCGCCGATCCGGTGTACCAAGTCCAGCCTCCGCGTCCCGCATGGGGGCCAAGGTTCGAAACGTCCGCCGCAACGACATAGGGTTCCACCTGATAGCGCTCCATTCCCTCCGCCGTATCCGTCACGTTAATCGGGTTGAGAATCTGAAAGCAAGCGTGCGCCTCTTCGGCCCACCCCAGCTCAAGGAAGGCCCAGGATGTCCACATGGCGGCGTGCTGATAGGCTCCGCCATTCTCACGCACCCCGGGTGGATACCCTTTGATGTAGCCCGGATCACGGGGAGTCTTGTCGAAGGGGGGAGCCGCCAAGAGGACCAGCTTGTCCTCTGGGCGGACCAAGCGCTCCTTGACGGCGCGCATGGCACGTTCGGCCCGAGCCGGGTCGCCCGCGCCGAATAGAACGGCCCACGACTGGGCCATTGCGTCGATACTCCATTCCTCGTTCTCCGCGGAACCGAGCGGTTCCCCATCGTCAAAGTAGGCCCGTCGATACCAGTTGCCGTCCCACCCCGCGGCCTCCAGCGCGCAACGCAACCGCTCGGCCCGTTGGCGATAGTCGGCTGCCTCTTCCACTTGACCCCTCCCCTCGCTCAAGGGGGCGAACTGACGGAGGGTTGCCTGCAGAAACCAACCCAGCCAGATGCTTTCACCTTTCCCTTCGAAACCGACTCGGTTGAGGCCATCATTCCAGTCGCCGCCGCCGATGAGAGGCAGCCCGTGCGCCCCCCAGGCGGAGCCCTTCTCCAGCGCGCGACGGCAGTGCTCATGCAGGCTGTAGGCCTCGTCCGTGCTCGGGAAGAGGCTATAACGGTCGGTCTCCTCCGCACCGAGAGGGGCCGCTTTGAGGAACGGCATCCTCTCAGCCAGAACGGTCTCATCCCCTGTGGCCTCCACATAGTGTGCGGTTACAAAAGGCAGCCAGAGCAGATCGTCCGAGCACCGGGTGCGAACGCCCCGTCCTGAGGGCGGGTGCCACCAATGCAGCACGTCACCTTCCTCGAATTGATGTCGCGCCGCCTCCAGAAGATGGTTGCGGACAATCTGTGGCTTGGCATGCACCAAGGCCATCACATCCTGCAACTGATCACGGAAGCCGAAAGCGCCGCTGGACTGGTGGAGCGCCGAGCGACCCCACATTCGGCACGAAAGCACCTGATAGAGCAGCCAGCGGTTGAGCAGGAGATCCATCGCCGGGTCGGGCGTGGTCACCTGGACGGCGCCCAGCAAGTCGTCCCAAAGGGCCTGTGTATCTCGCCAGGCGAGCTCCACTTGGGCAGGGTCCTCAAGTGGCCGAGCCAACCGCACGGCCTCCTCGCGGTCGGCGCCCTGCCCGACCAGGAAGAAGATCTCCTTGACCTCCCCGGGTTTCAATTCCACATGAACTTGGATCGCCGCGCAGGGATCCAATCCCGGCTGGACCGCTCCGGCCAGACCCACGCGGGTGAGCGCGGCCGGACGCCCCACGTTCCCCAGGGCCCCCAGGAACTCGCAGCGATCAGTCGTGAGCCCATGGGGAGGTTGGCTAGCCGCCAGGAAGGCGAAGCGCCCTGCAAACTCCAGGCTGTAGGGGTTGCGCACAAGCAGCATGTTGGCTTGGGGTTCATACTCCGGAACCAGGTATTGGGAACTGACCTCGGGGTCGGTTCCCAGGACCCAGCGGGCGTAGTAGGTTGCCGTGAGCCGGCGCTGGCGGTGCCATAGGTTCTCGAGGGACAACGCGACCACCTTGACCGGTGAGTTCGGAACTACGAACAGCCGCAGCCGTTGCTTGAGCCCATGGCTGTTGTGCTCGAAGATCGAATACCCCGCGCCGTGACGCACGAGATAGGGAGCGGCCGCAGGGGTCGGCAGGGGCGTCGGCGACCATAGCCCGGCCGTCTCTTCGTCGCGCAGATAAAGGGCCTCCCCGGGAGTATCGCTCACCGGATCGTTGGCCCATGGGGTCAAGCGGTTCTCGGAGCTGTTTTCCGCCCAGGTGAATCCTGACCCGGCCTCCGACACCAAAAAGCCAAACTGCGGATTGGCGATGACGTTGATCCAAGGCGAGGGGGTCCGTTCGCCTGGGCGCAGGTAGATCTGGTATTCGCATCCATCGGGGCTGAGACCGCCCCGTCCGTTGTCAAACTGCAGGCCAGGGGGGCGCGCAATCTCCGGGGTCGGTTCCAACTCCTCAGGGCCGGGGAGGGTCGGCGTGAAGGCCGGCAGCCGACGCGGCGGTTCGATCGGCTTGGACAGTTGCTCGAGCAGCAGGCCGTGTGATCCGTCGAGGAGCACCCGAGCGGAAGACTCGAGCAGCGCACGATCCTCGGCACCCATTTGGTCCGAGCTCACCAGGAAGATTCCCCCGCGTTCGTTCAACCAAGTGGCACTCCGCATCCGGACCAGTAGCTGGTATAGCTCCCCCTTCAATTCCTGGCCATACCCTGTTTCCTTGTCGATGAGCAGCACCAGATCGACCTTTATGCCTCGCTTACGCCAGAACGCGTGGTCACGCAGCACCTCTCTCACGAGAGGCGTCTCCTCCTCACTGTCCAACCGCACCAGCAGGATCGGGTAATCCCCAGAAATTCCAAACGCCCACAATCCGTTCTGGCCCTTCCGGTTCGAGGCGAGGGTTTCCACCTTGGCTCTCCGTCCCGGGTTGGGGTAAAGGAGCGCGGAAAGCAACTGGTCGAGGCCAGCCAGATCCGCGGTCGAAAGGCCTTGCTCGCGCATCTCCCCCTCGATCTGCCTGCGTGTCCGCCCGAAGGCGCTGTCAATGTCCGCAAGGGTTTGGTAGCGCCCGGCCAGCGCCAAAGCCTCGGCTCGAGTTTTGCTGGCGAGCGTGACGAAGGCCAGACGGGTGGCGGCGCGGGGTGCCAGGTCGATCTCCAGACCGAGGGCCATGATCGGGTCCAGTGTCGCCCCGGTCGTTCCGGACAGCCCGGCGCCCGGGCCGGCCAGCGAGAGCGGGGAACGCACCGTCTGGCCGCGCCCCAAGAACTGGGCCCGGTCGGCTTCGTGCGCCACCGGCCCGTGCCGCGCAGAGTTGGCGACCAGCATGTGGAGCAGGTGGATGGGCGGATCCTCAGCCGAGCGTGGGCGCCGATGAAAGATCAGTGCGCTCAGGTCAGGGAGGAATTCGCTCTCGATGAAGAGCTTGTTGAAGGCCGGGTGGTCCCGGTCAACTTCCTGCGGTGCGAGAACCACCTCGGCATAGCTCGCTAGAGTCACCCGACGCGGGCGATCGCTGTTGTTGGTGAGGACCAGATGCCGAATCTCCACATCGTCGTCTACCGCTACCGCCACCTCCATCTTCAGGGCAAGGGCGTCCTGCTCGTGGTGGAACTCTGCCTTGTAGGGATAGAACAGCGCGCTCTGGCGGGCCGAGGCGGAGGCGATGGGCTGAAAGGCGGCAGACCACAGAGCCCCGCTGTCACGGTCCTTGAGATAGATCCAAGTCCCCCAGTCATCCAGCGTCGGGTCGGCACGCCACCGCGTCAGTGCCATACCTTGCCACTGGCTGTATCCTGCTCCCGCGGAAGTGATCACGAGCCCGTACCGGCCGTTCGATAGGAGATGAACATTCGGAGTTTGCGCCTGTGGGGGCACTTGCCAGGGCGCCAGGTTGACTTGCTGGGGCATCGGTTGGGCGGACATCACCGCCAAACCGGACGCCTCCTCGAGAGGGGCACGCAGGGGCAACTGCTCCTGCTGGAGCAGCTCGACGCTTTGAATGCGGGGGTCAGCACAGAACTGGCGCACTATGCCCTCGTCACCCAAGAAGTTGGCCAGGGCAGCGAGCGTCATGCCGTGGTGATGCGACATGTACGAGAGGACCCGGGCCCGGGACTGCCCGAGCGGGAGACGGGAGACGGTGAAGTCGACGGCCTCATAGAATCCGAACTGCCCCACCATCCCCAAGCGACCAAGGCGACGGATGTTGTTGACCACCTCGCGCGGGAAAAGGGACAGCGCCATGACGGATGCGTAGGGCGCGACCACCAGGTCCTCGTCCAGCCCACGCTTCAGGCCCCAACCCGGAACCCCGAAGGCACGGTACTGGTAGTTGAAACCCGCATCGAACGCATAGTAGCCCGATTCGGAGATCCCCCAGGGTACCTGCCTCCTGCGAGCATAGTCGATCTGCCCCCTGACGGCCGCCCGCGAACTCTGGTCGAGAAGAGTGCCGGGGTAGCTGCCCAGCAGCAGCGATGGCATCAAGTACTCGAACAGGGTCCCGTTCCACGAGAGGAGCGCAAGCGAGCCGTCTGCCCGGGTGAACGGGCGGCCCAGGTGCAGCCAGTGGCTTAACGGAACATCGCCCTTGGCAATCGCCACCACACTCGCCAGACGAGCTTCCGAAGCCAGCAGGTCATAATGGTTCTCGTCCACTTTTCCGGCGGCCAGGTTGTAGCCAATATAAAAAACCTGGCGCCGCGGATCGAAAAGGAAACCAAAGTTCATCGCCTGAACGAATGCCTCGGCGCGCGCACCCAGCTTCTGGTATTGGAGGATCAGGCTTTCCGCGGCCAGGCGGCTGGCCTGCAGTGCGGAGGCCAGGCGGTCACACCAAGCCGCGGCCTCCGAAAGCAAACCTTTGACCTCCCGGGCTTGCAAACTTAGGTGGGCAAGTTCTTCGCTGCGCGCCTGAAGAGCCTTCAACCCGGCCTCTCCGGCGCGGCAAATCTCGGACACCTCACGCAGACGCACGGTCGGCGGGAACGACTTCAGGAGCGTGTCCCACGAACTCACCAGGAGCGGGTCGATTCGCTCCGCCGTGAGGAGGGCCGGAGGCGCTTGCAGAAAGGAAACCCAAGGGAGCAGCAGGTCCAGGTCGCGGCGCATGCTCCCGAGGTGGTGGCGAACACGTTCGGAGCACAGGCGCAGTCCATTCAGCTCCTCCGCAGAAAGAGTTTGAGGAGTCGCTTCGATCATCTGCACAAGCAGTTGGTCCAGTTTCGAGGATCCCGGGCCAGAGAGACCCTCCAGGAGCCCCGCCCACTGAGCCGGTTCCTCTTTGACGGCGAGAACCCTTCCGGCCATGTCGGCCAGCTCGTTCCGCACCGCGGTCGCCGCGCCATCGTCCCCAGCCTCTTGCAGTCCCTCACCCAGGATGGCCAGGGTGTCGAGCAACCCCTGCCAGCGCTGCCACGGGAAGACGCGCGCCTCCGCCATCGCGGAACACGCCTGGGAGACTGTGATCAGGCACGCCGCCAGGTTGCCGCTATCGACCGTCGAGACGTAGCGTGGCGGAAGCGGCGCCAAAGTGCGAGTGTCGTACCAATTAAAGAAATGGCCTCGATGGCGTTCCAGAGAATCCAACGTGTTGAAGGTTGAGTCCAGTCTCAAGGCGAGGCCGATCGGGCTTACATACCCAAGGTCTCCAGCCGCCAGGTCGGAGAGCAAGAGAAACCCGATATTTGTCGGGGAGGTGCGGTGGGCCACTTGGCCATGCGGCGATTCTTGGAAGTGGTCCGGCGGCAACCAGTGATCTTCGGGTCCAACGAAGCGCTCGTAGAAGAGCCAGGTGCGCCGGGCAAGCCCGCGCAACAGCTGCCCCTCGGCCGAGCTCAGCCGCGGCTGCGGCTGCCGGGTGCGACCGCCAATGGCCCGGGCAATCTGCGGCGACGCCAACCAGGCCAGCAGAAAAGGAAGGGCCAGCGGGAGAGAGGAAGGCCTGAGCCACGCCGTCAGCAGGCCAAGAGCGAGTGCCAATACCGGCGCAAGCCCCATCCGCCTCCAGGTGACAGCAGACCCCTCGCGCCTTCCAAAGGTGCGGGCAATATGGGCTGACGAGGTCCACTGCAGCAGGCGCCGATGGGTGAGGGTCAGGCGAATCAGAGTGATCCCGATCGCATCGAGTGCCAGAAGTGCCTCAAAGGGGAGAAAGATCAGGGCGAAGGACCACCGAAGCAGGTCCGTTCCGAGCGGCCGCAGAACCTGCAGGGAGGGATCGGTCGGCCCTCGATATCGGACTTCAAGGGCTATCCCTGCCAGCAGAGAGGCAGCCGGGGCAAGGATCGCCAGCCCGGTCCATACGCTGGCGGGGCCCGGGAGCCAGAGCCAGCCGGCGAGAAGGAGGGCCAACATGGATGGCGCGAGCAGGCTCCGCCGCAGGTTATCGAAGATCTTCCAGCGATCGAGCGCCGAGAGATAATTCGGTATTCCACCGCCCGCCTCGAGCGGCACCTGCGCCAGCAGCCAGGGCAACAGCTGCCAGTCGCCCCGAATCCAGCGGTGCAAGCGCTCCTCATAGGCAAGGTACTGGTCGGGGAAGTCCTCCAGAAGGGTCACGTCGCTGACTAGCCCTGCGCGCCCCACCACACTCTCCAATAGGTCGTGGCTGAGCAGGGCATTCTCGGGAACGCGCCCAGCCAGGCTGCGCTGGAAGGCGGCCAGGTCCATGATGCCCTTCCCGACGTAGGTGCCCTCCTGAAATAGGTCCTGATACACGTCGGACACCGCCTCTGTGTAAAGGTCGAGTCCGCGGTCCCCCGCGAAGACGCGGGTCAGGATCGTCTTCCCGACGCTGGTCGGTTTGACGCGGACGCGCGGCTGGAGGAGAGTGTATCCGCCGATCAGGGCGCCGCTGCGCGGATCGAACACGGCCTGGTTCAATGGGTGAGCCAGCGTTGCCACAAGACGACGCACAGCGCCTCGGCTGAGCTTCGAATCCGCGTCGAGCGTAACCACGTAGCGGACATGGGGCAGCCGTGCGAACCCGCCCATGATGTACGACGATTCCCTCCCGCCCCTCATGACACTGCTCAGTTCGACCAGCTTGCCTCGCTTGCGCTCCCATCCCATCCAAACGCCTTCCTGCGGGTTCCAGGTGCGAGCACGATGGAACAATTGGAAACGCGCAGGCTGTCCGTGCGCGTACTTCTGGTTGAGAGCCTGAATCCCTTCTCGGGCCCGCGCAAGCAAGGCCTCATCCCCCGGCATGCGTTCCTGAGGGGCGTCGCCGAAATCCGTGAGAAGGGCGAAATGCAGGTTCGCGTCCAACGTGCTCAGAAAATGCTGTTCGAGTTGCCGAAGCAGGGCGTCCACTTCCTCGGAGCTGGTGAGGAGGGCCGGGATGGCGACCAGCGCGCTACACTCGCGGGGAATGCCCTCCTGGAACTCCATCTTCGGCAAGAGACGAGGCGGAACAAGGCGCGGGACGGCAGAATGGACCAGACTCACACTAATGGTCATGGCCGGGACGAAGGCGAGCAGACTGGCCGCACCCACCTGCAGCCAGACTCCTCCGCTCGCCGCGGCGAGGCCTGCAACGCCGATCTCAAGGAGTAGCGCGAGAAGGCCAATGCTCCCAAGGTAGACCCAGATCGCGCGCCCATCAAGCCAGCGGCGCACGCGCGTCTTGACGGAGGGGTGGTAGTCCAGACGGGCCTCGAGCTCCCTCCTCCCCTGATCGATGAGATAGAAGCCAACGTGGTGGCCCCGTGCTGCGAAAAGACCTCTTACCTGCGCAGTCGAGCCACGGGGTCGACGCGGGTGAAGGGCGGAGGGCTTGCGCTCACGATCGCTTTCGGGAGGTCCGGGCGGGTCTGCCTCAGGCGAGGGAACGGATTCGCCGCCGCGGGCCATGCGGACTTCATTTTGGTATTGGGCAAGGTCGAGGGCCACCTGGGCAACGGCCTCTTCGGACCGGTTCACCGCCCGGGCCAGGTGCTCAACCACCTTGCGGTATCGATCCCGAGTCTCGAAATCCATCCGCGCGTACACTTGGGCTGGATCACAGCGCAAGATCGCCTCGACCACGTTGAGGTCTTCAAAGAGGGCCTTCCAGTCCTCTATGTCTAGCGTGCGCAGGCTGAGAATGCTGTTGGCAACCGCGGATTGCTCAAGCTTCTCTTGCGCCAGCGATTCGGCATTGGAGGGAGTCGCACCTCCCTCCGTGTGATTAAGCAGGCTGGTCGCGGCCTGAGCGAGCAGATCCAGGGTAGCCAGGCGCAGCATTGTCGGCAAGGCCCACAGTTCCCCCATCGTCAGCGGGGTCACGGTCTGGTAGGCGGCAACGAAGCGTCGGATGCGATCCGGGTCGAGATGATACTCGCAGCGGGACGTCAGTTCCCGCGCCAGGCCATAGATGCGCGGCAGGTCGCGGAGGGGAGCCTCATCGAGTTTCGGCAGTTCTTGGTAGAACCCCTCAGGCAGATCCTGGCGGACCTGCCGAATGGCCTGGGTGACAACGTAGAAGTTGTCAAGCAGCCATTCCCCAGCGTACGACAGCCCGAGCTTCGAGTCTGGCATGCTGGCCAGGCGGGCATGGACACTACGGAGAAGCCTTTCCTGCGTGTCAAGGCGGCGCAGGAAACGGTGTTGGCCGGGACGGCTCGTCGCGTGCTGACCCGCGGCCAATCGCTTCGCGTGGTCTTCCAAGGAGAGCTGCTGCGGGGCAACACTCTCTGACTCGGCGGGTTTGCGGGCGGACTCCAACTCAGTCAATCTTCCAGGCCGGCATCAGTTTTTTTGCCTCTCTCCAACTGCCAGCTCGGCCACGGTCGGCCCGATCTCCTCCGGGCCGAGATCCTGGACAATGAACAACGGGCTGCTGCCGTACGCGATGAAGCTCATCGCCAGGCTTCCATAGGGCCACTGGGTTCCACCCGAATAACCGTGGGCGCTGATAACGAGAAGGTCGACTTTTTCCTGGGCCGCCAGCAAATTAAGCGCGGCGGACACATGCTCGCTCACCAGCAGATGGGTACTCACCGAAAATGGGAGGCGGGATCGGAGCTCCTCGATGTATTTCGCGGCCTCCAGGCGATTGCGCTCAGTGAGCTGATCCGCCAAGGCCTGGTCCTCCCTGGAAACAGGAGCGCGGCGAGGCAGTTCGGGCCGCTGCACCACATGGGCGAGCAAAACCTGGGACCCCTGCTCCTTGGCCAGCGCCATTACCAGCGGCAGGACGCACTCCGCACGCTGGGAGCCATCCAGGGGAACCAGGATGCGCCTATATCGCAGGCCGATGAGGTCGCTGCTCGCCGGTTGATAGGCCGGGACGAGCAAAATCGAGAGACGGGCACGCCACAGGATTCTCTGAACCTCGCTGCTTACGTTCCAGCCGCTCAACCCGCTGCGACCATGAGAACTGAGGACGATCAAATCAACTTGATTGGCGTGGGCGTAGTCAATCACCCTCAGGGCGGGCTGCCCTTCCAGGAGAACCTGGTCAGGGGAGATGCCAACCGCGCCGAATCGTCCGGCGACCTCCTTGAGGTAGGCCCCCGCTTCCGCCTTGCTGAATTGCCATTCCATTAGATCGATGGAACGCGTCCGGCCTCCCATCTCGGCTTGTTCCACAACACGCAAGAGGGTTATCTTGGCGGCCGTCGCTCGATTCATCAGGACGGCGTGGGGCAGAACGCACTCTGCCAGGGATGATCCGTCCAAGGGGACAAGGATGTGAGCGAACATATCCATCCTCCTCCGGGAGGGCCCTGCCTCACCAGCGGGACCAAGACACGAGAACAACGGGACTCTGTGCCTTCCCCTGCAGCGCGCTCCCGCCGACCAAGCATCGCTCGGGCTGGTTGCCGCCTCTATCGTATCACATCAGCCCCCCATGAGCCTGCATTCCGTGTTTGCAATAGACCGTCGGGCTGTCAGCCCGCAGTGATTCCGTCATCGGCGACGGGTTGCCATGAGGATTTCGGCCACCACGGTCTTCCTCAGGGGATGAGAGCCGTCCAGGTCGCCCCGCCATCCGTGGTCTTGTATAGCGAATGGTGGCTGTTGGCGTCCTCGGTCAGGGCCCAGCCCGTGTTGGCGTCCACGAATTGGAAGGAGGCCAAGGTATCATGAACATTAATGTTGGGGGTCACTTCCGTCCAAGTGGAACCGGAATCGTGGCTGACGTTCAGGTCTGGCCCGCCATCCCACACGAAAAAATCAGCCATTGACGCAACCGAGGCATCGCCACGCTGGGCTACCGGTTGCGAAGCCGTCCAGGTTTGGCCGGCATCACGGCTGTTGTAGAAGACAACCCCGCTGTTGTTGGCCATCAGCTGCACCGGCAGGACCCCTGCGGTGGATCCGAAGAAAGTCGGTGGGGAGACACTGGTCATTCCCTCGGCATAACCGTTCGGAATGGCCACATTCTGATGCGTCCACGTGTGGCCGCCATCCTGCGACATATAAAGGTAGACAAAATTGGGCGACGGTTGTGCGCCGGGGACCCACGCATGATTAGCGTCCAATGCAGCGATGCCGTTCTTATCCCCGGCCAACGGTAATGTGTCGCTGGAGCCGGTAACTGTGGGATCATCGATGAAGACCCGCGACCACGTGTTCCCACCATCGCCCGTGGTGAACACGGCTACGGCCTCGTGGCTCATCGCCCCACTCAACTCCACCAGGTCCCAGCCGTTTGATGTGTCCAGAAATTGAATTGATCCGCGACCGAATGGCACCGAAACGGAGGCCCAGGTCGCTCCGCCGTCAGTCGTCCGGCAGAGCTTCCCGCCACTCGTGGAGTCTGCGCGTGGCACGACCACCCAGGCGATATTGGCGGCCAGGTAAAACGAAGCCGTGCTGAAGCCCAGGCGGCTCACACCCGGCGGGGTAACGTTGTACCAGGTGGTACCGCCGTCGGAGGTGCGCAGGACCTCTGTGTCGCTGATCGCCCAGCCATTGTTCGGGTCCAGCATGTGGAAGGAATCGATCTGGGGGGAAACTGCTGCCGGTCGAGAAGGCGTGGGGGTAGTGGTGATTACGGCTGCGGTGACAATTGCGGCCGTAGGTGTGGGCGCGACTCCGCGAGCCAGGCCGCAGGCCTGGACCAAGAGAACGATTGTCGCCAATCCGGCCATTAACCTGTTGTTGAGGAAGCGCATGGATGCCTCCTAGGGTCCTGTCAGTCTCGGCGAACATGAAGGAATATTACCCCTCACCTGTGCCCTACGATAGGGGAGAGAGGTGCCATGAATCTGGAAAGGAGAGCTCCACTCTCTATCAGTCCAGGAAACCGCAGGATTAATTCTGGACCTGGACGTCAAGGATCCAATACCAATTCCGCCTTGCCATAACCCGTTCACCCAGCCGGATACCATTGTTGTCCTGGCCGAAAACCGCTATCGCCCGACAACAGACCTCGATCGAACCCGCAAGGCACTCCAATGATGGGCTTTGATCTCCCGTCGAGGGCCTATTCTGCATACCTTCCGTGGTCGACCGGTTGTCCGACGCATACGCTCCGCATTGTTGACATTGGAATTCCCTACCGTCCGGTTCACCCGGCGATCTCGCTTTGCTGTCATTTCCGGTTTTGCCATCGACATCCCTCGCAGCAATGCCCAACTCGTGGCCCAGAATGCCCTCCTCCCGTCCTGGCCTAGATCTCCTTGGTGCGGCAATTGGCCTGAAAGGTCCCCCGCGGACAATGCGGCGGGATGCCGTGCTTGAACAAGGGACGGGCCGTAGTGCTACCCTCGCACTTGCTTTTCGTTGCGAACCTTCCCAGGCTCACTCGTGCCGAACCGCAGGGAACCCCCTCGAACGAGTGGAACGGAGGTCTGAGGCCGCCCCTGCAGGAGGAGGGCTCATCACCTAGCGAGCTTCGGTTCCGTGCGCTGAGGTGCCCCCGGGAAAAACCAAATCGCAGATCGAGTGAACTTGCGACTTCTTTTTCCAACCACAGACTTGCGGGCTGGTTGCCTGGAGGTCCCATTTTCCCGGGCCTGGATCGCCAGCCCGCTGTGTTCGGGCCGAGGGGGCAAGCGAGTCCTGGCCCCGCTACGTGAATGAAGAACCAATATCCTCTGAGCCTCGGTTCTCCCTTTTCGTCTATTCGCGCAATCAACCAGATTCCCCTGCGCGTGATGTTTCTTGAACGCTTTCCCCCCTCTGGGTTTGAAGCACCCTGGTCTCGGGTTCGGCCCCTGGGAGGCCCCCCCTCTCTTGCCAATGTCTACCGTGCCCACGCCTGTAGCGGTTCGACCGATTCTCCCACCGCGGCATGTTCGAATGCGGCTGTCGGCTACCACAGGTTCCCAGCAGGGCCGTCCAGAGGAAAGGAGACACTTGCGTTTTGCGCTCCGCTCTCAGGCGGACTCCACCCTGCGAACAGGACCTTGAGAGCGGGTGCCCGACCAGAACTGCGACCTCGATCGGGAAGCGCATGGCCCAGATCAGGGCCGTCCCCATGTCAACGCTGTTGCCCAGCTTTTCGGCGCTGGTTGAAGCCGATGAAGCAAAGTCGTTGGAGTAGCTCCGTGCCGGGCCATCCAGCGGCGGGCGGGCCTGAGTGCCGAGCCTGGTCGCATGGGAACGCCGGATTGCCATCGGCAGGCGCACCCTGCGTATCGTCCGGTAGATCCACCCGGGTAAGCACCGCGCAAGTACTTTCGCTCCAACTTTTGGATCTGCTCTGCCCTCGGCCAGCCGGCATGTCCAAGATTCCGCCGCTCGCCTCACTCATTCCGCCCCCATGGGTTTCCGACTTCTCACACCTCCTCCCTCTGGCCTGCATTCCCCGAGCCCTCTCCCCGCGCCGTTCCCTTCAGCTACTGGATCATCCTGCGGCAATACAGGTTGCATCTGATCCTGAATTCCCACTGCTCCTGATCCCTCGCCGGAAGGATTGCTCGGTCATCACCAACCTACTGCGCCGGAAACTATATTCCCGCCTTTTCCTTTCTTCGCCCATATAGTCATTCTTCGTTGCAACTGCCCGCCCTCCCCAAAAGGCGGCTCATCCCTTCATGTGGGGCCTGTTGCGCAACCCTTGATTGTCGATAGCTTGACAAAACAGATAACCAATGATATATATAAGGTCTCATAACTAATCAGGGACATTAATTATGTCACCAACAAAACACTTTTCAGAAGTTCTGCAAGAATGGGTCACGGTTTTCATGCAACGCTCGATGAGCGACTTCAAGCTCTTTATGGATGAAACGGAACTCTCTTCGTCGCAGGTGAATGTCCTCATGCGTCTGCATTCTCGAGGAAAATGCGATGTCTCCGAGATCGCGACCGGCATGGGCGTGACCAATCCGGCAGCCAGCCAAACGGTGGACCGGTTAGTTCAGCGCAAGTTGCTGGAGCGGACAGAAGACCCGAAGGACCGGCGCTTCAAGCAGATTACCTTGACTGTCGAGGGACAAGCGCTGGTTGAGCGCAGTTTCGAGGCCCGGCGCCATTGGATGGATGAACTGGCCCGGGTATTGTCCCTGGAAGAACAGGAAGTGATCGCCGCGGCATTGGCAGTTCTAACCGAGGCAGCCCAAAAAACCGAAAACCGAAACGCAGCATAGGTAAAGGTATCAAGAAAGGAATCCAGCTTTGAACCAGCCTCGTTCTTTCAAGAATCCGTCATCCGGTCAGCGTAGCAGCATGGGTCGGGCGTTCAGTTACATCTGGCCTTACCGCGGCCAGGCAGCTCTTCCCTACGTTTTCATGCTCATCGCCACCCTGGCCATGCTCGAAGTGCCACAGATGGTCGCCAATGTGATCAATGCGGTCACGAACGGGGTCGTCGCCAAGATGGTGTTGGACGGCTTGGGGCAGATTCCGCCCGCCTTCATCTCCCAGGCATTGCCGACGATTCTGAAATACATGAACTACCCGGTTACCTGGACAAGAGATCAGCTGGTTGCAAAGCTGGCCTTGACGAAGACCAACGCACCCCATGACCTGATTGTCGCGGGGATTGCCGTGGTGATTTTCGCGATCCTCAACGGGGTCTTTGCCTTCCTGCAGGCCTACTGGGCGGAGAAGAACTCGCAGTCTATCGCCTTCGACATGCGCAATGACCTATTCGCCCAGATCCAGCGCTTGTCTTTCTCGTATCATGACCGGAACCAGACCGGGCAGCTGATGATCCGCGCCACCGATGATGTGGAGAAGGTTCGTTTGTTCCTGGGCCAGGGCTTGATCCAGCTGGCTTCGGCAGTGGTCATGTTGATAGGAACCCTGATCATTATTTTTGCCACCAACGCTCGCCTGGCGCTGGTCACGCTGTGGATTCTGCCAGTCGCCTTGATCCTGTTCGCTGTCTTCAGCAACGTTACGCGACCGATGTTCACAAAGGTCCAGCAAAAGCTTTCGGCTTTGAATACGACCCTCCAGGAAAACCTGGCAGGCATCAAGGTGGTGAAGTCCTTCACCCGCGAGAAGAGCGAGGAAGGGAAATTCGACGATCAGGCCGACCGCCTGATGAAGCAAAACATCGCCATCGCGAGAGTTTTTGCGTCCTTGTTCCCCCTGATATTCCTAATCGCCAACCTCGGCCAAGCGACGACCCTGTATTTTGGCGGCAGGCAGATTATCGCCGGGACTTTGACCCTGGGCCAGTGGGAGGAATTCAGTCTGTATCTGATCTACCTGTTCCTGCCCATTGCCCAGCTCGGATTTATCATCAACCAGTTCAGCCAGGCTTCCGCCTCCGCAACGCGCATTTTTGAGATCCTGGACGCCAAGAACGACGTCACCGATAGGCCGGGTGCCCTCCCCCTGCCGACTGTGGAAGGGCATATCAAGTTCGAGAATGTCACTTTCCGCTATTTCGGCGGTGGCGAACCGGTCTTGAACTGCGTCAGCTTTGAAACCAAACCCGGCCAGACCGTTGCCCTGCTCGGCGCCACCGGCTCGGGCAAGACGACCATTATCAACTTGCTACCACGCTTCTACGACCCCACTGAGGGCCGTATTACGATCGACGGCCATGACCTGCGGGATATCACCTTCGAATCCCTGCGGGCTCAGATCGGGATCGTCTTGCAGGAGACGACTCTATTTACCGGGACGATCCGCGACAACATCGCCTACGGAAAGCCCGACGCCAGCCAGGAGGACATCGAGGCAGCCGCCAAGGCAGCTGCCGCCCATGCCTTTGTCATGGAATTCCCGGAAGGTTACGATACGCACGTCGGTGAACGCGGCACCACCCTTAGCGGCGGGCAGAAACAGCGGATTGCGATCGCCCGCGCCTTGTTGCTCGACCCGCATATCCTGATCCTAGACGACTCGACCAGTTCGGTGGACCTGACCACGGAAGCCCAGATCCAGGACGCCCTGGACACGCTAATGAAGGGGCGCACCTCGTTTGTCATCGCTCAACGCATTAGCACGGTGATGAACGCCGACCTGATCCTGGTCCTGGAGAAAGGCGAGGTCGTGGCCAGCGGCAAACACAAGGAGCTGATGGAAGAGAGCGAGATCTACGCCGAGATCTACAACTCCCAGCTGGTCGAGGATGTGACTTCCGATATTGAAGTCCCGGAACTCGTTTAGCCATGCTACCTTCTGAGATAGGAGAATAAAAATGTTTGGTGGTCCTGCTGGTGGAGGCCCCGCCGGTCGCGGCGGCAATGTGCTGAATCAAGCGACCCTAAAACCTAAGAATACCAGCCAGACTCTCGGAACGCTGATGAAGTATTTCTCTCCCTGGTGGCCGATGCTGATTGTGGCGCTGGTGAGCGTCGTCATCTCGACCTGGGGCCAGGTTACGACACCCGAGTTGACCGGGCAGCTCGTGGATTGCTACCTTACCCCCTCGGCAGCCTCGACGTTTGGGAATTTTCCCGGCATCTCGGCCTTGGCGAGCTCTTCCGCTACCAGCTGCTGGCTGGCACCGGGAGTTAATTCTCCTGGCACGACCGATACGCTAATCAAAAAGGCATTCACCATCGGCGGATTTACCGGTCCAAAAGCGGACGGAAGCAACATGGGCACGAATGGCCGTATCGCCGGATTGGTGCGGCTTGTTCTGATCCTGGTGATCATCTATGTCGCCAGCGCCCTGCTCACCAGCCTGACCTTCTTCAGCCTAAACTGGTCCGGCCAACACGTCCTGCGCGCCCTGCGAGAGAAGGTATTTGTCCATCTCCACGACCTGCCGATGAGTTACTATGCCGAAAATGAAGCCGGCGATCTCATGAGCCGGATCACCAACGATGCCGTGGCAATCGAACAAGCAATGAACTTTGCCCTGGTCAACGTATTAGGGGGGATCCTCCTGCTGGTCTGGATCGTTTACAGCATGCTAACTCTCAACCTGCCGTTTGCCTTGCTCGCCCTGGCCGTAGCCCCCATTATGCTGATCGCCACCCTGTATTTCTCAGCCCAGGCACGCAAAGCCTACCGAAGCTCACGAACCTCCATGGGCAATGTTAATGCCCAGCTGGAGGAGAATATCGCCGCAGTGCGTGAGGTCCAGGCTTTCAATCGCGCCGAAGAAAACATCGAGAACTTCCGGGTCACCAGTGGGGATTATCGGGATGCCAATGTGCGCGCGGTATCTTTTTCGGCTGCCCTATCCCCGACCCTTCAAGCTCTGGGATATCTCGCCTTGGCGATCGTCACCTGTGCGGGCGGCCTGGCCCTGCTCGGCAACGGAACTCTCTTTGGCACTGCCATCTCGTTGGGCCTGGTGATCACCTTCCTTTTGTATGTGCAGCGTTTCAACCAGCCCATCCAACAAATTGCCATCCTGTGGCCCAATGTCCAGAACGCCCTCGCCGGTGCTGAGCGCATTTTCGGATTGCTGGATGTCGAGCCGGCCATCCAGGATGCCAAGGGCGCGAAGGAGATTCAGGCCATTAAGGGGGAAGTCGAATTTGCGGATGTCACCGCGGAATACGTGCCAGGCCAGCCGGTGCTGAAGAACGTCAGCTTCACCGCCAAACCCGGGCAGATGATCGCCATCGTCGGCCCGACGGGAGCCGGCAAGACGACGATCATGAATCTGCTGCCGCGCTTCTACGACGTGACCGGCGGCGCAGTGCGCGTGGACGGGATCGACGTGCGCACAGTGACCGCCGAATCGCTGCGCCGGCAGATTGGCATCGTGCTCCAGGATACGTACCTGTTCAACACGACCGTCACGGAGAATATTCGCTTCGGGCGGCCGCAAGCGACGGATGAGGAGGTCTTAGGCGCGGCCAAACTGGCCCACGCAGATACATTCATCGAACGTCTGCCTGACAAATACCAGACCGTCCTGGGCGAGCGCGGCTCCGGGTTGAGCCAGGGTCAACGCCAGCTACTGGCAATTGCCCGGGCGGCGTTGTCCGATCCGCGCATCCTGGTGCTAGACGAGGCGACCTCCAGCGTTGATACGCGCACTGAGCGCCTGATCCAGGAGGCTTTGGTGACGCTGCTCAAAGGGCGCACCAGCTTTGTCATCGCCCATCGCTTGAGCACCATCCGCAACGCAGACATCGTGCTGGTGGTCAATGACGGCGAGATCATTGAACGCGGCAAGCATGCCGAACTGTTGGAGAAGAAAGGTTTCTACTACAACCTGTACATGAGCCAGTTCCGCCGGGACCCACAGTTTGTGGAAGCTCTTCAAAACGGACACGACGGTCATAAGCCGCAGCTCAAGTTGGACCCGCCACAATAAGACAAATCAGTGAAGGAAGAACGCAAAAGGAGGAGGACGAGAACCTTCGTCCTCCTCCTTGGCTATCGATCACGGCGTTAACTTGCCTGGTAATCCGCAAGGGCGGCCCGCTCAGTCTCTTCCAGAATGGCTGAAATCGGGTCGCTTGATATGCGGAATGAAGCGCCTTGTCCTCTGAATCTGATCCTCATATTGCTCCCTGAACTTTGCAATCAACATCGCTTCTTCACGCAGAAACACGCTACGTTTTCGAATCCTACCAGACGACGGGACCTGTGACAAAGCGGACAGTCATGTGTCCGACCTCGTCCAATATGCTTGGATCCCGTTTGCAAGAAATGGCATTCCTGAAAGCCCCAAGGATGGTCCTTGGCCCCGTTACAACTCCGATACGCCATCCATCGCTTGGATGGAAAACTCCCTCAGTATTCAACCGTTCCTGGTCCCCGAACTCATGAGAACCATTAGCTCGTTTCGAATTCAAGGTTAGCAAGCGGTTATGACCGACAGGGGACCGGAAAGAGATTGTAGAGTGTGAATAGCACAGGCGAGCGCAACCTTGACAAGATGCCCGATTGGTATACAATTAGTACAATGATACAAATATACAATAATACAATGATACAATTAAACGCTCATGAATCTTGAAATCGACTTCCGCTCCGGCCTTCCCATCTATCTCCAGGTTGTGGACCAGATCCAAGAAATGATTGCGGCTGGACGTTTGCACACCGGCGATCAGCTCCCGACCGTGCGTGCCCTGGCCATGGAATTGCGGGTGAACTTCAATACCGTCGCGCGTGCCTACCGGATCCTGGATGAAAGCGGCATTATCTCGACCCAACGGGGGCGCGGCACGTATATCCTCGAGCTGCCGCCGCCCCAGGTGACGGAGACCATGCGGCAGAATGCCCTGCAGGCCGTGACCTACCGCTATCTGCTGGATGCCTCCCGGCTGGGAGGAAAACCACAAGAGATCAGCCGAGTTTTTCAGGACCAGGTTGCGAAATGGCGCAAGTCCGGCAATCTAACCAATCCTGAGTCCGGCTCCCATGAATGATGAAAAGGAGAATGCCATGAGACCGACCCTTGTTTCCAAAGATCAAAACCCGCGACCGCAGGGCCGCCGGAAGGCCGACCCGCATATCCCCGGAGTTGCGGGTGCTCTTTTTGTCATCTGCCTGCTGGTGGCTTTCTATGTGGGTATCTGGTTGTCTCAAAAGGGGATCCTGAGCGCTACTTGGACCACGGACTGGAACGTAGGGTGGATCCTGCTCGGTCTCTATCTCCTATTCGCCCTGAAAATCGCCTCACAATGGGAGAAGGCCGTCGTGCTGCGCCTGGGCAAATTCCATAAGCTGGCCGGCCCAGGCATGTTCTGGCTCATCCCGATTATCGACAGCCTGGCCAACTGGATTGACCATCGCGTCATGGTCACGTCCTTCTCCGCCGAGAAAACGTTGACCAAGGACACGGTCCCGGTGGACGTGGATGCAATCCTGTTCTGGGTCGTCTGGGATGCGGAAAAAGCCGCCCTCGAAGTGGCGGACTTCCGGGCAGCCATCGCCTGGGCCGCCCAGACCGCACTGCGCGAGATCATCGGCCAGATGACCTTGGCAGATATCCTGATCGGACGGGCCAAAATGGACGCTGATCTGCAGAAGATCATCGATGACCGCACCACGCCGTGGGGCATCACTGTGCAATCGGTCGAGATCCGGGACGTGGTCATCCCACCCGCCCTGGAAGATGCTATGTCCCGCCAGGCCCAGGCCGAGCGGGAGCGCCAGGCGCGTGTCATCCTGGGCGAATCCGAGAAACAGATCGCCGTTTCCTTCTCTGAGGCGTCCGAGGCCTACATCCACAATCCGACCGCCCTGCACCTGCGGGCCATGAATATGCTCTTTGAGGGCTTGAAAGAGAAAGGCGCCCTGGTCATCGTCCCCAGCAGCGCCATCGACACCATGAATCTGGGTGGCCTGAGTGGCATGGTCTCGCTAGCCCAACAGAATCTGCCCAAAGAGCAAAAATAGATGGTCCGCCGGGCCAGAGGCGAGTTGTTAACCCATTTCCCATGGGCGCAGGCACTCCGGTTGCCAAGGAGAACAAAGTGCGTGAGAAAAGGCAGCATCGGATATGGAAAACCCAGTGATAGAAGCTGATGATCTTCGCCGCACATTCAAAGAGATTGAGGCTGTCATCGGCACCAGTTTCACGGTGCAATGAGGAGAGATATTTGCCTTGCTGGGCCCGAATGGCGCGGGCAAGACAACTACCATCTGGATGCTCACCGGCCAGATCGAAGCGAGGCGGGGCCGCGCCAGCGTGGCCGGCTGCGATTTTGTGGAAGACCAGGCGCAATTGAAAGCACTCATTGGGGTCGTGTTCGAAGACTAAAACCTGTATGAGCGGCTTTCCGCACGGGGAAATTTGCGTACTAATTGCTGGCTCGACAACATGCCCGAGAGCCACATCGATGAGGTGCTCGGCTGGGTCAGACAGCGAGAGCGAGCCGAGAGCCCTGTGCGGACTTTCTCGACCAGTATGAAGCAGCGTCTGATGATCGCCCGCAGCCCTGCTGCACCAGCCGCCGGTGCTGTTCCTGGATGAACCGACCCGAGGGCTCGACCCGATTTCTGCCCGCGATATACGTGGCATTGTCGATCGACTGCGCCAGGAAGGGACAACCTCTTGCTGACGACGCACCTGCTCGAAGAGGCCGACCAGCTCTGCCAGCACCTCGCTTTCATCGTCGGTGGCCGCCTTGTGGCCGGGGGAATGCCGCGCGATTTGAAGCTCTCCCATGGCAAGCGCACGATGGTACTGAAACTAGCCGACCCGCAAGACGCAGACCGGTGGACAGAAACCACGCCGAGCATGGATGATCCCCGGGATCAGGCGCGCCTGGTAGAACGGATGGTGCAGTGCAACGTGCGTTCCATCCATTCAAAGGAAGCTACCTTGGAAAAGGTATTCATCGAGGTGGCCGGGATTCGCCCTGCGTAATAAGAGGAGGCTACCAATGCACTCACGCGCCATTTGGGCGATTGCCCGCAAGGACGCCCTCGATCCCTGGCGAAAAAAGTCGACGATGGGGGCCTGCTCTTCCCGATCCTCCTGTCACTGATCTGGCTGCTTATCGGCAAAATGATCGGCAATTCCAACACCGATATCCTGATCTACAACCCCGGAAACTCGAACATTGCCTAGGTGGTGATAGCAGCGTTCCCAAACTCTAAGTCGACCGGAGCAGTTACGGCCGCGGATGTTGCCGCCGCGTTTGGCGGTGGCGGCACGCCTACGACCACCCGAGATGCGCTTGGGCTGATCGTACCCGCTAAGTTTGACGGTCGCTTGCACACAGGCACCCATCTTCAATTATCTATGAATGAATCTGCAATTAAGGGAACCTTGCGAATACCCGCGGACTGGCTCTGCGACTTCCTTTTCGAACGATAGACCTCCGGGTTGGCAGCCGGGAGGTGGCCAGGTCCATGACATGGCCGGGCGAGTTCGGCGCTCGATGTCAGATAGACGAAGTGGGGCCAATCGACCCTGGGTTCTTCGTTCATCACATCAGACCCGATAACGCGACCTCATCTAGATTCCCTGGCGATTGTGGCGCCTCGATCCAGTTCGCGCCGCATGAGCCCGTACCGGCTGGTCCCAGGATTCAATCCTGGGCGCGCCCCGCCCCAACCATAGCCCCCCGGGCTCGTGCCCATCGCGCTTTCGGTCCCCAATCGATTGCACTGCGACACTCGGCGTCCCCCTTGAGCCAGAAATCCATGCAACATGCTGGGACGATGGTTCGGCCTACCACATGAGGAATTCCCGTGAGCCTTGGTCTCGGTCCCGTCTTCTTGGCCAGGATCTTGAAACACCCCTCGGCGTAGCCAGGAAGCCCTCTCGGCGGTCATTGCAGTATGATTGCAGCGGACGCAGTACAAACGGGTAGGCGTGATCCGCGCCGGATTCTCCGGCGAGTCTGTTTGATCGATCCAATGCTGAGCCAAAGTCACAAACGCCGCACATGGGGAAGCACGTGAGGTGCAACCAAGCTACCCCGGATATTGTGATCTGGTTGTATGAAATGAGGCAAGAATTGTCCCGCAGTGATTAGCAGAATCAGGAGTTGACACGAATGACAGACAAGACAAGTAAGAAGAAGACCAAACGATTGTCCAAAGGGCAGCGTACACATGTGCGGCGGCAGAAGCAAGCGGCCCGCAACGCCGGCACGGTTCACAAGTAGCTAGTCATTATGTGGCGTCCATCGAGAGTACCCAAGAACTAGGATCAACTTTGGATTGTGCCCCCGATGCGGCCGTCATCTTCACCGGCACAGCATCGATGGTGGGAGCAGCCGTGCGCACCACCTTCACTCCTGACCCGCAAGTCGGGAGCCCGCCTCGGTGAATGTGCCGAGGGGGCGTCCAGCCAGATCACGAGGACGCCAGACAGCAGTTTGGGTTCGGTTCGAGCCACGCATCCACGCGGGCCTAGGGCCTCCCAGCGCCTGGCCGCGGCCGAAACCCATCCCCTGGCCTACATGAACTACCCTCGGGACCAACCTGGCCCGTGCACCCAGGATGCGGGCCGGGTGCGAATGGACCTATCTGCCACCAGCCAGGCTCGACAAAGGTGCTGGAGCCGGTGCTCCAGCGAGGCGCATCGCCCCATCAACGTGCAGGGAGGGCTTCCAGACGAGACTTCGCTCCTTCGGATTGCGGTGACCTTGTTACCTGGAATGGATCAAGGCCCTGGTGGAGCGCTGACTGGGGCGCAGGGTTATCGCCGGTCCTGGGCAAAAACCCATGTCTGTCCCACAATGGTCCGGGCGGATTGGATCCAGGGGGAGTATTCGCCCTATACTGAAGGCAACATGCCTGGGAATGGCTGAGAGAATCACGCCCACGATAACAACATGATCATAAAAGAAATACAGTCAAAAACTATTCTGTCCGTATCGAAAATCTATCCTTACGTCATTAATCCTTACACAGGTTGTCAGCATGGTTGTTCATACTGCTACGCTCATTTCATGAAGAGATTCACCGGGCACCAGGAACCCTGGGGTCAATTTGTCGATGTTAAGACAAATGCTCCTGATCTCTTAAGGCTGGAAATTAAGAGGGAAAAACCAGGGAGGGTTTGGATAAGTGGGGTATGTGATCCATACCAGCCGCTGGAGGCAAAATATCGGCTTACACGTCAATGTCTGGAAATACTGACACAAAATGGCTGGCCGATTATTGTCCAAACACGATCTCCTCTGGTTCTGCGCGACATCGATATCTTGGGAAAAGGAAGAGGTCTTGAAGTCGGTTTTAGTATCACCACGGCTGACGATAGTATCAGGAAGCTATTTGAACCAAAGGCTCCCCCAATTGAAGAAAGGGTTAGGGCACTGGACGAATTGCATCGCGCCAGAATAAGGACTTACGTCATGATTGCGCCAATCCTTCCCAAGGCAGAAAGCCTCGCGGAAATCCTTGCGGGAAAAGTTGACTATGTGATGTTGGATCGGATGAACTATCACTATGCGGATTGGGTGTACCGGAAATACGGTCTAGAGCACGAAATGACCGATGACTATTTTCGCCGGACGGAACGCACACTTTCCTCGACATTTGCGAAATTGGGAATTAGTTTCAAGAAATAGTCGTCAATAATTGCATGCACGAACATGATCCATTGGCAACGCAAGACACAATGGGTTGAATAATGGGGGTTTGGCCAGCTCCCAAGAACTGATCCATCGTTCATGTTAGGATCGGGACAAGGAGGTAGGTCGCACAATAGGGATTAGTGACCCGTAGGGGTTGGCATCCCCTCGGGGGCACAGGAACACATAGTCAATATATTCCATCTTCCCTTTGCCGCCACGGTCGAGTTGGCATGCCAGCGGATGGACACCATTCGACCCGGAGTCGGGTTGTCTGCCGCGGCTGAGACCCACAATAAGGAGGATTAATGATGCATCCGCAGGAGCAGTTCGAAAGAGATGTCATCGCTACATCTTCCGGCGAGCTCAAGATCACGTTCTTTGGCCACAGCAGTCTAGCCTTCGGGTTCAATGGCAAAGAGATCTATGTCGACCCTTTTAGCCGGGTGGCGGACTTCACGAAGCTGCCGCGCGCGGATCTCATTCTTATCACTCATGAGCATATTGACCATCTGGACCTGGAAGCTATTGCAGGCATTCGGACGGGCAACACGAGTGTTGTCCTAACCAAGAGCTGTGCAAGGCAAGTCACAGACGGAATTGTGATGCAGAATGGCGAGGCTCGGACAGTTTGCGGTCTGGCCATCGAGGCTGTACCCGCCTACAACCTTGTCCACAAGCGTGAGAACGGGCAACCTTTTCATCCCCAAGGTATGGGGAACGGGTACGTAGTGGCTTTCGCGGACAAAAGAGTCTATCTTGCCGGCGATACCGAGAACATACCAGAAATGGCCGCTTTGAAGGACATCGCCTGTGCCTTCTTGCCAATGAATCTCCCCTTCACGATGACGCCAGAGATGGTGGCGGATGCAGCGAGAGCATTTAGGCCTCGGATACTTTATCCTTATCACACCGGAGACACCGATGTGAGCAGGTTGGTCGAATTGTTGAGAGCAGAGCAGGGAATTGAGGTCCGAATTCGCAGAATGGCCTAGGAAAGGGTTGCCTGGGTCGCGCCGTTTCATTAGGAAGCACATTTGGCCGCAAGGACGTGCGAACACCCTGTTGGCGGGAATGCAGCCGGCGATGCTCGCCTTCGTCAACAGCTAACCATCCTTCATCGCCACCTCACATGAAGATATCACGCAAAGGGAGCGCGACGGCCTGGAGTTCTTCGCCAGTCGTGTCCAGTATTACAAGGAGACCCTCCTTCTCCCCAAGCCCAATAACCATCTCCACTGGCATTGCCAAGGCTTCCGACCGGGCTAGAAGTTCAAATCACGAAACCGCGGTTGGCTGTCATGGCAAGAACCCGGTCCGCCCATCAATGGTCCGCATACCACTCGCGAACTTCCTCGCCACGGTGCTGGTAGCTTCCGGTGTGCGTCGCCCCATTGGCGAAACCATTTTCCGCGTGCGACGAGCAAGTTCAACGATCATGTTCAACCTTGACCTGAGGTGACCCGCGCGGTAAGCTGGTGCATGTTCTCAGGCGCGATCCTTGCCAGGCCTCCCGAAATTGCACAGGAGAGGGCACCCTAAAGCGGCTAGAACTGCTTTCACAGGGTGGCTCTCCTAGAGAAGGGCTCAAAACCCGGCATGTTCGGTTATATGGGCAGGCGCGTTCTTGGACCATGAGGACAATCTGTCCGTTGGCTCTGTCCCTCTGATCGGTCAACATTAATGGGGAAAGCGATGAGAGGTCACGCTGGATCGGCGGCGTTGCGAGACTCCCAACCTCCTCGCCCTTCAGTCCGATCGCGGGGTGCGAGGAGGGCTTGGAGAGGACGGGGCGAGCCAAGCCCGAATCCTCATCCGAGGGGCCGGAATCCCTCGGTCGCCGTGCTTGCCTTGGTCCTCATCCTGTGTGGATGTCTGTCCGAGGCGTCCCCAACGCGAACCCCGCTGACGGGATCTGCGCCCCCGGCGCCTGCCCTTGCGAGTGCCACTTCACTGCCAACTTCCACCACACTGCCAACGCCTCTGCCCACCTCCACCGTGCCGAGCGCTTCGGCGACCCCCCCCCAAGTTCCGCCCTTCTCGCATGTCTTCATCATCGTGATGGAGGACAAGGGATATGGCCAGATTATCGGCGATTCGCAGGCGCCGACGATTCACTCGCTTATCCAGAGGGGCGCACTGCTTACCAACTATTGGGCCGTCACCCACCCCAGCCTGCCGAACTACCTGGCCATGATCGCAGGTACCACCTTCGGCCTCACGGGAGAATGTGACCTTTGCTTTGTTAACGGTCCCACTCTGGCCGACCAGATCGAGGCGGCGGGACGCCAGTGGAAGACCTATAACGAGGACCTTCCGGTCGAGAGCCTTCCGGGTCCGTGTCTCAAGTACAGCGTGGATAGTACATTCGACAAGAACCACGACCCCTTCCTCCACGTCGACTCGATCGCTCTGAACCCTGAGCGCTGTGCAAGTCGGGTGGTCGATCTGAAAAGCCTACCCGCGGACTTGGCCTCACCTAATCCTCCGGATCTGATGTGGATCACCCCGAACCAGTGCGACACCATGCATCCACCTTGCGGCATCGCGAACGGCGACACCTTCTTGGCCCAGTGGATTCCCCTGATCACTCAGTCGGCGGCCTTTCAAAATGGCGGGGTCCTGTTCCTTACATTCGATGAGGGCATCGTAGGCACGCCTTGCAACGGTGCCCTTTGCGGCGGCCACATCGTCACGATTGTCCTTTCCCCTTGGGTCGCGGGGGGCACGCGCGATGGAACCCTATACTCGCACTTTTCCCTGCTACGCACCATCGAGCAGGCCTGGGGGTTCAGCCCACTGGGAGCGGCCGCTCAGGTGCCCCCGATCACTGGCATTTGGAGTTCCCAGGCCTCGAGAGGCGGGTAGGAGAGGATCAAAAGGGGTTGCCCATTCCCAGACTTCTTGGATAGCCCCTGCGTGCCTTGCGCGGGCCAGGTGGCGAGCCGAGAGAGCCGGCTACTCGTAGCGCATGGCTTCGAGCGGTTCGAGGGCGGCAGCCCGCGAACCGGTGAAGAAGAATTGAGCAGGGGTAGCCTGCGACGCACTCCCCCCACGCAACTTCTTGTTACACTCCGCCAGAGGGCAATAGTACCTGAAAACAAAGAGACCCCAAGAGAATTCAGAAGTGATGCTATCGGTTACATGAAGGCGGTAGCCTCTCAGGGTGCCCACCTCAGTGGGCGGTTGTGTTCCTAGATCCTTCCTTGCAATGTCTCATCAAGCCAATCAAAAGTGCACTGATGGAATGGAGAATGGTTGCTGTCCTCGAAGTGTTCCCCTGCCCTCTCGGAGCTCGTGAACGTTAGGAATTTCTTCGGACAACTCAATGCGCCGAACGGGCGAGGCAGACTTGCCCCATTCACCGGCCACTCTCACCGCCAAGCTGTGCCGTCGTTGAGCGGGGCGAGGGGACGGGCACGTCACGCTGCCGCGACCAACAACAAAGAACGATATTCATCTGGGATCTCGCCCGTCGCATGCGGATGCCCCTTCACCTGGGTGGGTTACTAATAGGCCCGTGAAGTCAGGAAAGGGGAAACCCGCAAGGAACTGGGCGTATGATATAATCCTGCCTATCACATTGTCGGTTTAGCGGGTAACCGTGCCGTCAGACCCTCATATGGGACTGGCGGCATTCATGTTACATCCTGGCCCTCGAGGAGTCTGGAGAATCGAGGCGACTGCATGCGATTCAGTGCGAACGATTGGCTTGTACACCCACAACATGGTGTGGGGCGAGTTGTCAGGTTGGAGACAAGGCAGTTTGGCCCAGGAACAAAGCAAGAGTACTACGAGATCGCCATCACAACAGGCACGGTGTGGGTGCCAGTAGAAGCACCCCCCAGAGGGTTACGAAAGCTGACACCGAAGGGCGATCTTGCGAGGTACCGCGGTGTGCTGAGGGGCCGCCCGACACCTCTGGCTGAGGACCTTAAGCAGCGCCGAATCATTCTGTTTGAACGCCACAAAGAAAGCTCGTTTCAAGCCAGATGTGAACTGGTCCGCGATTTGACGGCCCACAGCCGGTTCAAACCATTGAACGAGAGCAGTGACAAGCTGCTGCGGAGTGCTCGCCTCCTTTTGTGTACGGAGTGGGCAGCTGCTGAGGGGCTGTCGGTCGGTGAAGCTACTTCCGAGGTTGATTCTCTCCTGCTTGAAGGAACGGAGACTTACGGGAAGTAGAGCTTAGCGAGTTTAGAAACTTCCGCTGGTCTCCCCGATGTCGTCCTCGACCAATGCACTGATCGTCTGACGATAAGCGGCGCAGCCGACCAGAGGTCTTCTGCCTTCCTCTTAATGTCTCGCCCTGGCCTCCCTGTGGTCCTCACAGGCCCCAAGGCAATCCCTCGAGAAGGAATTCGTCGAATACTTCAACCAAGCACTGCCAGACCAGGGGATTGGGCACAGGATTCCCGAGACGATCGTGTCTCAGCCAGGTTGCCCAAGGCGGGGAACGCCCATCACGGTTCCAGTGCGCAACCGATTGCACGATGACTATACCCAGGATGCGTGAGCCGGAATCTCCCGATAATCTCGGGCAGGGGTTTTCGGCCAGCAAGCCCGCTTGGCGCGCTTCATCGCGACCCTTGACCATGGTCACCAGGCGGTTGCTCGCCTGGCCCATCGACGAGCGTACCACGTCCCAACCGGCCCCCAACGGCCGGGACCGGTCCGGGAATTCGTAGGAGTACTAGGCCTCCGGTGTGGACGAAAAGATCATGCATCACGACCTTGAACCGGTGCTCAAGGTTGTGCCTGAGCCTCGCCCCCTCCCCCGACTGGGAACTACCCGCTTCCCAGGGATCACGTGCACACATGTTCTCAGCGCTGAACCGAGCCGACGACAACTCGGCGAAAGAGGCCATCAAGAGCCGCTTCAAGACCGCTAACCCCATCCCTGTTTCACGATGTGCAGACGCTTGACCAACTCAAGTTCGTGGAGGCGGAAGCGGTGGCCTCCCCTGGTTGGACCAGTCAGGGCTGGGCTTTGGCGTGGAGAAAAAACGCTTATCGATCGGATATCAGCCCCCTGCGAGATCCGTCACGACTCTGACCTGCTCCCCCTAAACTGAACCGGGTATTATGAGAGTCTGGCCGCCGTGGAGGGCAGGAGGACTCTCGATGAAACAGAAACGGCACACCACCGGGCAGATCATTCATAAGCTCCGTGAAG
>Ga0187865_1001238_pt1 | contig 30327 bp, 26 predicted proteins | sample June2016WEW_11_1_2_FD_132989 | JGI IMG/M metagenome (GOLD analysis project Ga0187865, IMG submission 132989) | Peatland microbial communities from SPRUCE experiment site at the Marcell Experimental Forest, Minnesota, USA - June2016WEW_11_100 | ecosystem: Environmental > Terrestrial > Soil >...
AGTGTTACTCTTTTCGAGAAAACGCCCATTGTACGGGCACTTCGCCCATCCGACTCCTGTCCCGACTTACCCGATCCCGGCAACCAATTGATTCTGTTCGACTTTTAACCGGACAGCAGTGTCTTTGAACATTGACCGGAATAACTGGGGGTGCGCCACTTCTCGCGCTTTTCGAGAAGTGGCCTCCCGAACAGCCGACACCGTTCGACTCCGCTTTACGTGGCCGTAGGTCGGATCTTCATCTTAAGCACATGCCACTCATTCATCACATCCAGCCAGTGACCACCATCACAGACATCCCACTCGCCATGCCCGAAAATGAAAATCTGATTGGCCAGGGCAGAAGTGTGTTCGTCTCCAGAGACGGACTTCGATGCCGCACAAAAGCCATTGTCAGCGCTCCTTGACAACCTAAATGACACCTGAGCAGTCTTCACCCGCTCCCGATCGGGACCAAAACGAAGCATGTCGCCGCTAAGTCCTTATTTTTGTATTATGTGCAAATAAGTCCTTATTCCTGAATTATGTAGCGGGAGCCACTCGCCAACTCTATGATTCTAATAGATCGATAAAATAGGGGGGGAGGGGGGTACCCAGCCGGATCGTTCGCGCCGATGGAGCGACGGCGCTCAGCTACCTCGCCCGCGCCAGCACCAGCGTCACATCGTCGGGCTGCTCGTTGTCGCCGATCCAGTCGGCCACGGCGGCGGTGACAATTTCGGTGATGCGCTCCAGTGGCAAATGGCGATTCGCGCGCACCAGTTGGATCAGCCGCTCCTCGCCGAACTCGCCATAGTCGTTCTCCGGCTCGGTCACCCCATCGCTGTAAGCGACGAGCATATCGCCGGGGCGAAGTTGCACGGTCGCTTCCGGAAAACTCAAGTTGTCAAACAGCCCGACCACGGTTCCGCCGCAGTCCAGCAACCGCGACGACCCATCTTCGGAAATCAGGATCGGCGGCAGGTGACCGCCGTTCGCGTACGTAAGCCGGCGTGTCGCTCCGTCATAGATTCCCAAAAACAAAGTCGCGTACTTTGCCGACGGAGTGCTTTCGTAAAGCTGATGGTTCAGCAGCGTCAGCAGCGCCGCTGGAGACGCTTCCGTCCCCCTCGACTCAGAAGCCAGCGTCAGCCCCGAACCCCGCGCCGCGCCGGCCGTGGCTGGTCCGCGCAGCGTTAGTTCGCGAAGCACGGATCTGTCTTCGATGCTGTACGCCCGGACCGCCGAGTGGATCGTCGCCATCATCAGCGCCGCCGAAATTCCTTTCCCGCTGATGTCGCCGACCGCCAGCATCAGCTTGTCGGAACTCAGCGCGAGAAAATCGTAGTAGTCCCCGCTCACCGTCCGCGCCGGACGGCAGAACCCGTGCACTTCCAGGCTCTCCAGTTGCGTGATCAACTTGGGATAGAGCTGCGCCTGCACTTCCTGCGCGATGACCAATTCGCCTTCCAGGCGCTGCTTTTCCTTCTGCTCCTGAACCAGTTTCTCGATCGATGTGGTCATCGAGTTGAAGGAGTTTGCCAGGGTTGCCAGTTGGTCGCTTGACTGCACCGTGATGCGGTGGCTGAAGTCGGCCCGATTGATGTGCTTGGTGGCTTCGTAGAGTTGGCCAACCGCCGAGGTGATGCTGCGCGTCAGTTTGGTGCCAACGACCAGCGCCAGCAGTTCGATAATCGCGAACACAATCGCAATCGACAGCAAAATATATTCCACGCCCTTGGCGTAATCTCCCAGCGCCGCAAAAAGTCTCGCATAGAGCACCGAAGGCCGCGTCTCGACCTCCGCCAGCGCTCCCGCGCGCTGTCTTTCTCCCGTGGCCCAATCCACCACCTGCAGCGGGATCGGAAAAGTAATCTCGTGATCGAGCGTGCTGCTCGCTGGCGGAATTGTCCCCGCAGAGAAAGTTTGCTCGCGTTGTTTCTGGTGCTCGAACGTCAGGGAGGGTTTCGAGGCGTCCTGCTGCGCCGGCGCGGTCGAGATCGCAGTCCGGCTCTCGGTTCCATAGACTGCAATACGACCGAGATCCCCTGCGATCTGCTCGACGAACTCCTTGTCGAGCGGCTCACTCAAAATCACGCGCAAAGATTCCGGCTCAGCCGTGAGCACGGTCGCCGTGCGCAGATAAAGCCTGCCGCGGTCGCGCACGAGGTCGCGGAAATCCCCGGTAATAAACGACGGAGAGTCAAAGCCAGCCGCGCCTTCCGGTCCCGAGCAGACAGGCTGCGGCTGGTTCCGGCACCACGCGCACATCTGCCGCCGCGACCACTCCGGACGACGCGGCCTTGCTCGGCCGAGGGTTCCGGCATCCAGCTTTCCGCCGCCCGAGATTTGCGTCGCCAGGTGATTGGCTATGGCTCGGTTGGCTGCTTCCATGCTGCGCAGGTGAGTGGTGATGTCAGACGTTACGACAAAGCTGGCGAACTGGCCGGCAAGAAGATAGAGCGTGATCAGCGAAATCATCAGCAGCAGAAAAACCGGAATCACGCCAATAAAAACATACGTAACGATCAACCGGTTCCGCAGCCGCCACAACAGTTGCGAGCGTAGCCAGCGGAACCCGGCAATCGCGAGCAGCACAATCGCCAGCACACTGAGAAAAATTACCCAGCCCTCAAGGCTCGCCGACGTTGCTGGGCTCGCACGACGCGTCAGCCACTGCAGCGCGAACAGAAGCAGGTCGAGCGCCAGCACGTAGAGCGCCGCCCACGCGATCCAGCTCTGCGGCCAGAGCCCTTTTTCGCGCAGCTTGCTCTCGAGTTCCAGAGAAATCAGTCTCATCCAGTTGCCTGATTCGCCGCCTGGTTATGGGACGTCGCGCACGCCTTCATATCTCAGGCTTCATATCTCAGGATAGAAGTCGAAAAAGGCCGCGAGACTCGTCTTGAGCTGCTTCTCGATCTCGCTTTTGCTGCCATCGAGAATGTGCATGGCGACGTGCGCATCCCGCCCATTTTTCAGCTTGATCGTCGCCGCGCCCACCTCCGCCACCTCATCGGCGGGCAGCAGACGCAGACCGTACACCAATGTCAGGTTTGCCATGCCACGATTGTAAGCCAGGGATTGTTTGCCGGAAGATGCAGGCCGGAGGAATACATTGTCATCCTGAGCGAAGCAAAGGACCTGTGTATTTGGTGGCGCAATGCGTAGGTCTTTCGCTCCGCTCAACGTGACAATCCAAACTCAGGGCGCGGATTTGCGGAGCACGACTCTATCCCGGCGGCCATTGCAGCGGGCGCCCGCCGATCAAGTGCACATGCAGATGAAAAACCGATTGCCCCGCGCGCGCGCCCACATTTAGCACCGTGCGGTAACCATCTTCAATCGACCGCTGCCGTGCAATGTGTGCGGCCGCCAGATGACAGCGTCCCACCAGCTCCGCGTCTTCTGCCACGGCTTCCTTCAAGCCGGCAATATGTTTTTTCGGGAGGACCAGCACGTGGGTCGGGCCTTGTGGGTTCAGATCTTCAAAGGCAAATGTGTGCTCGTCTTCATAAACTTTCTTGGATGGCACTTCGCCGCGAATGATCCGGCAGAATAGACAATCCGCCATAAGTGAGTCTCCCCTTGCCTGGGATTACGATCACCCGGCAAGTCCACACGGAGATAAATTCATCTCTGGAAGAAACAATACCACTCAAGCGAACAACGATTTGTAAAGAAAAGTGTTTTCAGTCGAGCCGCACCAGAAACACCGATCCCTCCGCCGTCTCGGTCTCATGGGCCAGAGCGGTTGCGCGCTGGCGGTCGTCGTCCAGCACTCGTACCCGCACCCACCAGTCCCCCACGGGACTCACAAACTTCAGGACTTTAGCCGTTTGGTAACGCTTCTGCAGGTGTTCCGCTAATTCAGCGGCCGCTTTCTCGCCGGTGAAGGAGCCGATCTGAACCGCCCAGCGTCCGCCCGCATCGAGAGGCGCAGGCGCCTGCAGCACCTCCAACTGGACTTTCGCGGTGCCGGGTAAGTACACATCCAGCGCCTTTGCGGCGGCCAGGGAAAGATCGACAATGCGCCCTGGCACGAACGGCCCGCGATCGGTGATCCGCACCAACGCCGAATGTCCGGTTTTCAAATTCGTGATGCGTACGATCGAGCCCAGCGGCAAAGTAAGATGTGCCGCCGTCATCGCGTGCATGTTGTAAACCTCGCCGTTCGACCCGCGCCGGTTGTGATACGGAGCGCCGTACCAGCTCGCCATCCCGGTCTCTTCAAAGATCGGTTTCGCGCCGGCGGGCACGTCGATCTTTTCGTTTTCGCCCGTCGTCTCCGCGGGCGGCGGAGTCGCGGCTGGTTTTTCCTGCGGAAGTGACGGCGGTGGCGGAACCTGCGTCTGCGCAGGTTTATGCCCACCGCAGCCGCTCAGCAAAGCGCAGCCCAGCAATAGAAGGAATAGAAAACACGGGCGTGCCTTCCTGAGATAACTGGGAGGGAGGTAATTCACGAATTCTTGCGCTGTGTTTCGAGAAAATCCGCGAACTCGGAGAGCTTTCCCGCCGCCGTTCGCAGCGCCTTCGAGGAATGTGTTCGCACCGCTGGTACAACCTCGTCGTTCAGATACGCCACCAGTTCCGCCGTTTCTTTTTCCAGAGTCCCGGCGATGTTCGCTACCGAGCGATTGAAGCGCGCCGAAGCCTCTTCCACCTTGCGGTCGAATTCTGTCATACCCATCCTGCCGATTCGAGTTAATGCTCACGCGTTGTCGCGGTTACCAGGCTTCATCATTATCGGGGGCCATCTCCCGGCGGTCAATTGGCTTTGTGTGGAAGCGGGGCTGCGCCCCGCTTGGACGGGGCAAAGCCCCGTCCCCATACAAGCCGGGTCGCGATACAATCACGCCATGCGTCCGAGGATAGCCATCGAATCGCCCCCGCTTTCTCTGATGTTCGTATTGACGTTCGTGCTGGTGTTCGTCTTGACGTTCGCGCCGGCCTGTACCTTTTTCGGCGAGCATCCGGCACGCTCCCTGTCCGAAGCAACCGGAGGCGAAGGTCTGGAGCGCGTCTTCTGGAAAGATGTGCAAGCGGCGAACTGGGTCGAGGTGGAGCGCGCTCTCGCTTCGAATTACGCCGGCGTAACCCCCAGCGGAACGCTCGATCGCTCCGCCACTCTTGAGCAGTATCGCCGGTGGCAGTTAAAAGACTATGCCCTCGGCGATCTGCAGACCGAGTTGAACGGAACCACCATCGTGGTGACATACACCATCACTCTGAATGGCGCCATCTTGAATGGAACCGCCGGCTCGCAACCGCTCCCCTCGGCGCCGCAGCACATGATGACCGTGTGGCAGCAGCAAAAAGCCGGATGGGTCGCCATCGCGCACAGCGTCAGCCAACAATAATGCGTGCATCCAGCTCCATCGCCGTAGAGACGCGGCTCGCCGCGTCTCGAACCGCTCCGACTCTGGCCAGGGTCAACTCCGCTGTTTCCGGCAAGGATCTCGGTCGTTTCCGGCGCGCGCTGCTCCGCTGGTACGACCAGCATCGCCGCGACCTTCCCTGGCGCGAAACTCGCGATCCCTACCCCATCTGGCTCAGCGAAATCATGCTGCAGCAGACGCGCGTGGCCGCCGTGCTTGACCACTACCGGATTTTCCTCGAACGTTTTCCGAATGTCCAGGCGCTCGCCGCGGCTTCTGAAGAGGCGGTGCTGGCCGCCTGGAGCGGCCTGGGCTACTATCGGCGAGCGCGCATGTTGCGTCAGGCCGCGCAGCAGATTGCCGAACAACACGGCGGTTGCTTTCCGCAAACGGCGGAAGCCCTCCAGACTCTTCCCGGCATCGGCCGCTACACCGCCGCGGCCATCGCCAGCATCGCGTTTGCCGAGCCCGTAGCCGTTGTTGATGGCAATGTCGAGCGGGTGCTGCAAAGATTGATCGGCGTCAATCTCACCACGCCGCAAACCTGGCAACATGCGCAAGCGCTTCTGGCTAACTCCCGGCCCGGAGATTTCAATCAGGCCATGATGGAACTCGGCGCAACCGTGTGCCTGCCGCGCCCGCCCAAGTGCCCGGAATGCCCACTGCAAAAGTTGTGTGCAACACAGCAATCGCGTCAAAGATCAAACCCGACAATAACAATGGAGCGCCGGGCGTCCCCGCCCGGCGGAACTCTAACGCCGGCCTCGAGCCGCCAGGTCAAGAAAGAAATCTGGTGTGCCCTCGAGTGGCGCGAAGGCAATGGCAATGGCAATAAAAATGGCACTGGCAGTGGTAAAGTCCGCCTCGTGCAACGCCCGCGGAAAGCCTCGCTCATGCCCGGCATGTGGGAACTGCCCCAATCGTCCGAGCCTCCGCGCCCCTTGCCGGCTTCAGCGCACTGGCGCACGTTTCGCCATTCCATTACCATCACCGACTACACGGTTCATGTTTTACGGAATACGCCGTTACGAAACACGCCGTTGCCGGATACTCCGCCCGCCGCGAAAGGCAAGTGGATCGCAATCGATCGCCTCCCGCAGATCCCCATCACCGGGTTGACGCGGAAAATCCTGAAGGCCGGCGGCATCATCTAATTCCCTGAGGTATTTCTTCCATGAAGTGGCTCGATCGCCTGTTCGGAGGTCCGAAAGATATGGCTGCACTGCCGGCCGGAACCAAAGCGCCTGACTTTTCCTTGCCCGCCCTCGATGGCGTCAAGTTCTCTTTGCACGCCGCTCTTAAACAAGGGCCGGTGCTCGCCGCCTTCTTCAAGGTTTCCTGTCCGGTCTGCCAATATACGTTCCCCTACCTCGAACGCCTGCACAAAGCGCACGGCGACAGGAAAATCACGATCGTGGGCATCTCGCAGGACAACCAGCGCGACACCGCCGCCTTCCTGAAAGAGTACGGTGTTACGTTCCGCACTCTGCTCGACGATCCAAAAGGCTACGCTGTCTCGAATGCTTATGGTCTGACCAACGTCCCCACTCTATTTTTGATCGGACAAGACGACCAGATCGAAATCACCAGCGTCGGATGGGTCAAACAGGAAGTGGAGGACGTCAACCGCAAGCTCGCCGCCCCACAGCAAACTCCGCCCCTTCCAATCTTTCAACCCGGAGAAGACGTCGCCGATTTCCGCGCTGGTTGAGGCTCGAAAAACTAATCCCGCGGTCGCGGGAGAAGAATCTCATGAGCCGCTAGTGCGCCATCGGCCTCAGAACCGGCCAAGCATAACTGTCGGGTAGATACGATTCGCCTGGACAACCCTCACGGAGTAGACTTGCCGCGAGTACCTAAGGATAAATGCCTTTGCGTGATCTGATTCCACTACTGACTGCGGCCCTATGGCCATTGACCGTGATAATACTGGTTTTTTGGTTTCGGCGTGGTCTCAAAGCTCTCCTCGCGTCGATAACTGAAGCAAGGATTGGAAACAATGTGTTTACGTTCGGACAGGCAAAGTCCGACAAAACTCTCCCGGAGCCTTCTCCCGGGGGGCAGCCAAATCAATCCAAACAGGCCACCGGGCAACTCTCTTCAGACGTGCCTGACCGTGGCGGAATGAACTGGCAAAATACCGCGAATCTGTTCTGGTTAGGTCATGATCTTCAGTGGACTGCGCAAATGGCACTGCGCGGCGCTCCCAAGGAGACCATTCTTCATGGTCTAAGACACTCTCATCACCACCTTTTCGATCTTGGAGGAGGAGAGAGCTCTGCCGCTAAAGTACTTGACGCGCTCGTGTCACAAGTAAAGAACCTTCCCGAATCGGCCTTAGATCGGAATTGGAGGAATGATCTTTCGGCAAGGTTGAACTCAGTGATTGGCGAGGTCGGTGGTTTAGCCCAGAGGAATCAACCCGGATTCCGACCATCTCCCCCGGAGTAGGACATTGGGTATCCTCGCTGACTAAGCAGCGGTGCGCGGCAAGATCTGTACCCACCGTTCCTTTACAATCAGTGCACATCTTTCATACTTGATTCTTCGAGGTCCCCTGCATGTTGATTGGCAGAATTGTATTCGCCGTCGGGTTGCTGCTTACCGCCGCTCTTTCCGCGCAAGAAAAACCAGTAAAGCCGCGCGCCGAATCCCGCTTCGGTTCGCACCTTCCCGCTGCGGCCATCGCGGCCATGCAGGGCATCCGTCCGGATAACATCGAGACCCATGTTCGCTTCCTCTCCCACGATCTGCTTGAGGGACGCGGCACTGGCCAGCGCGGAGGCGACATTGCCGCCGAATACATTGCGGCGCAGTTTGCTCTCTACGGACTGAAACCCGCTGGCGACAATGGTTCCTACCTGCAAAAAGTTCCGATGGTCGGCATCACGCCTGGCGCCGACACGCGCTTCACGCTCGTTCCCGCCAACGCCCAGTCATCGAACCTTAAGCCCACGGATACTAAGCCCATCGACCTCAAGCCTCTCGACGAATACGTCGCCTACGATCAGACCCAGCAGCCCGAATCCACGGTTGACGCCGAGATCCTCTACGTCGGCTACGGCATCGAAGCGCCCGAATACAACTGGGACGATTACAAAGGTGTGGACGTCAAAGGTAAAGTCCTGCTCATGCTGGTCAACGAGCCGCCCTCGGACGACCCGAAGTTTTTCACCGGCAAGGCGCTCACTTACTACGGCCGCTGGGTTTATAAGTACGAAGAAGCGGCGCGCAAAGGGGCCGTCGGCGCCATTCTCATCCACAAGACCGAGATGGCCAGCTATGGCTGGGAAGTCGTGCGCAATTCCAATTCCGGCGAGAAGTCCTATCTCAAACTCGACGGCACTCCCCGGCTGAAAGCGGCCGCCTGGATTCAGTTAGGTGTTGCGCGCAACCTCTTCGCGGCCTCAGGTCTGGATCTCGACAAAATGATGGCCGCCGCGACCTCGCGCGATTTCAAACCGGTACCGCTCCACGTGCGCCTCTCCGCTCACATGACCAGCAAGGTTCGTCCTTTCGAATCGAACAATGTGATCGCCGTGCTGCCCGGAGCCAACGCAGTTCTGAATAATGAAGGCGTGATGTACACCGCGCACTACGACCATCTCGGCATCCGGCCCGACATGCCCGGCGACAACATCTATAACGGCGCCATGGACAACGCCACCGGCTGCGGCATCCTGATGGAAATCGCTCGTGCCTACGCAGGCGCCGCGCAGAAGCCGCGCCGCTCGATCTTCTTCGTCTCGGTCACCGCCGAAGAACAAGGCTTGCTGGGCTCCGAATACCTGGGCAAGCATCCCCCGATTCCGCCGGGCAGGATTTCGCTCGATCTCAACTACGACGACGTGAGCCCGCTCGGCGCGCCCGAAGAAGTCCAGGTTTCCGGAGCCGAGCGCACCACGTTCTATCCCGCAGTGCAGGCGATCGCTCAGGATTTCCACTTTAAGATTCGTCCCGACGCGCGCCCCGAAGCTGGACATTACTACCGCTCCGATCACTTCAGCCTCGCCCGCGTCGGCATTCCAGCGTTTTCCATCAATGAAGGGATGAAGTTCAAGGGCCACGATGAAGCTTGGGGCCTCGCTCAGGATGCCGACTACAACGCCCATCATTACCACCAGCCGAGCGACGAATATCATCCCGGCATGGACTACACCTCCGACGCCGCTATGGCGCGCTTCGGTTTCGCGCTCGGTTGGGAGGCGGCTAACCATGCGCGCCTCGTCGGCTGGAAGAAAGGCGATGAATTCGAAAGAGCGCGCCGCGCCAGTCAATAGCCATTGCCGCAGCCGTTACCGCGATGCTTCTGCGCCGACACTAGCGTAACTTTCGATGCGGCCCGTGCCCGTGCTAGCCTGCTGCTTAGTAGCGCAGTTTCAGCAATTTCCAGGCAGCTATACAGGCAGCTATAAGAGACCAGAGACGTACTGTCGCGCCCATGCCCAAGCTCCCGATTTTTCGCTTGCGTACCTCTGAACCGCCCAGTCAGCCCGATCTTCAATACTACGGGCTCGCGCTCGCGTTCAGCGATTTGAAACTGGGCGTCGACAACCTCCGCTACGACGTTTTTCTCAGTCCCCGCATTACCGCGGATTTAAGTTTTCATCTCGCGCGTTACATCTGCCACTTCGGCGAGGTGGAATCGCTCTTCGAAATGGACGTTCCCTCCGCGACCCAAACCAAATTCATACGTGCCGCCGTGGGCGCCACCAAACTGCGCAAGCCCGGCCCCGCCGACCTGAAAACTCTGCTGGTCTCGATTCATCTCGCCATCCTGAATCGCGCCAAAGCGGAAGGCAATCCATCGGTCGATGTGCTCGGCCGCCTGGCCGTGCTCAAGTTCATACGCACCGAACTGCAAACCCAGTTTGCCAGGATTCTCGAACACTGCCGCATGAAGTCGAAGTCGCTCGAGGGCGTGAGCCAAGCCAAAATGATGCAGACGCAGGAACTCGTCTCCTCTTTCCAGGTGCGCAAGAAGATCATCCTCCGCCGCGCCGGGCAGGAGATGTTTCGTCTGCTTCGCGAAATCGAAAAAGAAACGCTGGCCCGCACTCGCCGCTCGCTGCTCGGCGAATTGCCCGCCGACTGCTATCGCCTGTTCCTCAATCCGCTGATTCTTACCGAAGATGGCCGCGACGATTATCTCTGCGCCGAGCACTATTACATGTTCGGCAACTTCGACAAGGATCCCGACCGTTTCCCCCTTCTCCGCCAGTTCGCGCTGAATTTTCTGCGCGAACTCGGATACGGGGAAGCCGTTGACGATGCGCACCTGGAGCAGGCGCTCAATGTTCCCGAGAACGCCGCCACGCTGGTTGGCACCGGCAACGGCGAAGACTCGACGCCGGAAGATCGCAATCGAAAAGACCGCCTCGACATCTGGACCCGTATGCTGCACCGCGAAGGCGTTCTTTCCCACGTCGTTGCTTCCTATGAAGCCGTTCCTCTGCTCGCCGAATATGCGCCGCGGGTGAATCCGCAGCAGCTCAAGAACGCGCTGATATTCCGCGAGGAATCAGAGCGCGTCGAAAAAATTATTGCCGAAGGCCGGCTCCATTCCGACCGGCTCTTTGCCGCTGTCGGACGCGTCGCCTCCTGCCGCGGCTCGGAGCGCAGCCGCTTTGCCGCGCGTCTTCTGCACGACCTCTTTTGCTACCACCGCGACCTGCGCGGCCTGGAAGCCCTCAGCGCCGGTTTTGACAGTATCAACCTGGTCAGCGACGACAAAGTCCGCCAACTCTCCACGCTCAACGGCATGCTCTACGAGTTCCTGCCTCCCGAAGACCAGAAGCCCGCCGAGGATCGTGTCCTTCACCACGTGATCCTGAAGGCCGACGTGCGCGATTCTTCGCGCCTCACCCGCTCGCTGATGGAAAAAGGCATGAACGCCGCCTCCTATTTCAGCCTGAATTTCTACGATCCGGTAAACAAGCTGCTCGCGAAATACGGCGCCACCAAAGTCTTCCTCGAAGGCGATGCCATCATCGTGGCGCTGCTCGAACGCGAAGGCGAAGCCATGCTCAGCGTCGGCCGCGCCTGCGTCCTGGCATGGGAGATTGTGAGCCTGCTGCGCGAGTACAACCAACTCCTGGAACGCTCCGGTCTGCCCCAGATGGAAGTCGGCCTGGGCGTCGCCTACCAGGATTCGGCTCCGCTCTACCTGATGGATGGCGAGCGCCGCATCATGATTTCCGACGCCATCAATGAGAGCGACCGCCTCTCCTCCTGCAGCAAGCGCGTCCGCAAGAAACTCGCGCCCGACGCCGGCGTCTTCCAGGTGTACTCGGTTCAGATCGGAGGCGGAGGCAATCACGGAGGCAATAACCGAGGCAATAACAACGACAGCGCCAGCGCCGAAGCCGGCATGGAAGAAATGCGCCTTAACTATAACGTGGGTGGGATCTGTCTGAGTGAAGCGGCCTTCCGCAAACTCCAGCAGGAAATCTCGCTTTTGCCGTGGATGCCAGATCCGAGCGAGTCGGGCTTTAATGGCCGCTGGGTCGACGAGCAGCGCGAGTTCTTCGTCGGCACCGTTCCCATCGCCAATGGAGTATTTCGCAAAATCGTCGTCCGCAAGAACCGCATCGCCCAAGTCGATGTCCGCGATCTCTCCATCTTGCGCTGGACCGACCGCTGCTATTACGAAGTCTGCGCAAACCCGGCAGTGTACGCCGCCCTGCCCCGAGAAAAATCCGCATCCGCCCCACGTTAGAGCAGATTCAGCGTTGCTCTACCCCGCTCGCGTAGGGACGGCCGCCCCCGGCCGTCCAAGCCGAGCGCAGCTCGGCAGGGTTTCCCCTGTGCTCCGGAGCCTGCCCTGAGCGAAGTCGAGGGGTGCCCCCTGTGGTTCGAGCTTTTCCTTTTTACCGCAACCCCCTCTAAGGCACTCCGGGCTGCACTTTCCTTGAAACCGCTATAGTCCCGCGCTCGCCCGTTCAGAAACTGCGCCGCACCTGAAACGGAATCTCCACCACCGCTTCCAGCGCCACTGCTTTCCCCGCTCTTTCCGCGGGCACGAATTTCCACCGCGCCAGCGCTTGCGCCGCATAGGAATCCAGACGTTCGTCCGGGCTGTTGAGGACGCGAATTTCGCCCACCTTCCCATCGGCGTGAATGACCGCATAGAGTGTGACCATGCCGTGCACGTTGGCGCGAATCAATTCCAGCGGATAGCCGGGGTCCGATTTTTCCGTGGCAACCGGCGCCAGCAGTTCCCCTTCTTTCCGTCCCCCATCAAGTTCCGCAAACTTTATCACCCAGCTGCCCGTCGAGGAATTCAGATTCGGCATGTTCAGCGTCCTCCCATAAATGCGCTTGCCACCAAAAACCTGGCGGTCCACGTCGGTGATTTTATCGTCGGAAACCGGAGCCGCAGCGCGCCCGCCCGGCTTCGCTCCCGATGACGATGAGGATGACGAAACGGTGGCCATCTCGCGTGCGCCGTCCGCGCCGGAGTCCGCCGCCCCCACATGCAGACCAGCGGGTAGAGAGCCATGGACGTTGTTACGCGCGTTGAAGCCGCCGCCACCGTCTCCTCGACCGCCTGAGTTCTTCGCTTCCAATTTCGATCCCGCCAAATCTGGTGTTCCCGAAGCGCCCGCTTTCCCCTGTGGGGTCGCGGCGAATGTTCCCCGGCGATTGCCTCCGGGAACAGCGACCGGTCCGGTGGGCGCGACGGGATGAATCCCCAACGCGATCAGCCGTCCGCCCGCGCTGGCGCCGCCCGCCGCAGCCACGCTCGGCGGAGGGCCCACCGGTTGTACGCCACCGCCCGGCAGCCGTCCTCTGCCCCGCGCCGCCAGCGAATGTTGTTCCGTCAGTGTGAGCTGCGGAGCCGGCGCCACCACCTCACTCGGGCCAATGTTCATGAGCCCGACGTGTCCCTTCGTCGATTGCGTCAACTCCGGAGGCGGTTCCACCACCGCCGTCTGCGGCCCAGCCAGGCCGCGCGTGTGATGGGACGCGACTTCCGGAGGCGGCGCAATCACGTCCGATTTCAGCGCCGCTCGAACCACGCGGTCCGGCACAAACTCCACCTCCGGCGCTGGCGCCACGACCTGCATCTCCGGCGCAACCATGCGGGCAAACGGGGCTCGGGTCGCATCCAGTGGAACCGCCGGCACGATGGCTCCCGTGGCAATGATGTTGGGCAAGGCGACGTCGTGGCTGAGCTTGAGATCGGGCGGCACGACGATGGTTTGCGACCGGTTGTCCGCTTCCGGAGGAACGGAAAGGATCGGCTGCTTCGCGTAGGCGGGGTCTCCCTCTTCCGCCTTCGGCGCTTCGGATGCGCCCGTGTCGAGCGGGGGCAGGTATTCTTCCGGCGAATACGTTACCAGCGACGACCGGTCAAACGCGGCGCGATCCAGAATTTTTTGTTGTCGAATCCACGAGAGCGTAATCGTCCACATGAGGGCAACTGCCGCCGCGTGCAACAGGGCGGATTGCAGGAAGCGTCCCCACGGCAGCTTTTGCTGGACGAAGACATCCCGCCACAGGTCGAATTCGCCATCGCCGGCCAACTCCGCCGGTAATTCCGACGGACTCAGAGCTGCGCGAACTCCGCTCCGGAATTCCGGGCTCGCGGGATCGCGTTCCACCAAAAGTCGCAACAGGTTTTTCTCCGGGGATTCCATTTCTGGTTGCAATTTGCCCTCTAGCAAGCTGCGGAAAAACTCGGCCTCGAACTCGTTTTTGGGTGGCGCAGCGCTTCAGTGCTGCGATAACTGGTTTATTTTCAGTGCCGGCTTTAGCCGCTGCGGTTAGACTGCGGCGCAGAAAATACTTTTTCCGCAGCCTGCTAGCAAGCTGCGGAAGACCTCAGGTTTCGTATCAGGGTATCGCTTCAGCGATACCGTAGATCCTTATCGAAATCAGTCGCCCCTTTGGCAGGCTGCGGAAAAGCTCACGAATGTGTGAATTGCCGTGGAAGAGCGGCCCTTCAGGGCCGCGTAAGCCCGGTGAAATCAGCGTGGGCTTTAGCCCCGGTGGTCGTTCTTCCGCGGCAGGTCGCGTTTTTCCGCAGCCTGTTAGGGACTGGACCTCGAAAATGGATTTCCGCAGCCTCTAGCCAACTCCCAAGACAGTGCCCCGGAAGGCGGAATCCGAGGCGCTTTCGCTGGCTCGCCGCGGACGGCTACTCTGTAGCAGGATTATACGGGAAAAAGAAACCATCAATTCAGCGCGCCCCACTCATTCGCGTCCATTTCAACTCTAAAGGGTGCCCCGCTCCTTGCGCTTTTTGCAAGGGGCGGGTGATGGCACCGCCTACGCCGCCGGTCGCCTTATCTTATCCGCATCTTCAATCAGTCCCGTATCCCCGCTGAGATTGCTACCCCCCAGTGGTACCCTGCGTCCTCTGTGGTTCCCGGTTTTGATTTAAGATGATGCCCAAGGGATGGTTGAGCAACCCAACATTTTCTGGAGGAATTTCATGAAAAAGATCACCGCGTGTTTCCTGGCGGTAGTGCTGCTGGGAGCGTCCGCGTTCGCGGCTAATGACGGCAAGGAACAAGAACGCGTGAAGGAGGCAGGCGAGGTGCTGAAAGAGATCCTGGACATTCCCGACAACATCCCCCAGGACCTGCTGGATAAGGCCGAGTGCGTGATCATATTGCCCTCTGTGAAAAAGGGAGCGATTGGAGTGGGTGGCAGTTACGGCCGTGGCGTGATGATTTGCCGGAGCGGCGAGCACTACACGGGAAAGTGGGGAGCTCCTGCCCTGTATGCGCTGGAGGGAATCAGCATCGGGTTTCAACTCGGCGGCCAAGCCACTGACTTTGTGCTTCTGGTAATGAACCCCAAAGGCGCGCGATCCTTGCTTTCCAGCAAGGTGAAGCTGGGCGCCGATGCCTCCGCCGCCGCCGGCCCAAAGGGCCGCACCGCCGAGGGTGCGACGGACATCGTCATGAACGCGGAGATTCTCTCTTACTCGCGCAATAAGGGACTGTTCGCCGGAATCTCGCTGGAAGGCTCGACGCTGCGTTCCGACGGCAGCGCCAACCAGAATCTCTATGGAAGAAAATTGAGCGCCAAGGAAATCATCCGCCAGGGAAAGGTCGGCATTCCGGCGTGCGCCCGTGAGCTGGTTTCCCGGCTGGATGCGAAGTCGCCCAGGAACAAGTCGGAGCCAAAGTCGCTGGAATAGCATATTTCCCGGGGTCGAAATAACTGAGAGCTGAGAACTGAAAGCCCGGCATCGCGTTTTGCCCGCCTCCCCAGTCATGACCGCTATACTGACTGTATCGAGGTGAGCATGCCGATCCGCACAACCCGCTTCTGCGCGCTGCAACTGGCGTGTTTCGTTCTTTTTGCGTGGATGCTTGCTGGCGCACAGGCGAACCTGAATCAGCAGAACAAGGATCTGCGGAACCAAGATCGACAGAACCGGGCCCCGAGCCCGGCAACGCCCGGAGCCGATTACTCCGGCATGTACAGCTTTTTGCAAGACGGCGAGTTTGTACAGCTCACCGTCGAAGACCAGGGACGCGTGACCGGCTTTGTTTCCCGCTACGGCGACTCGGAAAACGATCGCGGCGTTTTTCTCGATCACTTTTTTAAATCGGCTAAGCTCGATGGCAACCACCTCGCGTTTACCACCGAGACCGTGCATGGCTTATCGTTCGAATTTCGGGGGACGGTCGAGCGCGGCGAGGGCAAGAGTCGGGGCGACGAAGCCTATTACGTGCTGAAGGGAACTCTCATCGATAACACCACCGGCGAAGCGAAGAAAACTTCTTCCCGCGCGCGCCAGGTTGCGCTGAAAAGCTTCCCGCGGGATATGGCGCCCCCACAGGTGGAAAGGAAGTAGGTCGTCAGCGCCTGAGATGGCTGTCACACCAAGCCATGCTGGATGCGATGGGAGCGCTCTATGGGTACTTGACATCCGTAGCCAGCCGCCGCAAAATAGCGGGAATTTGGCAACAACGCCCATTTCCTCTCAAGAGTTGAACAGTCGACAAGTTTATGACGCCTAGCCAGCCGTCGCATTCCCCCCAAAAGAAAGTCAGTCCCGAACTGTGCAAGCATCCTCAGGTACAGATCGTCTCCCGCGACGATGAATCCGAATATGTGGAATGCCAGGAATGTGGGGATGTTTTCGAGTCCAGGGAATTGAAGGACATGGCGATCGAGGAAAACAAAGAACCAGACGAAGAGTGATCCGCGTTCGAGCGCTTGGCGGATCGCGATCGCATGATGTTAATCAGCGGATCTTAATAACCAGGTTTTCCGACGCGTCCACCCAAAACCTCTTTGCCGCCGGAATAACAGTGGTCGCGCTGTATTCCGTGATCACAGCCGGTCCCCTCATCGATCGGCCCGAGACAAGGTCCCCACGTTCAAACACGGGCGTGGTTACGGTTCTGTCATGAAAGAAGACGGGCGCGCGTTCGACGGGTGCCACGCGTGCCGACGGCTTTCGCGCCGCTGGCTGCCGCGCAACTTTGCGCTGGGACTGCATCTGGGACTGAGGCTGCGGCGTGCGCAAACGAGCGCGCAGACGCAGCGTGACCAGTTCAATCTCCCGTCCCGCGTGCTGATACCCGTAACGGCGCTGATGTTCGTCATGGAAGCGCGCGGTGACGTTCGCCGTGGCGGCCACGTTGAGTTCGTAGCCTTGCCCGCGATACCGCAGGTCAAGACTCCTTTCAAACTGAAGAGCGCCGCGCCACCGTTCCGCGCGGAATTCTTTCTGCGCCGCCGCCTCCAGCTTGCGAAATTCTTTCTGCAGTTTTGCCTGCGGTACTGCTTGCCCTACTGCTTGCCGTAAATGATCGGCAAACCGCCAGAGCACTGTGCGCGAATAATCTTTGACCACATCGCTGACCAGGATCCCAAACGCCGAAAGCGCGCCCGGCCGTGCCGGTATCATCACTGTCGGGATCGCCAGCGCCTCCGCCAGTTCGCAGGCGTGCAGACCTCCCGCTCCGCCAAACGCGACCAGCGCAAATTCGCGCGGGTCGTACCCCCGCTCGATGGAAACGACGCGCAAAGCCCGCTCCATGTTCGCATTCACCACGCGTACGACGCCGGCGGAAAATTGTTCCAAGCTCAAGCGCGAGCCCTGTTTCTTCAGCCATTCCGAGGTAATCCGCCGCGCTCTTTCAACGTCGAGCGTGAACTCGCCGCCCAGAAAACGGTCGGGGCGAAGGCGCCCCATCAGCAAGTTGGCGTCCGTCACCGTGGGTTCGGTTCCGCGGCCATAGCAGATCGGTCCCGGATCGGCGCCCGCCGACTCCGGTCCCACGCGCAGCGCACCCCCCGCATCGAAGCGAGCCAGCGATCCTCCCCCGGCGCCCACGGTGTGAATCTCCAGCATGGGAACTCCCACCGGAAGCCCGGCCACTTCTGACTGGCCGCCGGCTCGAACCTCACCTTGCACTGCCGCTACATCGGTCGAGGTTCCTCCCATGTCGAAGGAGAGAATCTTCCGGAACCCGCTACGGTCGGCCATAGCCGCTGCGCCCACCAGTCCGCCGGCTGGGCCCGATAACACCGTGCGCACCGGTTCCCGCGCCGCCGACTCCAGCGCCGTGATCCCGCCGCTCGACTGCATGACGAAGATTCGCGGCTTGCGGGTGCCCCAGGTCTCGCGCTTTTCGAGACCTGGGAGCGCCGCCGTGAATCCATCTCTGTATTCTTCGGCGCGCTCCGCCAGTCTTTCCATGTAGCTCTGCATGAGCGGCTGCAGGTAGGCGTTCACCACGACCGTGCTCGTGCGCTCGTATTCCCGGAACTCCGGCAGAATCCGATGAGACACCGAAAGCGGTTTGCCGAGCTCCGCCACGGCCGCAGCTACGGCCGCTTCGTTCTCCGGGTTGGCGAACGAGAACAGCAAAGAAATGGCGATGGCATCCGCGTCGGCGCGCCGCACCGCCTCCCGCAGTAGCGTCAACTCGCTTTCGGACGGCCGCTCCAAAACCCGGCCCTCGGCATCCGTCCGCTCCTTGACGCCGAATCGCAGTTCCCGGCGGACGAGCGGCGCAACCCGATCAAAGAAGAAGTCATACAGGCGAGGACGCGCCTGCCGCCCAATCTCAATGACATCTTCAAATCCCGAGGTCGTAATCAGCGCGACGCGAGCGCCTTTTCTTTGCAGCAGAGCGTTGGTCCCGACCGTCGTGCCGTGCAGCAGCGTGAGTGCGGCTCCGGCGCCAGGCTTCTTTGTTGCTTCGCCAGGCTTTCCCTTAGAGCTGGTTTCATAAATCGGTTTTGGGTAGGGCACGGCTTCAGGAGCCTGCCCTGAGCGAAGCCGAAGGGTGCCGTTCAGGGCCGGGAAGAATGCGGGCTTTAGCCCCTGAGGGAGGCGCCTTCCGAGCTGAAAGGCATTTGTGAAAGCAGCTCTAGTTTTGCCAATCTTTGTTGCGGCTTCGCCAATCTTTCTCAGAGCTTCGGCAATCGCGCGCGACGGATCGTCGGGCGTCGAGAACACCTTCAGAGTTTTGAGAGCGCCGCCCTCCACCCACACGCAATCGGTGAACGTACCTCCGGTGTCGATTGCGATGCGGAGTTCGGAATGAAGTTCGGACTGCGATGCGCGAGCCATGAACAGGGAAGACTACCACTGCTCGCGGCCTGTGCAGCATGCCCGTTTCACAGATATCGTAGGCTGACATCAGCGCCGGGGAGGGGCTGGCGACTCCAAAACCAGCGCTTCGCATCGCCAGGGTTTCCTCTGTGCCCCTCTGTGCCCTCTGTGGTTCAAGCTTTTCCCTTGTACCGCAACCCCCTATCCGGCATATCGGACGACACTTTCCCTGAAACCGCCATAGCAGCGGCCTGTGCCCGAAAACATAATCGCCTGCCGACACCGACTGCCGTATTCTGAAGAAGTGAACGGGAGAACGTGGAAGGCGTGGCTGGTTCCCGGCGGCTTGTTATTGGCGCTGGCGGCGGCGCTCGTCAGCAGCTCTTTGTTCGTCCAGGTCGCCCCTTCGCTGAGTTTCTATTATGTTGCCGTGTTCGGCGCCGGGTTGTTGCTGGCCTGGCGTTTTAATTCCAGCCGCCTCCTGTTTTCCCTGCTGGTTCTGCTGCTCGCGCATCGCGCGGTCGATTTCTTCTCCGCTGGACAGGTTCACACCGGACCCGGGCGCACCGCCGTCGCGCTCGCCGCCCTGCTGATCCCGCTGAACTTCATTGTGTTCGCCGCGATGCGCGAGCGCGGATTAATCATTGCCGGAGTCGCGCCCCGCTTTGGATTGCTCTTCCTCGAATCGGTTGTCTTCGCCGTGCTGTGCCGGCCGGAAAATAGTCCCGCCAATCCAAGTCATCCCGGCGCGGCCGCGATCCCACTCTGGATATTGTTGAGCTTTGTAGCCGCCACCGCGGTGTTCGTCCGCCGCTTTTTTCAAACGCGCAAGCCGATCGAGCCCGGCTTTGTGTGGTCCGTGGCAGCCGTTTTCCTATGGCTCCAATTCGCCCCGCTCGGCAAGGCGGCGGACGCTTACGTCGCCACCGCCGCCTTGATCCTCGGCGCCTCACTGATCGAAACTTCCTACGTGCTCGCCTACCACGACGAACTCACCGGCATTCGCGGACGGCGCGCCTTCAACGAGTCCCTGCTTTCTCTGGACCAGCAATATGCCATCGCCATCGTAGATATCGACCATTTCAAAAAGTTCAACGACACCTACGGACACGACGTTGGCGACCAGGTGCTGTGCATGGTGGCCAAGCGGCTATCGCAAGTCGCTGGTGACGGCCAGGCTTTCCGCTGCGGAGGCGAAGAGTTCGCCATCGTCTTTCGCAACGCTTCCGCCCAGGAAGCGTTCGAGCATCTCGACTCGCTGCGCCAGATCGTTGAGAAATCGACGTTTCAGGTGCGTGGCTCCGACAGAAGAGCCGAGAAAAGTGCCGAGAGCAGCAGCGATCGCCGTACGGGGAAGGGCGAGTCGGATCGCAGAAAGCCCGCAAAAAAGAAAACCGCGGCGTCATCGAACAAACAACGGGAACTTTTCCCGCAGCCTGCCAGCCAGTCGCCCGATCATGTATCCGATCGTCTATCAGTGACGGTCAGCATAGGAGTAGCCGAGCCAAGCACGCGTTACCGCCAGCCCGAGCAGGTGATCCAGGCAGCCGACCAGGCTCTCTATCGCGCCAAGAATAAAGGAAGGAACCGAGTGGAACTGGCTTCCACCGCCCCGCTTCGAATCGCCGAGCGCAAGCGCGCAAAAGCGGCGCGACTATGAGCCGGCGTTCGCATTACCCAGATTTGGGGACAGTTCTCCGGCGATCCAGAAGCTATCTCATAAATCGTTTTGGGAAGGGCACGGCTTCAGCCGTGCCGCCCAGAGCCAATAAAGAAGCGGGCTTTAGCCCCTGAGGGCCTCGGCAGCTTACATCTTCGATTCATCATGGGCACTATCATGAGTCCTGTGCGAGCCTAGGGCGCGCCCGTGAAAGAACCGCGTAGCAAAGAATCGGCAGCCTACCTATAATTCTTTGGAGAGACGAGGGGAAATCAACCGATGATATCTCTAGTTGACCTTTGGCGCGGCATTTGCCGTCACCCATGGAAGACGGGACAGTATATATTCACCAGCTTCAGTGTTCTGTTCACGCTCGCCAAAGCCATTAACTTTTTCATACCGGCCATTAAGATTGAAGGCCCATTCGCGCTAACTGTTGTAGTGGCCATCAGCGTTGGATTCGGACTGAGAAAAGTATGGAAGCCTTCACGAATCGAGATACCTATCGCGAACTGCAACACGACCATTGAAGTCATTTTTGGAGACCTTTTCAAGCAAGACGGAATTCGTGCAATTGCGGTCAGTGAGTTCTTCGACAGCAAACTTGGCAAGCCAGTGTCCGACAAAAGCGTTCACGGGCTCTTTCTTCAGAAGTGCTTTGGCGGTTATCCCGAATCGTTCGATAAGCAGGTAGACGAACAGTTGAAGAACATCGAGTGTAGTGAAGTCGCGAAGGTCGAGGGAAAATCCAAGAGCTACCCGGTTGGGACGACTGCCCTAGGGTGTCCCGCAAGTTCGGGGCATAATCCCAATTGTCATCCTGAGCGAAGCGAAGGACCTGCTTTCTTGGCAGTGCACGAGACAGCAGGTCCTTCGCTTCGCTCAGGATGACAATTCAAACTTAGGCCGCGAATTTAGCGGACACGCCGGCTAATGCTTGTCCCCCTGCTCAACGAAGAATTTCCCCGTCTCCCCCGCTGAAAAATAGCGCGAGGTCACAGTCTTCTTGCGGGTAAAGAACTCGACCGCATCCCAGCCGTGGACGTGCAAGTCGCCAAAAAACGAATCCTTCCAGCCGGAAAACGGGAAATAAGCCGGCGATGCGGCCACGCCGATATTCACGCCCACCATGCCGACTTCGATGCGGCGGCTGTATTCCCGCACCGCCGCGCCGTTTTCCGTGAAGATCGAAGTGCCATTGCCGCGCGGATCGCTATTCACCAGCGCAATCGCCTGCTCGAGCGTATCCACGTGCATCACGGACAGCACCGGCCCAAAAATTTCTTCGCGGCACACTCGCATCTCGGGCTTCACGTTATTCAGAATCGTCGGCCCCACAAAGTTTCCGCCTGCTGGAACCCCCGCCGGACGCCGCCCATCGACCAGCAGTTCCGCGCCTTCTTTCAAGCCGCTTTCGATCGCCTCATGAATGCGCTCGCAGGCGGCGTGGGAAATCACGGGCCCCAAGCTTACCTTCGGATCCATGCCGTCGCCGGCAATCAGCTTCTCGGCGCCCTCTTTCAATCGGCCCATGATCGCCGCTTGCGCGGACCCAACCGTTACCAGCACCGATCCAGCCATGCAGCGCTGCCCGGCATTGCCGAAGGCGCTGCCGAGAACGTTCGACACCGTCTTATCGACGACCGCATCCGGCATCACGATCATGTAATTCTTCGCACCACCCAGCGCCTGCACGCGTTTTCCTTTTTCCGCCGCGCGCCGGTAAATGTACTTTGCCGTGTTGACCGAGCCGACGAATGAAACCGCGCCAATTCCCGGACTGTCGAGAATCGCGTTGACCGCATCGTGCGCGCCATGCACCAGATTCACCACTCCGCGCGGCAACCCGATCTCTTCGAAAATGTGAAACATCAGTTCCGACGTGAGCGGAACCTGCTCCGACGGCTTCAAAACGAACGTGTTCCCGCAGACGACAGCAAACGGCAAGAACCACATGGGTACCATGGCCGGGAAGTTGAAGGGCGTGATGGCGGCGCAAACCCCGACCGGCTGGCGGATGGTTTCGGTGTTAATTCCGCGCGACACGCCTTCCAGAATGCGTCCCTGCATCGTCATGGGAGCGGCGCAGGCCACTTCGAGCACTTCAATGGACCGTGTGATTTCCGCGCACGCATCCGACAGCACTTTGCCCGACTCGCGCGTGACCGACGCCGCGAGCTCGTCAATCCGCTGCCGGAATTTCTCGCGCAGCGCGTAAATAAATCCCGTCCGCTCGCCCACCGAACGGGACCGCCAGTCCGGCAGCGCGGCGCTGGCGGCGGCGACCGCCGCTTCGACCTCGGCAACGCCCGACAGCGGGACGCGCGCCAAAACCCCGCCATTAGCCGGGTTGGTCACGTCGAGCAGGCCGGACGCTTGCGCCGGTATCCAGCGCCCACCCACGTAGTTCGCGAGGATTCGCGTTGTCTTCTCAGTCTTCGTGCCGGTAATCGTGGTTTTATCTACCGACGTTTTATCTGCCGCCGTCAGAGTATTCGTTTCAGTTGTCATCGCTACCCTTCCTGTTCCCGCCCGCAATCCGTTTCCCAAGCCGGGCAAGAAAGCGACCTCATTACAAAGCGTCAAGAACTGCCCGGTGACCCCAGTTGTTTGGTTTTACCACGTTTTGCGGCACAGCGACAGCACGGACGTGGCCGGAATGGGCCGAGGAACGCGGGTGAACGCCTCGCGCCTCTCAGGGAGACGATCGATACGGCGACGAAGCTGACGACCGACAAGGAAATTCGGAGGAGGATGTCCAGACATTCCCGGTCTGCGGAATAACGGCGTCCCTGAAAGTGGAGGCTGGCGACGGCCCCGCCCGGCCGCGGACGCAAATCACACGGACATGTGATCACTGTCACCGATCCAATGTGACCATCCGGGCGAAACTTCCTCCTCAGATCACTGTGGGGGGGGGGCCCATGGCAGTGGCGCAATTGGTCCCGGCCGAATCCGGCTGGATACTCAGCACGTGCGGCATGTGCCTGCATGGCTGCGGGATCCGGGTGCAGGTTCGCGATGGGGTCGCGCTCAAGATCGAGGGCGATCCGACCAATCCCGACAATCTAGGCAAGCTGTGTCCCAAGGGCAATGCTGGGCTGTCGCGCCTGTACGATTCCACGCGCGTGCTCAAGCCCATGAAGCGGACCAATCCGCAGAAGGGGCCCGGCATTGATCCGAAATGGGTGGAGATCTCGTGGGACGAAGCCTACGACATCGTTGCCCGCGAACTGGGCAAGGTGCGGGCCGACGATCCACGCAAACTGCTGTGCGCTATCGGCGACTTCCAGCGCATTCTGCTCTGGGGATGGCCGGCAGTGTTCGGCTCGCCGAACTTCTTTACTTCGCTGGGGAACTACTGCGGTGGGTCCTACCACCCCGTGAACGGGTCGGTGGACGGCTCGTTTGCCGCGATCAACGACTATGATCGCTGCAATTACTGGATCCAGATCGGTTCCGGAGACGGCTTTTCGTCGCACCTGCATCTTTCGGGGAGCGCAAAACGAATGGCCGACGCGCGCATGCGGGGAATGAGGGTGGTGACGCTCGACCCGCGGATGTCGGTTGCCGCCGCGAAGGCGGACGAGTGGATTCCGACCCTGCCGGGAACCGACCGCGCGTTCGTTCTGGGCATGGCTCATGTGCTCCTCCATGAGCTGAGGCAGTATGACCGCGAGTTCCTCCGCGACCGCACGAACGCACCTTACCTGGTGAAAGATGACGGCTACCTGCTGCGTGACAACCAGGGACGCGCCATGGTCTGGGACAAGCAACTCGCAGGCCCTCAACCATGGAATGCAACTGCCCCCGCGGATATGGCGCTCGAAGGCGCGTATGAATTTGCCGGCATGCGGGTGCGCACCGGGTTTCAAGTTTGGGCGGATCAGCTACGGGACCACACCCCGGAACGTATGTCGGAGATCTGCACGGTTCCGGCGGAGACCATCCGGCGAATTGCCCGCGAGTTCGTCGAGGCGGCGCAGATTGGTGCGACCGTCGAGATCGAAGGCAAGACCTACCCATTCCGTCCGGCGGCGCTCAATTATTATCGCGGCTCGCAGTCGCATGCCAATGGGCTTTTCGACAATCTCACCTACAAGATGTTCAACATGCTGGTGGGCAACATTGATGTCCCCGGAGGGCACCTGGGCGTGCCGCTCGACCACCGCGGGTTCTTCATTCACGAGGGCGAAGATGGAGTGCTGAAGCCCGAGCCGCACCAGTTGCATCCCGCGCCTCCGTTCAAGTATCCGCCGGATTCGACGCACCTGATGGAGTGGTTCCCGATCGGTTTCGACGCCGGCCAGCTCAACACCGAGACGCTGCTCGAGCCGGAACGCTTCGGTCTGAATTACTCGCCCGAAGCCATGCTCTTGTATCACTCGAATCCGCTTTGGAATATGCCGGAGACGGACAAGGTCGAGAAGATCATGGCGCGGATGAAGTTCGTCGTTGCCATTGACATCCAGCGGACGGAGTCCACCGAGTGGGCGGACGTTTTCCTCCCCGACCACACCTTCCTCGAGTCTTATCTGCTCAATTGTCTGGAGCCACCCGCGGTGACCGGTCACTCTCTGCGGCAGCCGGTGGTCGAACCCGTTGGCGACACGAAAGATGCTTTCGACATTCTCACCGAAATCGCCGAACGGCTGGGGTTCCGCGATGATTGGAACGACCTGCTCAACATCGTCACCGGTTTCACGGCCAATCCCAAGTATCTGCTCGATCCGGAGAAGCGCTACAGCGTGGAGGAGTTCTGGGACCGCTATGGGCGCTCGATCTACGGCGACGACAAAGGGCTGGACTGGTTCAAAGAGCACGGCCACGCCGTTCGCTACCGTACGCCGGAAGAGACCTATATGCCTTATGGCAAGCTGCGCATTCCGTTCTACTTCGAGTTCATCAAGCGCACCGGCGACGAGATGCAGCAGAAGTTCGAGCACGTGGGGATGAAGGACTGGCCGCTCGACAACTACCAGCCTCTGCCTTTTTGGAAAAACTCGCAGGTGATCGAGGACGGCAAGGCCGGATACCCGTTTTACGCCATCACCTTCAAAGAGAGCCTGCACACGTTTGCGGACACGGTGGTCATGCCGTGGTTGTCGGAGGTGAGCGAGAAAGATGCGATTCACGGTGGAATCCTCGTGAACCCGATTACGGCGGAGAACCTCGGAATCCAGACAGGCAGCCGGATCCGGTTGACATCCCCTGCGGGCAGCATCGAAGGGCAGGCTCAGGTGGTGGAAGGGATTCATCCCGAAGTGTTCGGCGTGAGCAACGCGATCACGCGCCATTTCGTTACCAACGACCGTCAGAAGCAAAGGGGAAGCCATTTCAACCGGTTGTTGACCGGTTCGATGCGCTACACCGACAGCGCCACGGGAGGATTGGAATCGAGCGCGCGCGTTCGGGTAGAGAGAATCTGATGCCGGCCGCCAACATTTCCGCCCTGGGCGCGACGCGCAAGATGCTGGGCTTCAGCCGGCGCAGGGTGGAATTCCAGGGCGCGACGGTTGCGGAGCTGTTGCGCTCGCTCGAAACCGTGGACGGCCGCAGCCTCTACGACAACCTGGTGTGCGAGGGCAGGCTGCGCGGCGACTTTGCGATTGTTGTGAACGGTCTGAGTCTCAAGTCCGATCAATTGAACAAGCCGCTGCAGGGCGGGGAAGAGGTCGTCACGATGGCGATCCTGCGTCATCTGCACGGAGGTTAGCGGAGCACTCATGGCAAGACTCGGAATGGCGATCGATTTGAAGCGCTGCATCGGATGCAACGCCTGCACGCTCGCCTGCAAGCAGGAGAACGGCACGCCGGAAGGAGTGCATTACGCGCGCGTGATCACGCGCGAGGTCGGCACCTATCCCAAGACCAGGCGCACCTTCCTGCCCGTGCTCTGCAATCACTGCGACGATGCGCCCTGCGCGCAGGCGTGCCCCTCAGGAGCCACCTGGATTCGCAACGACGGCCTGGTCATGGTGGAGCGCGAGAAGTGCATCGGCTGCCGCGCCTGTGCGGTCGCATGTCCTTATATGAACCGCCACTTCATGGAGCAGGGGTTGCTCGAACATGGGTACAGCACCGATGGCCTGAGTCCGTACGAAGCCATCAAATTTGCCGAGTTCGAAGAGGGCACGATGACGAAATGCACGTTGTGCGCGCATCGTGTGGATCAAGGGTTGGAGCCGGCGTGCGTCATCACGTGTCCCACCGACGCCAGAATCTTTGGCGATCTGGAGCCGGAGGATGGCAAGCTGCAGAAGCTGATCCGCGAACGCAAGGGATGGACGCTTCTGCCCGAGTGCAGCACGAAGCCGAGCGTGTTCTATCTGGACGAGTAGTACCGTGACCGTGTGATGAGTCATATGGTGGAGGGGCGGGAGTCTCGCCCGTCCAGCCGGGCGGGGACGCCCGGCGCTCCACCAGCAAGCTTGGGTCGACAGCAGTAACAATCACGCGGTCGCGGCACTAGCAGGCTGCGGCCGGTTCCCGGTTCATAGACCGGCGGTAGTACAGAACAAGGGCTCGGAGCCCTGAGGTTTCAACCATGACGACATCATCCATTACAGTCGCTCCGCACCGGTTTGCATATGGTTACTATCGCCAGGCCTGGTGGAACTGGCTGATCGGTACGGCATTTTTCTGCGGGGGCCTTGGAGCCGGCCTTTTCCTGATATCGCTGGCCACCGGGCAGCGGCTCGGAATGATAGTGGGATACCTCGTCGTGGTCCTCGGCAAGAACGGCGCGCACCTGCTGTATCTTGGCCGCCCGGAGCGTTTTTGGCGCGCCGCCATGCGTCCGGACCGCTCCTGGATCGCGCGCGGAATCTGGGCAAGCGGGTTGTTTGCGTTAAGCGGTGGAATCCTGCTGTTGCCCATGATCCTGGGTTCGGAGTGGCAAGCCGCCGCAAGCATAGCGACTGCGGCGAAGGCGATCGCCATAGTTTGCGGCCTCTTCATTATGTTCTACGACGGCTTCGTGATGAACCACTCGGCTGCCATCCCCTTCTGGAATACGCAGCTTCTGCCGTTGTTGATCCTCATGTACGCCACTCTGGGCGGCGCCACGCTCACCATCACGTTGGGCGCTCTCCAGGACTATGAGAGCCGGGAAACCGCATGGTTGGAAAAAGCCGAGCCTTATCTACTGATCGCGAACTTCCTGTTGCTCTGCGTATATCTGTTGCGCATGTCGCTCTGGACGCCGGCCGCCCAGGAAACCGTTCGCATGTGGGTGAAGGGCAGATATGCTCGCGTTTTCTTCGGACTGATCGTCGCGGTCGGATTAATTGCGACTTTAATGTTCTCATTGGTTCAACAGCAGTGGCAGGCGCGAGGGCTGTCGCTGGTGATCGCCGGATGTGAATTAACGGGAGACTTCTCCCTGCTCATGCTCATGCTGAAGTCCGGATTATTCTCTCCGCAGACGGCGCCCGCGTTCGGGGTACGCGGGAATGGGATCTAGTGTAGTGTCCCAGTGATAACGTAATCGCGCTTCGAACTTCTCTCAAGGCCGTGCTGTGGTTTGCAGAGTTTGTACCTCCTCGAAGGGCTGCCCCAGCGAGGTTGTTCCAGATCCGTTGTTCCAGATCCAAAGAATAGAAGATTCCAACCCGCAGGATGTGCAACGAGCGGTCGTACGAAAAACGTCCTCGTTGTGATTGTGAGGCACAGTAACGGCGAGTATCTCGCTACCTGCTTCCAGCCAGATTTTTTCGGGCATAGTCCATCTTGATGTATGATCTGCCACCAAGCGTAAGAGAATCCGGGTTCCCCCCGGATTGGGGTATTCCCAGGAAAGCACAATCTACCAAGATAAGCCCTGGCTGGCGGTGGACATCCCGAGAAATACCGGTACGTGCAGCATCAATTTCACCAATCCGGATGGCACGGCCGGCACTCAGAGTGTTCCAGCAGCTCGTGTCGGCGGGCGCGCGCACGCTGACCGCAACCTACGGGGGTGATTCCAATTTCAGCGCGAGCGCGGGCACCGCGGCGCAGGCGGTGAATGCGGCAAGCACAGCGACCACGATCACGGCGGCTTCGCCCAATCCCGCGCTGATCGGGCAACCCGTCACGGTGAGCTTCACGGTTGCGGCAGTCGCACCCGGTGCCGGAACACCCACGGGCAGCGTGACGGTGAACGTCACGGACGGCTCTGGGGTCAACTGTTCGGCTGTGCTCAGCGGCGGCAGCGGGTCCTGCGCGCTGACGCCGGCCAGCACCGGCGCCAACACGCCTGAGACAATGTGACATAAGTGGATCCGGCCCTGACCGAGTTAGCTCTCGCGACAAGCTTGTCTCGACACAAGAGACTACTCGACGAAGGCAAATTCCATATCCTGCGGTACGGCGCTATCCCGCGTTCTCGGTTCTGGAGGGACTGATTCTGGGTGTGGTAGCTTCTGTGATTCTGACGCGCGCTGCATTTGCCTCTGTGCCGGAACCGCCTGACTATTTCGGTCTGGATCCAACGCTGATGACCGTTCGCTTGATTACGGAGCAGACGGCTTTGCTCGTTACCTACATCAGCGAGCAGTTGTTTTCTGGATGAGCCTGGACCGAGCGAAGGGCGAAATTCCACCATTGCTTGGCATTTAGGCCGACCCTATCGATCAATGGACTCGTGCCCTCGGATTACCCGGTAAAATGCTATATCCCGCTTTCGTCACCGCGGCAGCAGATCGCGGTGGCTGTTCAGATGCCCCTCCGCGAGTAGCACCGGCGCAGTTAGTAACTACGAAGCGCAGGTTGGTTCCGGCGGAGTGTTCGGCCTTGTAGCCGATGCGGCGCTGGCGCGGCCAACTGCGGGCACGATGGCGGAAGCTGGAGAAGCTGCGCTGGGGAAGTTGGGTACGGCGATAGCGGCGTTTCAACTGCTTCTGCCGCGGTTCGGCGCGGCGCTTTAAGACACAGTTGGCAGGGATGCCGAAGAACTCGCAGAACTCGTAGAGCAGCGGCAGAGCCAACCGGCGTCGCCGCGCAGCTTGATCTGCACCCCGGGGAAGGCAGAATCTCTTCCCGAATTCGACGAGAGCGCGCGCTTGACGTTCAAGCAAAGGCTGGCATTTTCCTACATCCGGCTGGGCAGCGCTTCTGATACTGGAAGCCGCTCAACAATCCCGCGAAAGCCGCGGCTGCCATTACCGCATCAACTGACGTAAATCGCCATCTGGTTTAAGAACATTTCGAAGCGCGGATTGCCGCTCAACGGCGTGCGCACAGCCCTCAAGCTGTTGGCGGACTGCTGCGTGAAGATCTCGCCCGCGGCATCGCCCTCAAACAAGACCGGACCGTTGTATCGTTCCAGCGAGGCGGTCGCCCGCAGCTTCAGGACATGGGCTGCCATATCGCGGGTGCGGGAGAGGAGGGCTTCTCGGGTAACTGGCGCACCAAAAAACGCGGAATACTGCCGCGCGGGTTTGCATTCGTGGAAATGACAAACGAGGCGGAGGCCGAGAAAGCAATCAAAGCTCTGAATGGCAGCATGCTGAGAGACCGTATTCTGGACGTGAATTACGCACGACCCAGAACGGAACGCCCAGCAGCTTAGGCGGCCGCAGACCGCGACGCCATGGGCGATCACAAGCTCCACCTGTTGCATCTCCCAGTGGAGATCTTCGGGATTGCGTAGGCTCAGCAATGCAGCGGGTGGCTTCATTGCTGTCCAAATTGGCGGGCTAACTGCTGGCCGAAGCGGAGGGTGTCGCCGCCGGTAAGAGGCTGAGCCCCCTGATACGCTGGATTGGGTTCCACCAAAGAACCAATTCAACTACAGG
>Ga0187865_1001245_pt1 | contig 30139 bp, 53 predicted proteins | sample June2016WEW_11_1_2_FD_132989 | JGI IMG/M metagenome (GOLD analysis project Ga0187865, IMG submission 132989) | Peatland microbial communities from SPRUCE experiment site at the Marcell Experimental Forest, Minnesota, USA - June2016WEW_11_100 | ecosystem: Environmental > Terrestrial > Soil >...
GCCATGGCCGCGATCCATGCCCGCGAGTGCCCGAACTGCCCGTGGGACGGGGAGAGCATCTTCGGAGGTGCCGCATGACACCCCAGGCACACCGCCGCGTCATCACGGTTATCAATGGCGACCAAGCGCGCCTCCTGCTCGCGGCGTTCACCAAGCCGCGCGTGGCGCGGAAGCCCGCGCGATGAACGACCCGCGAAGCGCTAGCGCTGGCAAGGCCGCCTTCCTTGAACGGATGGCCGCCTCTGAGGCCGGCGTTGAACCCGACGTGGGTCGAGTGGCTCATGGGGTTCCCTCTCGGGTGGACCGACTTAGGGCCCTCGGCAACGCCGTCGTCCCGCAGGTCATCGAAGTCATCGGGCGGAGGCTGATCGCATGACTAATCCTGGCGTCCCCTCCTCCACCACCCCGGCTGCGCCCGTCACGCAGCCGGGGCACTTCTGCGCGAAGCGCCGCGCCGGCGGTATCTGCGGGATACCGCTGCGGCCGAGCTGGCTGGCGGGCTACCTCGACCACGCCGAGGCGCCGCGCTTCCGGCACTATCCCGAACCGCTGAAGGAGCCGAAGTGAGCGCCCGCCCCGACCTGTCCGAGCGCACCGGCTTCTCCAAGTCCGCCTTCGGCACCTTTGAGTGGTGCCAGCAGGCAAGCTGGTTCGATAAGCACGAGCGCCGGCCGGTCATCCCGAACCCCCGCATGACGTTCGGCTCCGCGGTGGACGCGGGCGTGGAGGTTGCCATCAAGTACGCGCGGATAGGGAAGGAGCCGGACTTCGAGCGCATGGCCGACGCAGCCGACGCGGCGCTTGTGCGTGACGGCATAGAAGTGGACATGGGCGAAGTGATAGTTGCGCTGGAGGACTTTACCAGCGCCGTCCTGCCCTCCTTTGATTGGTCCCACGCCGAGCTACAGAAACACCTCACCGTCACGCTAGGCGGCATCGGCGAGGTCGACGGACACCCCGACATCATTCTGCCCGGCGAGGTGTGGGACGTGAAGACATCCACCCGCGCCCGCGAGACGGCCAAGACGGTTGAGCTCGGCACCTACGCCCTGATGCTCGAAGAGGATACCGGCAGGCCGGTGACGCGCGTCGGCTATCTCACCTGGGTCCGGCGCCTGCGGACGCCCGGCTGGCAGGTGCTCGACTTCGCCGTGGACGACGAGTTCCGCGACTGGACGCGCGCCCGCTGGGGCGGCTACGTCCGGGCGAACGCGGCCGACGATCTGCTGAATGCGCGCGGCGCCGCCCTTGGGATGGCGCCCGTGAACTACTCCTTCCCCGGTGGCCCGATCAATGGCGACCGCTGCCGGACGTGCCAATACAGCCCCGCGCTGGGCGGGCGATGCGAGATGGCGGTGCTAGAGCCACTGCCGGGAGGTAACGACGAATGACGACCCGTGAGCCGCCGCTCGGAACACCGGAAGAGGAAGCCGCCCTCTGCCGCGCCGCGTTCAAGGGCGTCAAGGTCGGCGCAATGGTCTGGCACCTACACCATGACCAACTCTGCGAGCCGCTGACCAAGCCGCCAGAGAACCGTATCGCCTACATCCTGACCCATAAGCGAAACAAGGAGCGGGCCGCGCGCCTGCGCCTGATGCGGCCGGTCTACGCCGAGGCCGTGGCTCCTGCCCAGAGGGTCCGCGTCGAGGCCGAGGTTGCCGCTCGGAAGCTCTACGACGAGGCCGAGGCTGCTGCCTGGGCGGTCTGCGCCGAGGCCGTGGCTGCTGCCCGGAAGGCCTACCACGAGGCCGTGGCTCCTGCCCATTCCGCCGAGTGCCCTAACTGCCCGTGGGACGGGAAGAGCATCTTCAATGCCTGACCGCAAGGAGTTCGATCTCGGGGACTACATCGAGGTCAAGGACCGCATCGCCCGTTTTTACGAACTCTACGCGGGCGGCCGCCTCGTCACCGAGGAAGTCCGCGCCAGCACCGAGCCGGACGGCAAGCCGCGTATCTGGGTCAAGGCCGCCGCCTACCGCACCGCCGATGATCCGCGCCCCGGCATCGGCTGGTCATGGCTGGAACTGCCGGGCACCACGCCGTATACCAAGGGCTCCGAGTTGGAGAACGCGGAGACGAGCGCTTGGGGCCGCGCCATCGGCTCACTCGGCATCCTCATCGACAAGAGCATCGCGTCGGCGCAGGAGATCAAGAACAAGGCCGAGCCGAAGTCGGCCGCGCCGGTACGTCAATCTGAGCCAAGTAAATCGCACGACACAGTTTCTCGGCCGCCCGTTGCGCCGCAGAGGCCAGCCGCGCCCACTCCCCTACCTCGGCCTGACGCGCCGTCTGCGGCCGACGCGGACATTGACTCCCTGCTCCGCACGGCCCCCGGCGGCCCACCACGACGGCCCATTCCCATGATGTGCGGCGCCCTCAGCGACGCCCGCCTCGGGCCGGTGGAGACGTGCGTCCTGCCGCGGACACACCGCGGCCAGCATGAGGCGACCAGCGGCCACGCATGGCCGGGGGTGACGGCGTGAAGATCCCGATGTCTAAGTGGATATGGTGCGGCTATCCCGGCCACTTGATGGTTGCTGACAGTTGCCGCTTCCGACTCCACACACGCATTGGCAACTATCGGATTAGCACGGTCGGGGACCGGCATAAGAACGGACGCCGCGACGAGCCAGCCAAAGAGATAGGAGCGAACTGTCTATTCGAGACCTATGTGTTCCGTGTCCACGATGGCGAATACGCCTGCGGAGAAATGGATGAGGGCCTAGAGATTGATTCCGAGTCATACAACGACGGAGAGAAGGCAAACGAGGGGCACATGGCAATGTGCCGAAAGTACGCGAGGCTCCCGTGAACCCGCTGGTCGGCGTCCTCTTGCTCTGGGTCGCCGCGGACCTGCTTGTGGTGCTGCTGGCCATCATCGGAGGAAGAAACAGATGAGCGACCATACCGGCATCGCCTGGACGGACGCAACCTGGAACCCCGTGACCGGCTGCTCCAAGGTGAGTCCTGGCTGCGCCCACTGCTACGCCGAGGCACTGTCGCACCGTTTCTGGCAGGCGGTCACACCCTGGACGCCCGCGAACGCTCATCTCAATGTACGGCTCCATCCTGAGCGGCTGGACGAGCCGCTCCATTGGCGGAAGCCGCGTCGGGTGTTCGTCTGTTCGATGAGCGACCTATTCCACCCGCTTGTCCCGTGGAGGTTCATCGACGACGTATTCGATGTAATGGACCAAACCCCGAGACACACCTACCAAGTCCTGACGAAGCGACCAGACCGGATGCGAGACATTGAGCGGCTGGCCGCGCCGAACGTCTGGCTGGGCGTCAGCATCGAGAATGACCGCTGGGTTAGGCGCGCGGATCTCCTACGCCGGACTCCCGCTGCCGTCCGCTTCGTCAGCGCCGAACCGCTGCTGGGGCCGCTACCCTCCCTGGATCTGACCGACATCGACTGGCTCATCATCGGCGGCGAGTCTGGCCCCAAAGCAAGGCCGATGAAGCCGGAGTGGGCGCTTGACCTGATCGGCCGCGCCCACGACGCGGCCGTCGCGGTGTTCGTCAAGCAAGGCTCTGGGCCGCGTCCCGGGATGCAGGGCGACCTGCCGGATTGGGCGTTCGCGCTGCGGGAGTACCCAGCATGAGCCGCTGGAACCGCCCCATGCGCCAGTTTCGCCCCGTCGTCCCGAAGTGCGCCGTCTGCGGCAAGCCGTTCACCGGGGCGCTCGTATACGACAGCGTACGCAAAGCGTACGTACATGCGTACGACTGCACGGCGCCCGCGCGGCGTCGCCCGAAGGTGGCGCCATGAGCCACGCCGGTCACTTTCCCGTTCAGACGATGGGCGTGATGTACGCGCCGCCGGCCCCGCAAGCCGCCGAGCCGGACTGGTTCGAGGCGTGGCTGGCCGAGTTCCGAGCCGCGCGGCATCCGCGCAACGTCCGCTACTACTCCGCCCATCGCTCCGAGATGCTTGTCAAGAGCAACGCCTGGCATCGCGCCCACCCCGAGGCGAACCGGGAGGCAGCTCGCCGCTGGCGCGCATCTCACCGAGAACAGAACGCCGCATACCGCCGCGAGAAGTATTGGCGAGATAAGGCGACCCGCTGCTCGCAGGGCGTGCTGGGACTGGAGACGGCATGAGAATCCGCCAAATCAAGCCCTCCTTCTGGACCGACGCCGTGATGTCGGGCCTGCCCTACGCGACCCGCCTGTTCTACATCGGCCTGTGGGGCCAGGCAGATGACGCCGGCTGGATGCGCTGGGATGTCTACCGCATCGGCTGCGAGCTCTACGGCGGCGAGCCGCGCAGAGCCCGCGAGCGGCGCATCGAGGCCTGGCGCGGGCAGCTCGAAGTGGCCGGGCGGCTCGAACCGCACCCTTGCGGCCATGCCCAGATACCCCACCTGGCAGAGCACCAGCGAGTCGGGGGCCGCGCCGTCTACACCGTGCGAGACGAGCATGCGCGCGGATGCGCGCGGATGCGCGCGGATGCGCGCCCTGGTAAGGAAAGGGTAATGGTAAGTAACGGTAAGGGTACGGACGGATTGAAAGAGCGACTCGGACCCTTCGAGGAGGTCATCAAGCCGAAGGAGACAACGCCATGAAGAGCCACATCGTTGAGGCGGGTGAATGTCTCGCCTGTGGTCACATTCTGCCGTTTGCCATCTACAAGCCGATTGAGGGTCGGGCATCGGTCGGTGTCTGCGCGGCCTGCGCCCGGTTGGCCGAACCCAACCGAGGCCCCTGCTCTAAGAAACGCGGCTGCGGTTGTGCGCAGTTCTCAGCTAACGGCTTTGAGATTGAGGAGTTGTGTGATGCCTCGGACTGAGCCACGCACCGGGGCGGGACGACGACTGTTGGAGCATCCCTACATGGCGACAGCGGTTGCCGCCATCCTCGCCATCGAGGCCGAGGCAGCCGCGCCCGTAGCGGCGCTGGTAGGGGCGCTGCGGAAATGCGCCTACACGCTTTGGGAAGAATGGGACGACCAGAGCAAGATGGTGACCCGCGAGGAAGTCGATGTTCTGCTTTCCGACCTCTCCGCCGCCGCCGAAGCCCACGACGCCGAGGTTGCGCGGCGGGCGGTAGAAGACGCGCTGACCGTCGAGCGGATCGAAGACGCGCTCGACCTCGTTTATCCCGAGGCCGATACCACGCCGCTCCTGCGCAACTACCGGATCGCCAAAGCTCTCCGCGCCGCCATCCTCGAAGGACCGAGCGAACCCGAGGCCCGGACGTGAGCCGCATCTTGGCGATCGACCCGGCGCCGGAAGGCCGAGCAGCTCCCCACCGCTCCGCCACCCGATGCAGAGCCGGCCAGCCCGGCGAAAGGAGACGCTGATGTGTGCGACTGGATCTGAGCTTCGCGCCGCGTTGGAGCGGCACCAACAGGAAGTCTGGCGGGACGATGACGGTAAGGGGGTGCTGGTAGGCACACTCTGCGCTGAGTGCGGTCGAACGTGGCCCTGCGATGCCGCCCTCGCCCTTGCCGAGATAGAGCGGCTAGAAGCGGCGCTAGAGGATGCCACGCCGGTGGTGGACGCCACTGTTCTCGCTGGCCTAGCGATCCACTACTACCAGCACCCCACCCGCAAGGTTGGCGGCAAGGGCTGCCACTGCGGCGAGGTCGGGGCCATCGTCCTGGATCGTATCGCTCGCATTCCTCGCGCCGCCCTAGAGGAGACAAAGCCATGACTGAGCCGCGCCTACCTCGCCTTTCGGGCGAGAGTCCCTGTGTCTTCGATCACGGCGCCGACGGGTGGGTCGTCTGTCGCGTGCACGGCTGGACAGGGGCCCCCTCTGAGCGCTCACGGGTCCTTGTCTGTCCGGCCGTCAACGAGTTCGTGCCCGTAGCGGTGGAGTCTCTGATGACTTCTCTGGGTTCGGCCGTTGACCGCGCGAAGGCCGCCGCGCCCGTAGCGGCGCAACTGGCGGAAGCCCTCCGAGAGCGGGACGAGGCCATAGCGCATGACCGCCAACCTTACCCGACCGCTGCTGCCTATGAGGCAGTCTGCGAGTCGCTGCATCGGCGCGAGGCCCAAGTAGCGGCGCTGGTAGAGGCGCTGCGAGACGCTCTCCTTTTGCCGGGATTTCAGTCCGACATTATCAAGGCCGTTGCCAGGATCATCGACAACTCCGACCTCTCCGCCGCCGAAGCCCACGACGCCGAGGTTGCGCGTCGGGCGGTAGAGGCGGAGAGGAAGAGGCTGCTGGACGCTCTCGTTGAGGAGATCGCACGGGTCTGGTATCAGTTCGGGGCTGAGATCGCTCACTTTGCCCTTGCGGAAGTTCAACGCTGGGAAATCAGTCAGCGCAACGTCCTTAGCGGTGGGAAATGAAACTCTACGTGAAGTGCCGACGGCACGAGCCCGAGCCAACCGTTTGCGGCGGGATGCCCTGGCCCGCCCGCTGTCGGTATTGCTCGCTCGTGACCGAAGACCCCGATGCTTTCTTTGTGCCTCAGGAGTGGGCTGAGGACTCAGGCGATATGGCCTATGAATGCCCTGGCGGCTCCCCCACTGGCTATCACGTCGTTGACAAACAGGTGCGCTGTCTCCGGTGCCACCACCCCATCAACCCCGCCGCCGTCCGCCGCGGTCGCACGTCGCTGCGTGCCGGGAAGGACGCGGAGCGCGCCATCGCCAAGGCATACGGCGCCGTCATCGCGGACACCCGCCGCACCGGCCAGTATGGCGGTCCCGACGACGTGCTCATTGGTGACCTATTCATCGTCCAGAGCAAAGCCGGAGGCTGGTTCAGCGAGCGCGTCTGGACCGAGCTTCAGAAGCTCTCACGGACCGGCGGCCGCATCCCGACGCTCATTGTCAGCGACCGTCCAGGCCCCGGGCATCCGACGCGGCGCTACGTCATTCGCGAGATGCGCGACGACATCGACCTTCACGGGAGAACGGAGGAACCATGAGGCAGACGCACATCTCCGTTGGCTTCGACGACACCGTGACAGGAGGTGACGACGGTCAGCCCACGGCGCTGCTCTGGCCGATGGCGTGGGCGTACCGCATCCTCGTCGGCGCCTCGCTGGCCTACGAGCCCGACGAGTACGACCTGGAGCGCGCCGAGGCGCTAGTCAAGGCGCTGCACAAGGTCGGCCTCAAGGTCGTGCCGGAGAACCTGGACGAGGATCTAGTCGCCAGCGAGGAAGGTATGCCATGAGCCTCGCAGAGATCGCCGAGACGATCCCCGCGCGGCACGGCGGGCCGCCCCGCGTCGTCGATGAATGCCGAAAACAGCTAGAACAGCTATCAGCGGTCGACTTAGCCACCTTTGACAGATGGCTCGCTGACCGTAAGGTTCGGCCGCCCTCGATCGTCCGGTGGATGGCGGCTTACGCCAGGGTGCGCAACCTCCCCGACTTCCCGGTCCCGAGCGAGAGTGCCATCAAGAGATACCGGAAGCGAGGCGCGGCATGATGACGCTGGACGAGATCGCCGCGCAGATGGCGCCGCCGCCCCTCAAAGACGACGAGTTGATCCGCCTCGCCGAAGAGCGCGGCTACGTCATCCACAAGCCCGCGCCGCCGATCGAGCCGATCGAGTTGGACCTGCACCGCATCCGCGGCCATCGCGTCAAGCTCGGCATCATCTCCGACCCGCACATCGGGAGCAAGTATCAGCAGGTCACTTACATGCGCCAGCACGCCCGCTTCATGGCGCGGGAGGGTTGCACGGCGATCCTCATGCCCGGCGACGTGACAGACGGCTCGCCCTCGATGCACCCCGGCTTCGTCTACGAGACGTGGGCGCAGGGCTTCGACGCGCAGGTCACCGCCGCCGCCGAGGCCATCCCCGAGGTCGGCATCCCGTACTATGTCATCGGCGGCAACCACGACGCCAGCCACTACAAGGCGGCCGGTGCCGACATCGCCAAGGCGATCTGTGATCGGCGGCCCGACATGACCTACGTCGGGCCGGAGCAGTCGGGCGCCAACTTCGCCGGTTCGGTGGGTTGGTTCAACATTGGCGAGGTCCGCCTCCAGATGTGCCATCCCCACCTCGGCAGCACCCGCACACGCTCCTACCGGCTGGAAACGTGGATTGAGAACCTCCAGCCGCCGCGGCCCAATATCGTCGTCATGGGCAATTTCCACAAGCTCGTTCAGGGCCTCTTCCGTGGCACTTGGGGCATCATGGTTCCGTCATATCAGAGCCAGTCGGCCTGGATGGCGTCGAAGGGCATCGAGAGCATGGTGGGCGGTGCGATCATTGAGTTTGGCACCGTCACGAAGGGCTTGGCACCCGAACTGGCCGTCCGCTGGCTAATCGAGTGGGAGCCGCGGGCGAACGACTGGCCGGGAGCGCGATGACCACATTGGCTGGATTAGCAGGATATTAGTCAGAATGCCGCGCAAGTTTACGAGCCACGCTGCGCAATCCGAACGAACGATTGGAGGACGATGATGAACGAACCGAGGATGCGCGGCGGGTTCGTGGTCTGTCCGGAATGCGACGGACTCCTTGCGGAGCATCTCGACTCTTGCTCGCGGCTCGAACCCAACGAGGCTCTTGAACGAGCCGCAGTCATCCAGGAAGGCGGACTCCACGGCAATATGACCGTGCTCAACCTTGAACGGGCCGGTTGGGAGGTTCGGCGCGTCACTTCTGACTCTCTCGACGCCGCATGGGCTGAGGCAGAAGCAGCCATCGAGTCAGCGGACGCGGATTGCGACGCACATCTGACCATGCATTGGGCCAAGGCCGAACTGAGCATGGAAGGCTATGAGCCTGAGGCGTGGATCGCGGAGGTCAAACTCCGGGACCTCCGCTCGCCCTGTGCTTGTTGCGGTCGGCCGTTCGGTGGCCCGCGTTATGTCAAGGCCGAAGGTCCCACCCCCGCCGCCGCTCTCCGCGCCCTGACTGCGAAGCTGCGAGGCGAAGGATGAAGCTCCTTCGGTGCCTCGTCTGCTCCCTTGCCTCGGCGGATCGCCTTCTACTCGACTTGGCCAGTTGGGCGGATAGACGGCTGCCATGACGCCGCCCACGCCGCGCGAGCTGGAGGTGCTGCGCTGCTACTGGCGCCTGCACTCCGGCAAGCGATAATCGCCCAATCTAGCCAATCGCGGGCTATTCCCGGCGTTTATTTGCCCATCTCCTTGCGTACTTGCGCAAACTGTGAGATGATAAAGACATGAGGACCTCTCATGTCTAAAGACTACGACGACTACGACGACTACGACGATCCAGGCCCCGGCCCCTTCTACGAGATCGCCTACCGCCACTTCGAGGACCACCGATACGAGGAGTTCGGAAGCACTGAGGATTATCCATCCGCAGTGCCGCTCGGCTCTCAGGTCAACGCCGAAAGTCTCTATCATGCCGATGATCTCAAGCCAGAAAGGTGGCCTGGCTTGAGTTTCCGAGCGCACCGCCCGTGACTAGCCTTCCTGTCCGGTTGGCAACCGGCCGCCCTGGCCCCCTCGGGTTGGGTTGCGACATGGCGTGGGCCCCCTCGTGGGCCCGTAGCCCTCTGTCGCGGTCCTTAGTCCCAAGCGTACTTGTTGCCACTGCCCGACTTAGCCACGGGCCGCTGGAACCTCGCTGGGGCCAGGGCGATACATGAACGCCGACAACCCGCTCGCCGCGCTGGCTGACCGCGTCTGGCTGGCTGCGAGCGATGAGGGCCTGCCAACCGACGATGCCGAGTTCCTTTTCAAAGCCGGCTTTGTCGCCGCGCTGCAACTGCCGCCGGACAACCCAGAGGTCAAGGCTGCGGTCGAGTTGGCGCGCAGCATCATGGCCGCGCCGGGTGTGAAGGTAGTACGAGCATGAGCGAGTCGCTGTCAGTCCTGGTCACGCAACTACGGGACGAAACCAACAAGAGCCTCGGCCGCATCGAGGGGAAGCTAGACATCGTTATCACGGACGTGAACAACCTGAAGATCGCCCGGGCGGTTGAGGATGCGTTGGCCGAACAGCGCAGCGAGCAAGCCGAGGCGCACGCCCTCTCATTCCGCTGGCGGGTCGGACTCATCGTTGCTATGGGCGTAGCTGCCTTCGGCGCCCTCGGGACATTGATCCTAGCGATTGCGGAGCGGGTGCCCCGATGAAGCGCCTGCTCTGCCGATTGCTCGGTCACCAATGGCGTAGCGGCTGGCACTACTGGGCACCTGGCCACGGTATGGCCACCCGGGCGTGTCGGCGCTGCGACGCGATCCACCCCGATCACTGGAACTCCGCGGGCTGGAAGGTCAAGCGATGAGCGCGCCGCAGGTTCTCGCCCTCCTTCGCGGCGCTGCTGTTTAGCTCGGGGCACGTATGAGCGCCAAGACATTTAGGTTTCTGGACGCTACTCGTCGCGAACGGGCAATGGGGCTTATCTGTCGCGTAGCGGGGCACGTCTGGGAACTGAACGCCTTCGAGTATCGGGATGCCTGCCGCCGTTGTCACTGCATGCGATGGGAGACTGACCGATGACCGCCCCGCAGGTCCTCGCCCTCCTCGTCATCTTCCTGGCCGTCTGCGCCACCGTCGGCATCCTCGACTACCGCTCCTACCGCCGCTACCTGGAGACGCTGCGCGCCGAGCTGCGCGTCGAGATGGATGCTGGCGCGCGACCGCTCAAGCATCTTGACCGCAACCTGCCGCCGATCAGCGGATTCGGAAGAGATATCTACCCGGATCGAGAGATTGAAGTTCCTCCCGATGAATACACGAGGTTGCCGTGACTCGCAGTCAGTGGGGCATTGCCATGCCACACGGTTGGTATCAGTGGGAAGAGGACATGACGGCTCGCAAAGAGCACGCCGTACAGGTCCCAGAGAACAAAGAGGCTCGCGAGCCGCTGCTCTATGGCCCAAGGGGCGAAGTGATCCTTGAGCGGCGGCCCCGGCCCATCGGTTTCAGGAGCAAGTCATGACCATCGGTAGACTCGGCCGGCTGCCCGATCCAATCCCGGATCGCCCGGTCCTCATGCTCCCGTCGCGCGCCGAGATCGCCCTGCCTGTTCCGCCGCCAGCCGTGGACAACAACGGCCTGATCAAGAGGTACAACAACCTCGGCAATCTCAAGTACGGCGACTGCGTGATAGCCGCCATCGGCCACGACTGCGAGGTGGCCTACGTCGCGTCGGGCCTCAAAGACCCCGGCATCACGAGCAGCGCGACGCTGGACCTATACAAGCGCGTCAACCCCGACTTCGACCCGTCCGATCCCGGCGGACCAGGCGACCGCGGCTGCGTCAGCCAGGTCGCGCTCGATGCGCTCATGCGCTACGGGATCAGCGGTCGCAAGCCGCTTTGCTTCGCCAAGGTGCCGACGGACCTGACAGCCATCCGCGATGCGATGGACGAGTTTCGCGCGGTCTACTTCGGCGTGCAGCTCGATACCGCGCAGCAGCGTCAGCCCGCCGTCTGGAACTACGAACCGTCACCCGTCTGGGGCGGGCACGGCGTAAGCGGCGGCTCGTACACGACCGTCCTGCCAGTCAATCCCCACTCGCCCGGCCTCGGGCCGGATCGCACCGGCATCATCACCTGGGGCAAGCGGGTCAACATGAGCGACTCGTTCATCGCCCACCAGGTCGAGGAAGTCTTCGTCATCGTCTGGGCGGAGATCTGGCCGACCCTGACGCCAACTCGTCAAGAGCAACTTCGCGCCGACTATACGGCGCTCACCGGCAAGCAGATCGCCGCATAAGGAGTCCTATGTCCAAGCTCGTTGCATTCTGGAACGCCCTCCCGATTCCGGTTCAGAAGTTCGTCGCTGACTTCTGGACGGCCTTCCTTGTGGGCCTGGCTGGCTTCACCATCGTCGTGCCGTCGGGTGACTACTCCGACTGGCTGTACGCCATCGGCTTGGCGCTCGGCAACGTCGTCCTGAACGCGCTCCGCCGCGCTGTCTGGGACTTCATCACAGGCGCCTAGTGCTCGTCTTCCTCTTGCTCGGCCTTCTCATGGGCTTCTGCGGGATGTGGGTATTCGATATGTGGCGACATCGATGAGCGTCACCTCTGGCTCGCCCGTCGGCGTTCGGTACATCGACCATACGCCGCGCTGCCCCACCACGCTCACCGGGCGGCTCGCCTGGCTGCGCGAGGTTGCGGGCGGCGAGCCCATTCCAACCGCTCTGCACTTCGAGGATGTCGAGCCTGAGTCAGTGCTTGGCTCGCCGAAAGCCACGCCGGAGTTCCGACGCTACATCGAGAAGGTTCAAACCCGCAGCGGGGATGGCCGTTTCGTCTACCCATTCCGCGCATCGCTCTTGGAGTTCTCGCGCGGTGGTGATAGGCCCCGGCCGTTCTCAGCTCGTGTCATCGCTGAAGTAGTGCGCTCCGGCTATGACTGGGAGCGTGTGGCGGATCGGCTCAAGTGGCCGCATGAGGCGTTCGAGTTGTTCCTCTACGGCGCGCTCGGTTTGTTCGCCGGCGCTTATACCGTCCGCTAATTGAATGTCGCGGCACTAGCCGCAGCCCCAGGAACGATACGGGTTACGTTCTCCACGATGGTTGGGCGTGCCCGGGAGGTGTGAAGGTGGCAAAGCTCACGATTACGGAAGCACTGGCAGAGATCCCGACGATTGACAAGCGGATCATCAAGAAGCAGGAGTTCATCACCCAGTTCCTCTTCCGCCAGAGCGCCGTGCGCGACCCGCACGAAAAGGACGGCGGCTCGGTCAAGCTCATCGAGCAAGAGCAGCAAGGGATCGTCGACCTGCAATCGCGGCTCATCCTCATTCGGGCGGCTATTCAGGCGGCGAACGCTGCGACCACTATCACCATCGGCGAGACGACGCGAACCGTCGTGGATTGGTTGACATGGCGGCGCGAGGTGGCGCCGAAGCGACAAACATTCCTCCGCGCCCTCTCGAACAGCCTCAACAGCATCCGTCAGAAGGCCATGCAGCAGGGCGTGCAGGTTGTGAAGGATGACCAGGGCTTCACGGCTGACTACATCGTAAACATCAACGAAAAGGCGCTCAGCGATGAGATGGAGGCTATCGAGACGATGCTCGGCATGCTCGACGGCCAGCTCTCGTTGAAGAACGCCACGGTCACCATCGACATCTAGGAAAGGGGCACGCTTCGTCGGCGAACTGGGAGAAGACCGGAACCCCAAGACACGCTAGCTCAGTTGGTAGAGCATCGCCCCGATAAGGCGAGTGTCACTGGTTCGAGTCCAGTGCGTGACTGCTTTGCTATAGCAGCCTTGCTATGTTGGAAAGCTAAAAGGGCAACGGTCAAAGCTCCTGAATTGGAAGGCTGAAAGCGAAGACCTCAAAGCTGCATCAAATCCACCGGATGCCGGATCGGCCCAGAGATGGACCGGGCTTCCACCGGACGGAAGCTCTCGCGGCGGTGGCTGCAGTCTGGAGCGTGTCAAACAAACATCGGAGGTGCTCTTGAGAATAGGTCTACTGCCAGCCGGGAGCGACCCGTTCCTCCTGGCCTACTGGCTGCGCCATTACCGGACGTGGGCGGACGAGATCGACGAACTGCGCGTCCTGGTCTGTGGGCAGTGCGAGCCGGAAGTGCAGCAGTATCTCGCGGATCTCGCCGCAAACCTGCTGGCACGGTGAATGGCACAACACCGCAGACCACTCGCGGTCCGATCTGGTGGCACTGCTGCCGGGATTCGATGTGACATTTACCGGACCAGAGGCAGGACCGGGCGGGTTTCACGCGGTGCGACGTGGATAAGTCAGTGGGGGTGACGATCCGCAAGTATGCGGCGCAGTACATGGTTTCGCCCGAGGTGCTGAGCTACGAGACGGCCAACGCCTTTATGGCCGACCTGATCATTCACCGTCTCGTCCGACAGGTGGCGACCATAGAGGGTAACCCGGTGCTTCGGGTTCCCGACGGGACGTGGCAGATGTTCAAGAGCCGCCACCCGCATCTCTTGGGCCGGTGTCGGCCTGTGAGATATCACGAGTATCTCGCGGTCGCCTATCTCCCCGATCTGCCGCTCCCGACCAAGCCGGGCTGGCGGCACGTTCTCCATTGGGAGGACCGCGGCATCCCGTGGCAGGACGGCGACGATGATTGACCGACCGGGCGGGTTTCACGCGGTGCGCCGTGACGCTTGACGAGATGTTCGCCAAACTCGGCAAGCGCGAAGGCACGATGCGACTCGCGCTAAAGTTGCTTGAGCAACGCGGCGGTAGTCGGATCATCGAGACGGGCTGCGCTCGGGAGCCGGACAACTGGTCTGGTGACGGGATGAGCACGTTGGTGTTCGCTCAGTGGATCAGGGAGCATGGCGGTAGCCTCCGAACCATCGATAACGATGTGGACCATCTAGCGGCGTGCAAGTTGATGGTTGGATACCCGATTCAATACACGCTCGCCCACTCCGTCGCGGCGCTACGGCGCAACCGCCGTCGGATAGACCTGCTCTATCTCGACAGCCTGGATTATCCCTTCGGCGCGCTTTGTGATCTATACGGTGGCAAAACGGATCTTGATGTCGCAATCGCCACGCTAAGGGCCATGCCCGAGGCGGAGATTGTGGCGCAGCACCACGAGATCATTGATCCAAGTCAGCAGCATTGTCGTGCTGAAGTATCGGCCGCGATGCCGATGCTACCCCTTGGCGCGCTCGTCCTGATCGATGACGCGGGCCTGCCCGGTGGGGGCAAGGCACGCCTGGCGAAGAAGCTGCTTTGGGATGCGGGCTGGGAATGTCTTGCGGATGAGTACCAGACGCTCTGGAGCAAGCCATACGTAGCGGAGGCGGCTGCGTGAACATCGTCCTCCTGTTGGCGCACTCAATCGAGGAGTACGACCAGGTCAAGCTGCTGTCGTCCCTCGGCTATGACGTGTTCAGCCTCGGCGCGTACAGCGACCCCGCCCATCCCGGCGACGACGCCCGCCCGCCGCTCCCCGACGTACCGGATCACCCGGAACTGCGCGAAGCCTGTGACGAGTATCGGCGGCTCATGGCGGATCTCTATGGCCCGGCGAAGGATAAGGTCGACTGGGCCAAGTACGTCCTGCCCGATGCGGTGTTCGACTGGGCCGATGTCATCATCTGCCACCACCTTGAACATACCTGGCTGCTGCCGGACTGGCCGCGACTTCGGGAGAAGCGCGTCATCTGGCGCACGGTCGGACAGAGCGTCGAGCACAACGAGCGGCTGATGGCGCCGCTGCGCCGCCAGGGGCTGCAGATCGTCCGCTACTCGCCCAAGGAGCGCAACATCCCCGGCTATGCGGGCGAGGATGCGCTTATCCGCTTCTACAAAGACCCGGCGGAGTGGTACGGCTGGACCGGCGAGAACGCCGTCGTCCTGAACATCAGCCAGCACTCCGACAAGCCGCACGAGCGCGACCGCTGGCTCAACTGGCCGTTCTTCCTTGAAGCCACCGCAGGACTGCCGACGCTGATCGCGGGCAACAACAGCGAGACGAGCGGCGGCATTGGGCGCGTCGGCTATGATGACATGCGTGCGCTGCTGCGCACGTCGCGCTGCTACCTGTACACCGGCACGCAACCCGCCTCATACACCCTCGGGCTCATCGAGGCGATGATGACCGGCATCCCGGTCGTCTCGATTGGGCCGGAGCATATGCAGATCTTCCCTTACGGGCCAAAGTTGTTTGAGGGGCACGAATTGGCGGGCGATTGGGACGACAACCCGGCCGTGGTGCGTCAGCATCTTGAAATTCTGCTGAGGACACCGCTGGTCGGGGATGAGGGGCGCGACTGGGCCATTGAGAACTTTGGTCGTGACAAGATCGCCGCGCAATGGCGGGCGTTTCTGGGTGCGCCACGAACATCCTCGTAGACCGCCACCACGCCGGGCTCTACAACTCGCTCCAGCTCCTCTTCGAGGATCGCCTCGGCCACACGCTCTACACGCCCATCGGCCACGAGTGGTGGGACGAGGGCTACTGGCGCTTCGGCCAGGTGTTCGGCGACGACCGGCTGGCGCAGCAGTACCTCATGGCGGCGGACTTCGACCTGAGCGGGATGCGGTTCACCTACAGCGACGAACTGCGCGCCGAAACCAACCCTTGGCTACAACGCTGGCTCCTGCATAGTCAGGCTCGCACCTATGATCCCGAGTTCCCCGACCGACCGATCTATGGCGTAACGCTTGAGCGGGCTCGCAAGATGCCGTGGTTCGCCACGCTCGCCACTGTTCAGGAGAACCAGCAGGGCTTCTACCGCTTCGCCGAAGAGCACGGCGCGAAGTTCCTTTACGGCGTCGGCAACACGAACCAGCAGATCGACTGGACGCTTGACCCGCTTGTCCTGAACAGCTCGGAGATGCCGCTGCTGGGGCGCGGCGTGCAGATCGGGCAGGAGTTCGACAGCGACGGGCTGTTCGCGTTTTGGCCGCCGCAGGAGCGTCACGTCGTCCGGTCGTTCGTCAACTGCATGCCGGAGATCTGCGTTGATCATCCCGAACTCGGCACGGCCCTGGAAACGATGCGGATGCAGCCCGACTTCCGGTTTAGCATCCACGGGATCAGTGGACCACAAGGCAACATCAAGCCGATCAGCGACACGGCAGAGTTGATGCGCTGTTCCGGTTGGGGCTGGCACGACAAGCCGCAGGGCGACGGCTTCGGCCACGTCATTCACTACTGGGCGGCCATCGGCCGACCGCTGATCGGTCACGGCTCGTTCTACAACGGCAAGAACGCCAGCGTGTTTTGGCGCGACCTCGAAACGTGTATCGATTTCGACAAGCATCCCATCGAGGAAGCGATAGCGCTCATCCGCGAGATTAGCGCCGATCCGCCGCGCCACGAAGCGATGTGCCGTGCCATCCGCCGGGTGTTCGATGAGACGACAGACTGGGCTGGCGATGCGGAGAAGGTGCGGGAGTTGATCGCGTGATCGGAATTACGCTCCAGGTTCCCATAGAGGCTCAGTTCACTTGCCGTCACTGCTCTAAGACCGAGACTAGACGCCTAGACGTGATGGATATTTACTGCCCAGCCACCTGGTTGTGTCTTCCCCGTGATCTTAGTGGGGGTTGGCCCTATCTTGGGGGAAGGTATCTGCTCTCGCCTGAGGGCGTATTCTGCTCGGTCCGCTGCGTCCTTGCTTGGATGGCAGATCACCAGTGATCGGCTCGCAGACGGAGATCCAGCGCGACGAACGCCGCTATCTCGTCAAAGATCCGGCGCCGATCATCAAAGCGTTGCGGACCAAAGGCAAGCCGGACCAATACAACATCTTGACGGCGTACCTGTCGCCGCCGCGCAACGGCGCGCGCTATCGGCTTCGCTACTACAACGATGAGCCTACGGCTTGGATGGAGCGCAAGCAGGCGCGGGGCAAGAACGTCGTGAAGCATCGCGTGCCGACCAAACTTGGTCGCCACGACGTGCCGAATGGCTTCCGGTTCAACGGCAGAGTCACGTACAGCCGCCTGGCTTGGGACTTGCCGAACGTCCGCGTCACGGTGGATCAGAACGTCAAGAGTGGCACCGTTGCGCTGCCGTCGTCTGTCGTAGAGGTGAAGGGAGACAACGTGCCGTCTTGGCTGGCTCCGCTGCTGCCGCAGCGTGCGAAGGGCTTCAGTAAGCGGCGTTGGGCTCAGGGCAAGCTGCCATGAGCCGCGTCCTCTGGTTCGGCGACAGCGCCGACACGGGCTTCGGCACCGTCACCAACAACATCGTGCCGCGTCTGCGGGCGATGGGCCATGACGTGCGGACGCTCGTGCAGAACGCCACGTGGTGGCACCACGGCGGCGCGGATTCGGGCATCCTAGCGATGGTGCCGCCGGGTGATCTGGTGAACGTCCTAACGATCGGCTTTCCCGACGACGGCTGGCTGCCGGATACCGTCGTGTTGACGGCAGACTACGGCCAGGCGCTGCAGCAGGTCGCGGGCAACGGCCAGGCGCTCTTCGACGCCTTCTCCAAGCGCAATGTGCTTCACTACTGCCCCATCGAGGGAGATGATCTCAGCCCGGAGCAAGGCAACTTCTGGCAGATCATCCATCCGATCGCTATGAGTCAGTTTGGCGCTGATCAGATCGAAAAGGTAACCGGCAAGCGCCCGCCGGTCATCCCGCATGGCGTAGACACCTCGATATTTCATCCTCTGCCATTGCAGATCCCCGAGATCCGCAATGTCGTCGATGGGACGATCATCCAGAACGGGCTGACGGTCAAGAGCAAGCGGCAGGCGCGCTTCGACTTCGGTCTTGATCCAAGCCATATCGTCCTGCTGCGCTGCGACCGCTACATGCGCCGCAAGCGCTATCCGGCGATGCTGCGCGCCCTGACGCCAACGCTGCTGCGTGGCGACGTAGATCTGGTCATCCACTGCCGCGTGCAGGACCAAGCGGGTGCGCTCGAGTATGAAACGGCCAAGATGCCGCCGGAAGCTCGCAAGCACGTTGGCTTCACCCAGAAACACAACACTTGGCGCGGCATGAGCGCCGTCAAGCTCGCCGAGCTCTACAACGCTGCGGATATCTACGTCTCGTGCGGCCCGGAGGGTTTCGGTCTGACGATCGCTGAGTCGCTCGCCTGCGGTGTGCCGGCGGTTGGTATCAACGACTCAGCTGTGCCAGAGGTCATCGGCACGGGCGGCCTGTTGGTCAAGGTCGCTCACTATGAAGACAACGAATACAACCATCGCTGGGCGAACCCTGACGAGGACGAGCTACGGCGAACGGTCGAGCTGCTGATAGACGATCCTGAGTTGCGTGAAGAGCTAGGACACAACGGCATCGAACACGTCAAGCGCTTCAATTGGGATACGGCAGCAGCGCAGTTCAGCGAACTATGTAGGGTGGCGTGATGGCTAGAGTGAGTCGGCATCCGGTCGGCTGGCGCGAGATCGTAGAGCGCGATGAGAAGGCCGATGTCGAACTAGAAGAAGAGATCGGTCGGTCTGCATTGCTCGGCATCATCCGCGCCAACTGTGAACCAGGCAGGGTGATTGATGCGCTGACGCTGCTAACGAACAGCGACATTATCACCAAGGATGAGGCACGAGCAGCGCTGGGTTTGCACTAGGGTACATACAACGACACAACGACTCTTGCTTTGGCACTAGTCCTCATGCCAACGGCGCGCGGATAGGTGGCCGAATGGTGAAGGCAGTCGCCCGCTAAGCGACTCGGCGCGAGTCGATGCAGGTTCGACTCCTGCCCTATCCGCCACCCACATGTCACCACGACTCGCCTGAGTTTGGCCTGGGTTTGTGGGTGGGTACGTAGAACGGCGCGCCGTGCATGCCTGCTGTGTGTGAGTAGTGCATGGATATGCGCGGAGTAGCATGCATAGCGCCTGCATACTGTGCAGCAGCCGACGGTCTTTTGTAGCGCGGCGCGCTCCAAATTGAAGACCGAACCCAACAAAAACAAGTGACCCCCTTACGTTTAGCGACCCGCAGCGCATGGTGCCTTCGTTTCGTAGGCTGATGGTCGCATTTACTCTCTATTCGTAAGGCATCCTGAAACCGCCTATCCGTTCACCGTCTCCGAACGTTCAGCAAACGTTCAGGAACCACTCAGCACTTTATGCAGTCCCGAGGCGGCGCATGCATGCGCTTGCATAATCCATGAGATGCAAAGTCTGCCTGGACGAGCGCGTGCAGGACGTGGACGCAGCGCTCGCCGCGGGCCGCAGCGCGCATTCGCTCGCCGTCGAGTTCGGCTTGCCGCCGGAGTCCATGAAGCGCCACGCTCGCAGCCACGCCCGCAGGTTCGACGCGCCGGTCAACCGACCCGGCACCGACCCGCTGGTCGAGCTTACCACCGCCCTACGGACGCCCGCCCTTGGGGGCGACACGGCCGCGGCACGCGAGTACCGCCTCGCGCTCCACGCCGTCGCGGCGCAGAGCGCCGAGCGGCCCGCCTACAACGTCCTAATCGACCCGGAGTGGATCGCGCTGCGCACCGCCATCCTGCGGGCGCTTGAACCCTACCCCGAAGCACGCCAGGCGGTGGCCGATGCGATACGGTAGGCAGCGGATCATCGGATCGAACGACTCTCGCGCTCCGGTTCGCCGACGTAAGCACGGCCTGACCGCCGACGAACAGGACGCGCTGCTCGTCCTTCAAGGCGGTCACTGCGCCGCCTGCCCGGAGACGCGGGGACTGCAGCTCGATCACGATCACCGTCACTGTCCCGGCGCGGTCGGCTGCCGCCATTGCGTCCGCGGCTATCTCTGCCGTGGCTGCAACCAGGCGCTCGGCGGAGTGGAAGACAATCCCGCCACCCTGAAGGCGCTTATAGCCTACCTGGAGCGAACGGCATGATCCGCGAGGATCTGCTGGCCGCGCTGGACCCGGTCGCCGTGTTCGAGCGGGCGTTAGGCTTCCCAGCGCTGGACTGGCAGAAGCGCTACCTGCGGGAAGACCGCCCGGCGCTCGTCCTCAAGGGTCGGCAGATCGGTGCGTCGCTCGCTGCGGCGGCGCTCTGCATCCACCAGGCGATCTACGTCCCCAACTCGCTGGCGGCGATCGTCTCACCGAGCCTCAAGCAGTCCACCGAGATCTGCACTCGAGCCCGGATGGGCCTGCGGGCACTCGGCGAAGCGCTACCACAGGACTCCGCCTCGCTCTTGCGGCTCCGCAACGGCTCACGCATCCTGTCCCTGCCGGGGTCGGCGCGCAGCGTCCGCGGTTGGTCGGCGCGCCTGCTCATTCTCGATGAGGCGGCGTACCTAGAGCACGACACCGTAGTCGCCGCGCGGGCGCTGGTTGCCACCGGAGGCCGGCTGGTAGTCCAGTCCACGCCGGCCGCGGAGACGGGCGACTTCTACGACATGTACCGGGCCAACGACCCGGCATGGGCGCACTTCCGCGTCCGCTCCGCCGACGTATCGACGATCAGCGCCGACTTCCTGGCCGGTGAGCGCCGCGCCATGAGCGCTGACGCCTACGCCGCCGAGTACGAATGCACCTTCGGACGGACGGGCGCGTCATTGTTCACCGCCGACCGGATCGCCAGCCTGATACTGCCGAAGGCGCGGCCATGAACAACGTGGGCATCGCGATCACGACTACCGGCGCCGGGGTCATCGTCGTTGACCAGGATGTCCAGGGGAACAACGTCGTCACTGACATCCGCGTCCTGCCGTTCAACGTCGAGGAAGTGGTGCGGTGCGTCGAGGGGCTTGAGGCCGACGCCACGACGCAGTTCATCGTGGACTCTGAGGGGCTGGGCGGCGCGCTCTGGGACCTCCTGGCACCTAAGACGGTCAAGCGCTCGTTCCCGTCTGAGACAGAACTGGCGAAGCGCGACCGCTGGCGGCTCTACGAAGTCCACGGCACCGCCCGCCAGGAGCTCGTGAACATCCTGGTCATCAAGATCCACAACGAGCAGCTCCACTTCATGCCGGACCTCGAAGGGCAGGACGCTCTCACCGCCGACCTGCTCCACCCGCCGCAGGTTGGCCCGGACGGCTTGGTCGGCTCGGCGCTCGTGGTGGCGCTGGCGCTCGCCGTCACGCAGCGGCCACGCCGTAGGCATGGATGGGCATGAAAGAGCGACCCAGGGCCAAGGCCGAGCGACCCAAACCCAAGCGTAACGACGGCGTATGTCGCTGCCCGCAGCCCGCCGTGGACAGCGATTACGACCTAGACGGGGACGATTCCTTCTGCTGGCGCTGTCACCGCCCGATCTTCATCGAAGGGAACGACCAATGATGCAGCCTCCCATGCTTGTGATGAACGGGACGGCACCAGCATTCCGTGACGCGAACACCTGGAAAGTGTTCATGGGGATCACGGAAGAGAACCAGGACCAATACAACCTCCTGGCTGACTACGCCAGCGCGCCCGCCGACGAGGCGTGGGTTCATGCCTGCGTCAATCGGCTCATCGAGGCGGCGCAGAGCGTGCCGCTGCGGGTCTACCAGTACCAGAGCGACGGCCTTGACCTCATGCCGGTCATGGGTACGGACAACCAGGCGGGCAAGGATCTGCAGCACCTGCTCGATTGGGTCAACCCCGTCGACATGAACGGGTCGGATCTCAAGGCGTACACGATCGCATCGTGGGCCATCTGGGGCGGCTGCTACTGGATGAAGGTTCGCGGCAAGCTCGGCGGCCCGCCGCAGGAGTTGTTCTGGCTGCCGGCGCCATCGGTGCGCTATGACGCACCGGACGGCCGCATGGTGCTGCAGTACCACTACACGCCGAAGTCCGGCATCGCCACGGACATCGCGCCCAAGGACATCGTCGCGTTTCGCAGCGTCAACCTCGCCAGTCCGCTCGACCTCGTGAGCCCGCTGTCCGCCGCGCGCAACGACATGACCGTGCAGCGTGAGGCGTCCATCCACACCGCCGCGACCATCCGCAACTGGAGCGTGCCGCCGGGCGCGTGGATACCCGCCAAGGGAACGGAGATCACCAGCCAGGACAAGGGCATCATCGAGCGGATGATGGCCCGCCTGCGGGGACCGCACAACGCGGGTCGCGTCCCAATCCTGCCCATCGAAATGCAGTGGGTGCCGCTGGCGATGCACCCGCAGGACGCCGAGTGGCTGCAGGCGCGGCGAGTATCGCGTATGACCGTCTGTGCGGTCCTAGGAGTGCCCCTAGTGCTCGCCGGAGACGACGAGAAGCTAACTACCTATGCCAGCCTGCGCGACGCCCGCAAGATCTTCTGGGAGGACACGGTAGTCCCGAAGCTCAACTGGATCGCCGATGTCATCAACGGCTGGCTCGTGCCGGACTTCGATCCCTCAGGGGTGACCAAGGTGGCCTTCGACTACTCCACCGTCGTCGCCCTCAAAGAGCCAATGAGCGTTGAGAAGAACATCGCGCTCTCCGAGGTGCTCAACCAAGTCCGCACGCCGGACGAGTACCGCAGCCAGTTCCGCATCGGGAAGAAGCTCAAGGGCGGCATGGGCAACCGCGTCCTGCCGAAGACCACCGTCACGCTCCGGCCCGATCCGAGCGCCGACCCGGCCCTGTTGGCGACGCTGTTCCCGGCGATGAACGTCAACAGCGGCGTGAAGAACCCGCAGTCCACCGCCGAACTGTTCCAGCCCGGTATGAGCCAGGGCGATTACTTCGACCTGCCGGCCGACCTGCGGACGCCGGAAACCGTCGCCGGCCCCGGCGGCGCGCCGGCCGCTATGAGCGCCTACGGCAAGCACCTCTACCAGCAGCAGGCCGTGCGCGCGTTCGTCAAGTTCGGCGGGCCGCTTGACGTAGAGGCGCTCGGGTTCACGGAAGAGGATCGTCAAGTCATAGAAGACGGGCTCCGGCGGCGAAAGAGCGCCGCGCAGATCGCCGCCGCACTAGGAGAGAGTCATGCCTGACAATCCCTTTGGCCCCATCGTGGCCGTCCGCACTCTTGAAGAGACGGATGACACCCGCACTATCGAGGGACGGGCGATCCCCTACGGCGGCCCGTTCAATGGTAAGGACATCTACCGGACGTACTTCTCGGCCCGGACCGACCTTGCCATCGATCTGCCCATCAAGATCTGGTATAACCACGGCTTCGACCCCGACTTCGGCTTCTCGACTCTCGGGCATGCCACTTCCGTCCGCGACGCGGACGACGGCAGGTGGGTGCAGGCGCAGATCGACAAGCGACATAAGTATTACGAGACGCGGGTCAAGCCGCTGCTAGATCAGGGGATGCTCGGCTTCTCGCCAGGCAGCGCAGAGCACTCCTACCAGGAAGACCCCAAAACCGGCGAGCTGCTCGCCTATCCCGTCCACGAGATAAGCCTCACGCCGACCGAGGCGAACCCGTGGGCGCAGATCGCCGCGCGCTCCGCCGAGGTCATCACCATCGTCGCCGAACGCGCCGCGATGGCGACTGCGGACATCAACGACCTGCCGGACTCGGCGTTCGCCTACATCGAGGATGGCGGCGACAAGGACGAGCAAGGCAAGACCACACCGCGCTCCAAGCGCCACTTCCCGATTCATGACGCCGCGCACGTCCGCAACGCTCTCGCCCGCGCGCCGCAGTCGCCCTTCGGGGACAAGGCCATGCCCGCCATTCAGGCGGCAGCTAAGAAGCTCGGCATCGGCGATGCGGCGAAGTCCGCCGTGCGCGCCGGCAAGCGCAACGCCAAAGCCGATCAGGACAACCTCGATGCGGCGCACCAGGCCGCGCACACCATTCTCGACCACACCACTGCTGCAGGTGCCAACTGTGACGCCTGCACTCCCCCTGACGGTGATAGCGATGAGGGGGCTTCCCGCTCGGCTGACTCCCCGCCCACGATCAAGATCGTGGAACGGGAGAACGCAGCGTTCCGCCCGGACATCGACGCAATCGCCGCCCGTGCTGCGAAGGAGGCCGTGTCCCGCTTGACCGGCTGACAGCTCGCGCACCTTCTCCCAAACCGACCCGCCAAACGGCGGGTTTTTTGATGCCCAAGGAGCACCAATGGAGATCACTCAAGCAGACCTGGAGAAGATGGTCACGGAGGCGGCCGCCAAGGGCGCCACCGAGGCCGTCCGCTCCCTCAACCCGGTCAAGGAAGAGGACCGGCCCGGCGGACCTAAGCCCGTCGAGAAGCCCAATGTCATCGTTCATCGGCCCCGGCCGCTGAACATGGCCCGTGCCGTCAACGCCCTGCGCTACGGCTCGTGGAAGAAAGCTAGCGCTGAGCTCGAAAAGGACTTCACCGAGGCGACTCGGGCGATGTTCCCGTTTACCGCTGCGCCTAATGAGAAGGACGAGGGCGGCAACTCGTTCTCCTGGCCCGCCAACGTGGACGCCTACCGCGCCGTTCTCTCTGAGGGCTCGTTCAAAGACACCGACTCCGAGTTCCAGAAGATGGCCGTCCGCGCCATGACCGAAGGCACACCGACCACGACCGTCGCTGGTGCTGGCGCGTTGACCCCGATCCAGTACCTGCAGGACGAGTTCGTGCTCGCGCTCACGTCGGCGGTCGTGATTCAGAACATCCCCGGCGTCGAGACGATCCCGATCACCTCGCCCGTCGTGGCCCTCCCGCGTGAAAGCACGGCGGCCACGTCGACCATCGTGGCGGAAGCCGGAACGCTCACCGCGAGCGACCCGACGTTCACCCAGCAAACGTTCACGACCAAGAAGATCTACGGCTACAAGCAGTATTCGAACGAGCTGCTTGCCGACGCCAACCCGGCCCTGAACGCCTACCTCGGCAGGACCCTCGCCCGCGACGTGGCCTTGCAGAAGGACTACCAGTTCCTCGTCGGCTCTGGCTCCGGCGCGAACCTGACGGGCCTCGCTTCGTACTCCGGCTTGACCACGCCCACCGGCTCCGGCATCCCGGTCACCAACGGCTTCCCAGCGACCTACGACAGCATCGTCCAGATGATCTGGGCGCTGCGCCGGGTCAACGCGGAGCCCACGGCCTTCGTCATGCACCCGGCGCTCGGCCAGTTCCTGGCGACGATCAAGGATGCTGCGGGCCGCCCGCTCTTCCTCGACGGCAACATGTATTCGCTCGGCGGAGCGAACATGCCGATCAGCACGGTCGGGGCTTCGACTTGGACGTACCCGGCCGCTGCCCGCGGCACGATCCTCAATGTGCCGGTGTTCTTCTCGACCCAGCTCAGCTACACGGCGACGTTGGGCACGGCCACGGCCAACACGACCTCGGCCTTCATCGGCAACTTCAACTTCTGCAAGATCCTTGAGCGCGCCGCGGTAGATATCGCTATCAGCGAGCACATCCTGTTCACCACGGACCAGACCGCGATGCGCGCCATCTGGCGTGGTTCCCTCGCCCTTACTCAGCCAACCGCCTTTGCGGTCGTGCCTGGGTTCGTCGTTCAGTAGGCGGGTAACCCCCCGAAGGAGTAACCGCTATGCCGAACCCGCAAGACACGAACTATCCGTCAGGTCGTCAGGTCGTCCAGTTTATGAACGTCCTGAACGTCAACGACTCGACCGCCAAATTGCTCTTCACGATTCCGGCGGGCAGCATCATTACGAATGGCCGGCTCATCCCGTGGGCTACGCCCTCCAATATGACGTACTGCCTCATGTCCATCGGCGTCGTCGGTGGCACGGGTACAGAGTACCTCGACCACTACGACCTGAAGAACGCCACTAGTGGCGGATCTAACGGGGCGATCATCAACCCTCACATTCTTTGGAAGAACTTTGGGGCGCAGTCGTCTAACTACGGCTACGGGTCCGAGTACCGCGGCGGCGTGAGCTATGGCTCCAATGCCGTCGGCGTCACTGGACAGATCACCAGCTCCGGCACGGCCGGAGGCGCTGGACCCTGGACGGTGATTTTCGACGTAATCACCATCTAGCCATTTCCCCGGCCGGGGCGTAGTCCACCTCCCTGCGCCCCGGCCACCTCCCCTGGAGAAGCCATGCCCGGCGTATTCGGCAATTCCGTTCAGGACTCTGTTCAAACCCTCCAGAGCACTACGACCGCCGTGGCCTTGGGTTCCAACGGCTTCACGGGGCGGTTCCAGATGAGTGTCTTCAACGCCGCGGGTTCCAACGGCGCAACCCTCTTCATCGGCGGGCCGAACACGACCGTGGCCTCCGGTACCGCCGTTGCGTCAAACGCCCAGTGGGGGCCGTATGCGGCTCAGCCGGGCTCGATCTACGGCGTCGGCCTGACCAACGTCCGCATCATCGAATGGTCCTGATCTATGGCCGCCACCGCTGTAGGCACCTACGCCACATTAGCGAACCTCAAGTCACGCCTCGGCGATCAGGACACGCTGGACGATACGCTACTCCAGCTCTGCTGTGACCAGTCGAACATGTGGATCGAGACGCGGACGGGGCGCATCCTCGCGCCGATCCCCGCCTTCGCGACCACGGTGGCGTCGGGCTTCACGGCGGGAACGAGCACCGGCACGCTCACGACGGTAGCGGGGCTCAACGTCGGCGATGTGCTGTGCTTCGAGGCGCTCGGCGCGGCGACGCGCGAGTCGGTCCTGGTAACTGGTATCTCCGGCTCGACCGTTACCACGGCAACAAACGTCGCCTCCACGCATACCGGGGCCGTCAAGCGGGTCTACGTCTTCGATGGCTTCAACTCCTATGAGAACGGCAAGGTGTTGCCCATTCCGCTGGGCATCATCTCGCTAACGAGCCTTGAGGTGGCGACGTTCTCAGCGGGCTCGGGCGGCTGCAACACCGTCAACGTCGTGTGGTACACGATCCCCAACTCTGACACGTTCATTAGGCCGAACTATCAAGAGCGCGTGCCGGGCTGGCCGGGAACTGAACTCTGCATCACCAACGTCCCGCTCCCCGGCGACATCACGCCCTCGTTCTACCCCGGTTACAACAACTGCCGCGTGGATGCCGCGATGGGCTGGCCCGCGACCCCCGATGACCTCGCCGAGGTCGGGCTGAATATGGCCGTCGCTTTGTACCGCGGCCGCGGTAGCACGGGTGGCGAGATGGTGTCAGTCGGTACTGACGGCACGCAGGTCATCAACCGCGCCCTCACGTATGAGGACAAGTGGACGCTCTCGCGCTACGCGCGTAAGGACGTGAGGATCATCTAATGGCCGATGCGCTACACAACCAGATCGCCGCTGGGCTCGCCACCGTCGCCGCAGGCATCACGGGCGGTAGCGCCTACATCTCGACCATGCGCGGGGCTCACGCCGCGCCGATGAGCAACCTGCCACCCGCGCCGCAGACAGTCATCGGGCCGCCTTCGGGTCGCCTTACGGCTGCAGCCCATGAGTCGCTGGCGATCCGGTTCCCGATGCGCGTCTATTTGGGCAAACTGCGAAACCTGGAGCAGACGCAGCACGATACGAACGAGTGGATCGACGCCTTCATTGTGGCGTTCCGCGGATCGGCCGGCATGGGGATTGACCTCGGTCTTGCAGCGCTGGGGGTAACTGCGGCGCTGATCGAGTCGTGGGACAGCGACAAGTATTACGAGATCAACAACGAGCCGATGCAGCTCATCGACTTCGTCGTGGCCGTGTTCGTCGATCGGCCCGTGGTCTACCAATGAGTGGCGAGGTCATCATCCACGGCGTCCAGCAGCTCGTGGCGAACATGAACAAGCGTGAGGCGGCCATCGAAACAAACAAGATGCGCGCCGCGCACTCCGCCGCGAACATCTTCCGCAAATACATTCGGCTTGAAGCGCGGTTGATCCGGGGCAAGGGTGTCGCTGCGGGGTTCACCGCCAAAGGCAAGCGCAAGACCAACAAGCACCTCCTAGAGACGCGGGTAGTCGTGGTGCCGGTCCCCGGCGGCTATGCGGCTAAGGATGTTGCGCCGCACGCCCACCTCGTCGTTCACGGCCATAACCCGCCGTCCAGCCCGATCACGCCGCACCCCGCCTGGTTCAGCGGCGGCGCTGGCGCTAAGGCGCTGTCCTTCGCCGGCGTGGCCCGCGCATCGTCCCCCGGCGGAGTCGCCAGAGGCAATCCGTTTGTTCATCGTGCCTTCATCGCAGCAGGCAAAGAACCGTTGATAGCCGCCCGGGTCGTTCTATTCGAGGGCGGACCGGAAGTACCGGACGAATAGGAGAGAAGCATGGCCGGTGCAATAGCCCTAGAGCGACTCCAGGCAGGACTGGAGACTGTACGGTTTACCCCCGTTCCCGCCACCCGCAAGGTCTACGGCGAACGGGGCACTACATGGTACGAGGAAGTCAAGACCGAGGAGTTCCTCGCCGAGAACACGGGCTCCTACATTGCGAACTTCCGCCACGTCGTGGCCGAGAAGCACGCCACGCTGAACGTGCCGTTCTTCGTCACGGGCGCGGATCTCGCGTGGTGGGGCCAACTGGCGTGGAAAGGCAGCGTGGCCGCCACCGGCCCGACATCGGGCTCCGTCTACACCTATGCCTTCACCCCGTCCCTCGTCGCGGATGATCTCAAGTTCGCCACGTTCGAGGGCTACAGCGACACGCAGGGTGTCCAGTTGCCCGGCTGCATGGTCAATAAGCTGGAGATCAGTTGGCAGGCCGGCTCGTCCGTCAAGGGCACGGCCGACATTCTCTGCCAGCAGGCCACCTACCAGGCCGTTACGGCGGCCGTGCCGGAGCGCACCGGCCTCAACGTCTGGCCCGGAACCACCGCCAAGGTCTACATAGATGCGGGCGGCGGCACGATCGGCACCACGCAGGCGCTCAATGTCCTCTCCGGCAAGATCACCTGGGACAATCAGGGCAAGCAGATCTACCACAACATCGGCAACCTGTACCCCGACGATCTGTACCGCCTGCCGCGCTCCGTTCAGGTAGAACTCGACGTTCACTACAACACGCAAACCGAACTGACGGCCTTCGATGCGGACACGGAGCGGCTCATCCGCGTCGTGCTCACCGGGCCGATGATCCCCGCCAGCAACCCGTCCACACCCGAGTCGGCCACGATGGACTTCTACGGCTACTGGCAGACCGCGGCGTTCGGCGTCTCCGACGCCATCCGTACGGTCAAGCTGACCGGCACTAGCCAATACGACACGACCGCGCTGTACGACTGGAAAGTCAGCATCGCAAACGCGCTGGCGATGCTGCCATGAGCGGCTGGGATGAAGTGCGGCGGATCTATCTCCCGCCGCCCTGGGACAACTGCTGGGTGGAGTGCCACTCCAACGTGCCTATCGGCCAATGGCTCGACCTAAAGGATGCGGTGGCACTCGCCCAGGGCGACCCCCGGGTCGAAAACATCGAGCCCCTTGTGACGATGCTCGGCGGGTTCGTGGTGGCACACAACATCCCCGACGTAGAGGGCAACCCGCTCACGTTCACGCTGCGCTCGATGAGTAGCAAGCTCATCACCGCTGTCTCGCAGGCCGTAGCTATCGCCCAGGAGGGCGGCGGCGCAGCTGTGGACCCTTTAGCGAAGACGGAGCCATTGCCCGCGCCCTGATCGCCGGACAGCCCGTGCCGCCGCGCTTCACGCTCTTCGAGCTGGCGCACGGCGACCCCGGCCTTTACTTCGAGCTGCTCCGCACTCCCCATCGTCAGATCGCGGAAGTTCTGCGCTTCCGCAACGAGCTAACCATGTTCGAAAACTGGCAGACCGAGAGCGCGCGCTTCCGCGCGGAAAGGACGCACTGACATGCTAAGCGCCCTCTCCGGCGGCGACAGCCTGCAGATCATCGTCGAAATGAAGAACCTGACCTCGGCCGGGTTCAAGCAGATCCAATCCGACATCGCCAAGACCGAGACAGCCGCCGGGAGCGTCAATCTCTCAGGCGTCTCAACGGCGACAAAGAACGTCGAGAAGGACGCCACCGCGGCCGAGGGTAAGAGCGGCGGCGGCGGCATCATGGGGCTGGTCAGCGGCTTGACCGGCCTCGGCCCGCAGGGCATGGCGGTCGGCGCCGC
>Ga0187865_1001248_pt1 | contig 30050 bp, 26 predicted proteins | sample June2016WEW_11_1_2_FD_132989 | JGI IMG/M metagenome (GOLD analysis project Ga0187865, IMG submission 132989) | Peatland microbial communities from SPRUCE experiment site at the Marcell Experimental Forest, Minnesota, USA - June2016WEW_11_100 | ecosystem: Environmental > Terrestrial > Soil >...
TAACCACATGGCGCTGGAATCACTCAGGCAACCCATGGAAGACAGGGTGGTTACTATCAGCCGCGCTGAGGGCAGCCTCACCTTTCCAGCTAATTTTATCCTGGTGGCAGCTATGAATCCCTGTCCGTGCAAGAACTAACTGCTACCGCAAACCTATAGGTTACTTCGGCTAAGCAACGTCTGTTGCCATCTTCAGTTATTGTTTTTACCGTTATGTTCTTTACTAACAGCCTGGCAATCTCCTGCCTCTGCTCTTCGGAAAGACCATTTTCAAGCCGGCGCCTTAACTCCTCAAGCAGATCAATTGGGATAGGCCCCGGCTCTTCGGGTCTCGCATTGAGCTCGTCCAGGCGTTTTTGGATGTTTGCTTTGCTTTCCTCTAGTTCGCCCAAATACTTTCGCAGCTCATCATCCGTCAGAAGCCCCTCAGCGTGCTGGTGGTGAAACCCGTTCTTTTTCTGCTCAAGCTTCTTCAGCTGGGCTTCCAGACCGATTTTCTCAGCCTTCACTACAATGCTCCCGTTCCCCTTTTCGGCCTCGAGGTCCTTAATTAGATCACCTGGGTTTAAGAGAAAACGCTCAATGTCTTGCCATATGATAGGTTCGATTTCCGTGCTTTTTATAGCCTTACTCTGGCAACGGCCCTCGGCGTCATAACGGCTGGTCATCTTCCCATTACATCGCCACCAGAGAATGTAGCCCCTGCCATGCGTTGCGCAGTAGGATTTTCCGCAGTCGCCACACTTGATCAGCCCTGTCAGCAGATAACGATGAGGCGTGTTCTTAGCTATAATCCGGTTCCGAGCCAGCGCTTCCTGAGCAGCTTGCCAAAGTTCGTCTGACACCAAGCGGGGAACCTCGACCTCCCATATTTCACGGAGTTTCTTACTCCTTTTCCCGTACCTGTATGTACCTTTATATATAGTGTTGACCACCAGGTTGCAGATGCGACCAGCACGCCATTTGGCTTGTAGGCCGGTACCACGCTCGGCCCGCCTCTGTCCTGGTGCCATATGCTGATAAGCAGTAGGCACGCCCAGGGAGTTTAAATAGTCTGCAACAATACGGCAACTCCAACCCTCGACTCCGAGCCACTGGTATATATGCCTAACTAGATCAGCTGCCGTCCACTCTCCCCATATGGTTTCTTCGCTTGGGACGAGGCGGGCTTTGTTTTTCTCTCCCTCAACCACATACCCCAGCGGGCAAATCCCACCGGGAAAACGCCCTTCTTTTACAGCACGTTCCATTCCAGCAGCCGAACGAGCCAAGAATGTCCGTCGCTCATCAGCAGCTACAATAGCATGGATACCGTAAACCATTTGCCCTAAGGTACCTTCGGTTACCGAATGAATGGTAACGCCGCATGTTTCGAGGTAACGCCGTATCACTAGACAATCAATCTCGTCACGAGCCAGACGGTCTACTTTATAAACCCAAAGGTCTGTGAAGACACCTTTTGCCGCGTCATTCAGAAGGCGCTTACCCCCTGGTCGCTGTGCCATCGGGATAGTTCCAGACACCCCGTCATCGATATAACGTTCAACTATCTCTACCCCTAGTTCATGCTCCAATCTTTTAACCAGTTCAGCCATTTGGGTCTCGATCGTTCCTCTCTCACGTTGTTCCTGAGAAGAAACTCGCACATAAATGGCTATTCGCCCGACTGCGACTGCCGTGTTCATTTATTTTCCTCCTGACCTTTAAATCCTGACTCTGAAGGGTGGGTTCGTGCGGTCACGCTATATACACGCTCTATTTCGAATAGATAGCAAGATGTGTTATTCATCATTTTATTCAAAATTGTCGTTTTTCAAGTCAGATTGCAGTACAACCGGAATTCTGGGTAGCCCCAATACTACTTTCAATGCCACCAGCATCACTTTCTGTTCAGGCGAATATCGACGTTTTATGGTTAGCGCGTTGGGATGTTTTGAGCTCAAAATTGGTTGTGCTCGCTCCATTTTTCCTTCACTCGTTGTATTTCCCTGCATTTTCGTTACATATATATCGGTTTTGGGAAGCCGGAGCTGGGCGCATCTTTGTCCCCACGAAAAGCAAAATGTTGGCTCGGGTCCTTGATACTTCTAGCATCTTGACGGCCAACTTACGGGATGTAATACTATCAATCATTGAGTTGCCTTACCGCTATTTTCATTAATAACTCGTGGGGGGATCAGCCACCTGCAGAACTATTTCTTTGCCCTGCCTTTTCTCTCTTATATCTAAGCAGTATTCATTCATTGCTTTCATAGTAGCCCGCTCATAAAATGATTCATATACATAAAACCAACGTAAAGGCAGCATAAACAAAAAATGGCAAGAAAATCTGAGCCTTCATTTGAAGTGAAAAAAATCATTTGGACTATCGCTGCAAAAGTTGGCAAGGATAAAATGGCAGCAATCCAAAAACAATTGGAATATGATCTAGAAAAACGTCGAAAAGGCCTGAAACTCCATGAGGATACGCCGGATGCACGAACTATCTCCAAAATACTGAAGGAGCTTGATCGTCTGGATGTTGATGTACTAAAGGCTGATCTCCCGCCTTATGTTTGGAAGCTCAGAAGTGATTACGAGACCATAGTTAAGAGTGAGGCCGAACAAAGGCTGGAATCAGCCAAGAAACTCAAACTAGAGGTAATTTCATCTTCACATGAAGCGAGATCGCGTGAGCAGAGAACAAGTATTAGAGATACGCTCGGTGCTTTTCTACTGGAAGGACAAAATATCAGGGATTTTGAATCAATCTCAACCATAAATACAAAGGAATTTGAGAGGAAGATGGTGGCATGGGTGGATAAGGTTGCCGGTTATATTGAAGCTGAATTCGACGAGGCCGAGAAATCGATATTCCTAGATAGCAGTGGTTTACCTCCAAGGTTTTCATTTACCGAGGAGGACGTTGATGGACGGAAAACAGTCTTAACTTATCTGGGTTTTCGACTTCAACGATTGGTAGAACTAATAGGGAAATGCCAAGTAATCGCTGATAAGTATATAATCACGCAAAATAGCATTCAGAGCTTATCGCCCAAACTCCCACTGGAATTGGTAAAAAAGGAACAGGAAAAACATTGGGAAGAAGTTGAAAAACACCTTATCGCTATTGGACAGCCTTTCACTACTTTCGGGGGAAACATTGAGGTGGATTTCGAGGGCAGGGTGACCTACATAAACATCAATTGCACGCAGGACATGACTGAAGTATTGCACTCACATCTGGCCGATGGGGCATTTTGGCAAAATGTTGACGAGTACAACGAGAAAATCAGTAAAGCTAATAGCATTCGAAAGGAACTTACCGAAGAAATAGCAAAAGCGGCTACGAGTTTAGCTCCATTCGAGAGTGACTGGGAATATCAAGAGAAATATGTAACCTGGTATTTTGTTTCTTCAGTTATTGATATTGGTATTGGAAAGGTCATCCCATGGATGTCAAGAAAGTATCAATGGGATGAAATAAACCAAGTTCAAACGTACCAAGCGAGGTACATTTCGAAGGGATTTCAAAGTGAAATCGAACATCGAGCAATTGCAGAGACCTATTCCAAAGACGAACGTATTAAGCTTCTGGGCGAGTTGATCGCAGAACTGGAAAAGTTGAAAGTTGGAATACTGGCAAGATTGAAGAATGCAGTCACCGATAAGGAATACAAGTACTATTTTTGTTCAAAGTGCCCTTTGGTAAGATCAGGGCATGTAAAGCTTTAGAAAAGATTACGCAACGCCGATCGCTTGGGCTACCTTTGCCCAACTCCTGTCCTGTTCACCCTCAAGCCTGCGCAGATAAACAGTCGTAACGGCCAAGCTGCTGTGGTCCAGGAAGCGGCTCACATCCTCAACTGTCTCTCCGGCATCCCGGCGCAATTTGGCGGCCGTGTGGCGGAAGATATGGACACCGGCAGGTTTCATCCCCGCTTGTCTGAAGTAGCTCTGGAGATTGCCATAGAACGTGCCGCTGCTCAGCCCCTTATAATCATGCGAACGTGACGGCCATAACGACGCATTCGGTCGAATGGTGGCCAAGTTCAGCCCGAAGGCCGCCAGTGCGGCGACCACGGCGTCCATCGCCGGCTTGGGTAACTCCCTCCGCCCGTGTTTCCCTCCTTTACCTTTATATGTATAGTATGTCCGATCGCTCTCAATGCTTAGATCGCCCGCTTTCATATTCAGAACCTCGGCGCGCCGACGTCCGGTAAGCACTAATGTCAGGATGATGGCTCGATCACGAAGGCCAACAGGAGAATTTGGAACCACTGCCAGAAGTTGATGGACCTGGTCAGCAGAGAGACCCCTGGGTGGGCTGGGTAAGAATTGAGGCCTCTGGAGTTTATCGCAGGGGTTGACCTGGACGATATCCATGCGGATGAGGAAACGGTAGAAGGAACTGAGGCAAGCAATGCGTGCAGAAATAGTGAGTGCAGATGGCTGCCTACCGGAAAGCCCGGGGCCGTGGGCGTAGACAAAGATATCCTGGCCTGTTACATGGTCGGGTTCCTTTCCAGAGCGGTTGAAGAAATCCTGGAGCATTCGGGAATAGCCTTCAACTGTACGTAGGGAACCGGAGCGTTGCTCCTTTTCGGCCAGGAAGGCATACAAAGCACGCTGCCAGCCGGCGGCGGTGTCGGCGAAGTTGGCAATCGTAGTTGTCATCGTAGCATCTCCTTTTTATAGTGTTGCTATCATACATCACTCTGACGCACTCAGAAGTCAAGGAATGGCAATGTAAATTCAAGAGCGACAATCCAGCCGAGCAATGTGACTATCAGTCGGTAGACCGTCAGGCGATTATGTTCTATTCTAGAAGGCAGTGGTGCGACCATGAGAATCGGAATCGAGTTTGGTACCCGGCTACGTCAAATTAGGCAAGCAAAGAAAATACCGCAAGAACGGTTAGCTGAGCTTGCCGGCCTAGACAGAACCTATATCAGCAAAATCGAAAAAGGACAGAGAAATATCTCATTGGAGATTGTCGCTAAGCTAGCGTCCGCACTGGACATTAGGGTACGGGATTTCTTCACTGATTACGATGAAAATAGTTGAACGCATACAAGTATTAGCTAACGGGAGCTTCCCGCTCTCCACTGAGTGGAGCATCGCCAATGCAGAAATAACTGAGGCAATCAAATTGGTTGATTGGCCGCTGGGATCGGGCAAGTTTACGGTTTTGCCCGAAAGACACGGTAATGGGGTTACTCCTATCAAGACTCCTTGCACTAAAAGGCTCGTTGAGCTTGGATGGACCGGGGAAGGGCTGCCTCCGGTATCTGGGTCAGAACTACGTACCGGCGATCTAGATGCTTTCCGCCTGACTAATCTGGGCTACGTCGGTTTCGAATGGGAGACAGGGAACATCTCCTCAAGTCATCGCGCCGTCAATAAACTCTTATTGGCCCTGCAAGAATCCGTGCTAATCGGGGCCATACTAGTGGTACCGAGCGACAATTTCTATAGATTCCTAACCGATCGAGTAGGCAACATAAAGGAACTAAGGCCATACGTGCGGCTATGGAAATCTTACCCCATCAAGAACGGGGTCTTTGAGATAATAGTGATCGAATACGATAGTACTAGCCCAGACGTGCCACGCATATCGAAGGGTACGGACGGAAGGGCTCTGCGGTAGCGTGCCCTAGCCTTCTGCCACATAGTCCGTATTCTTGTGTGGAACGATCTCATCCCCAGTTAAACGCTCCATTATCGCATCTGCACTATTGATCTCCATACCTATCCAATGCCGTCCTGCCCTCTCGCACACATCGTACGTGGTGCCTGATCCTCCAAAGGGATCTAGCACTATCTCGCCTCTGTTGGTGGAGATATTGATGACTCGCTCCAGCATCTTAGTGGAAACCTGATTTGCCACGCGTTTCCCACTTTTGAATTTGCGATGTCGCACAGGCGGTATGTCGCACCACACATCCGTCAGATTAATACCATGCCCGTTGATCTTATTTCGATAACCGCCATAGTCCTTAATTTCGCCTCCACAGTGCCTGCATGTTTCGACAGGTGTGCGGATTTGCCGGAAGGTTTTAGGGCGACCCTTTGCGAAATACAGCAAACTATAATGACTGGGGTAGAGTCTCTTGGGAATGGGCAAACTGAACTTAATACTCACTGCGATCCAATCACAGAATTGCATGCCCGATTGCAGTAAGAAGGAGCCTAAGATCAAGTTCCACTTGGGCAAGTTATATACAAACAAAGCGCCCCCAGGCTTAAGCACGCGCATGCATTGCGAAAGCCAGTCCTTGCACCAGTCAATATATTGATCTTCCGGCAAACGATCGGTGAATGATGGAGCGTAGTCCTTCCCTAGGTTGAAAGGCGGATCGGCAAAGATCGTATCAACCGATTGATCCTTCATCAGACGGAGAATCTCTAGGCAGTCTGCATTGAACAGAATGCCTAGTCCGGTCACTAGAGCTGGCTCAGGCAAACACTCGCCTTTATTAAACAGATTGCGGACGGCAAATGGCCCCTGGTTGAACCGCGAAGGCTGTTGCTTACGCTTCTGATTGAGCTTATTGGAGATCGGCATGGTTTTCTACTCGTGGATATTACCACGTTCCCGACTGACAGTCAACATGCAACTGTGCGAGCGTTCTCCGAGTGTACATGAGATAGAAGTTGTGGCAAAATTCGCGTTAGTTCCGGATAACGCTCAACTTAAACAAACATATTCACGTCTGTCGGACTAGAGTTATTTCGTCTGGTCGCCTAAACCCCCTTTTCAATAGAATGTCTCTCTCCTTCAACAAGCAGGCCCTATTGTGGGCAATGGCTTTATCAAATTGCTTGCTCTGCCACGCCCTAATGCATAAGGAACCATCGTCAAAGAAAGGATCTCCGTAGTTCTGAATATTGAGGGCTTGTACAACGTCCTTCTTTCTTTCGTATTTTTCGCGATTTAATTCAGCTTGTATGATGATGTCCAATCCCATTTGATGAAAGAATATGCATCTTTCAAATTGGCAGTTGAATGCATATAGCGGTAAGGTTAGGGTCGGCAAAATTCTTTGGGTTACCTGCTTCAATTCCTCTATGTCATCCACACTGTCTGCACAGTATATCTTGAGGTGATCAGAATTGATATATCCAAGTATCACCTGGGTAATACCTTCATATTGACGTGAGTCGAATTTATACTGACGATTGAAATTACCAATAGACTCAATGTCTATAATCGTTCCCTTGAAGCTCGATGACATCTCTTCGAAATGTTCAATTATCATTTCTCATCCCCGTTTGTTCGTTCCAAAGATGTTCCGACTGGTCAACGTCTCCCTCTTTGAGCTCAGTTGGCCAGAATACCAGTTGCTTAACCTTGTATTTAGATAGTCTCACAGTTTCGTCCCATGGAACTAACTTTGCTGAATCTTGCTAGGAAACATAAGAATCCGCCACAAGCGACTCTAGGTTGATCTGCTCCATGTCGTTGAAACGGGACGAGATTATGGTTTGCAGTTTCTCTGGATTGCTTCCGATCTGCAGTGTCCGTAGTTCGTCCTCATAAGATAAATCGGACAGGTTGCGGGACTCTAAAGTATCAAAATAACAGAACCTCAACAGTTCCCGGTCATTTGCATCAAGTTTATCCACCCAAGTAAGAGACACTTTAGCAACACCATAAACCAATAGAGTGCAGATGCTATCCAGAAGGTCAGGCGTACTAACATCAGAAGGGGGATCCACAAGTACCAATTGAAGATCTAGTTCGCGACGGATGTCCGCAAACAAAGACACTGCCATTCCTGGCACCGCAACCAACCGGCTCACATTCCCCTTTATCAACGAGTCTATCAGCAATCCGAACTCGTACAATTCGGGAGAATCTGGAACACTATCTCGCAGCTTTGAGTAATCCTGATAAGGAGTCAGGCGCAGCAATCTGTTGACGAGAAAGAGAATTCGCTGAGACCTAAACTTGTTAATTACCCTGCTATCCGCTGGCAAAGGTGTGTTTGCCCTACTAAGGCTTTCAGCCAACTTTCCGCGCAGGTAAGTAGTTTCCTTTATCGCTTCCCCTATTGTGAAGTCTCTCAAAGTGTGTAATAGGTAAATATCCTTGTGGTAAGCCAGTCCCTTTATGAACCTTTGGAATCTGCCATAATTAGAGTATGAGGCAAGTCTGTCTATGGGCATCGCAATCCCTTGGTTCCGAAAAGCAAGATGCATCTCTTGTCGCAACTGTGGTTTCCACCATAAAAGGAGGACGATCTTATAAAGCAATCTGTGGAACCTCTCGATCAAGTCGCTCTCACCCCAATCAGTCCAGTGGCTTAACCATTCTGCTGATGTGATGAGTTCCTGCTTTGCCTGGTTCATTTTTAAGCCCTGTTCATCCAGAACTTGCCCAAGCCGCACTCGCATCCTTAATACTTCATCCTTCTCTGCCACCAGGTATATGTCGTCAACGTATCTTAGATACCTGTCTTCCAGAGCGTTGTGCATCTCTCTATCGACATCCACTAATGACATATTGGATAAGATAGGACTCAAAGCCGGCCCGATGGGCAGTCCTCTCTGACTTGTCTCAACTAGTTGGGTGCATATTTGCTGGACAAAATCTACATTCCTTTGTTTAGTATTCAAATAGCTGCCTAGGGCTTTCACGACACGTCGACCATCTATGGACGGATAAAAACTCTCTATGTCATTCACAGCTACAAAGTAACCACTATTCTCCCGCAACAGTCGTGTCACCATATTGTTTCGTTGTCGATATCCGGAATAGAAATAGCTGTATACATTTCCAGCTCCACTGGCCGGCCACCTGTAGCTGTAAACATAGGACTTGTTTTTCTTAAGAGTACTCACATTAGACAATATGTATAGCGCATATGCTTCTGCCAGAGCATTCGAAGGGCTGATTGCACACATATCCCTGAACTGCGGTTCCTTGTTGGAGGAGACACCCTTATACGTCTTGAACACACGGCTTCTGTTCGCCTTTCTGAGCGGTACCTTGCGCAGGAGGTAATCAAGAAGGAAACCCGAGTCTTCAGACTTGGGCACCTGCTCAGCAAAAAGTCGCAAGCCTATGTACGTTGGCATATGGACCCGGCGCCAGTAATTCAACGCTCGAACCATCAGTAGGTTTGATAATCTATTCATTCCTGACCGCTTAAATAGGTTAGGACTTGTATCCTACACTCAAGATCTCTTCTCTGGAACGGATGAAACCACTTGTAGTCGTGCTTGAAAGGGCCAGACTGCTGCCATGAGCTCTTAGTTATGCGCTTCGTTATTTCTTCGAACAGTTTGGTTGCCTTGCTAAATCCGCCGGGCTCTACCCACACTATAGTGCATCTTTTCTTGTTGGGTCGATCGAATACGTGTTGAACGGTGCTAGCGTATTTTTCAAAGTTCGGCATCAAGATGCCCGAGAAATCAGCGACGAATACAACGTAATCATCAGGGTTAGGATTGCTTTGGAACCATAAGTCGAACACGTCGGATGTGCGGCTCGACTCTTCTGCAAACCATTCAAGGGTAGCTACTTGAGCCTCGATACCAACAGATCCCATATCAGTTTTCAGCCTTGACATCATCTTGCTATAGATTTCCAGCGCTGTATTAGAACAATCAGTGCCCAAGATGTTGATTGAAGTCGGCACTTTCGGCAAGACATTTTGCCTTCTGAGTGTACACACAGTCGTAAGAAGACTTGCGCCCACACTGCCAGCTCCACATGCCAAGTCCAATATTGCAACCCTGCCGTCCGATAAAATGTTCAATAGCAAATCCGAGGTTGCAGAGAATGCGGCCTGCGGATCCAAGACAAGGCTTTCTATCCTACATGAACTCACACCGTACCTTCGGGCAAAGTGCTCCAATGTATCTGTTCTGCTCGCACCGCCAACTATTCCTTGTACGTTATTAGTATCCACCGCCTTGTCATACACACCGTACTCACGTAAAAGACTCTCGTATGAACTGGCCAGGTTTGCTGGCATTAGAACAGTATTGTTGGCCCAAAGTTCGTCAGGTATGTCCTGCTTACTCAAAGCTCTATTCACTAGACTCACCACCCCAAAGCGAATACGGCAAGCTTGCCGCAATCAAGTTCAAATTCTACACGCCTTGAGCGGCATCTTCAAGATTCTGCATTGACTTATAATAATGATTTTGAAAAGGGGAAAATTATTTTAACATTGGGGTTATAAAATGAGAGCTAGTCTCTGTTAGAAGAAGAGACCAAGGAGCCGCCGCCGCGCTAGAGGCCCAAACTGGGCCAGACAAAATGTGAGGTTTGTGCCTTAATGTCAAAACAAATATGGTTACTTTTCTCGATAAAGGCGAAACTCTCTATAGATTCGGTGGTCGAGCGCGCATTTATTCGAATGGCAACAGCTTCGCTAAACATGCCAGTATCTGACAAACGACCCGTGGAGACGTGTTTATGATCTGCACCACCAAATCAACCGAAGCGGCGAATCAGCTACGCAACCAATCGACTATACATTCAGTTGAAGGATTAGTTGAAGGCAATGGTAGTTCCAAACTATTGGTCCGGTTCTCGTGACTAGTACAAACTCCTCTTGGCGTTCTTCCCGATCGTCATTCAAGCTAGTCTGCTTGCCAAGCCGAATTCAGATTCGCTGGGAGAAACGATCCAATGTTATTTCGATTAGTCAATTACCACTCAAACTACTCAAAAAATATTCCGGGGTGCCATTCCGGCCCCAAACATGCAATCTCATGTTTTTGTATGTTAGAATTCAAGCGTGTCAAAAGCAAGAGCAACCGATTCTGCAACAATAAGTGAATTACGATTGCTACTTGATATTCCAGAGGACGAGCCGATCTTTGGCTTCAACGAATATGCAAGGATACTCACAAAATCTATCATCGGGACATATCCTCAGTTTACTATGGGTATTTTTGGTAAATGGGGAACTGGCAAATCGACGCTCCTAAAAAGGATAGAGCATCTTCTGAAAACATCACATGCCGATAAAGCAATGACTGTTTCATTTGATGCTTGGCGATATCAGCACGAAGAACATATGATATTGCCGATCGTTGATACTATAGCGGAAAACCTAGTTAGCGGAGATAGCTATTGGAGGAAACTGGGCGAGGACATACGGAGACTTGCGCTTTCAATTCTTAGTGCAATTTCATTGAAAACGCCTTACGTTGACCTTGAAGGCGAGAAAGCTTTAAATAAATGGCAAACGAAAAATAAGCTAAGAAGCGATTACATTAACTGGCTTAGAGAGTTGCAGAAAGCGTTGGATACTGCTCGTACTAGTGATCCCGATAGGCGTATTGTAATCATGATTGATGATCTTGATCGCTGTCTTCCAAGCAAGGTTATAGACGTGCTTGAATCAATCAAGGTTATGCTTGATGTGCCTGGCTTCATCTTCGTTCTTGCTCTCGACGAATCAACCATTATCAAGGCTGTGGACAATTATTATGGCCCTGGCTATGGCATTTCTAGCAAAGATTACGTTAAGAAGCTGGTTCAGGTTGAATTTCGGCTTCCGCCATTGCGTGTATCTGATATTACTGAGTATACACGAATGTTGCAGAGTAGCACTTGCAACAGAGATATGCAAGTATCCCACGTGCTGTCTCAAATGGTCCCGATGGTTGCAGGGGACAATCCTAGAGAAGTTAAGCGATTTATCAATAGTGTTCTGCTTGCAACAGACATAATGAAGAATATGAACGTACAAGTGTCCGCTGATCAGCAAGTGGTGTTTATGGCGATGGAATTCCGTTGGCCTGGCATTTCGAGAGCTATTGTGAGCGATGAATCCTTGAGAAAAGGTATGATCGAGCTTTTTAATGCAAAATCCTCGAGCAGGGAGCCTTCATTGTCCGAAAAAGAAGTGAAGAATATTGAAATAATTCTTGAGAATAATCCTGGACTGGAGCGATTTCTAACAAAGACCCCGGGAAATGAGCTACTTCACATGAGTGCAAAGAAATTTAAAGAACTTGCACATTACACGTCTCTGACTAGGGAGCGCAAGGCCGCACATACAGAGGACTTAATATATATGGTAATGTCCGAACTTACAGACCGTGAACGCAGGGTCTTGATTTTAAGATTTGGAATGGAGGATGGAACAATTAGGACACTAAAGGAGGTTGGCCTAGAATTTAATTTGAGCGCCGAACGAATCCGTCAAATTGAGGCAAAAGCTTTACGAAGGTTACGGCATCCATCCAGATCTGGTAGGCTGCGTGCCCTCCTTTCATCAATGGATGAATTAGATAATTCATCCCAGTATATTCTTAAGGCGATATTTGGTTCGGCGTGGCAGGATTACTTGATTGTCCAACAATAACTATCAGCTATCAGTTAAATCCAGTCTTTGTCCCCCTTACGGTCCGTCATAATTGTCCGAGATAGTATTCTAGTAGCCTCTAGTACGGATTACACGACATTTTAGCGACGTAATTGCGATGAGGCGCTGGTATCAGACGGCACATTAGGTACAAAATGGCTCCTCAATCTGAATACACTGTCCTAGTTTGGATGTAAAATGACACTTGGGATTTCTACCGTAGGATTTTAAGTCCGCTGCTATCTAATAAAAGTTATAGCCGTCACTATCCAAACATAGTGTCTGTTCCTCGCCTAGTCCAGATTATACGAACGGTTACCCGTATGCCTTGACAATAGTACAAATGTTCTATTATAATCCTGCCGCACACATTTAAACAAAGGGGTGTGGTGTGGTGTCCAAATACATAGATGAGCCGATAACCGTGCATGTCAGCAAAGAATTCAAGCCCACCGCATTTATCTGGCGCAAGCGTCTCTACAGGGTGGGGAAAATACTAGCCTGGTGGCGCGAGCCCTCTGCATGGTGGAGCGGCGAACCCGTGCGCATCTTAATCCGCGTGTCTGCCGAGTGTAAAAGCTCCGGCATCTACGAGCTGTGCAAGAGCAACTCCGACTGGTCCCTTCACCGCATCCTCGACTGATCTCTAAAAAGGCCCTGATATGTCTTTCATACATCTGCATGTGCATTCCTATTACAGCTTCCATGATGGAGCCGCCAGTCCGGCCGGGCTCATCGAAAAAGCCAAACACTTCGGCATGCCAGTCCTGGCTCTCACCGACCATAACCGGCTTACCGGAGCCATCAGATTTTACGATCTTGCCGAAAAATCAGGCATTAAACCTATCATAGGGGCGGAAATAGATATGGAGGGCGACTACCACCTTACTCTTCTCTGCAAGGATATGGCGGGTTACTCCAGCCTGTGCCGCCTGCTCACCGCCATGCACTGCAGCAAGTGTAGTGACCGTCCCATGGCCACCCGTGATATGCTGGACCGCCATCATGAAGGTCTTATAGCACTCTCCGGCTGCCGCCTTGGGGAAATTCCTACGCTTCTAAGCAGAGGGGACATGGATGGAGCGGTGTGCGCAGCCGGTTTTTACCGCGAGGTTTTCAGCAAGGATTTCTTCGTCGAGCTGACACGCTATCCTTCTAAAGGTGGAACACCACTCTGCCATATGCTTTCCAGCTTCGCCCGGGAACATGATATACCGGCTGTAGCCACCAACAACGTCCATTACCTGGAGATGAAGAATTACCGTATCAGAGAGCTCCTCAATGCTATCGGACTCATTGTGCCCGTCTCGCAACTACCAGTCCCCCGCACGGTGGAACAGTACTTCAAATCCCCGGCCGAAATGGAGCGCCTTTTCAAAGACTTCCCCGGCGCTACCGCCATGTCAGAGGAGATTGCCTCTCTCTGCAATCTCAAGCTCGAACTGGGTAGGCCTCGTTTCCCGAAGTTCGACCTACCGGAAGGCGAGACTTCTTACAGTCTCCTGCGCAGGCTGGCGTATGAAGGAGCGGAAAGAAAATATACTGCCATGACACCGGAGATCGCTAACCGTCTCGAGATGGAGCTGGCCACCATCGACAAGCTCGGCTTTTGCAGCTACTTCCTGGTAGTTTGGGATATAGTCCGCTGGGCCAGGGCGCGGGGCATCAGATGCCAGGCCCGCGGCAGTGCCGTGGATAGCCTGGTGGTCTACGCTCTGGATATAAGCATAGCCGATCCCATCCACTACGATCTGCTCTTCGAGCGTTTCATGCATCCCCTGAGAAACGAACCGCCTGACATTGACCTCGATATAGACCGCCGGCGGCGCGACGAAGTAAGGGACTATATTTGTCAAAAATACGGAGCAGAAAATGTATCGTGTGTGGCCACAATCAGCACTTATATGGCACGCGGCGCCATACGTGATACAGGCAAAGCACTGCAAATACCACAATCCATCATTGAGGAAGCCTGCAAAGGCATACACTGGCTCTCCGCCTCCAGGCTGATGGAAAAAGCGGAAACGCTGCCGGAGTTGAAGGACAGTGCTGTTTACAAAAGGCCTGAGCTAAAGGAATTCTTCAGCCTTTGTACTGCCATCGACGGTTTCCCCAAGCACCTTTCCGTTCATCTGGGGGGACTCCTTATCGGAGAAGGGAGGCTGTCCGACCTTGTGCCCCTTGAGCCTTCCAGCGGCGGAGATATCATAAGTCAATACGACAAGGACGACATCGAGAGGTTGGGGCTAGTCAAGATGGACCTGCTGGCCCTTCCCACCATCACGGTCATCGAGGAAGCCGTCCGCAGCATTAAGCAAGACAAGGGCATCGAGATAGACATAGATAAGATACCACGTGACGACCCCGCACCCTATGCCATGCTGCGTGACGGCAAGACCATCGGCGTTTTCCAGCTCGAATCTCCGGCCCAGCGCGAGATGGCAGGCAGGCTGTTGCCTCATACTTTCGATGACCTGATCGTTACCCTTTCACTGGTGCGGCCCGGGCCCCTCAAGTCCAATATGGACAAGGTCTACCTGGCACGCCGCCACGGACGGGAGCCTGTGAGCTACATGCACCCTAGCCTCGAGGGAGCACTGAAGGAGACATTGGGCGTCATCCTTTACCAGGAGCAGGTGCTGCGTGTGGCACATGACCTGGCAGGCATGAGCTATGCCGAGGCCGACGGTTTCAGGCGCGCCATGACGCATGACCGTACTGGCGATGAGATGGACAAAATGCGGCTGTCCTTCCTTTACAGTGCCATACAAAAGGGTGTCAAGCGCGGCGTGGCGGAGGAGGTCTTCGAGCAACTGGCGGCCTTCGCTGCCTACGGATTCTGCAAGGCGCATGCTGCTGCCTATGCAGTGCTCTCCTATCAGACGCTCTGGCTGAAATGCCATTACCCCGCTGAGTTCATGGCAGCCATACTCTCCAACCAGCCCATGGGTTATTATCCGCCGCGTGTGCTGGTAGCCGAAGCGCGTCGCTCAGGCGTAACGGTGCTTCCGCCGGATGTGAACGCATCCCTCGACCACTACACAGTGGAGAGCAGCAGTATACGCGTCGGCCTGAGCCAGGTTAAAGGCATCACAGGTGAGGCCGTCGCCTGCATAATAAGTGAGCAGAAAAAGGATAAATTCAGCTCGTTGCGGGACTTCGTCCTGCGGGTGGAAGCCAGCCTGCCCATATTTGAAAACCTGGTGAAGGTTGGGGCACTCGATGCCTTAGGAAACCGCGGCGATATGCTGCAGGAGCTACCCGATCTCCTGCAATTCAAACGCAGGAATGTCAGCGGCAAGTTGGAGCTCTTAGGTGACATTCTGCCGGAAGTTGTCAGAGAGACAGAAAGATCAAAATATGATAAAAGGGAAAGCTTGATTGCGGAAAGGGAACTTCTTTCACTGGACCTGTCGGCACATCCGCTCGACTTCTGTAATCTGGGTAACGGATTCACACAGGTAAAGGAATTGCCCTCACTCAAGACAGGGCAGAGTGTAAAGATAGCGGGCTCGGTCATACGCTACCAAACACCCCCAACACGAAGCGGCAAACGTGTGGTCTATATAATTATGGAGGATGGTACGGGCGTAGCCGACGTGACCGTGTTCCACGATGTTCAGGAGAGGTGCGGGAAATACCTCTTTCGCAGCGGGTGGCTGGAAGTCAGAGGCAAAATCCAGCGCCGGGGCCCAAAGTCGCTGTCCATAATCGCGAATGAGGTAATCCCACTCAGACAAAGAACCATCACCATCCGGTGATAGTGTGCGCTATCCTCAGAGTCCAAAGTCGTTTCAGATACATTCAACCATCCTCTGACTTATGACTGTTTTAGCGTAGTTTTTGAATGATTTCAAAAATAACTCCACCGGTGGCTTGTGTATCAAAATACGCCCAGCCAATCTCCCCGATATACACCGGAACAAATTATCAATAAACTGAGGGTTTAGAATACTACTATAGCTTAAATATTTTCTGCTCTTACTTTAAGGTCAGCTAGAAAATTTTTGACTACATATGGTAGTGCTATCTTAAATATAGGATACGTAAGAGAAAGCATCCAGCCAGTCATCGTTTCGTACGTTATTACTGTTGTCTTTCCTGCGGTTTCATTGAATTCCCATCCATGAACTACTTTGAGGCCTAGGCATTGTGCATTCCACACTATCTTATATGGCTTCTCAGCTTTAGTCACTTTAAAAGCCCACCTCAAACCTCCAATTTCCGCAGTAAAATTAGAGCCTTCTTTTATTTGCCCTGGCTCAGACGTTTTAACAAAATGTGTCCCTTGCCAAAGTGGCCAGGATTCCACGTCAGCGAGAATATCCCATAATTTCTCCGCTGTGGCTTGCACATCTAAGCTGAATTCGACGCTAATTATCTTGGCACCTCCATTTATCCAGGATTTCCCATTCCAACTGGTATTTTCATATTAAATCTTCTGTGGCTATTCCCTATTCGAAGGGGTAGTTCTTTCCTGTGGCTTTCCCCATGGCCTGAAGAAGTGCCTTGTCATTGGCAAAAACGGGAGAAGCTTCGTCGGGCGATTTGGCGGCCAGGGAAAGCGATCCCGTAGCACACATTGATACGCAGAGGCCGCAGCCAATGCACCGGTCCCTCTCGATGATTGTAACGTCGTCTTCAATGCGGATGGCGTGCACCTGGCACCGCTCGACACAGATGCCGCAGGCATTGCAATTCTCCACATCATTAACAGCATAGTAGTTGGATTTTGTTATGGCATTCGGATTTCCATACTTTGTGACGTGTTTCATAACGGCGCAGCAGCAGCTACAGCAATTACATATGAATATTTTGCCACCGGAGGTGTTTGAAGAGCAGTGTATAAGGCCTTCCTCCTCGGATTTGATCAGGATATTCTTTGCCTCTTCCTTTGAAATCGCACGTCCGATCCCGTTCTCTATGTAATAGGACGCTGCCGGCCCAAAGCTCAGGCAGGCTTCCTGCAGCTTGCCGCAACCGTCCCCAACCATTGCTCTCTCTTTCCTGCAGATGCAGTCGGCTACGGCGAAGACAGTGTGCGAGTCGATGATCTCTGACACCCTTTCATACGGCTGAATCGTAGTGTTCTCCTTTATCTCCTTCTCAATGGGAATGACACGAAATCCAATCGACCGGCCCCGCCAATATGGTACACTCGCCTCCTCGTAATACTGTTCGAACAGGTGGATTCTGTCCTTCGTCAGGTTATTCACCTGGAACTCATATATGCCGACCACCCAGGGTGTCAGGAAGTAGTAGAGCTCCGACTCGGACGCCCGGTAACGCCCTATCAGCCCTCTCTTCGACATGCTGAAGAGGGTTTCTCCCAGCTCCGTTTCGTCTTTGCCCGACCTTTGCGCAATGGCAGATACGTTCTCAGGATAGGGTCGTAAGGACAGCGCGATCTCGGCCTCCTCGGGCGTAAAGAGGTCCTTCAGTATTTTCAACTCAACGCCGCTCCTGCTCTTAGGAAAACCCTGGGGAAACTTGTCCAGCCTTTCACGAAGTTTCTCATAAACGTCAGCCATAACAACCTCCTTTTGCTGTTTGCTGCCGCATTTTGCAGGCAATTGATGCCACGCCACACATTACTCTGCCACCTATTAAACTAATGTTGCGATGATCTGGTCACTCTGCCACCCAATCCCATCCTCAACCTCCTCTAACGCATTCTATGGCTGAAGTGCACATTTAAGCAGACTTCAACAAGTATAGGTTTGCCATGAACGACAAGTTGAATAAATATTCGTTACGATGTTCGTCATTATAATAAAACAAAAGTATGTTGTCATTAGGATTGTACAAATGTTTTCCGAAGTAAATAGTATGAATATCTTTTGAGAGCAAATGGATATCTAAATATGGCCTTATTAGAATTGATTGAATGCTTACCCGTTACCGTGCATTGTATAGCTACTTGACTTCTAGGGATAATACTGCGACCCTGTACTTGGCGATTGACATCGACTACCCAAAGTCATATTCTTTCGGCGAGGTTCGAAGCTCGAAACTGGTGGGTTGTGGTCTTTAGTTCTGGGAAAGCGACGCTTTGAATATAATCTGTGGGGGAGGTAAATGGTATGAAAACAGTACGTTTGCGCGAAGCAGATAAGCTTGAGGTGACGGTACTTGTTGACAACTACTCAGATGTATTTTTACAAGGATCAGCTATAGCTCAGCGGTGGTTCGGTTCTCCACCGAATCTACCTCTGGCAGAACACGGATTCGCATGTCTCCTTAAAGTTTATGCCGGCTCGGAGGAACATGCGGTGCTATTCGATACAGGAGCGTCAACGACATGCTTCTTTCACAACGCAACACTCCTGAACGTTGACTTTGACAAGATTGAATCCATCGTTTTAAGCCATGGCCACTTCGACCATTTTGGAGCGCTGCTACAATTCTTGAAGGGCGATGGGGATAAGAGATCGCTTTTACTCCATCCGGATGCCTTTCTCGAGCGGCGCATAAATATCCCCGCCATCGGGGTCACGCGGGGTATGGGCATGCTGAACGAGGCGGACCTGAGGCAGACAGGGGTAACCATTCACAAAATTGCGGAAGCGTCGACATTGGCCGAGAACCTCGTTATGGTCACTGGAGAAGTGGAGCGTGTGACTGATTTCGAGAAAGGCCTTCCGGGGGCTGAAGCAAAGATCGATGACAAATGGGTTACAGACCCCTTTCGCGATGACCAGGCCATAGTAGTCAATCTAAAAGGCAAGGGACTGGTGTTAATTACCGGATGCAGCCACGCAGGGATAATCAACACAGTCAAGCATGCCCAGAAAGTCTCAGGCATTGAAAAGATTCATGCCCTTATGGGTGGATTCCATTTAACGGGGCCTGCTTTTGAGCCAATAATAGATAGAACGGTAGAAGAGATAAAGAAGCTAAGTCCTGAAATGATAGTGCCTATGCACTGTACGGGTTGGAAGGCGATCAATCGACTTGCTGATAGTATGCCTCAGCAATGCACTCTCAACAGTGTCGGCACAAAGTACGCTTTTCAATAGTTCATGTTGAACCGTCACCATCTCGTGATAGTGTCTTCTCCGTGTTGTCTGCGTTCAGACGAGGTGTCTGTGCTAGCGGGGATATTGAGAGCTGTTGCATAATATCTCTAGGAGCAAAGCCCGGTTTGCCTTCGCTTCAGGATGACCCTTTCTTTGGCATTAAGTCCCCCTTTTTACGATATTCTGCTTCCTATCGTTTTCGGGGGACGGGTCAAAAATTGGCTCGTCAATTTGCATAACTATCGATTGTCAATAATGTGCTAATTGTTTACATTGCCAAGTCCACCTCACCGGCGGGCTTTGCAATACGACCACGGGGCAGAAATATCAGCGCCAGGATCACGCCAAACAATACAACAAGCGCGCCAATCACATAGTCCGTTTCAAAGGCCAAGATATTGGCCCGCTGGCTAACATAGAGATAAAGAGCAACTATGGCTTCATGATAAGCCACATGCGCTGCCATCCCCGCATGCATCAGTGCAACCTTGACTTGAGAAAGAAATGAGAGGGCCATTTTAGAGTTGGGAGTTATGGTCTGCACTATATTTGCCGTGTTCGTTTTGGTAAAGGTGTCGAGCAATGAGGCAAATACAGCAATCCCCAGGGAGGCAAAGACCATCCTCCACACGTTGAGCATCGAGGAAGCCTGGGCTGTTAAGCGGGGTGGCACAGAGGAGAGTGCATATGTCATGATCGGCATCATGGCCATCCCCATGCCTATCCCGCGGAAGAAAAGGATAGTGAGAAGCAGATTGTCTGGAAAGGTTACATCTATCATCTGCATTGCCAAAGACATAGCGCATAAGATTGAGAGCCCTATTATAGCGGGAATGCGCGGCCCTGTTCTATCGAAAAGTCGACCGGCAATGGGCAGTGTGATTATGGCTCCGAAGACCTGAGGTAATATCATCATGCCACCTTGAAAGGCGGTTAAACCGCGTACGGTCTGCAAAAAGAGCGGAAGCAAAAATACCAGCGAATACAGCCCGATGGTAGTGGTAAATGTCAGGCTTAGGCCCACCGCGTATCCACGATGTTGAAACATACGAAGGTCAAGCAGCGGGTTTTTCTCGGCAAGCTCGATAAGGACCCAGATCAGTAAGCACACCCCACCGATGGACAGGAGGGTGATAATCCGCCAGTCATCCCAATGCCATGTGGGGGCGTTTGTAAGCCCGTACAATAAACAACTGAAGCCTGTGGCCGCAAAAATAAAACCCCGGAAGTCAAAAATGGGGTTACCTGCGGGCGTATCCTCTATCCAGAGAATTCCTAGCAGAATAGCAATGATAGCTATGGGTACGTTTATAAAGAATACCGTGCGCCAACTCCAATAGGTTACAAGGTAGCCGCCAAAGGTCGGGCCAATAGCCGGCGCCAGCATTATAGGTATGCCCAGCATAGACATGGCGCGGCCCCTCCTTTCGGGCGGGACAGTCATATAAATAAAAGTCATAGAAAGCGGGTTCATCAAACCGCCAGATAAACCTTGAATGATACGGAAGGCTATGAGAGTATCTGCGCTCCACGAGAGTCCGCACAGAATAGATCCGACCAGGAAACCTATCTGGGCAATCATATAGACTCTTTTGATACCGAACCGCTGGCTTAGAAAAGCGGCGGTTGGTGTGGAGATGGCGCTTGCCATAAGATAAGCTGAAACTATCAGTTGTGCATGGTCGACGGCCAGGTTGTAAACCGCTATTATGTGCGGCAGCGCCACATTCATTACCGTCTGGTCCAGAATCTCCATGAAGGAGCCCGTTATGGCGACGGCAAGTATCTGGGACTCGCTTACTTTCGGCATCTACCATATTCCTCTGGTCATGGCTCAAGTTGAATGCTATCGATATAAATTAGCATTCATTAAACACTGCAACATGATATTTTAAAGTCATAGAGCGTCAAAAACACGCTGTTCCGTTAGCCATTATAAGGTATCTGTTGTGATGACTGCACGGCCCGCGGGGGCTTAAGACTTCGTCACAATAACACTGGTGCACGGGGAGCCATCACGATTCGGTCATAGTGTGCGCTATACTTGGCGTTCGTAATGTCTGCAAGACTGTTGACTAAGTCCTCTTCAGCCCTGAACTGGTCGAACTGGGCCTCGTCTTCAATTGTTGTAACCACATTCTATACGGGCAAAGGTCCATTGTTGCTATTTTGCATTTACATGGCATACCATACCGCAAGGTGCGAAAACATCCGGATACCTCTAATTACAGCAAGTAACTGTACCCGAATCAGCAAAAGCTATCATCCACCAGTATAGAAAAGGGGGCCGTCGGATATGCTTCTGCCCCTGAGACGAGCGCTTCTTTCATCAATATTTCCGTATTACTACCCCAACAGGGGCTGCACACGATACTCATCATTTTCATTAATAATACCTCCTGCCGAGCGCCCCGGGCTCAACACCCGTTACTCCAAATTGACTGACTAAATCCGCGTCATTTAGGATTCAAGGTCAGTACCTGTTTAAGCTCTCTTGCATCGGTATAGTGCGCAGGTATCTGTTGGCCTTTCGCCCACATCTCTGCAAGGTCGCTATAGTGCGGGCTCAGGTACAGGCCGGATTGTCCGGGGGGGCTCATTATCGTCATAGTGTCGAGATTAGACATATCCACTACGATCTTGATAGCCGCGCCGCTTATCATGTCGTAGGGATGCTCCCTGTCCCACCATCCGGCATTTATAGTAAAATCGTCTCCGGGATAAGGCAGCGGATTCAAATTAAGAAAAGATAGGGCGACTCCTAGGGGGTGCTTTATTGTCATGGTATGTACTTTTCCCCATGCCCAATTCCGGATATCGCTACCATATTTACCCGTCAATTCCGCTACAGCATCTTTCATGCTTTTTAATATCATGTCGTCGCGGGTCTCTTTGATATTGGCCGTGCTGATGTCATCCCAGATGATATTATTGTTGTCGTTCATGTAACGTATCAGCCACTGCGCCGGTATATCCACGTTGAGATCTCCATATAATTCGGACATTATCTTAGGCCCCAGCTTATTTTCCAATGTATCGGTCATAAGATGGGTGAAGAATGAGTTGAAAAGCGTTGCCTCGGGACTGTCCAGGCGCATCGAGCAGTCCCAGTTTTTTAAGATATCGGCATACGCTGATAGTCCGGGAACACTGCCACAGACTCGTGATATTTGCGGCACCCATCGTACGGCGACATTGGAAACCGTATCCAGTTGCATTTGCCTGATGTCATCCGGGCTGAATTTATCTTTGCTTTTGACGATGGCTTCGAAACGGTAAGGACGTTCGAAAAGGAAATATGCTGTCCCGTAATAATCTCCTGGTTTTGGCATCTGGTTAAATGAAGCCAAGTAGCCCTTTGCAGGGTTGTAATCAAACGGATGGTCTTCAAACGGGACGAAGCCGGTCCAATCATAAGTGCCGTTTTCTCCCGGCACAGGCAACGGATTATCGCCGGATTTTCTTACCGGGAAGGTTGTCAGGTACTGGTATCCTATATTGCCGTCGATATCGGCATATCCTATATGTACCGACGCCCCGCGTACGACGCTGAGTGCTTTGCGAAACTCATCGAAGTTTCTTGCCCTGTCCATGGTCAACAGGCCTTCCGCAGTGCCGTCATGGCCCAGCAGGCCTGGCCACATCATGGCGCAGTTGGCCGGCATATCGCTCATGATATCCGAGATAATGGGACCGTGCCGGGATATTTTGATGGGCAGCTTCTGCTCCTTGATTCCGTCATTTGTTTTGATCTTCAGGGTCTCTTCGACAATCGTGAAGTTCTTGTATCCGTCCTCGGTCAGATATTGATTGGGGTTGTCCGGATTTAATTTTTCAGTGAAGAAGTCAACGTTATCCCCATTGCCGACCGTGATGCTCCACGCGAAGTGTCCGTTGAATCCCAGGGCGTGCACCCCGGGCAGCCCCGGTATGGAACCGCCGATCACATCATAATCTCCGCCTTTCAAGTGCACCAGATAGAACAGCGACGGAATTGCGGCTTCGAGATCAGGACTCCCAGCGAATAACGGTTTCCCGGTAGTTGTCTTGGAGCCCGAGAAAATCATCCAGCTGCTGGCGCGGATTTTCATTATAATTGGAAAAGGCAATTCATTTTCAGCGTTTGGATTGGACTGCACCGCAGCCACTTCCGGAAGATTGGATAAAACTGTCGGCGGCTGGTCTATTGAACTTGACGAGATATACGGCGCCGATTCCGGAATCCATGGCATCAGGTATTTCAATGTGTCCGGCCCAGCCTTAGTATAAATATCATAGAGGATAGGTTTAATCGCCCTTGGCTCGTCAAGCCTCCAGGACATTAAAAGGCCGCATACCAGGCTGTCGGCCGGCTTCCAAGCCTCGGGTTTCCCTCCAAGTATCACATACTCCGCGGGCAAGAACTTAACCGAATTAATATAGGCATTGACGCCACTTGTATAGGCATCGACGATTGATTTAGATCTGGGTGAGAGGTTAGGATATTCAGACTCAGCAGCACGATAGAAGCCGAGCGTCTTGAAATATATATCGGTTTTAATCATATCCTCGCCCAGCAGTGTTGAAAGCTCGCCCCTGCCCGCTAGACGCGTCAGATCCATCTGGAACATCCTCTCACGGGCGGTTATATATCCCTGGGCAAAGAAAAGGTCGTCTTCATTCTGGGCAAATATGTGGGGTATTCCGTAGTCGTCGGTCCTAATTTCAACCGGAGCTTTCAGGCCGTCGATATTGAGGGTACCCGAATAGGAAGGCTGCGGCAGCCAGAAAAATATCAGGAATGCGACAACCGCGGCAATCACCAGAAATACAATCGAGCTCAGCGTGATGACCAAGGCTCTGACTTTCTTTGATTTCACAACCTGCCTCCATAGTAAGATTTGGATTTGCCACAGCGAGGTAATTTGGGCAATTTTAAGGTTGCGTAGTTGAGAAGTCAAATTGGGTAATTGGTGTTTAACCGTCCCAGTGTTGGCCTTATATGCCCTCACTCTACAGGTACCGCTCCATCAGCTCCGCGGCGGCCAGGTCTTCTCCCCTGAAGTTCAATGTATCGGCTTTCGCCTACTGGGCCCACATGAGTCCACTAATGTGCGGGAAGCCATCACGATTTGGTCATAGTGTCTGTGAGAATCGACACTTACCATCGGCCAGAATTATTTCTCAAGAAATATTCCAGTTCTAGCGTCCATGGCAAATTGCTGAAGATGTAACGCTCACATGTAACGATCAGCCAGCTATGTAACGCTGATCGTGTAACGCCTGTAACGGAAGCTGTAACGCCTGAGATCGATGTCCTGAGAGTCCTACATGATCTATTCACTTCACCTGGCATAAGCGTATAATTAGGCAGTAGATGATAGGAGTGAGGAGGTTTTAGATGAGTACTCGACGCTATTTGGCAATGCTTTCCATATTGGCAGCACTACTGTTGGGATTAACTAGCTGTTTCTACATAAACGTGCCCTCACCAGGGACTTCAACTCCAGCAAATGCGCCATCGTCATCGACTACCCCCGCAACTACACCCACTGCTCCATCAGGAAATCCACCCAACACCTCTTCCGCACAGCTTTCGGTCAATTCATTCTCCGCTATGCCAGGCACTATCATGGCAGGGGGCGCTTCAACCTTGAAGTGGGATGTCTCGAATGCCTCCGAGATATCAATAACGCCGGGAATTGGCTCTGTAGGGTCTTTAACGGGGAGCATGGTTGTAATGCCAGCATCAACGACAGATTTTACGTTAACGGCTTCTAATGGCGCAAATACAATTACTGCTACGGCAGAGGTTGTTGTGTTTGCTGGTGGCGGTTTGCCCATTATTAATTCTTTTGTTGCCACCCCACCCAGCATATTCCTTGGATCTTCAACCTTAAGCTGGGACGTCTCTAAGGCCACCGCCATAGGAATAACTCCAGGGATAGGTAATGTAGGACCCACTGGAAGCTTGTCTGTAACGCCCGCCACTACGACTCTGTACATTCTTACAGCTGCGAATCAAGCTGGTGCAGTGCAGCAGACAGTACAAGTAACCAAACTTAAGCTTCCGATTATTGCTAATCCAAATCTCCCTATTATTACTAAGCCCCTACTCCCAAGTACCCCCACACCTATTACCACTCACATACCGCTTCCCATACCCAGCATAACAGCGCCATTCGCCGTGATAGGCCTGGCGGTCCAGGTGGATGCTCCCTCCTATACGGGCTTCTGTCCCAAGACCTTCAATTTCACCGGCGTCATCACCGCCAACAGCCCCGGCACGGTTACCTACAGATGGGAGAGAAGCGATGGGGTCATCAGTCCCCTGCAGAGCGCAACGTTTTCAGCCTCTGGCACTCAGATCGTTTCAGAGACCTGGCAAATATGGGGCGCCTATTCCGGCTGGGAACGGTTGCACGTGCTGACCCCCAACGACTCGCTATCCAACCAGGCCAGCTTCACACTGACCTGCTTGTGAGACAACGAGGCGAGCGGCCCACATCGTCTGAGAAGCGCTCCTTCGGCGATAGCCCTGCGGCACGCAGGACGAAAGGCCTATTGTCCTGACGTGCTTCTGATGATATTCTCAGACGAGCACGCCTTGAGGACCCTGGCACGCCCTGAGCTAGCGGCAGGACCTCTAATGTCAGACTGGCAGCGGTAACTACCATGTCCGACATTGAAGCGAGCCTGTAGCTGATATCAGTCCACGAATGCCTGAAGAGCCCTTACCATTTCAACATAGTGTCTGTTCGAAAATCATGATCTGATTAACCCCATATTACGGGCCAAATGAATGGTGTGTTTGTACTTATTTATTCCGTTCCTTCTCCATTCATAAGCCGTCTCGTCAATTCTCGTGCTTCATCACTCGTACAAGATATGACCAGTATGTTGGGTGCGGAAGATGATGAGCCACGCTCGCCGGTAAGTTTGTGGTTGGTAAACCCATCAGGTCCCCAGTCCAGCGCACAAGACCCCAGGCAGACCTGACATTGGCCGCTGTTTTTCAGGTGCTTCAGGTACTGTTCGATCTCTTCGTGAGTTGGTTCGCAGGAGTCAGTTTGTCCTGAATGGCCGAATTCCTCATCTTCATACCTCACAATGAGCACTGCCGGGTTGCAGCCAGCCGGTTTCGGTTTCACCGTATCCTCAAGTCGCTGTATTCGACGGTTCAGTGTCAACACTTTACCTCCGCTATCTTGGACTCCTCAACCTTTTTTCTAACGCCATTATTACCTTACAGGACCGATTTTTTCACGAAGCTGGCGCATGAACTCCCTAACCTCAATGCCCAGCATCTCGCACATGGCCTCGATCAAGCTTCTGCCCTTGCTCTGTGCCAGTTCTCTCACGGCGGCGGGCTCCAGCCCCAGCCGGGGGATAAATTCATCGAAACTAAAAGGATGCTCCTCTTTGGCCTCCACCGGCCTGATCTTCGATTCAAGCTGTTTGAGTCGGTTCGCTAGGGTCATAGTTATCCTCAGCTATTTCTGGGTTTGTTCCTGCACTGTCTGTTCAAGTGCAGTCAGGCGCTCTTCCATCTCACCCTTCTCAAGCAGGCCCATAGCTGCCTGGGCCAGAGAACCCAGGACCCGGTTGCGGGCTACGTCGTTGTCTAAGGCCAGGGTATCGACCACAGCGATTTCTAAGATTCGGCGTATCCCGGCTACGCTGGTCAGTGATCCAAATAAAAACGCACTCGAGATGGCGGATTCACGCCGACGGCGCAGTCCGCCCAGCCGGCGTGCCTCCTGGGCTTCCTTGGCCCGCTCCGGTGAATGTACCCAGCAGTACCGGCTGTCCTTGAGGGGCGCCGCCCGGCATGGCCGGCCCGTCGGCCCAAGAGCAGCGCATTGCCGTCGCACTACCATCCACTACCTCTGCTAGTCGAGGCGATGGTAGTCTTTATAACTAAAGACAGGCCCCGATCTGGAGCCTGTCTGCGTACGCTTGTTCGGCCGTAGTTTATGCGGCTGTATGGCCCTGCGGGCAGGCCTCGGGTTTTTGACCGGTCGGTAAATTGAAACCGCTGCCGCAGTCGTAGCAATACCAGCGTGTCTGACCCTCCGGCACCCCCATCTGGTTGGGTTGTTTGAAGATGCGCTTCCTGCCCTTGGGCGCTTGCCGCGAGGAAGCGGCGGCCGGGGCTGGACCCTCTGTCACAAGTACTGGAGCAGCCTCGACCTCTGTGTGCTCCGGCAGTGTTTCGGCCTGCTGTACTTCGGTCTGCCGTGCTTCCGGAGCAGGAGTAGCCTCTGCAGTCTCCACGCTCCAAAAGACCCAGCCATCGCAGGCATGGCCAGTGATGGCCATTCCCGCCGCCGATGGGCTCTTGAACTCCCGTCCGTCCTCCAGCCGATATCGAAGCTTGCCGCCTTCGCCTTCGACCACCTCGCATGAGTAAGGCTGTTTCTTGTACCTGGCTGTCAGCTTCGTACCAGCCACCAAGTTCCTGTTTTCTATAGGCATTTATTACCTCCTGAGTATTTATTGACATATACATCACTCTGCTGGCGAACGAAGTCAAGTGGTCAGACCCATCTTTTTTACCCTTCGCTCCAGGTTCCCAGACACGATCTGGCAATAGTGTCTGGTCTGTCATGGTTTTTCATCCTCGGACAGTCTGGCCTTTTCGCCTGTAAACGCTTCCCAGCGTTTGACCGCTATATCCACATACAACGGCTCCAGTTCTATGCCGCAGCAGGTCCTCCCGGTCCTCTCGCAGGCAATCAAGGTGCTGCCCGATCCCAGAAACAGGTCCAAGACCTTGTCGCCTCGTTTGCTGCTATTTTCTATCGCCTTCTCAATGAGGGCCAGGGGTTTCATGGTGGGGTGCAGGGGGCTGGACGTGGGCTTCTCCACCCGCCAGACGTCTCCCTGGTCCCGGTCGCCGCACCAGTGGTGCTGCGCTCCTTCCCGCCAGCCATAGAGGATAGGTTCGTACTGCCTCTGATAGTCGGAACGTCCTAGGGTGAAGGTGTTCTTGGCCCATATGATGAAGGTGGACCAGTACCCTCCAGCGGAGATGAAAGCACTCTGCAGCGTATGGAGTTCCGACGAAGACATGCAGATGTAAACGGCGCCGTCGGTGAACTCCAGTATGTTATGACAACTTTTCACCAGAAAAGCCTGGAACTCAGTGCCCAGGTTGTCATTGGCTATGCTGCGCCTGCCCTTGGCCGGTCCATGATTTCCGTAGTCCACGTTATAAGGCGGGTCGGTGAAGGCCATGGCAGCCTTGTATTCCCCCATAAGACACTGCACAGCCTCCAGATCGGTCGCATCAGCACAGAGCAATAGGTGGTCGCCCAAGAACCACAAGTCGCCGGGCTTGGTAATCGGCTGGCTCTTGCACTGCTCAAGGGCAGCCTCAAGATCGAAGTCCTCCAGGCGTTCCCGCTTCTCCCGGGCGTCCAGTGACTTAATCAGCTTTTTAAGGTCATCGTCATCGAAGCCGGTTAACGTGAGGTCGATCTCAGGCGTCTGGTTGAGTTCACTTAAAAGACGGGCCAGCAGTTCCTGGTCAAAGGAGCCGGTTATCTTGTTCAGCGCGATGTTGAGCAGCCGTGCCTTCTCCATCGTCAGGTCAACGAAAACCACCGGTACGGTTTTGTATCCCAAGCGCCGGGCCGCCAAGAGCCTCTGGTGGCCGCCAATGACCGTCTTATCCTCTCGGCGGGCGATGATGGGATCGATCAGCCCGAACTCTCTGATGCTGCGGGTGAGCGCCTCCAGCTCCTGGTCGCTGATGCGCCGGGGATTGGCCGGGTCGGGTTTCAGATCCCCGATCTCAATATGTTCGATGTTGATGGCAATTTGATTCATAGTGTTAATTCCTTATCTCACCCTTGGGCGGCTTGAAGCGGTATCCCTTTTTCTCGGTCACGGTTTCTTCAGGCGCATTGCTGCCCGCTGTATGTTCAGGTTTGCTATTGCCGGGTAATTTCTCTGGTTCTCGCCCCGCGTCTGCAGGCTGCTTTAAATCGGGCTTGAAGTCGATGGTGGGCACATTCATGCCGTTCCTGAATTCCTGCAATGGTCCGGCGGCACAGGCGAGCTTCTTTAAATAGCGGCCACTTGTTAAGGGGCTGCAGCCGGCTATTAGCGCCCCTGAGTGTATGGCCTCGTCCTTTGTCATCGGCAGGTTTCTCAGTAGCCACTCCGTGTAAACCGGCTCGAATATGCTGTTGGCTTTCATCTCCTCGCTGCCAGCCCGGTAATCTACCATGTCCTTGGCAACCTTGCTGCTTATGCTCCCGTACCTTGTTTCCCTATCTCTCTCATTTTTATCACTATGCTCCTCGATGATGCGCAACTTCTCGGCCACCGGCACGCCGCGGAACAGCAGGTTATGCGCCTGGCAGAGAAGGTGAAGATTGAGAGGGTCCCAGTTGGAAGGGTTATTGTCAGCGTGGTCTATCTGGAGCTTTGTTTTGTCAGGACTAGCCTTGCAAATTAGACAGTGATCACCGTCTCTGCTGGCGATAAAGCTGTAGGCTAGTCGGTGCTGATTGATTTGAAAACGATTGGGCATACTAACTGCACCTCCTTCCCGAAGGAAATGTAATTACTCTACGAATGGCGGTGCAGTTTCGTTCTTTTGGGTTGCCCCTGCGGCTATTATGGCGACCCCGTGCGGGAATGCAAATGTTCGTCTACCGTAATCACACGCTACCAAAAAAAGATCAGCGGCCCCTTGATGGACCGCATTGATATTTTTCTGGATATA
>Ga0187865_1001255_pt1 | contig 29950 bp, 27 predicted proteins | sample June2016WEW_11_1_2_FD_132989 | JGI IMG/M metagenome (GOLD analysis project Ga0187865, IMG submission 132989) | Peatland microbial communities from SPRUCE experiment site at the Marcell Experimental Forest, Minnesota, USA - June2016WEW_11_100 | ecosystem: Environmental > Terrestrial > Soil >...
CGAGTTCAAATCGGCCATGGAAAAGATGGACACCCCCATTTTCTACCTGGACGCCGACGATTTCCAGAAGTTCTGGGATCAAGATGCCAAGCGACTGATCGCAGGGGTCAGGCAGATCGGGAAAGTCGAGTAAAAAGCATTAACCACAGAGAGGGCAGAGGTCACACAGGCCTAAGAAATAAAGATGCCTAAAAGTAGGGGCGATTCATGAATCACCCCTGCTATGGCCTTAAATGCCTAAAATTTGGGCAACAAAGATTTTTGTAATTTCCTAAGCAATAAAAAGGATAAGGATATAAGGGAATGGCGAGGTAAGGAAGGGAGGATTTATGCAACGCGTGGGCTTCATCGGGATCGGCATCATGGGATCGCAGATGTCGCGACGAATTCTGGGGGCCGGATATTCATTGATGGTCTGGAACCGCACAAAGGATAAGGCGAAAGATCTGTTAGCGGCAGGAGCTACCTGGGGAAATTCCCCAAAGGTCTTGGCTCAATCCTCCGATATTGTGATTACGATGGTCACAGATTCCAAGGCCTCAGAAGAAGTCTCTTGTGGAGCGAATGGAGTGCTGGAGGGCGCGCATCCGGGCCTGGTCCTGATTGATATGAGTTCCATCGCACCCGAAATGTCCAGGTCCATCGCCGAACGGGCCAGAGCCAAAGGCATCCCCATGCTGGATGCGCCGGTGACGGGAAACCCCAAAGTGGCCTCCGAGGGCAAGCTGGGGATTATGGTCGGGGGGCCGAAAGAAACCTTTGAAGCCTGCCTTCCCATTTTCGAAAAAATGGGGGTCAAGATCATTCATGTGGGGGAAAATGGGAAAGGGACGACTCTCAAACTGATCAACAACCTGGTCATGGGCGTGGCCATTGAGGCGGTGGCCGAAGCTCTGGTATTAGCCGCCAAATCTGGAATCGACCCCCAGAAAGTGTTGGAGATAACTTCCGTAGGAGGAGCCCGGACCGGCGCGATGGAGGTCCGGGGGCCCTGGATGATCAATCACCAATTTTCACCTCATTTTTCCGTCAACAATATGTATAAGGATCTTTCCTCGGCTATGAAGCTGGCTGAGGAGGTGGGGGTGTCGCTGCCGGCGACCAGCATCGCCCGGGAAATCCTGCGGGCGGCAAAGTCGCAGGGCAAAGGGGACCTGGATTCGGCGGTCGTTGTTACCGTCCTGGAGGCTATGGCCAACAAGGAGCTAAAGGCAAAAACTTAGCTGCATCTCTACTTCCCCCTAAATATTGCCCCTCAGGTCTCCCTGGAACCATTCATTGGAACGAATGCTTTGGTTGATAGGCTTCACATCGGAAATCATTGGGAGCATCTTCCTGGTCCATTCTATTAAGGGTACAAAGAATACCCTCCGTAATCCCTATTCACGAATTAATGCGTCCGGAAGACTTCCGAGGACTTCCATGGAGAAAAACTCGCCTTCTATGGGGTCAACATTTATTTCCCCCCTGCTCATCTTCCTGAATTCCCATCTTGGATAGGTCACGACTGCTCTCCGGGAAAATTTAGGTCGTATGCCCAAGTTAAATTTGTAAGCTTGAGCCTTTTGTCCTTGCATATCCCCATTCCTTCAGAAGAAATGTGAGATTCGGATCCCAAGGCTTCTTAGTCTCCTAGCCTCTCCACCGTTTCAAACGAGCTTCGCATTCTTTCCTTGGCAACCAACCTCCCTTTTCCAATATTTTCTCAAGAGAGACTGCCGCTTCAAGGGAACTCAGAATATGGTGATCAATGAGTCTATCTAAAACCCATAGCGAACCATAAACCTGCAATCCTTCATCCTTTGCTGCTCTTCGAAGGGAATCATCTCCAGTAACCAAAGGACAGGAATTCAGTTTGGCCAACACAAGGGCAAATAGATCATTGGTAGAAGGTTTCCGGTAGCGTGCCCTGAGTGCGAGGACCTGCTCGACCCCTTCTTTCCCCAAAGGCAAAACAGAATACCCGATTTTGACCAGCTCTTCTCCCGGCGGATTAATCAGCTCTTCGATAATAACATCCGGCAAGACCAAATCATAGGGAAGTTGGAGAGCTTTTTCAAGAAGACCACCATTGAAAAGGTCGATACAGACTGTTGTGTCGAGGACAAGTATCTTTTTAGGCAAGTGCTACCCGCAACCCTCTACGAAACTCATTGAAAGGTTGGCCGACCATTTCCGCCGCCCTAACCGGAGAAACCAGACCCTCCGTCACCGCCTGCAGCAGGAGCCTATTGAAGCGTTCCGGCTTTTCGGAGGGAACTTCATATCCGGGTTCCTTTCGATACCATCCTTTAGCCCGAAATGAACGGAACAAATCAGCTGCCCGACTCTCCGAAAAAATAGAAAGATCTTTTGCCCGATAGATCCATTGCTGCATGCTCATGCCATATTTTTTCTTGAGCATGACCAATTCACCAAGGTCAATCGTATGCCTTTGCTTTCCAAGTTCCTGATACACGACCCCCTCGGGGACAAGAAAGGCACCCGAGAACCGAAATGCCGCCTTTTCTTCATCAACATTTGGGGATACTTTCATGATTAAATGGCCGAGTTCGTGAGCTAAACTCGATCGCTGCCGATCACCCGGGAGCCCCTTCTTTACCAGAATAACGGGAATCTTCTCGTTTGCCCAGCATGAGAGCCCATCAAATTCCCGCTCTCCTTCGAGCATGACAACCTTTACCCCGTGATCTTCAAGCGCCTCCGTCAGGTTCTCGATAGGATCGACTCCAAGGACCCAAAGCTTTCGCAGAGCCCCAGCCAGGACTTCGACATCGTTCATTTTTCTGATCATGCATTGGTCAGGATTGGGAAGCTTAACGCCTATAAATCTGTTATCCGGGAAAAAGGATTCAACTTCCAAGTATCTCTCTACCCATTCTTGTGCCTTTGCTCGCATGGATTGAAGATGCTTCGAAGAGACAGCAAGTCGTTTTCTATAGGCAGGTTCGCCAATGGTCACACGAACGGAGTCGGGCCGAAAGAAATACTCAACCTTAATACCCAAGGCCTTTGCCAGATGAATCAATACGTCTGAGCCAGGCGTTGATTTACCGAGTTCATACTTGTGAATGACCTGGGCGCTGACGTAATTCCCCATTTTCTCAGCAAGTTGCCTTAAGGAAAAGCCTGCCGAAATGCGCGCCTGTCTTATCCGATCACCAATCATGGGATAGCCTCCTTGGTTGACAAATTATCTAAATTATAATATTTTGTCAACTAAATGTCAATAGAAAAGGAGGTTAAAAAGATGGCGACGAATCCGCCAAAAGGCGATGGTCATCGACATGGGGCTGTGCGGGACCGATCCCAGATGTTTAACCCAAAAAACGATCGATGGGTAAAACGGGATTCTGAAACCGGCAAGTTTATGGACCAAAAGACCAATCGCGACCCATTTAAAGTAGTGCGGAAGGAAAAGTAAGCTCAACCATTTTAGACAAGCCCGCAAATTCTCTCCCAGGCTTTCGGGCACAACGTGGCGGGTTCGGTACTCTACATATATGCTTTCCCCTCTTTTTCTTTTAGGCCCCGGAAGGCTTCGCCGGAGAAATCGAATCTATCAATGTCCATTGAGGCGACGCTGTAATGAGACTCTTCATTTTGTTCTCCGTGTCTTTCCCTTCTTGATAAAATTCAAAAGAAGGGTCTTGACGCTCTCTTTCGGACGCCACTCGTCAAATTCTGAAGGTAGCAGGGAAAGTACTTCCTCACCCATCATGTTGTAAAGATCATAGGTCAGATCCAGTTGTTGAACCACATCGATATAGCGAAGAAGCGTTCCCGGCTTTCTGGTGATTCCTCCCGGGCCATATTTAGGCCTCCCTAAGCGAGAGTCAAAATACAGCATGTTCGCCGCTTCGATAACCCCTTGATTCGTAACAAATCCCTGCCGGGAAGAAAGCTCCTCGTAATATTTGCTGGTCTTGTCTAATGGACCATAAAGTAGCAAAGGTGCCCGTTCGCCGTGCAGCCTGTAAATATTGTAGGGACCGTAGAGGAGATGCCGATAATACCTCCGAAATTCCGGGTCCAGGATATGACGGCTGTCTTGACCCGGAATTCTCTTGCCGGAATTATTCATTGGACACACTTGGTAGAAATAAAATAGAGAAAGCCAGCTCCAAAGGCCGATATTGGATTCGATCTGGGAAGCGGGGAGGGTACTGAATTTTTCGTGGAGATATTTGGCCATTTCGAGTTTATCTTTGAATACGCGCCTCTCAACCTCCAATTCTCCTCTCAGCCTTCCAGAATACTCCGAATCGGTCAATATCTCCCATGGAGGCTGTCCGGTTGACGCCTCTCGAAGATCCGCCAAATAAAGTTTGAAAGTCTGGAGGCCCTTTTCGTTAAGGACTCGAACGGCATAGGCCATTCATCATTCTCCCATTTTTTGGGCTTGAATAAATTTTTCCATAAGCTGATGAGACTCACAGAAAGCTTCGACCACATCGTCAATCCATCTTAGCTTCTCCTGGAGGATGGGTTCAGACTCTCCGGTGGGCGGCAATGACCTTTTGCCTAGAGCCCCGGCCGCAAAACTGAGCCAACGGCTCATCCAGTCGTCTGGGTCCGTATCCGGGTCCGTATGGTTCTCCTCCACAATGATTTTGCAGAGAATTTGACGGACAACTTCTGGGTAGACCAAGGAAAGGAAAAAAGTATCTGATCTCGCAATTTCCCGAATATTCTCAACCCGGCTGTTCAATTGCAGGCTGGGCCAGTCACTGGCTAGATCGAGGCGCCAAATGGACTTGCCCAGGTCCACGAAATCCACCGGGAGGAGGGATAACCGGTCCGAAGATTCTTCGTCTGGACGCTGGGGAATAATCCGATCGGCGACGGCCAGCAGCCGCCCTTTCAGGTCGGTAACCTTGGTGCGGAAAAGAACCAATGCCCGGGGATCAAGACCTTCTAAAATACAATTCTTTATAGAATTCGGATTTTGAATCGTTCCGCAGGAAAAGCGCCTAAAGAAGGCTCTTCGGTAAGCTTCGATAAAAATATGGGCATTCCCAGGAAGGGAAAGTCCTTCCAGATTAGGGGTGGCATCAAAAGCCAGTAGACCATCGGCGGTTTGAATCAAACGGATCAGTACTTTGGATCGGGGGATTTTCTTGCGCCCCGTGTAATTAAACCTTCGGATCATGGATTCACATCGAATGAGGTAGTGGTTCGGATTTTTAAATCGCGGTTGGAATCAAACCCCGTAATGTTTAATTGAAAATCTCTTTTTTCCAGCACCAAATAGAGAATATTGGGCCGGGGGTATTGGATTTGTAACCCGATACCCTTGACTTTAATCGGAGGTTTGTCTAGCTCAAAATCGAGAATCCGATATTTTTTGAAGGGGTTTCCCTCCCGGACGTCATACGCCATTTCAAGGCTGATTTCTTTAGGCAAAATCCTGGCGGCAGGATGGGCGGTCAGACGGAAACCCTGTTTGGTCTTATAGATTTGGAAGTATCGATCTCCGGTAATTTCATTCGGGGGTCTTTGGCCTGGCTCAAAGCCGCGCTTTTGGGTTGGTCTGCCCGGGGTAGCCCCAGGTTGGTCTTCTTTCGGAAGATCTACATAGAAAAGATCCTTAAGAACTTTAAGGTCTCTTCCTTCAGCGGGCCGGGAAAGAATCTTGGCAATCTCCCTCGGGCTGTTTTTTACATAGCGCAGACAAGAAGGACCCCGATCATAGCGGCCTCTGAATTTCGGGGATCTTTCTTGCCATTCTGTATGGGCCGGATTCTCAGAATCTCCAAGCATTTTGGAGAGGGGTCGGTCAGAGACCGAAACGATAACTCGTATACCTTTCTGTCTGAGGGAAGATATCCCGGTTATGGTAACTCCATCCCGCAAGAAATAATCCTCCCCCTGGTCAAGATAAGGATCTCGCTCCATGATGACCTTAAACGAGGAATGCTGAATATCTCCCTCCATCCCTTTAACCCATAAGGGAACAAGCAGAGCCAGCCGTTTCCCGTTATCGAAATCCTCTCGCAGACCCTTTAGTTGCTCTTTCCCAAACAGGATTTCCTCCCATTTGGGAGCCTGATCCATCGCCGGTTCCGTCAATTTCCCATAAATTTCTGGAGATAATCCGATAGACCACTTGGCGAGATCCAGCCTCCGAAGGACCGTATCTTTATCAGGCCAGTCAGATAGGGTTACATATTGGAAAATGCTTTTTGCATCTAAGATCTGTTGGCTCTGTCCAAAAGCTACAATCACCACAAGGTCTTCGGATAATATGGGGAAGAAATATTGATTTATGACCGCTTTTAGGATTGCTTCCGGTTTGATTTCTTTATCGGGAAAAGGAATGGCTACCGATAACCCGGGTTCGTCCTTCCTGCGGATTGAAAAGTCCCGGCAGAATTGTTCTGTTCGACCAGGACCTTCGACGGGCAGGGCAAAGTCCCCTTCAAAATACCCGTAATACCCATAAGGAGAGTATTTGACGCCATCAGACCTATGGATCTTTAGAACCGACTGGCCCATCAGCAGTTTTTGCGATTCCCCCAGGCGGATGGTCAAACCAAAAAAAGAATTGATCCTCGATGCGGCCTGGAAAACGGTTTTTCCCAACCCCCATCTTCCCCGGGCAGTCGTTCCTTCCACCGCCCGGCCTATGTTTCGCCAGAAATAGAAGAAGTCGTTTTTGTTTTCCCGGCCTCCACTGTCCTCGTCCTCGCGGGTGTCTCCTTCCAGCCCTCGAGTTCCAAAATCTTCAATAAGAAGAAAGTCCATCGGTTCGGTTAACTCAACTCGTTTCTGAACGCCGCTATTTTCAGAAGCTAAATGGGTTCCAAGCCCCCTCAGGTAGTTTTCGCTTGTGGGTGGCCGCAAATATTGGTCGGATGAGGGAAGAGAGATAAAGATTTTGACTTGTTGGCCGGGGATGGCGGCGTCAAGGGAATTCTGGATCGCTTCCCGGATCAATGCGTCCGAGAGACTTTCGAGAACCTCCGTGGAGAAAAACTCCCCTTCTATGGGGTCAACATTTATTTCCCCCCTGCTCATCCTCCTGAATTCCCAACTCGGGTAGGTCACGGCTGCTCTCCAGAAAAAGGAAAGTCATGTGCCTGAATCAAATTTTCAAGCCCGCCCCCAAGGCCGGTCAGGGATTTATTCCCTAATCCAGAGTGAATATGAAAATGAAGGATTCGCATACATAATTCGGTAGCCAGCTTCCTTCGGCCGCAGGCAAGTATACGATGAAATGTGTGTAAAGCTATTTGTATGTTTGTAGAATGGCCTTCAAAACCAAACTATCCTTTTACCAATCAAGAATTTTTTTAATATATTTTCCTTCTTGACGCAGGAGGGGATAATCTCTTTCCAAGTCTTCCCAGTTCTTATCCCGGACATCGGGAATCTCTTTCAATTCAGTCTGCGTCAGAAGATACCCTGTCATTGAAACCTTCTTTTTTCTGAAGGATTTCTGCTTGCTTACCTCCTCCAAATCCCTGAGGGCGTCCATCTTATCTGTATTGCCGGCAAGCCCCCCGTGATGCAGCCCATGGGGTTCTATGAATTTAATTCTTACTTCCTTCCTGCTCTTATCTTTAATCCATAGGATGAAGTCCGGATAAAACCCACTTCGCCTGAAAAATCCCACCCCCACCCTCGGAAGGTTGCGAAGGAAATAGATCTCGAAATTCCTATATGGCTCATCATTATGGTTTTTGGCCCAAAAATTTCTGAGGTCTTTTACCAGTTTGGCTTCCTCTGCATTAAGGCCGGGTGGACTAACGGAAAGCCCTTCTATTTTGAAGTCCTCCGGATTCAGAAGAAGGGGGCTGAATAGATGTCTGTCGATATGGAGACGCGGCAAGGGCTTATCCCCAGTGCTATAGAGCAAGGTAGGCTTCAAAAGAAGGCCTTTAATCTCCTTAAGCAGGGATTCGCCGGTAACCCTGACCGTGTACGGAATTATTTTTTCCCGAGCCATGAGTACGCCGGGTTCAAGGTGGCGGCTCTCCGCTTCGCGTTCCTTTAGGGACACAAATCGATCGAGATAGTTTTTTAGAACACCCAAGGCTCCTTCCTGGAATAATGAAGGCTTCAGCAGATCTTCAGACGGCATGATGAGAGAACATTGCCTCAAGATTGAGATTAGCTCACTGCGGGGAATGAAGACGTTTCCATAGTTACGTACTATTTTGTATCCCAATAATTCAGTATAAATGGAATCCAAATCTAATAATCCCAGGGTTACTGGGTCGGAAAAATCGGCGAGGGTGCTTTCTGCTGCATGCCCGGCTCCTTCGCCAACTCCGGACATGGATGTGACTCTTGGCGTAAGGTCCACTGAAATATGGAGGGGTTCTGCGGTCAGAATCCAGGTTTCTGAATCTATCTTATAATTTTTCCGTGGTTGGGGAATGGAAAGCTCCTTGAGCCGGGGAAACAAGGTCTTTACGGGAATGGGAAGCTCCCAACTGAGTTCTTCTTTTTCAAGCATCTGCCGGAAAGCCTTGATGTAATCGGCGTTCCATCCAAAGATAAAAAGAGTCTCGAGCTGGGGTAATCCCTCGGGATGCTGACCTTCCTCCTGAAGCGCCTTGCTTCGTTTTAAAGTCCAATCCTTCCCCTTCAACCGGACACCACGCCCAAAGAGTTGGATTACCTGCGGCCCTTCTCCCTTCCCGATATTCAGCAAGCCCATGGAAGAAACCCGCCAGCTTGACCATCCCTCAATAAATTTTTTGGCTCCAATGAGAATATTCGCCTGTGAGTCGGGAGCATTGACCTCTCTAAAAAGAGACGGTGTAAATCGATCGTCCCGCGTTTCGATTCCCAAATTTTCTTCGAGGTGTTTCTTAAAGGCCGAAACGTCGCCGATGTTGATTACCCCGAAGTAGGGAGCCTCATGTGCCTCGGGAGCGGAAACCTTCAGCGCGAATTCTCCTTCCGCGTTTTTAAGCTCCCATACCTCCAGCCCCCCTCGACCATGAAAAATATCAGCTGCAATCTTTTTATAAAGACTCTCGGCATTATTGTCCTTCAAATGGGTAAGGTGGGAAGCAAATAAATCCTCTTGGGTGTCTTCGTCCTTAAACCCGCTTTCCCCTTTCAGAACCCTTCCGATCCGTTCTGCTGCCCATGCGGGCTCTTCCAAAAAGCGCCTGAGAAAGGCAACCACCGTAGCAACGTCACTCCGCTTTTGGCCTTCCCGGGAGTATACAGCGTTGACGCTTGATCCCAGAAATACCCAAAGAGGCTTTTCCAGATTATAGGGTTGAAACTCTACCCTTTTTTCCTTGAAGAGACGCAGTTGCTGGTAATAGCTGAGCAACCCGCCGAGCAATAGATCCTGAGCCCGGGTTTCCCGTGCCCGTTCAAGATTTAAGACTCTGAAGTCCTTTCCATATCCGTCATCATAAAAATGGCGGTAGGAATAATCGAAGAGAATGGTCTTCCCATATTCTCCCAAAAGACTCTCTTGGACCCTTCTGCTGGCCGCTCCGATGGCCTGGGCGAAAGTGGCGCTGTATTCCATGAGGAAGCCATGGGAGCTCAAGAATCTCTGGCGAGTTTTCCATGTCTGCGCTTCACTTCCCGCCCCTTTGTGGCCCTCATCCACAAAGACCAGATTTGCGCTTCCCATCTCCTCAAGAAGGACGCTCACACCTTCTTTTGAAGGTTCTTCCGCCAATTTGTGAATTTCAATTACCTTCACCCTTGGCTGAATGGTCCTTTGTCCGGGATTGTCCTGGATTAGAAGCTGGGCATCGATACCGCTCCGCTTGAATTCATCGAGGTGCTGCTGGGAAAGGCCTTCGTTTGGGGTTATTAGAAGTATTGAATCAAACTCCCTCCGCCGATCCGGCCGATTGAGCAAAGCCTCCGGATGTCTTCCTTTTTCCAGGTAGAAAAGCATTTGCCAAAAATTGACATGGAGGAGTAAAGTCTTTCCGGATCCGGTGGCCATGAAAAAAGCTAGCCGCCTGAGATCTTCAGCCATGAAGGCGGGGAAATGCTGGAAAACAGGTTCTTCTTTCCTTAACTTGTTCAAAAAGGAATTCAGATCATTTAGAAAAGAATTCGGATCCTCTGTAAGTCCGTCAAGGAATATTTCGGTGTAGAGGAGGGATAGATATTGAAAATACTTGAAGGAAAAGGAGCCGCGGGCCTTGGCTAAGCGGGTTTCATAAGCGATGATTCGGGCATCATATCCGGCCAGCTTCTTCCTTAGCTTTGAATCCTGCATCCGCCCGACAAGCGCTCCATAAAAATATGTCTGCCCATCGCCGGCCGGTCCCTCTTGGACATTCAGAGATTGCTTAAGCTCCTCCAGCCGCTTTGCTATGAAAAGGCTGTGAAAATACCTATTCAGGATGAGGGATTGCTCAAGCCTCACTTTTCCGCCTCTCCGAGAAGCGATTCGATGTGCTGTTTGAGCTCCGGAAGGCGGTTTTCCACGGCATTCCAAACGGTCTGCAGACGAACGCCGAAATACTCATGGATGAGCACGTCCCGCATCCCCGCAATCCTGGCCCAGGGGATCTCGGGATGGCGGGCGCGCAGATCCTCAGAAAGATTTTTCACCGCTTCTCCGATGACCTCCAGATTACGGATCACTGCATCTTGGACTATGCTTTCCCGGAAAAAAACCTCTTTCCGTTTGGATGTATAGGATTCAATACGAGTTATCGCATCGAGGATATGGTTCAAATAAACCCGGTCATCCTTCATAGGGGTCTGGCCTCCTGAAGAATACGGTCCCGAAGATAGGGGCTAAGCCCTTCTTCTTCCAAAACGTCCACCTTTCGGCCCAAAAGCGCTTCCAGGTCCTGTTTTAGGCCCACCAAATCGAATAGGTCCCTCCCGGGTTCCAAATCCACCAGCAGGTCAATATCGCTGGATTCCGTTGCTCCACCCCTTATTTGTGATCCGAAAACTCGCACCCGGAATGCGCCATGCTTGCGGGCGATGCTTTTTATATCGTTGACGTGTCGTTCGATCAGGGTGGTATTCATTTTTCCCCTTCCTCGATGAGGCGCTTGAATAGGCCGTCAAGGGATTTCACGCCGGGGGTTGCCGTATCTCCGTTTATTAGCGCCTCTTCAAACGGCCCCTCGGCCTTCATTCTGCTCTCCAGAAAATGACGTTCCAGAACCGGGTCCAGGTTCTTCATATCCCGCCACAGAACCAATACTGGCTTTCCTTCCCCATTTTTCCCCTTTACTGCCTTGTAAATGCGTTTATCTTTTTCATTGGTCCAGATGCTCATTTTTTGCACATGAAGGCAGTAAAGGAAATTAAAGGTCTCGATCAGATCAACCGTTTCAACCTTCGGTCCGTCATCGGTCAGAACTTCAATCTTGTAGGAAAAAGGATGCTCCAATGCCGCCAGATTCAGCATACTCGCGCTGGATTCAAGGGGGAGGCGGGCGAGGTAATGAAGCCGATAGGCATCTTCGCCAAGCTTTTCCCTGTGTGCCCCGGCCCGTGCCTCTTCCCTTTTCAGCGTCTCCTCCGCTACCAGATTATGAAGAGCATCTTCGTAGGACTCAAGCCTTAGTATTTTGACCAGTCGCGGTGTTCCCTTCACTTCATCCTTGGTTGGCAAACGCTTCGGCTTACCATCTTTCCATTCAGGGGAATATATTACTTTTTGAATGCGTGGCAGAAGGACAGAGTAAAAAAAATCCGCCATCTCAGCGAGAATAAACTTGCGGTGCCCTTTGTCTTTTCGATTTAAGTTGATTACGGCATGGCCGCTTGTTCCAGAGCCGGCAAAGAAATCCATTGTTAAATCGTTTTGCCGGGAACCCGAGACCTGGTGCATGAATTCAATCAACCTTGGAGGTTTGGGATTTTCGAAAACCTTTCGGCCAAAAAGGTTCTTTAACAATTCGGTTGCTTCATGGTTGTGGCCTGCTTCTTCATGGAACCAAATTGTGCTGGGGGGGCGAGTGGCATTCTCCTCTAAAAATTGTTTGACATAAACCTCCCACCCTTGCTCTGTTTGAATCCACTCGATGAAGCCATCCTCAAGCGCCCTTTTGTATTTATCCGGTTCCCATCTCCAGCGCCCCTCAGTTCCATCTGGCCTCATAGGATAAAAGGTGTGTTGTCGGGCGCGGAAAGCTTAAAGAATAAATTGGGGCGATCCTGACGTCGTGAGCTGGAACCTTCTTTCCGTAAAGACCTTCTCCGATAAGGCTTTCCCGTAGCGGAATCCGTGGAAATAAACTGTTCAACATTTTGTTTAAAAGAGACTCTCGAAATCCCCCCGCCAAAAATGATGATAAAGTCATGATCTTCACTGAATCCTTTTGCATCCATTCTTGGGCTGTAGACCTTCTGCCAGACTGCTGTTGCCAAGAATTGCTCTTCCCCAAAGGCTGAATCCATTACTTTTTTTAGGTGGACCTGTTCATTATCATCTATACTTACGAAAATCATTCCATTTATGCTAAGAATCTCTCCTGTTAGGATCAGTCTTTCTTCCATCATCGCCAGCCAAGTTGAGTGGCGGTATCGGTCTTTGTAAATGAACTCATCCGAGCCGGTGTTGTAAGGCGGGTCGATATAGATGCATTTCACCTTGCCAGCGTATTTCCTTTCGAGGAATCGCAAAGCCTGATAATTTTCGCTGTGGATGAGAAGGCCATCGGTGGCTTCATCAAGATCGTCGAAGGCGGCGAGAAGCTTTTCTTTGAAGGCAGGGCTGAAATGAGCTGTGTTAACTACCAGGGTTGGGTGATCTTTGATGAACTGTTCGTTTATTTTTCCCTTTTGGTTGAAAAGATCCTTCTTTGGGTCTACGGCAAAAAGATCTCTCCAGGCATCTAATTGAGCTTTATTATCTAAAACATCCCGCCATAGATCATGGGATACTTCCTTTATGGGAACGAGGTAGTCGGTCCGAAGGACGAACTTTTTCTTTTCAAAGAGGCGTTTCTGGACATTTTCGATCTGCGCGAGGAAGGTGATGACCTCTTCGGCAAGTTGGCGAATAACCCGAATTGTGCGTCTTTTCGCTTCCAGGTCTCCTTCCATGTCAGCCAGGTGGAGGACTTGATCTTTCAGATAAAACTCCAGTTCCCGCTTGAGGAATCCTTCCAGATCCCGGTGGATGAAGTAATCAGTGGTGTTGCGCCGGCAGAAGTGCCGCATACGTTTTAGCAGGAGTGAGATCTTCTGGTCATCCTTTTCCTCGACTACCTCGGAAAGAGCGGAGCGCAAAGTAAACTCGGGGACAGCCTCCAGAATCTTTGGCAGGGAGGTATTGAGAACCGTTTCCTGTAGTTTGCTGTTCTTCCCCCATTTTTCAATCTCCTCTTCTGTAGGGAGGCGATAATGGAATGAAAATTTGAGGGTGCGGGATTCCTTATCCCAAGCTACTTGATCTGGGAGAGGAAAGAAATATCGGGTATCCCCCTTGGTATTGCTCGGCGGGAGGCTGGCTTCGGCCAGAAGAAACCGAACGCGGCAGGGACCGGACATGGTATCCAATTGATAGGCATAATCTCTAAAAGTCTCGCCGGTTTTTACATAATGCTGGTTTTTATTTACCCAATGGAAGAAGGTTTCTTCCCCATTGTAGGGGATGGCATAGGCCTCCCGAACTCCATAGCGCCGCCGGGGAATAAAATCCCCGGACTCGTAGTATCGGGAGAAGAAGGCGTAAAGATGGTTAAAAACTTCAGACTTCTGTTCTTCGGTGGCTCTTGTTGCCTGAAGCTGATGCCGAACTTTTTCATAATCGGAAAAAAGGGTGCGGGCGGCTTTAATTTTCGTATCGCGATAATCGGGATTGATTTCCCCATTAGGTAGAAGGGCATCTTCTCCAATCTCCTCTTGGATTCGTGTGGACAATTTGGAGATTTCACTTTCCAAGACCGAGAGTTGTTCGCCAGTTACAGAATGAAAAGATTCTTCCACCCGTCTTGGAAGTTGATCGTTGAGAAACGATTCGACTTCCTTCTGTTTTATTCGAAGCAGCCGGTATAGCCCGAAATCCAGGTCGGCCAAATCAAGCTGAAAGAGATCCCTCAGCAATTCTTGGAGCTGTTTCAACGAATCCATAAATACCTCGTCAGGTAGGGAGCAAAAGACTATTTTGAATTATCCGGATGCCTCGGGTTTCCAGATTATTGCCAAAATCATATATAAGTACCCCTTCGAAATCAATGTTATTTTGGGATGAATTACTCTTGATGGTTTCGTAAAAAGTAAAATTTCCCCTCCCCTGGCGGGAGGAGATGCAGGGGAGGGGGGAAAGATAACGTGCCGGAAATTCTCAATTCTTCACCCTCACCCCGGCCCTCTCCCGTCGAGGGAGGGGGAGTATTTTTGACTTTTTGCGATATCATCACTCTTGACCTTCAAAGGATTTTCGGGCCACAGTTATCACTTAAAGGGCTTAGCCATTCTTTGCCGACGAAACCAGAGGTAATAAAGAGCCAGGAGGATTCCCAATAAAGGTACGAGCAAGAATAAGGAAAAGCCCAGGGTCAGGTCTCCGTCCAGGATAAGGCGCGCACTGACATAGCTGATCCCTATCTGTAAGGAAGCGCACAAAACAACTGTAATCCCGAGGAAGATTGGATTTTTCAGGAGCAATAGGCTCCTCCGAGGTGAGTGATATGATGAATAATTAGCAAAAGGAAGGCGGGAAATCAAGAAGAACCTGTTTGAAAAAACAGTGTCTGTGGGGGTGTCAGTACCAGTATCGGGCGGTGGATGGAAGCATTGACAAGAGACGGGGGGCTGTGTCATAAATTTCTGGAAAGATTTCCTCTCTCCTCCATCCTGTGAAAAAAGGAGAAAGCCATGTATAATCTTGACGGACAGGTCGCGATTGTGACGGGGGCGGCAAGCGGGATTGGTCGAAGTATTGCCCTCCGTCTTTCCGTGGAGGGAGCTTCTGTCGTTGTTGCCGATCTTGACGGGAAAGCGACGGAGAGTTTAATTCAAGAAGTCGTGAAGCAGGGAAAACGCGGGTTGGCTTTGCAGACCGACGTATCCATTGAAAAAGATGTGCAACGTATGGCGGAGGAGATCCTTAAAAATTTTGGCCAGATCGATATTCTGGTCAACAACGCCGGTGTTGGAACGACAGGTCTGATCATCGACCATTCGGTAGAAGACTGGGAAAAATCCATGAGCGTGAACCTGAAAGGGACCTTCTTATGCTCCCGGGCTGTGGCCAAAGAGATGATTCCGCGTAAACGGGGGCGGATTGTGAACATCGCCTCCATAGGGGGAAAAGAAGGAGAGGAGTTCATCGGCGGATACTGCGCTTCCAAGTTCGGGGTGATCGGCCTGACTCAGGTGCTAGCCAAGGAGTTGGGGCGTCACCGGATTACCGTCAACGCCGTTTGCCCGGGGTATATCTGGACGCCCATGTGGGAGAAGATGGCGATTTGGTTCAAAGAAAATTTTCCTGCACTCGCTGATAAGAGCCCGCAGGAAATCTTTGAGGCGCGGGTTAAATCCGTCACCCCGCTACGCCGGCCGCAGACCGCAGAAGACATCGCCAGCCTGGTTGCCTTCCTGGTTTCGGAGGAGGCCAAGAATATTACCGGCCAGTCGATCAACGTGGATGGCGGAGCGAGGATGCATTAAAGACAGGTGGGAGGAACGAGGATCGAAGAGCAAGGTAAAAAGAGAGACGGGGAAGGGGCGAAACGGAGAAACGGCGAAAAAGGCAAAAATATTTGGACGCAGATGAACGCGGATTTTCAGGATTTAAATGTAGGGGCGGCCCCCAGTGGCCGCCCTCAATATGGGCAACCACAGAGGGTTGCCCCTACAGTTTCGGTGTTCATCCGTGCCTTTAAAATTGAAATCAAAATAGGTTGGGAGTTAAACCATGGTTGAGATCCGGATTCATGGCCGGGGAGGGCAGGGGGCGGTGGTCGCCTCCAAGATGCTGGTTACGGCTGCGGCCAAAGAGGGAAAGAAGGTCCAGGCCTTTCCCTTCTTCGGAGCCGAGCGGAGGGGTGCTGCAGTGGCGGCCTTTGCCCGGATCGATGACCAAAAAATTCGAATCCACAGCGAAGTTTACACTCCGGATTATGTCATCGTTCTCGACCCGGTTCTTTACAAGACCATCCCGGTCACGGCCGGTCTCAAGAAAGGCGGGTCGATACTCTTAAATAGCCCTCAGGATCCTTCTTTTTACCCTTTTCCCGACGATTTTAAGGTGGCTACGGTAGACGCCGGTGGCATCGCCCGCAGGCACGGGCTGGGCTCCCGGACTGAACCGATCGCCAACACGGCGATTCTCGGCGCCTTCGCCAAGGTCACGGGAATCATCGGGATCGAGGCTCTGGCGGAAACTATCCGGGAATCAATCCCGGCAAAGGGGAAGGAGAATGAAGCCGCGGCCCGGGAAGCGTACGAAAGGGTGAAAATAAGGCAGTAAGGATCGAGGAACGAGGATCGAGGATAAAAAGAAAAGACGAAACGGAGAAACGGGGCAACGGGGCAACGGGGCAAGGGCAAAAGGCTGAAGGCAAATACCTCCTTTAATTGAAGGTGGAAGAGGAAGAAGAATGGAAGAGAAAATTACTTTTAAAAGTATAAAAGATGTACCCATACTTTCCATTTCTTTGCAGTCTACGCTGTGGAATAAGACGGGAACCTGGAGATACTTGCGTCCTTCCTATATTTCTCTCCGGGCTCCTTGTTCCAAAGCCTGCCCCATTGAACAGGATATTTCTTTCTACCTGACCTCGATGGCCGATGGACAACCGGAAGAAGCATGGATGAAGATCCTGGAGTCGAATCCCTTTCCCTCCATTTGCGGCCGGGTTTGCCATCATCCCTGCGAATCGGATTGCAATCGAAAGGACTATGACCAGGCATTGGCTATTAATGCTCTGGAGCGTTTCCTGGGCGATTGGGGAATGAAACAAAAAAAGCCCTCTGGCCGGAAAATCGAGAAGAGAAAAGAAAAAGTAGCGGTCATCGGCTCTGGCCCGGCGGGTCTCTCCTGCGCTTACTTTTTGGCCCGGAGAGGGTATCCTGTAACCGTCTATGAAGCCATGACCGAACCCGGGGGCATGCTCCGGTATGGCATCCCTCAATACCGGTTGCCGAGAAGAATCCTGAACCAGGAGATCGATCGAATCCAATCTCTGGGCGTCGAGATCCAGACGGGAAAAAGGTTGGGGGGTGATGTTGGTCTTGAAGAACTTAGGCCGTATGCTTCGGTTTTTCTGGCCACAGGGTCCTGGGCGGAGCAGAAACCCAAAATCCGCGGGGATGAATTCAAGGGGGTCTGGCATGGCCTGACTTTCCTCCAGGAAGTGAATTCCGGGAAAAAGATTCTCCTGGGGAAAAAGGTCATTGTGGTCGGAGGGGGAAATACGGCCATCGATTCAGCCCGGGTGGCCTGGCGCCTGGGAAGCAAGGTCACGGTTTTATACCGGAGGGCCAAAGAGGATATGCCGGCCATCCCGCATGAAGTTGAAGAAGCAGGCAAAGAGGGAATGGAGTTCATTTTTAACGCTGCTCCGGTCGAGATCCTGGGGAAGAGAGATAAGGTACAGGGAGTTGCTTCCTTAAGGACCAAGCCGGGAAAGCCCGACGCCAGCGGAAGGAGATCTCCCGTTCTCATCCCCGGAACGAAATTTTCCTTGAAAGCTGATAGTGTGATTCTGGCAGTGGGGGAGAGGGCTGATCTCTCATTCCTGCCCGAGGGAATGAAGACGGAAAACGGATTGATCGCCATCGATCCCTGGGGACGGACGAGCCGCCCTGGATTCTTTGCCGGAGGGGATGCGGCTACGGGCCAGGGTTACGTTTCCCAGGCCATCGCTTCCGGGAAAAGAGTTGCCGTGGCCATCGACCAATACCTGAGAGGTAGCCGCGCGAACCCACTAGAAGATACCCGGGAAGTGGTAAGATTAGATAAGATCAATCTGGATTATTTTTCTCATATGGAACGGGTGAAGGGCTCTTCTCTCGAAGTGAAAGGAAGAGCGGGCGGTTTCAAAGAGGGTCATAAGGGCCTCTCGGCACCACAGGCGAAAAAGGAAGCGGGGCGCTGTTTCAGTTGCGGGAACTGCATCCGGTGCAATGTTTGCCTGATGGTCTGCCCGGACGTGGCGATTTCTTTTAAAGAGGGGGAGAGGGAGTACGGGATCGATTATGACCACTGTAAAGGCTGCGGGATCTGCGCCGTGGAATGCCCCCGCTCGGCCATGACCTTGGAGGAAGAAAAATGGAGCGAGTGATCTCTGGAAACGAAGCCGTAGCTTATGGGGCCATGCTTTCCCGGGTTCAGATCATACCTGCCTATCCTATATCGCCGCAAACCACGATTGTGGAGGCCTTATCTGATTTCTGCGGCAGCGGGAAGTTGAAAGCGGATTTTATCAAAGTAGAATCGGAGCATTCCGCCATGGCCTGCTGCATTGGTGCGGCCTCAGCCGGGGCCAGGACTTTCACCGCGACTTCCGCGCAAGGACTCGCCCTGATGCACGAAGTCCTGCACTGGGCGGCAGGATCCCGCCTGCCCATTGTCATGGCCAACGTCAATCGGGCCATGGCCGCTCCGTGGACCATGTGGTGTGACCAGGGGGATAGCCTTTCCCAAAGAGACACGGGCTGGCTCCAGTTCTACTGCGAGGACAACCAGGAGGTCCTCGACAGTATCATCATGGCCTACCGGATCTCGGAAAAAGTCCTTCTGCCCAGCATGGTCTGCCTGGACGGTTTCATTCTCTCCCATACATATGAGCAGGTGGACATCCCAGATATAAAGGAAGTTGACCGCTATCTGCCTTCCTATGTGCCCAAATTCAAGCTGGATGTGGATGATCCTCATTCCTTCAACGGGGCTTTTCTCCCCGATGTTTACATGGAACAGCGGGTGAAGCTTCAGGAGGCCATGGAACAGGCCAAAAGTGAAGCCAGGGCAGCCGACGAAGAATTCGGGAAGGCCTTTGGCCGGAGGTATGGGATTATGGAGGAGTATGCGGCTGAAGACGCGGATGTTCTCCTGGTGACGCGCGGGACCATAACGGGAACAGCCCGGGTGGTGGTGGATGATTACCGGAAAAAAGGGGAGAAAGTGGGGCTCCTGAAGATGAAAATGTTCCGGCCCTTTCCCACGGAAGAGGTTCGCCGGGTTCTGCAGAAGGTGAGAAAAGTAGCCGTCATAGACCGGAACATCTCTTTCGGTGCCACCGGAATCTTCGCCCAGGAAATCCGGTCCGTATTGCATCAGCACGGCGAAGGGACCTCCGTCTTCGGGTTCATCGCCGGCCTGGGGGGAAGGGACGTAACCCCTGGCGTGTTGCAGGAGATTGTGGAACAGGTCAAGGGCAAAGAAGCTCCCGAAGGGGACATCGTCTGGATGGGAGTGAAACCATGAGATACGAACTTCCCAAGGAGGAATTTCTTTATTCCGGACACATCGGGTGCCCGGGGTGCGGGGCTTCTCTAGCGATGCGGTATGCTCTCCAGGCCCTCGGGAAAAAGACCATGGTGGTCATCCCCGCCTGCTGCTGGTCAACGGTAGGGGGTTTTTTCCCCTCCACGAGCCTCAAAGTGCCCATCCTGCACACAGCCTTTGAGACCGCGGCGATCACGGCTTCAGGGGTCAAGAAGGGGTTGTTAGCTCAAGGAATCGAAGATGTCCAGGTCATGGCCTGGGCGGGGGATGGAGGAACATTCGACATTGGCCTGCAAGCCCTCTCCGGCAGTGCGGAACGGAACGATGACATTATTTATGTATGCTATGACAACGAAGCCTACATGAACACCGGCATCCAGAGAAGCTCGGCAACTCCCTTCCTGAGCTGGACCACCACCACGCCCAACCCGGTTTTCAAGGATACGCCCAAGAAAGACATCATGGAAATCATGGCCGCCCACCGGATTCCATACGCGGCCACAGCCACGCCGTCCTTTCCCGAAGATTTTTTGGAAAAAATGCGCAAGGCCAAGCAGGTTAAAGGTCTCCGTTTCATCCATATTCTATCTTCCTGCCCGCCGGGCTGGAAATTCCCCTCTGAGCTCTCCGTGAAAATTTCCCGCTTAGCAGTAGAGACCAAAGTCTTTCCCCTCTACGAAATCGAGAACGGGAGGAAATATACACTTACGGTTGAACCGAAAGGCCTTCCCGTCGGCGAGTACCTCAAATTGCAGGGACGTTTCGGCCATCTGACCGAGAAAATGATTCAGGCCATCCAGGCCAATGTCGATGAAGAGTGGTCGATTCTGAGAGAAAAGGTTCGAGGTACGAGGCGCGAGGCGAAAGGAAAAGCGAAAGGGCGAAACGGGCAAAAGGGGAAGGGGGAAAGGGGTACAGGGCGCGAGTCTCCGTGATTTTTGCCTCGCTCCTCGGACCTCGCTCCTCGAACCTGTATTTATGGCGCCTTTCATGAAATGGCTGATCCTCGGCTGGTCCCTGGTGGTCGTTCTGCTTTGGGCTTTTCTATCCTTCCGCCAGTGGCTGGCCGACCAGGCTCTCTTTCCCAGCAGTGATGACTTATGGGGTTTCATGGGTGTTGTTTTCCTCACCTGGATCATTCCCGTCGCCGTCTTCGCTTTCTTCGCCTTTCTAGCGCGCTCCCCCAAAAATCAATAGAGAAAATAAGAAATGCCTAAACTGCGCTAAAATGCCTTAAATGCCTAAAATTTTATCGACAAAAAATTTTATGATTTTTGTATCATCTCTAAATTAGTTGAGGGGCAAAGAGCTGGTATAAGTAAAATGTGCAGTTATTTCAGGGGTCCGGAAGGAAATCCCGCCTTGGCGGGATTGCTTGCAATCATGAGGCACGTATCTCTCCTTAGCTGGGGCGGGAGTGTTCTCTTATCCCCGGATTTTTCCTTTCACGCCCCCGCTGCGCTTTGCGGAAGGGAGCCGGAGGGTTATGGAAAGCAATATCCCGCCGATGCTTGCGGCGCAATCTGCCTTTCTTTCCGGCCCCTAGCGTGGCTTTCATAAAATATTTCGATCAACTAATTTGGAGATGATCCACATTCTTAAAAGGCTTTGCAAAATTCAAAATTTGGAGTATTTTGTGAATAGGTTTTACCTCGGTTTTTTCTTTGATTTTCATTGAGGGAGGTTGAAAATGGCTGCCAAGTCAAAGGCAATTGTAATCAACGAGAAGGACAACGTAGCAACGGCTATCATGCCCATGAAGGCCGGGAGCGCGGTTTCTCTCGTAGTCCAGGGACGCACGGAAAAGGTCAAACTCTTATCCCCCATTCCCATGGGTCATAAATTCGCTCTGCGGGATATCGAGCAGGGAACGGACGTGGTCAAATATGGAGAACCCATCGGGAAGACGACCGCCCGGATCGCCCGGGGGGAGCACGTGCATGTTCATAACGTGATCAGCCACCGGGGCAGAAAGGAGGCGGCCTGATGGAATTCCAGGGATACCGCAGGGCCAATGGAAAAGTAGGGGTAAGAAATCATGTACTCGTGATCCCGAGTGTCGTTTGCTCGCAGGGAGCTGCCGAGGCGATTACCCGGAACGTAAAGGGAGCCGTTTATTTGCCCAATGTCTTCGGTTGCGCTCAGGTGGGGGCGGATCGGGAACAGACCAAGCGGACCCTGGTTGGGTTTGGTACGAATCCCAACATCTTCTCCGTTCTGGTTGTGGGCAATGGATGCGAGAATCTTCCCGCGAAAGAGGTGGCCGAAGCGATTGCTCCCAGCAAAAAGCGGCTGGAGTACATCGAGATTCAGGAGGTAGGAGGAACCAAGAAAACGATTGCCAAAGGAAGGAAGATCGTCAAGGAGATGCTGGCCGAAGCCGCGGCCCTTCCCCGGGAGCCTATTCCCCTGAGTGAGCTGATTCTGGCCACCGAGTGCGGAGGGTCCGATTATACCTCGGGCCTGGCTTCCAACCCGGCGTTGGGCGCGGCCAGCGATCTCCTGGTGCAAGCTGGGGGGACGGTCATCCTTTCGGAAACCACTGAACTGATCGGGGCGGAACATTTATTGGCCAGGCGGGCCAAAAGTCCGGAGATCGGAAGGCAAGTCCTAGACCTGATTGCCTGGTGGGAAAAGGAGGCCATCGCCACGGGTCAGGACATCCGGGGGGCAAACCCTGCTCCAGGAAACATCGCCGGGGGCATCACGACCATCGAGGAGAAGTCCCTCGGATGTATCTACAAAGGGGGGACGACAACGCTGGAAGAGGTAGTGAAATATGCCTTCCCGGCCACGAAGAAAGGTCTGATCCTCATGGACACTCCCGGGCACGATATTGATCAGCTCACCGGGATGATGGCCGGAGGGGCGCAGATCGCGGTCTTCACCACAGGCCGGGGCACACCCACGGGTTCGCCCATTGCCCCCGTAATCAAAATCAGCGGCAATGCGGAGACTTGCCGCAAGATGAAAGATAATATTGATCTCTGTGTCAGTCAGGTCCTTCAGGGAAAAGAAACGGTAAAAGAGGCCGGGAAGAGGGTCTTCGATGAGGTTGTCGCCGTGGCTTCTGGAAAATTGAGTAAAGCTGAGAAGCTGGGCCAGAGAGATTTCTGTATCTTTAAGATCGGGCTGAATTTCTAAGAGGGTTTTTTGATCCGGCCAGGGCACTGGAACCAATTTGCCGTCCCTGGTGTACACAACATCCAAGAGGAGGGATTAAACATGGTACAGGGAAAACTGTTGAAAAGAAGGATTACCCGCCGTCAGGTTCTGAAAGGGGCGGCCCTGCTGGGAATTTCGGCCGGGGCCAACTTCTCTTTTCTCCGGCGACTTGCTGAAGCCGCCGAGGTCAATATCGGAGTGATTTATCCCACCTCGGGAGCGCTGGCCCGCTTCGGCCAGGCCTGCGTCGATGCCTCAAAACTGGCGGCTGAGCACATAAATGGCCGGGGAGGTATCAAGTCCCTCCAGGGAGCGAAACTCAACCTTATCATCACCGATTGCCAGAGTGATGCCACCATCACCCGAAATGTGACCGAAAGGATCCTGACCACCCAGAAGCTGGCCGCGGCTACGGGGGATTATTCCAGCTCTTACACCATGGTCTCCACCGAGGTGGCAGAACGCTACAGCATCCCTTTTGTCACCGGGTCCGTCGCCAACGAAATCACCGGGCGGGGACTGAAATACACCTTCCAGGTTTCGCCCAAGGCGGAGATGTTCGGACACATGCAAGTGGACACCTTGGCCTGGCTGGCCAAGGCCGGGGAAAAACGGTTGGCCATCGTTTATGAAGACACGGCTTACGGAACGTCCACCGCCAAAGGGCTGACCGACCGGGCCAAGCAGAAGGGGTATGAAATCGTCCTTACGGAGGCATACGCCGCAAAGTTTACCGATGCGACCCCCCTGGTAAACAAAATTAAGGCGGCCAAGCCGGACGTAGTCTTCCCCGTTTCCTATATCACCGACGCCATTTTGATCATCAAGACCATGAAACAGCTGGACGTGAACGCCGCCGTGATCGGAGGGGGTGCGGGCTATCTCATTCCCGAGTTCTACAACGGCCTGGGGGCGGATGCCAATTATGTCTTCAGCGTTGCCTCGTGGAATTACGACATTAACTGCCCGGACGTTCTCAAATTCTCCGGTGAATACGAGAAGAAGTATGGAGAGTTCCTCATGGAACATGCCGGCGAGGCCTACGTGATGATGTGGGTCATCGCCGATGCCCTGGAAAGGGCAGCGTCTCCGGACCCCAAGAAGGTGAGAGATGCTCTGGCGGCAATCAATTTATCCCAGGGACCGGGTTCATCGATGCCCGGGTGCCATGTGGAATTCGATTCCAGTGGGTGGAACAAACATGTCCACCCGGTCATGACCCAGTGGCAGAAAGGTCAACTGAGAACGGTTTACCCGGCCAGCGATGCCCGGGTGAAGCCCGTCTGGCCGGTTCCTCCGTGGAAACAGCGGTAAGATCCTTGGGTCCAAGGGGTCCAGGGTTCAAGTGAGGGCTAAGCGGAAGTATTTCACTCGAATCCTCGACCCTTTCTTTTTTTAGGTCTTCTCATGTCCTTCACCACCGTTTGGCAAGCGTTTATCAGCGGGATCTTGAACGGGGCCGTGTACGGCCTGATCAGTGTAGGACTATCCATGATCTTCGGGGTAGTGAGGATCGTGAATTTTGCCCATGGGGAATTCCTCATGGTGGGGATGTATCTCTCCTATGCTCTGTGGGCCCTGCTGGGGATTGACCCGCTCTGGTCTGTTCCCATCGTCATGTTCGCTCTCTTCTTCTTCGGCGTGGGAATCCAGCGCTTTTTCTTTCGGCGGGTACTCAATGCCCCGGACCTGGCTCAGATCTTCCTCACGGTGGGCCTCTCCATTCTCATGATGAACCTGGCTCTTTTTCTCTTCCGGGCCGATTTCCGTTCGGTAAAAGTTTCTTATGCGGACTGGACCTTCACTTTCGTCGGGGCCATCATCAGCGTCCCCCGCCTCCTCGCCTGCCTTGGAGCGGTGGTTTTTAGTTTGCTCCTGGCCCTTTTCCTGCTTAAGACGGACGTAGGAAAAGCCATGAGGGCCGTGGCCCAGGATCGCGAGGTGAGCATGCTGGTCGGGATCAACCCCGAAAGGATGTACAATATTGCCGTAGGGATCAGTGCCGCCCTTGCCGGGGCGGCGGGAGGCTTGACCATTTCTTTTTACTTTGTTTTTCCTTCGGTGGGCGTGAACTTTGTCCTGATTGCCTTTGTCATCGTGATCCTGGGTACCCTGGGGAATTTGAAGGGGGCCTTTTTGACTAGCCTGATCGTGGGGGTCGCCGAGTCGGTAGGGGTTCTTTTCGCCGGGGCGGATTTGGGTTTGGCGGTGGTTTTTGTAATCCTGCTGCTGACTCTGGCCTTCCGGCCGGCGGGCCTTTTGGGGAGTGCCTGAGGAAATCTATGACCAGAGCTGCCCAGCGGGAATTGGAGATGGGTCAGAAAATCTCTCAACGGATGGGAAATCCGGAGGTCTATTTCCCCTTTGTTGCCCTGCTGGTCCTCATGATCCTGCCCTTCACGATTCCGGTTTTTTTCGTTCACATCCTGATCATGATTTTTCTCTTCGCCATCATCGGGTCCGCCTGGAACCTCATTGGGGGGTATGGAGGGCAACTATCGTTGGGGCATGCGGCCTTCTTTGGCATCGGGGCCTATGCCTCCACGATGCTGCTCCGCAGCTATGGCCTCACTCCCTGGGTCGGGATGTTCATCGGTGGACTCTTGGCCCTGGTCATGGGTGTTCTTTTAGGGGTCATTTGTTTTCGTTTGCGAGGTCCCTATTTCGCCATTGCTACGATTGGCTTGGCCGAAGTATTGCGCCTTCTGGCCCTTCATTTCCGCACCTGGACGAACGGGGCCATCGGTTTGACCATCCCCTTTAAAGGGAATGCTCCCCTGCTTTACCAGTTTTCTTCCAAAATCCCCTATTACTTCATATCGCTCATCTTTCTGATCCTAACCCTTTTGGTCATCCGGCGGGTGGAAGATTCCAGGTTGGGAAACTATCTCCTGGCCATCGGCCAGGATCAGGATGCCGCCGAAGCCATCGGGATCGATTCGGCCAAAGCGAAACGAATGGCCTATTACCTAAGCGCTTTTATCACGGCCGTCGCCGGGACCTTTTATGCCCAATACGTTTACTTCATCGAACCCGAATCAGTTTTCGGGTTAGGGCTCTCCATCCAGATTGCCCTGGTCGCGATTCTGGGCGGTGTGGGTAAAGTGTGGGGGCCGGTGGTGGGGGCGGTCCTTATCGAGTCTTTAACCCAATTTACGCAATATGCTTTTGCGGGCACCATCTACGGCTTGGAGCAAATCGTCTACGGGTCACTTCTGGTGGTCATCATCCTGGTTCGCCCCCTGGGACTCATCCAATGGGTGCAGACCCTTTATCATCGATGGCTGAACCTGCTGCCGGGGAAATATGCTTCTGGAAGTTAAAAACGTAAGCAAGAGCTTCGGAGGACTGAAGGCGGTCAACGGGCTCACCTTCAGCGTGGCGGAAGGGGAGATCTACGGCCAGATCGGCCCCAATGGAGCCGGGAAGACCACGGCCTTCAACCTGATTACCGGTTTCTATCCCCTGGACGAAGGGGAGATCTGGTTCAAGGGAGAGAATCTCGTGGGCCTCAAACCATTCCATATCTGCCAGCGCGGGATCTGCCGCACCTTCCAGATCGCCAAACCCTTCCGCGACCTGACCGTCCTCAAAAACGTGGTAATGGCCGCTTTTCTAAAAACATCATCCTCCAGAGAGGCCGAGGAGCGTGCGCTGGCCGCGCTTTCTTTCGTGAAGCTTCTGGATAAGAAAGAAAGCCTGGCCCGCAGCCTGAATACCATCGACCAGCGCCGCATGGAGCTGGCCCGGGCCCTGGCCACCGAGCCGAAGCTTCTTCTGCTGGACGAGATGATGGCCGGGCTGAATCCCCGGGAATTTGACGATGCCATCGACCTGATCCGAAAAGTCCGCACCCGGGGAATCACCATCATCGTGGTCGAGCACGTGATTAAGGCCATCCTGGCGCTTTCCGACCGAATCCTGGTTATCTATCAGGGCACCAAACTTGCGGAAGGCAAGCCGGGCGAGGTCCTGAAGGATCTTAAAGTGATTGAGGCCTATCTGGGAAAAGGCTACCGCCATGCTTGAAGTGAAGGGGATCGATGTCTACTACGGAGAAGTCCAAGCACTGAGGAAGGTCTCTCTTCAGGTTTTGGATGGAGAGAGCGTGACCGTGATCGGTGCCAACGGTGCCGGGAAATCTACCGTCCTGAGAACGGTCTCCGGCCTTCTCCGCCCCCGGACAGGGTCCCTTCTCTTTGATGGGCATGAGCTTCGTACGCTCCCTCCATACGGGATTGCTGGTTTGGGGATTGCCCACGTGCCGGAAGGGAGGCGGGTCTTCCCTGAACTCACGGTACAAGAGAACCTTGAGATGGGCGCTTATCTCCCGGCGGCGAAAAAGAAACGCCAGGAGACCCTGGCCTGGGTCCTAGATATCTTTCCCATCCTCGGGGAGCGCTCCAAACAGATGGGCGGTACGCTCTCCGGTGGGGAGCAGCAGATGCTGGCCATCGGCCGGGGTTTAATGCTCCGCCCGAGACTTCTCATGCTCGACGAACCTTCGCTGGGCTTAGCTCCCATCATGGCCGAGACCACCTTTGAGAAAATTGATGAAATTCACCGGGGAGGAATTTCCATTCTTCTGGTCGAACAGAACGTCATGCGGGCTCTGACCCTGGTGCAGAGAGGATATATTCTGGGCAACGGCCAGATCGTCCTCCAGGGAACCGCCCAGGAACTTTTGGAGAACGACCAGGTGAAAGACGCTTACCTCGGCCTGGCAGAAGAAGGAGCAGAAAAAAATGGATGAAATCGAGCCGCCGGGGTTGGGAGGGAAAGCCGAGTGAGGGTTGTGAAAGAACAGAAAATATGAAGATCACCGAAGTTCGAGCCTACATGATTTCATCGCCCCTGGATAAACCCTGGCGGATCGCCGGGTTGGTCATGGCCGAAATGACGGCCACGCTGGTGGAGGTGAAGGATATCGCCCATTGTGGCGGATTTACCGAGGCGCGCAAAATTGCTGCCCTGGCCAGTTCTCATGGCGTGACTGTGGCCCCCCCCACCGGCGCCTCCGGGACGGTCAGCATTGCCGCCGCAGTCCACTGGGCTTCCTCCCTTTCCAACCTTTACCTTTTTGAACATATGTACACGGAGAACCCCCTCCGGACTGAAATTCTCAAAGAAGCCATTCTGGAATGTCAAAATGGCTTCGTGAAAGTCCCTACCGGTCCGGGATTGGGGATCGCGATTGACAAAAATAAAATGAAGAAGTATTTGAAAGGCTAAAGCGAAGGATCGAAGAACGAAATGCGGGGTAACGAATTATGGCACCAAAACCTTTAGAGGGAATCCGAGTTATTGATCTCACCCGGATCTATGCCGGTCCCTACTGTTCGATGCTTTTTGCGGACATGGGAGCCGAGGTAATCAAAATTGAACCTCCCGAAGGGGAATTGATCCGGGATAATCCTCCGATGGTCAAACAGGGCGAAGGCGGACCACACGACCGCAGCCGTAGCGGGTATTTCTTGACCCTCAACCGGAATAAATACGGAATCACCTTGAACCTCAAGCACCCCAGGGCTCTGCAAATTTTCAAGGATTTAGTAAAAATCGGAGATGTCGTACTGGAGAATTATGCTCCGGGCGTGATGAAAAGATTGGGGATCGATTATCCGGTCCTTCGGGAGATTAATCCCCGGATCATCATGTGCAGCATCAGTGGTTTCGGACAAACCGGTCCTTATTCCGAACGTATGGCCTTTGATGTCATCTCTCAGGCCATGGGCGGTCTCATGTCCATCACCGGACATCCGGACAACCCGCCCACGCGCGTAGGAACTTCCCTGGGAGATGTGAATGCGGCGGTGCACGCTGCCTTCGCCATCATGACCGCGCTTTATTTCCGGGAGAAGACGGGGGTGGGACAGTATATCGATGTCTCCATGCTGGAGACGATGGTGGCCATCCTGGAAAGCGCCATTGTGCGCTGGACCATCGGCAGGGAAACGGTTCCTCCCCTGGGCTCCATGAATCCCCACGAAGCGCCCATGGCGGCTTTCAGATGTAGAGACGGGTATATTATCATTGCAACAGTGGGGGATGAACACTGGCAGCGTTTCTGCCGGGCGGTGAAGCGGCCAGACTGGGCTCAGAACCCCGGATACACAACCAAGAGGCAGCGCTGGGAGAAGAGATATTTTCTTCAGGAAGAAATCGAAAAGATCACGACCCGATACACGATAAAAGAGGTCGGCGAGATGATGGACCGGGAACGGGTGGCCAACTCGCCCATTCTCACCATTCCCCAGGTGGTCGAAGACCCTCACCTGAAGGAACGCGGCTACTTTGCCGAGGTGGAACATCCCATCATCGGCAAAGCCAAGATTCACGGGATCCCTTTCAAAATGTCCGAGACCCCCGGAGCGGTCGAGCGCCCCTCTCCGCTGGTGGGAGAGCACAACGAGCTGATCCTGGGGAAATACCTGAACATCGACAAGGAAGAGTTGAAAAAGCTCAAAGAAGAAGGGGCCATCTAATTTTCACCGCCGCGCCTTGACCAAAGAAAAACCGCATGTTATTTTAATCTCTGCTACGGGTCGAAGACATCCCTAACCCCGCTCGGGTTGAGTGTTTCCACTTTGATTTTGCGACTCGGTTCAGCCCGCCCCGATTGAAATCTATTCATGAATACAAAGTCCATTTTCGGACCAGGGCACAGGAGGAAAATTTTCAGCGGAAAGGATTAGCGGAGATGCCTGGAAAAGCTTTAGAGGGAATTCGGATTCTGGACCTCACCCGGATTTTAGCCGGGCCTTATTGCTCTATGCTCTTTGCCGACCTGGGAGCCGAGGTGATTAAGATTGAACCTCCGGAAGGGGAGATGATCCGTGACAATCCCCCCTGTGTCGAAACAGGAAAAGGGGGTCCTCATGACCGCAGCCGTAGTGCCTATTTTCTCTCCCTCAACCGGAATAAATACGGGGTCACCTTGAACCTGAAGCATCCCCAAGCGGTGGATATTCTGAAAAAACTCGTTAAGGACGCGGATGTAGTCCTGGAAAATTATGCCCCGGGGGTAATGAAGCGCCTGGGGATCGATTACCCCGTTCTAAAGGAGGTTAACCCGCGGATCGTTATGTGCAGCATCAGCGGGTTCGGCCAATGGGGGCCTTCTTCTCAAAAAATGGCCTTTGACATTGTTGCCCAGGCCATGAGCGGGTTGATGTCCGTCACCGGCTACCCCGATACCCCTCCCACGAAAGTGGGTACCTCACTGGGAGACATCAACGCTGCCGTGCATGCGGCTTTTGCCATCATGGCTGCCCTTTGGTACCGGGAGAGAACCGGGGAAGGACAGTATATCGATATCTCCATGCAAGAAGCCATGGTGTCGATCATGGAGGGAGCGGTGGTAAGATGGACGGTGGGTAAGGAGCTTCTCGGCCCCATCGGCTCCCACAACACGAATGAATC
>Ga0187865_1001256_pt1 | contig 29915 bp, 22 predicted proteins | sample June2016WEW_11_1_2_FD_132989 | JGI IMG/M metagenome (GOLD analysis project Ga0187865, IMG submission 132989) | Peatland microbial communities from SPRUCE experiment site at the Marcell Experimental Forest, Minnesota, USA - June2016WEW_11_100 | ecosystem: Environmental > Terrestrial > Soil >...
CGTCAGGACTTCATCCGCATCGAGCAGCAGAATCCAGTCGTACGCGAGCGGCAGCGTGTCCATGGCCCATTGGCGCTTCTTCGGCCAGCCCCCCGCATAATGAAACTGGACCACCTTCGCACCACATGATTGCGCAATGGAAACCGTGTCGTCCGTGCTCTGCGAATCGATGACATAGACTTCGCCGACCCCCGCGAGCGACTCCAGGCAGCGCGGCAGGTTGCGGGCCTCATTGCGGACCGGAACGATCACACTTACGGGGAGCACCTGCACAGCGGTGCTCGAGTTCGACACCTCAGCCTCTGATTTTGTTTCGATCAAGTCCATTCCGTTGGCAGGTAGAAGGTTCCCCTATGTTAGCTGAACTGACGCATTCTTGAACGCAAGATCGTTCACGCAGGCTCATTAACGGACGATCGGTTGTCGAAACCCGTTCCTGCCCGATTTCGCCCGCCAGACAGGCGCGGGCGATGCCCTTCACAGGTTCTGTTCGCACCACCGCGCCAGCACAAACAGCGACCAGGGACGGGACCAGGAAGTTTCGCCCGCCAGAAATCGATCCCAGACTTCTCGCACGGTGCTGGCGCGGATTGAAGTCTGATCCCAATCACTCTTCAGCAGCGCGTCCTCGACAACCGGCCTCATCTCGCCCCGCAGCCAGCGCTCAAAGGGCAGTGTGAATCCGCGCTTGGGACGATTCACAATCTCCCGCGGCAACTCTACGCCCAGGCTCGCCAGCAGTAGGCTCTTCGGCAAATTCCCTTGTAACTTCTTATTCCCCGGAATCCGGAAGCAAGCCTCGACCAGCGCCCGATCGAGGAAGGGCACGCGCAACTCGAGACCATGCGCCATGCTCATGAAATCGGAATCCCGGAGCAACGTGTTGCGCATGTAGAAGTGCGCTTCGAGATAAGAGACGCGGTTGACAGGATCAAGCGATTGGCTCTCAGAGACCGACTCTCGCAAGACTCGATCAAGGGATTGCTGCGATCCTTGGTAATCCGGTGCTGAGAACAGCTCCTCGCGCTCCGCGGCCCCAAACAGCGTGCGCACCAGGAAGTACGGGTGAACGATGGAATCATGCCCCGTAGCCAACTCGGCCAGCTTGCGGCTGCGATCCCTCTTGCCTGCAAACAGTGCCACGGAAGCGGAAAGCGGCCGCCGCGCCAGCCTCGGCAGCCGCCCAAATCGTTTAGAAAAGGCTTCCATCCTCGGCACGCGGCGAAAATTCGAGTAGCCTGCGAACATCTCGTCGGCGCCCAAGCCAGTCAAGGCAACTTTCACTCCCGCCGCCCTCGTCTTGGCGGACACCAGATACGTATTGATGCCGTCAATGGTTGGTTGGTCCATCGCGCATAGAGCTTCGGGCAACACCGCCAGCGTGTCTTGCTGAGAAACTGGAATCTCATGATGATCGGTGCCGAAGCGACGAGCGATTTCCCGCGAATACTGCCCTTCGTTGAACTCCTCTTCCTGAAATACCAGCGAGAAGGTGTTCGCGCGCACACCATTGTGGCTGAGGACGGCAACCAGAGCGCTGGAATCGATTCCGCCCGAAAGAAACACTCCCACGGGCACGTCACTCACCAGGTGCGACAACACCACATCGCGCAAAATCGCGGGCAGTTGATCCGCCGTCGCGACCCCATTCCCCGATCGTGATTCCGACTCGGCCCGCAAAGAAGACTGCAGCGGGTTCCAGTATTCCCGGCTGCTCACCGATCCGTTTTCTACCGTGAGCACGTGCCCCGGCGGAACGGCCCTGACTCCTTCCACGATTGTCCATGGCTCGTACACGGAACCGAACGCCAGGTAGCTCAAAACCCCGGTGGGATCGGCCTTTCGCGGCACCAGTCCCGTCCGCAAAAGCGTTCGGACCTCCGAAGCAAAAATAAAAGTCTGCTCCGACTGGTGGTAGTAGAGCGGCTTGATTCCCATGGGATCGCGCGTCAACAGCAGCCGCTTTCGCGGCGCGTCCCACAGGGCAAACGCGAACATGCCGCCCAGCCGCCTCAGGCAGGACTCGCCCCACACGCGATAAGCGGCAAGAATCACTTCCGTATCGGAATGACTTTTGAACTCGACGCCGGCGGCTTCGAGCTCCTTCCGAAGTTCGCGGAAGTTGTAGATCTCGCCGTTGAAGACGATCCAGTTGCCGGTGACCGGATCCTGCATGGGCTGATGCCCGAGCGGCGAAAGGTCGAGAATCGCCAATCGCCGGTGGCCCAGGCCGATCTCTACTGGCTCCGCCTGGGTTTCTTTCAGCAGCACGGTCCCGGAATCATCGGGTCCCCGGTGCGCGAGCGAACGGGTGGCTTGTTCCAGGACTGCAGGCGGGATCTGGGTTTTACGCGCCAGTATGCCAACAATGCCGCACATCTGAAATGTTTTCTCGCTTCCTTACGGCGCAACGGTGGCCGCAATTATAGAGCAGCCTGTCGAGCCATCTTTGAAGTGTGTCGAACACTCATGCGATGGCTTGGCGGTAAATCCTGGCCAGGTGTTGTGCCTGATGCGACAGCGTCAATTTTTCCAGGATCGTCTGGCGCGCAGCCGTCCCAATGCGAGCGCACACTTCGGGCGACCCGAGTAACGCGGAAAGCCCCTGCACAAGTTGTTCGAGTCCATCCACAGGGATGAGCCAGCCATTCTTGCCATGCTCAATCACTTCATCAATCCCCTGCCCGCGACAACCAATCACCGGTTTGCCGCAAGACATGGCTTCCAGATACACGCATCCCAGGCCCTCGTTCCGGCTGGGCAACACGAATACGGAGCAGCGTCGCATGGCCTCTGCTACTTCGGACCGGCTCTGCTGGCCGACAAACTGAACTTGCTGCCCAATGCCCAACTCGCGCGCCAGCGCTTCAAACTGGGCGCGATCCGGCCCTTCTCCGATGATGCGGCATCGCAGCCGGGGAAACGAAGACCTGAGATTTCCGAGCGCTCTCAAAACAAGTTCGTGGCCTTTGCCGCATAGCAAGTTGCCGACGATCAGAATCTCTGGATCGAACCGTCCTACCGCAGGCGGATTCGGCGAAAAAAGACTCGGATCCACACCGTTGTACACAATGGTGCTACAGGTTTCAGCAGCCATCCCGGTTTTCAGAATCTCCTGCACCTTGCCGCTGATACAGATTACGGTCCGCGCCGCACGGTAAACCTCCACCGACACTTTCCGCCGCCAAGCCGCCGGAATTCCGCCGAGAAAGCACGTGTTAAACACATCCAACCCGTGAATCGTAACCACGAACGGAATGTTCAAACGCCTGGAAATCAACGCCGCCGCGTGGCCGCAGGGCAGGGCAGCGTGAGCGTGGATCACATCAATCGGCTTCACACTGTGCAGCTTCCGTATTCGTCCCAGGAGACGGGCGTAGAGCAGATTCCCCGCACTGGAGAGCCCGAGATTTCCGGGAACTTGCGGATATCGCACCCACTCTGCCGCAGCCGATAAACTCGGTTGTTTTCGAGAATAGTAAATCGGGGATACTGCAATCACGCTGGAATCGACACCGAACTGCTTAACCTGCTCGATCGGTTCTGCGATGAAGCACCCACTCACCTCATTTTGGTCCGAGGGAAAAAATGGGGTGAGTGTCAAAACGTGCAGCGCTGAAGCCACCTGCGCGGCTTGGGACATCAGTTTCGCTCACTCTCAGACCGCGCCAATTCCTCGGCCAGAACAACCAGGCGTTCAACATGCTTGCTCCAGCTGAAGTCGCGCGCGCGCCGCAGGCCATTGCGCGACAGTTTTTCCGCCAACTCCGGCGATTCCTGAATTTGCAGCACTCGTTCCGCCAACGCATCGGGAGAGAAACGGGGAAAATAAATTCCCGCATCCCCGCAGATTTCGCGATGCACCGGCAAATCCGACGCCACCACCGGCAAGCCGCTCGACATCGCCTCGATCAGCGGATGCGCAAACGATTCGGCATAAGCCGGGGTTACGTAAATGTGGCAGGCGCGATAGAGGTGATGAAGCGAGCGATAGGGGATGGTCCCGAGCTCAACGATATTCTGGCTTCCCCGAAGATCGTTGGCGAGCGACGCCGCAGACTCGGCCCGATATGTCCCCGGATTCGCCCCTGATTTCAGTTGGCAGGTAAGAAAAAGTTTCACCTTCTTTCCCTTCACACGACTGCTCAAGATGGGTATTGCCCGGAATAATGTTTCGAAATTCCGGTAATAATTGTAGTGGCTGACAAAAAGCAGCCGGAGCGCGTCTTTCCCTTGTTCAAGCTGGGCTTTCGCTGCCGATGGCAAGGGCGCTGCATCGCTCGTAAAAGCATCTCGATCAAATCCATGGTGCAACGAAAGTACCTTCTTGCCGCTCCACTGGCTAAGTTCCTGGGCAAACGCTTCACTCGGAGCGACGGTAATGTCCGCGCGGCGAATGGATCGCCGTGCCAACCAACCCTTGACTATAGTGTCCGCCCATATCGCGTAGTCTCCGCGAGCACGAACATCGCGAAGGAAATCGCCGGAAGTATAGAGCGAGTTCCGAGACAGAAGTATCTGCGGGACGGGAGAGTTCCAAAGCGCAAAGTTGCCCGCAGAAATCAACACCTGCGCGCCGCTGCGCCGGATTAGTTTCGGCAGCGTCGTCTGCTCACGAACGAAACGCAGGGGCGCGCCGTAAGACTCCACGGCCTCGACAAATGAAACGTTCGGAAGCTCCCCAAATTCCCGGCGAATCACGGGATTCAGCAGCAACGTGGTTTCCGCATCCACCCTCCGCGCGAGATGCGGAATCACGTTGCGCAGGTAAGTAAGGCCTCCACCCGCACTCGCGGCAAGGCCATTGATAAACAATCTGATCATCGGTTGGGCACGACGGCTCCAAAACCGGCTGGCGAGGGGCGGGAAGCTCGGGAAACAAGACCAGCTGCTGGGACCTCAACCGCGCCAGGAGCAAGATCCGCGAGTAGAAATGCAAAAACCCAAAAATACACGCAGAGATATGAACCCACGGCAAAAAGCCAATCCTCGAAGCTGGCGTGGGCCAGACCCGCCAGCACCACCATGGCCAGCGGAATCGAGTAATGGCGTGGGTTGGCGGATCGCCTCATCCACCCGCAGACTTTCCATACCTTCGACACCGTCACCGCCAGCAGCGCAACGAAGGGCAACACACCCAACAGACCCACCCACTCTGCGATGGTCATGTAGCTGCTGCCGTGCTCGCGAGCCGTCTCGGCGCTGGAAGAAAACTTTCCAAAATTCAATCCGGGATCCTCGCCCGTCGGACTCGTGCCGTATCCCGTTCCAAACAACGGATGCTCCTTGATTGTGGCGATCGACTTTTCCCAAGGTGTCCGCCGCGAACCCATCAAGCCTTCGTTCTTGTGCCCCTTGTAGAGCACTGCATCCTTCAGGTCCCCAAGCTGCTTGTTTAAGGTTTCTGGATTCAACATCCCAGTGACCGCAACCAGGAACAGAACCAGTGCCACCACCTTCACCAGCAATTTGTACTGGCGCAGGCAAAAACAGAAGACAAGTGTGACGACCGCTACCGAAACCATCCCAGCACGTGCCATGCTGAAATGAACAAGGTACGTGCAAAGAAGCAGGGCGGCCAGCCTGCGTAACCTCACCACGGGCCCATCGCTGGTGAGCCATCCCCATAGGAGGATTGGGAACGCTCCGATGCTCATCGCCGCACCGAGAGAGTTGGGATTACCCCAAACACTTTGACCCAGACCGAAATAGCAGATGGCCGTGATATAGACCGCTATCTCACTTCCCCAGAGCAGTCCACGAAAAAAACGGTCCTCCCGGCCAAGAACGGCCAGGCGAGCGCCCGAAGCACAATACAGAAAAAGAAGGAGCAGGCTCAAAGCCTTGAAGGACGCCATCTGTATAAACGGAGAAACGGTGGCGGAGACAAACGCTGCGCAGATGCAAAAGAAAGCGATCAGATGTAACGATCCGGAAGGCCTGCGGGGAGTCTTCGTCCAAATAATGAAACCAACGACTGCACCCGCTGACAGCACGACCCAGCGTCCACCTGTCCCGGCGTTGTGCAGGGGGACCTTCATGCCAGCCCAAGCAAAGGTGATTATCAGCAGAACAAAAAAACGCTGGTCATATTCCCACAGGCAGACGATGATGATCTCCAGCAGCAAGATCCCGCCCAGGAAAGAAACGTTGCCGAAGTATTGCAAATGGGAATAAACAAAATACAGTGCCAGGCTCAAGCCCAGCACGATGCCAGCCCACTGCAGCGGTTTCACGGAATTCATCGAGCCCCCGTAGCGGCGGAGATCGCGGCCGCGGCCAGACCATCGGCGCATGCTTCTGGTGAGTAGTTTCGAATTCGTTCCAAGCTGCGCGCGCTCATCCGTTGCTTGAGCTCAGGTTGCCGCACCAGAGAATCGATCGCCACGCTGAGTTTCTCCGAATCCTGAGGAGGCACGACGTAACCATTCCACCCCTCTTCGACCAGGTCGGCCGAACATCCCGCCACACTGCTCACGATGATCGGAAGTCCGCACGCCATCGCTTCGTTCACCACCAAACCCCATGAGTCGCTGTGCGTCGGCAGAACCAGGGTTTCCGCAAGCGCATATAGACCAGCCAGATCTTCCCGCTGCGCGAATCCCGGGAAACAAATCATCCCCGGGCTGATCCGTTTCGCCTGTTGCGCCAGTTCCTCTCTCGAGACGCCATCGCCTGCGAACACCAAGCCCACCTCCGATCGCAGGCCGCTCTCTAGTTTGGCATAGGCTTCGAGGAGATCAAACACTCCTTTTTCCGGCACCAACCGGCCCACAAAAAGAATAAACCGCGAGGGCAATTTCAGTTTCTCTCGAAATTCAGTGGCATGGGCCCTGGCGTTCTCCGCCTGGGTCGCAAAGAAAGTGTTATCGACCGCGTTGGGCGCTGTGAAGATGACCTGCTCGCCGGCTCCGAGAGTTCGGAGGTAGGCAAACGAGGATTTTCCTGGCACGACAAAAGCATTACAAGAACTCACAAAATATCGCTTCAGCCATTCCACACCGGCACGTCCAGATCTCTTGTCTCGCTCGTTACTCTCTGTCCACAAGACGAAACGCACACTGCGCCGGCGAGCCCACCAGAGCGCTTCCCAGGACGCGGGATAGTTGTAGCCGCCACAAAGAATGGTCTGGGGACGCGCTGCATCGAATGCAGACCACAACCCACGATTCACGAGGAGACGGCGCTTCCCCGCGCACCATCGCCAAGAGGGCAAAACTTCATATGAAAAACGGATCTCATCGGTGTAGATGCGCCACTGCCGAAGCGCCTTGTCGGTCTCTGCCAGAAAAATGACGTGCAGACCCACCCCGGACCGGCGGGTGAGAGCGTTGAAAACCGGGATACGGTAAGGGGCAATGATTTCCGTAAGGATCACAGTCTTTCGGGTCATGACGTCGCGCTGGCCACTCCAATCGCAGGCATGCGCTCCAAAGGACATGCGAATAACCCCTGCAGGGGTTCGACTCGACTAGTGACGGCGACCGGACCATTCGTCCCTAGTTCGAAAACCTGGTATCCAACTCCCGCGAAGATACTGAGCGTCTCCTCAAGATTCGTCCTTTGCAGATATTCAAACATCACCAGCGGTGGCCTTTTCTCGGCAAGAAACTGCCGCATCCCGCGAAGAACCGAGTTTTCATGACCCTCCACGTCGATCTTGACCAGAGAAACCGGAAAGTGGGGATCACCATGCTGGCGTAGAAATTCATCGAAGGTGATGCGTTGGACCACGCGGGTGGCAGTCAGGCTGCTTGGAGCGTTGACAACAACGTGCGCTCCCACGTCGACCCCTCCATGGCACTCAAAGCGGATCTCGCCGTTGGCATCCGAAAGAGCAAACTCGTAAACCTTGAAACCAAGCTGATTCCGAGCGAGGTTCTCCCGTGCGTGTGCGGCTGCCACCGGGTTCGGCTCAAACAGAATCGCGTTTTCTATCGTGTCGGCCAGCAAAAGGGTTACCGAACCAACATTGGCTCCGACATCGATCAGTGTTCCCCCCGACAAATGCTTCCTGACGAAGAGTATGTTCCTGCTATTGGGGATGCGCGTGTACAAAACTCCGGAAGACACAGGGCAGTCCGGGTAAGCAATAAACCGTTTGCCATTGAAAAGTAAAACGGTGATTGGTTTGCGAACGATCCTCTTCCATAGCTGCCAGCCGACAAAGGTGCACAATCTACGGGTTCGCTGACCCCGGTTAGACTCCTCGTTCCAAAGGTTGGAAATTGGGTAAATCAAGTCTTGCGCGAACTTCAGCACAAACGTCTGGCTCCCTTCCCTGGACTCGGCCCGTGAGAGGCAGAATGGCGGATGAATTCACGAAACACTGATTCTTGCTCGATCTTTTTCTGAGGAAGAGTATGTTCCTGCTATTGGGGATGCGCGCGTACAAAACTCCGGAAGACACATGGCAGTCCGGATAAGCTTTAAGTCTAATCCTCTTTCGTACAAGACGCTTCGAGCCCATCGAGGGTTTTCAGATCGCGGGGTAAGTGCAGGCGTGCCAACCCTTTGCCCTGCGTCGCCGCCGCTACTCATGTACCTTCTACGGTATTTATCCGGAGTTTCGGAGGCAGGTGCATTGCATGCTCGCTCCCAACCGCACTTAAGATACAGAACGCGGGAGCGGGGATTCAAAAATGGCGCGACCTGCGAATCGGGGTTTATCTTGTGGCCTCAACGTAAAGGCTCTCGGAGCGCCGGGATTCCAGCTCAATTTCCGCGATCTCATCAATCCGGCTGCGGCCGAACGTACTTAATTCAGGCACCGGGAAACCAGCTTCCTGCAGCATGTGGGCAAGCGAGCGGGCATCGAACATCTGTTTGTGATGCGCGCCGGCGTGCACGATGTCGCGAACGCTCGTCGTCAGAAGAAGCCGCGAGACAAACTTGTGAGAGGCCATGGGATCGGCGGTGTCGGCAAGATAGTCGCGCACCAGAATGCCCAGGTCGGGCACGACGATGCGCAGGATGCCGCCGGGCCTCAGAACGCGAAAACACTCCCGCGCCACGGCCCGCGACTCCTCGTAGGTAAAGTGTTCGAAAGTGTGCGAAGAATAGATGCACGAGACCGACGAATCAGGAAAGGGAATCCGCTTGCGAACATCGGCGCGGCGCACGCCACGTGGCCAGTCAGGAGTGCGAAAAATCCGTCTCCCAAGCGGCAAACGCGAGAGCAGGATGCTGGGCGAATTGTCGATATTCACCCATCCCTCGATCCCCGAAGTTCCACAACCGATGTTCAACTTCAGTTCGGTCTCATCGGTCATGTGTGGATTTACCGGAATTTCCTTTTTGACCTCGAAAACGGCCATTCTACGCCTGTCTCGCCTGTTCGCGACATTGTGAAACGATTTTTCATCGGAGTACCCAAACGGTGATGGGCTTGCGAACCGCTCAACTCACGAAACACTGTTTTTTGCCCCATCTTTCCGATTCACCATCGCACGTTCCATAATCTGCTGCCATTGTTCGGTAATCCGGTCCCAGTCGAATTTTTCCGCGTGCTTGATGGCCGCCGCCGACATTCGCGCAGTCAGATCCGGCTCCCGCATCTCCCTGGGTTCGGTCTTGCATCGGCGGACTTCATTGGACTCCGCATTGAGCGTCATGCAATACCTTCGACCTCCCTTTTCAGTAGATTGCGTCCGATTCCGGCCCAACTGATCGCATACACTGCGCACCCCAGACCGATCAGGACCAATGGGGGCAGGTGCCTTGGAAGCGCGACCCATAAGGCAGCCCCCATGATCAGACTGGCGATCACGGCAACGCTCAGCAGCGGAGTCTTCGCGGCAGCGCGCACCTCCGGCGGGCAGAGCAGGAAGGCACAAAGTGCAACCCCGAGCTCCCCCAGTACGAGCGCCACACAGGCACCCCCAACTCCGAACAGCGGCGGCAGGGTGAGAGAAAGAACCACGGCACTGATCGCGCCGGTCAGCGTGGAAATGAAATAGGCCCGGTGACGGCCCATCGCGTAGATGATCCCCGCGAACAGCATCGTCGCTGGCATCGCAATCATATACAGGGCGACCCATTGAAAAGTATGCACCGCCTCCTGAAACTGCACGCCGAGCACCCAGGGGACAACCACCGGAGCCGTGACAACGCCGCCAACCGTCAGCGGAACACCGAACAAAACCAAGATTGAAGCGGATATCCTCGTAAGCCGGGAAAGGCCATCGGCCGAGTCTGCGCGCAAGGCCATGCGCGGCATCAAAACGGTCTGGGGAACCGACAGAAAGTTTCGCAGGATATCGGCCAACCGGCCTGCTGCGGCATACAAGCCAAGGGCGTGCTCACCGAGATACCATCGAACTGCGATATGCCCGCTGCGATGAGACAGACTTGTCATGAGTGAGGAAGCCGCATAGTGCAAGCTCGGCACCAGAATCACGGCCCAGCGCCGCGGTGCAATCGAAAACCGGAACCGATACCCCGCCCGCCACAGAAACGTCCAACCAATCAAGCTGGTCAAGGACGAAGAAGCCACGATACTGACGGGCACCCAAATCACGTCCTTGGGAGATCGGATCATCGTGAAAATGCCGGCAGCATAAAGACTTTGCTGCGCGATCGAAATGGACGATTGCACATGGAACAGCTCCAGTGAATTCAAGAGATAATCCAACGACAGACAGCCGGACAACGCCGAGGCGATTCCGAACCACTTAAGGAGGAGGCGGACATCCTGCCGGACCTCAAAACTTGCAACCACCAGGACCGCGACCGCCGCAACTCCGGCAGCCAGAACGCGAAGTACCAAGACATCGGAAATGGTCTCGAAAGCCGCCTCGCGCCGGGCCGCCACTTGCTGGGCGGCATACGAGGTAAGCCCTGGGTTCGCCAGGAGTCCCGTGAAGCCACACACCGCAACCACGTAGCTCCACAGCCCATACATATCGACGCCGAGGCGCCGCACCAGGAAAGGAAAGGTGGCAGCCGTGAGTATGGTGCCTACAACGCGGGCACTGGTGACAGAGAGTGCAAACCCTCCGTAACGCAACAGAGACTTAGAAACGCTCAATAACCCATCCTATGCCCAAGGTTCACGTTGTTCCGTATTATGTTCCAGATTATCGCAAACCGCTCCGCCTGTGGTTGGCGGAGAACATCAGCGGTACTTGGGGTCAAAAAAAGGTGGGAAGTTGCCCCTTCTGCCGGTGACGATCAACTCCGAGTCAAAGTGCCCGTGCTCGTTGACTCCAAACAGACAATGCCGCATCTCTCCATCGCTTCAGCACAACCGCCGATTCGAACATTCAACGCTGACGCACATACAGCGCGGTACCAACCTCCCCATAAAGCGGATCCCTAAGAGCCTCTCGGGAACCTCCAGCATATTCTTGGACGAGCTGTTGAACTAAAGCTTTATATCGAACTTCCCCGGGCTTCCCCCAGACCAGGAGTGCATCTGGCCTCGCCTTGGAGATGTCACCGAGAAGCGCTGGAATTTTCTCTAAGCTTGGTAGCTTCTCCGTCGCGCCAATCAGTCTGCGATCTCCGAAATATGCCGACTTATATCCCGCCTCCCACCCCACTCCGTGTTCCTGGTAAGGTCCAGAACCGACACTTACAACCGTGGAACCCGGATGTGCTCTCAAGCCCTGGCCAGCCCGGTAGCACGAGATCTGAAAATCGCGACTAAGAGTGCGGAAAGGAGAAGAGGAATACACCAGCGAGGCAAATATCCCGAGCGCGATCAAAGCCATCATAGCCCTTCGCCAAATGCGAAGCTCCAGACCCATCTGCTCGAGGAAACCCACAGCGACGCCGAGCACAAGCGGGATGATCGGATAGAGATAGCGGCCATCGAATACCAGCATGCAGTACGCCAGCAAAAGGCTGACCATCCCCAAGGCAACCACCGCCGCCATCGTAAATTCAACGGGACTCTGCTTTCTTCGTCCAACCAGAACCGCCACCACAAAAACGAAAGCCGCCAGCCCGCCCGGTGTTACGACGATCAGCAGCTCTTTCACGGCCTTCCGCAGGTTTTGCACCTCATGCGCAACTAGTGCAGGCGCCGCCTGCCTCGCGTCGATTCGATATTGCCACGGCCACGAGCCCGGCGGCATTGGGTCGCCCACGTTGTTCTCATCAATGAACGGTCTCGTATCCTTGAGCACGGCGTAGGTCTTGTCCGGTTGGTTGCTATATGCGTGCGCCGTCCACTGCAGAAAATTAACCTTAAACTGTGTTCCAGTCGTAAACGCGCCGTATTTAAAGTGCAGTGCTCCCGCCCACGCCGTGGCCACCAGCAACGGCAGGATGCCCGCCAAAGCAAGCCGCGCCGCCAGCTGCTTACGAGGCCTGGACGTATGATTTCTGGACAGCAGCATGGAAACAATCGTGCTCACCGCCAGCCAGGGCAGAGCAAATCCTTTGGCCAGGAATGCGAGAGCGTGAATGCCTCCGAGCAAGCCCCAGCATCTTTTTTCATCCCTGCGTAAGCATTGCAGCAGCACCATAAAATAAACCAGCGCCAATGCTGCAAACAGGAAGTCTGGAGTCACCATTTCGATTGCCTGCGCCGAGAGGCCGCGGCTTAAAGAAAACCAGAACACCGCCAGAGAAGCAGCCAGCTCCGAATGCCAAAGACTTTTCGTGAAAAAATACAGCAGCGCCCCACATAGAAGATAGCTGCCGATGTTGAGAACTTTCCCGACCCGCACCAGGTCTCCATCGAAAAAAGACCCGGCAGCAATCATCCAGGAAAGCAGTGGACTGCGAAAATCATTGATCGCCGAATAGAAGTGGTGATTCCGCAGATGCCGGGCAATTCCAATGTAGTCGATGCCGTCAATATCAATCTGATGAAAACACCTGGAGCCGAACCAGACGAGTTGAAACCAGCAGCTCAAAGCTGCAGCCGCAAGGAGCCAGCGGGAAATGTTCTGCTTATTTGTCGAAGGCACCCTGCCCGATTCCTAGAACTGGTCTCATAAACGATTTTGGGAAGGGCACGGCTTTCAGCCGTGCCGCTCAGGCCGCAAGAAATCCGGGCTTTAGCCCCTGAGGGTCGCACGTGCGTCCCTTGGGGAATCATTCATGAGACCAGTTCTAATCTTTAATGGCAACACACTGATGCAAAATCTGCGCCGGCACCTGTAAACAGGACGCTGCGAATCTAAACAGGCCGCGACTTCACTAGCGCATACCGTTCCTTGAGTCGTAAAAACGGTGACTCAATAAACCGGTAAGACAAAGCCGCCATGACTAGGGTGAGAGCCAATCCACCCCACCAAAAAATCAGGAATTTATTGAAGTTCTTGGCGTAACCCCCGATCGCCTTTTCCACGATGTATAACCCCAGGAGGTGGTATACGTACAGCCCGTAAGAAATCTTACCCAGATATCGGAGCCAGAACGGGGCCACTCCACTCTCAAGCACAGATAGAAAAATCAGCCCGGCACCTATGGCCATCGCGGGATAGCCGAGCAGCATGAAGATTCGAGTCATCGAAAAATAATGCCCCGCGATGAGCCATGTCGTTATCCCCATGGCCAACAGGACGCTCCGTGCGATCCACGTGAGAGACGGAGGTCGGCTTCGCGCCAGCACAGCGATTACTATGCCGAGTGCAAGCGGATCTAGTCGCGCCACAGTATTGGTGAAAATTGCCACCTCGGAGTGCCGAGCGTAGCGCAACAGAATCAGCCTGCCTACTTCAGCGATTCCGAACAACCCGAAGCTTACAAGCAAGAGGCTCTGGGCAGATCGCACTTTAGAAATGACCGTTGGCCAGACAAGGTAGAACTGCTCCTCAAAGCTCACGCTCCAAAGTGAATTCATCACGGATCCGGGCGCTCCAATTAGCGATTGGAGCCAGTTTCCTGAGAGCAGCATAAAGGCTACAACATACTTGGCAGGAAAGTGTTGGTCCGCATCCACAAGAGTTAACGAAACACCTATGACAATACCTAGAAAGTACAGGGGCCAAATCCTGAGAATACGCCGGAGATAAAAGGATCCCAAATGCACGTGCCCGTACGCTTCCTTTTCTCTCAATAACAGCTCCGTAATAAGGTAGGCGCTCAGAAGAAAAAACAGGTCAACACCGAAGCTGCCGGCTCTCGCTGCGCTAGCGATCAAAGTTGCAAAAGGTATATTTCGAGCCGAATAATAATCTGCCTGTTGGGGCAACGTGTGGAAAATGAACACTGCGAAGAAGGCGAAGAAACGCAGGCAATCCAATTCTGGGTGATAAAAACGGCGCTGTGGCGTGGTTGCGCGGCACTCGACTCCCTGTACACTCACCTGGGTCATTGAATTCCAAATAGTCTATAGCAAGGCAAGAGCAATTCCTAGAACCTACCTCCGCGTGCGGCCCGTGGGCGGGTGGCCCAAGGTTAGCGCATCCATCCTTACCCCCGAGGGTGCCCCGTCCAAGCTCCGGTTGGGCGGGGTTTTTTTCGCAGCCTGCCAAGGATCAACTGGCCGCCGCATGAGACAAGGTCCCTCCAAGTGTCCACAGGCAGAAGACCGCGCAATTCATGTGCGGCCTGCAACACCCGCGGACCGTCCTTTGCCTCCGGCCAGGAGAGAACGCGCTGCTCGGCACGATGCCGCAAACTCATGCGGCGATAAACTTCAGCTACAAATACGTGAGGATCCACTCGATTTTCAATCCAGGATTCCTCATCCTACTACACACGCTATTCGATCTGGGCGAAAGCATTACCGATCCAAACGAGCGGCGTTCAAAGCGAAAGAACTTCCGACAGGATCTCCGGAGAAATCGCCTGCACCAGCCCGCAGGCGGTGTCCGAGTCGGGCATAACCGCGCCCAACATATCTGGAATGCGCAGCAGGTCATCCGGAATTTCGAGCATCCGTCCCACGCCGAAGCGGACGTACTGGGGGGCATATCCGGCGTAAGCGTGCCGCAACCATCCACACAAAAACGCGGGGATCCCGACCGATGCACATTCAAAAGCTACTGTCGAATCGACCGTAACCGCGCACCATGTCTTCTGAAGAATCTCACGAGACAGCGGCGCATCCGTCAAACTCACCAACTTCCGCTCGTCCCGGCTCAAGATTCGTTCCACCAACCTCCGCCGCTGCCGGGCGCTCTCAAACGGATGCAGCTTCAAAACCACCGTCTTACCCGACCCGTGGGCAGCTGCGCAGAGGCGTGGCAACACCTCGCGATAAATCGCCTCCGCCCGCCAGAAATCTGTCTCATACGGCTCGGTGAAAAACGTGATCCAGGGAGCACGTTCACTCCAGACGGAAGCATTCTCTCGCGGTGGAGACGACGCCGCTCCGATCCGAATCCGGCTGCCATCGACGCCGCAGGCGCGTTCCAGATAGTCGCGCTCCATCTCCCCTTTGGCCAGATAATTCGAAAACCGCGGATTCTTGAATGCCATACGGCAATCGAGCGCTCCGTGATGGCACGCGACGGCCGGAACTCCCCGCTGCTCGGCCAGCAGCAGAGGAATCCGCGTGTAGGGATTCGAATCGTCGGCGCTCAGGCAGCCCACCACCGAGCGCGTCTCAAAAACCTGGTTCCACGCATCGCGAACCGCGAATCCCCAGCGCAACCAACGCGGCCCCTTTTTCAATATCTCGAGCTCAACCGGCAACCTGAATGCCGGATGTTCCTGCAGCGACCGCTCCATCTGCTTCCAGCAGACTTCAAGTTCCTGCAATTCGTTCTTGTCGCACCTCTTCGTTGCGAAACTCGCCAGACGCGCCGTCTCAACATTTGCCGGAACCGGCGAGACGGCTCCGGACTCGCGGGCGAGAACCAGAAGGAATTTCTGCTCGGACAAAATCCGCGCGTAACTGAGTGCGGTTTTCGTGACATTCGAATAAGCGGCCGGGAGGAGCACAACCGACTCCGATTTCGATTCCGATTTCCCTTTCGACGACTGCGCCGGTGCCCCCGCCAGCTTCCTGCGCCAGACGTAGTGCGGATCGTACTTGTCGTACACCACCTGCCGCAGTTGGACAAAGCTCAGGTTCGCCACCGCGCCGCCGCGCCGCACAACACCGCGCATCAGACGCTTCCGTAGTCCCCCGTGCAGCACTTGCAGTGGTATTCCCAACTGCAGTCGCAAGGCTTCCGCCGTCAAAGACGGCCGGCTTACCGCCAGCGTGCGGCATCCGCTGAGCTTTTCGGCCAGCCGAAGCGCGAGCCGAACATCCTGCAATTCCGGCTGCAGCAACAGACTGATCACGTCCCACCAGTCGATGCCAAAACGGTCCACAACGCGTCCCATGCCGAGTTCAAGCAGGCCGCGCCAAATCTGCAGGTCCCCAACTTCGACGGCAAGGTCGAAAACGCTGGAGACCGGACAACCCAGCGTGGCACTCCGCTCCTCATAAAAAGATTTTGGGGCTCGTCCCAGGTCAATCACCGAATCCCAATGCTGGCGTGTCCACGAACCGTGGAAGTCATCGTCGGGATGTAAGAGGAGAACTCGCATAAAAGCAGGTGTCAGGTCTCAGGTCTCAGGAAATTCGCAACTCCCTGAGACCTGACACGTAAGACCTGGGATCTCGAGGGCAAGGCTCGATTGAATTTATCGTGCCACCAGCGCCCAACTCAGCGGCGTTCCCCGCTCCACATCGCAGGCCGCGCGTTTTCCCAGAACTTCGTTGAAGTGCCGCGGGTGCAACCCGTCCGCTGGACGAATCGAACGCACATTCTGTTTCGTAAACAACTCGCCCTTCTTTATATCTTCGACCACAAACAGCGAGCGCCGAAACTTGCGGCTGTTGGCCTCGCGCGGTCCGGAGACAAACTGGACCGCGCCGAGAGCTTTCTCGGCTGTGCGCACCGCCTCCACCATCGCCTTGAATTCCTGGGGCTCGAGTGAGAACGCGCTGTCCGGCCCCCCATCCGCTCGTCGCAGACAAAGATGCTTCTCAATGATGCATGCTCCCAGCGCCACGGCGACGACTGGAACCGCGATGCCCATCGTGTGGTCGGAAAGTCCAACCGGACAACCGAAACGGCGCGCCAGTTCCGGGATCGTGAGCAGGTTCGCCTCCTCCGCTGGCGCCGGGTAGGCGCTCGTACACTTCAACAGCGCAATCTGAGTCGCACCTGCCCCGCGTGCCACCTCGACCGCTTCGGAGATTTCGTCTGCGCTCGCCATGCCCGTGGACATAATCAGCGGCTTCCCGGTGCGAGCCATCTTCTGGATCAGGCCGATGTCCACCAGTTCAAACGACGCCACCTTGTGCGCCGGAACATTCATCTGTTCGAGAAAGTCCACCGCACTATCGTCGAACGCGCTCGAAAACAAGTGCATCCCCAGTTCTTCCGCGATCTCTTTCAGCTTCGGCTGCCACTCCCATGGCGTAAACGCCTCCTGGTAAAGGTCGTGAAAAGTGCGGCCGTCCCACAGCGTGCCGCCCGCAATCCGAAAACACTCTTTGTCGCTGCGCAGCGTGATCGTATTCGCCGTGTAGGTCTGGAGCTTGACCGCATCCGCCCCGGCGTCCTTTGCCGCTTCGATGATGCGCACTGCCTGGGAGAAGTCCTGGTTGTGATTGGCGGACAACTCCGCAATGCAGTACGCGCGACTTCCCTGGCCAATGCGGCGCTTCCCGATCTCGATGTAGTCGGTCATCGATGATTCACCGCCGGCCTTACCGAGCGGATCAGCTCGAATGCTTCCACCGCCTGCAAACCCACAACGCTGCCCCAGCGCGTAGCGATCGCGCGCAGCGCTTCGGCGGAGCGAGGGTGGGGAAATTTACGAGTCTCGGTGTCGTAGCAGCCCATCGCGGCGATCTTCGTCTCAAGCGAATCCGCGATGTCCACGAAGACATTGGGACGGAATGACGGTCCGAGGCACTGGAAGGCCCACTCGGTGGATGACGGAACCTCGAAGGCGTAGACATCGCGCACGCACTGCCCGCTCATAGGCCGCGTCGCCGTCAGGACGGCGCGGTGAACCACCCCGTGGTCGACATTCAAGTCTCCAGGGTGATGCGTGTAGATGGTCTCGGGACGGAAGCGGGCGACGAGATCTTCGACCGTCTTCACGACGTCAAGCAGGGGTACAGTGTCGAGGCGGTTGTCGGGCAGCTTGCAAAGGACGAGTTCTTTCGCCCCGACCATGTCGGCAGCTTGCTGAGCCCGGGCGTGCAGGTGCTGCAGTTGGTGCTGGTCGGCGTCTTCGCGGTGCGCATAGCGCGAGGACATGCCTTCGGCGAGGATGGCGATACGCACTTCGTGACCCTCGCGGACGAGGCGCGTCATCGTGCCGCCACAGCCGAGGATCTCGTCGTCTGGGTGCGCGGCGACGACCAGAACGCTCATTCTTTCGGCTCCTTGGGTTCGACGGTGATTTGGACGTCGGCCACGATTCGTCCATCGTACAGAGCGGATCGACTGAACTCGAAACGGTAGCCGGCGTGAGACAGGAAGGCGCGGGGGTAGCCTTCGGCGTCGAGCATTCGGATAAAGTCGTGGAGTTGTTCCAGAGAATCGAGTTTTGCGATCCGGCTTTCTTCCGGCTTTCTGCGCCTGAAGTTCACAGGTTCTCCCGTTTGCGGTAAAGGTTGCATTTCATCCTGCACGATTTGCTTGATCATGTCTGCCGAGAGCGTGCACGCACGGAGATAAATTTCCTCGGCGCCACCCTCGAGGGATAGATTCCTTTTCAGATAGACTGGGCCCGCGTCAAACTCTGACGTCATTCTTAGCGCCGTCAGTTTGGTATTCCGGTGACCGCGAACAATCAGATTCTGGAGCGGACTCCCGCCGCGGCCATAGGGCACGTCCGTCATGTGGAAGCAGACGCACTCGAACTCGTCGAGAATCTCCGCGGGTACCTTCCAGGACCAGTGCAGAAAGAAGGCATAGCGCGGACGAAGTTCTCGAATGTTTTCGAGAGACAGTTGCTCCCGCTCCCCCACGTAGTGCCACTCCCCCTCAAGTTTACTCAGAACCTCGCCGAACACACGGCGATGCCAGGATTTGCATCCAGCCACGATATAGCGCTTGGGAGGCTGCGTCACTTCGCCGTCCGAACGTAATGAGTGGCGGTTTGTCCCTTTACAATCACCGTCTCCGTAGGCTTGAAGCCAGCCCTCTCAAAGGCTTTCGCGGAAGCAACATTCTCGGGCTTCACGAAGGCATTCAACTGCTTAAGGCCCCACTCCGTGAATGCCCAGTTGGTACCCAAGTCAATCAAACGGCTCGCGTAACCCAAGCCCCGGAAACGACCGTCCACAGTGATGTCGACGTCGGCGTGGCTCGCCCCGCGTTGGTCGAAGCGTATCTGTCCCGCCGGGACAGCCGAGGCATCCAGTGCCACGAACATACGGCAATTTCGATCGTTAAGCTTCTCGCGAAACCACGCGACGTGGTCATCCCAGGGGATAGGTTCGGAAGAAAATGCCGATGCCCGCACGACCGGGTCATTTGCCCATTCCCACAGTAGCTTACAGTCTCCATACTCCACAAGCCTAATGGAGAGTGATTCCCTCTTCAACGCGGACACGACTCTCTCGGCCCCACAACCGTCCACTAGGGCACGGCCGCGTTCGGACATTTCCCGCCTGACAACAGGCGAGTCGGCCAAGTTCCGGAGTTGTGTGGCAATTGTGATCCGGGCAAGGTCGGAACCGCGGCCCAAATGCACCATGACTCCCTGCTTGCCCAATTCGTCCGCAATCCCTTGCTGATTGTCCGCCAAGACAATCAGCAAAGCAGGCAGGCCGAGAAAGCACATTTCCCAACTGGTGGTCCCCGCGCCGGCCACCGCTACATCCGCCCTCGCGATCAGTTCGGGCATGCTCGAGGCGTTCTCCACCAACCGGACAGCGCGACCGGAATTGCCCACGAATTCGCGCAATCCGGCCAAGTGAGGATTGCTGCCACCTGCGACTATCGTCGCCTCGAACTCGCCTTCCGGCAAAATCGCCTCGACCACCCGCTGCGTGACGTTGTCCGGATCGCTGCCCCCCATGGTCACCAGAACCCGGCGAGCCACTGCGGGAATCTCCCGCCTCCACCCGCGCCACGATGTGAATTCACGTCGCAGCATCGCAAAACGCGGACCCAGCAACAGGCGGGTGGACGCGTCTCGACTTGGATAGAAAGCCTCGCGGGCGTGCGCGTTCTGATTCAGCACGAGATCCGCCGAGTAGTGTCCGGCGTGGCCGTTGTCGTCGATGAACAGCACTTTGAGGCCGCGGCTTTTCAGACTCGCCTGGTATTCTGCGCCAAATTCGTAGCCGTCGACCACCACCCACGACGCGCCATGCTTGTGCGCCAACTGGGCGGTTTCCTCCGCATCGGCGGCGCTCCCCACCCGAACCGCCGCTCGCGCAACCTCGAACCCCTCGTTTCGCAGCCGTTCTTCCACCGCAGGCGTGGCGTCGGCCATCATGAAAATGGCGTGCCCTCCCGCATCCCGCCAGGCTTGCGCCAGCGCCAGACAGCGCATCACATGCCCCGTTCCTATCGCGAAACTGGCATCGGCCCGAATCAAAAGTACGCCTGGTTTCATCGACTCCAATGAAGTTGCATCCGATCGACCTTACACCCAACGACCGCTCTGGATTCGCAAGCTGCGCGTATCAGCGGACCTTGAATACCGGCTGAATCATCTCGCCCTCAAGATGCTCTTCCGGGTGCGGTTCGTTCAGCCATTTCGACACTGTCTTGCACACTTCCGCATACACTCGCAGCGTCTGTTCAATCGCCAGCGGATCGTGCGCCGCTGTCATGTTATGCGTTGCCAGCAGCAGCACTCCACGCTTCACGCATTCTTGCGTGAACAGACTGCGCACCAGAAGACTGTCTTTGCCGTCGGCATCGAGGAACTTGATCAACGACCAGAATGGATAACCGACGCACTTGATGCGATCCTGCAATCCCGCTTCTTTTGCCAGCGCGTTCAATCCCTCCTGCAGCAGACGCCCGTTCGCTTCCATACGGGCTAGCGCGTCGGTGGTTTCCAGCACATCCAGCACCTTCATGGCCGCTGCCATCGACGCCACTTCGCCCCCGAAGGTGAAGCTGAAAAAGATATCCTCAAACACCTTCATGACGTCCGTTCTTCCCACCACACACGCAATCGGGAATCCGTTGCCCATCGCTTTGCCAAAACAAGCCAGGTCGGGAGTCACACCGAACCTTTTCTGCGCGCCCCCCAGCCCGAAGTGAAAACCACTACAGATCTCGTCGAAGATCAGCAGCGCTCCGTGCCGGTGCGCCAGGTTTCTCACGCCTTCGAGAAAGCCCGCCGCCGGACGCCAGAAGTTGACCGGCTCCATGATGACCGCGGCGAACTCGGCTTGGTGTTCGTTCAAAAGTTTCTCCAGCGATCCCAGATCGTTGTACACGAACGGATGCGTCAAAGCCCGCACCGCTTGCGGAACGCCCGCATTTCGCGTCGTGCTGCCGATGTACCAATCCTGCCATCCGTGGTACCCGCAACACGCAATCCGTTCGCGGCCGGTGCAGGCTCGAGCAGCTCGGACCGCTCCCGCGGTTGCGTCCGATCCGTTCTTGCCGAAGCGAACCATCTCGGCGCAGGGAATGAGCCGCGTCAGGCGCTCCGCCAGTTCCACTTCCACCGGGTGCGGCAAAGAAAAACTGTGCCCTTGTCCCAACTGCTCCGCCACCGCCGCATTTACCTCTGCGTGCGCGTAACCGAGAATGTTCGGCAGCAGTCCCTGGATGTAGTCGATATATTCATTCCCGTCCACATCCCAAACCTGGCAACCTTTGCCCTTCGCCAGAAACATCGGCGCTACGCCGCGGACGTGCTGGTTGGCTCCTTTGCTGAACGTCTGCGCAGCACCAGGAATCACCTTGCCCGCCCGCTCCAGCCAGGCTTTCGATTTTTCAATCGACCTTCGCGGCGCCGCCGCCGCTCGCGCATCTTCGAAAAGGCTCTTGTAATACCCGCGGTTGGAAACAATATCCGAATTCATCTTTTCCAGTCCCGGATTCTTCTCGATCAGTTGCAGAACATCTTTCATTCCAAAACTTTCCTGTCCTCGAAAGGCCTTGTACACCGCCCGGATGAACTCCAGATCTTGCGCCTCGTCCACCGTCCAGCGGTAATGCTGGTATAAGGTCGTCGAATCGTTCTCGACGTTGGCAGTTCGAAACTTTTCCGAGCGCAGGTACGGAGTCACATGCTCGCGCTCAGAAGTTTTACCAGCCTCGTGCCATGCCCGTTCCAGCGCGGAAAACGAAAAGATCTCCGTATCCAGCCCATCGGGATAGCTCCGCACCATGGCATTGGAAGCGTAATCGAGATCGCCGCGCTGAAAGCGGCGCACCACTCGATCGATCACTTCCGGATCGATCAACGGGCAATCGGCCGTGATGCGCACCACCTGCGCGGGTTTCTCCGCGCGCGCCGCGTGGTAGTAACGATCAAGCACATCGTTCTCGCTGCCCCGATAACAGGGGACGCCGTTCTCCCGGCACATCTTCTCGATGGCGTCGTCCGCCGGAGCGGTGGAAGTGGCCACCACCACGCGATCAATCAGACTGGCTCGTTTCACGCGTTGAATGACGTGCCACAACATCGGCCGTTTTTCGATCTCCGCCATGCTCTTGCCCGGCAACCGGGTCGACCCCATTCGAGCCTGAATGATCGCAACCACCGGTCCCTCGCTCGCTTCGCTGGTCCAATTCAGCGTCTGCGCCTTTCCCTCTTCCGACGACTTCTTGGCCGCTTCCACCACCCGGATCACATCTCGGCCTTGCTCAAGATCAACCATGGGCCCCGTTCCGTTCCCCAGAGATTCCAGAAAGTGGCGCATCTCCGCTACATACATATCGTTCACTTCGAACACATACGGAATACTGTTCCAACCTGGCTGCTCGGCGGAAAACCAGCGCACTTCCTGAAGATTGAAGTCCCAAAACGCAGTCCCAGTCTCGCCAACGACTTTGCAGGTGCGCGTGTATGCCCGCTGCACAAAATCCAGATGCAGTTCCGCGCGCCGCCGCTCCGGAAAACTCAAGTAGATCCACGCCGAGTCTTCCACATCCACGTCCAGACTGCTGAGGTGCTCCGCCCGGCAAGTCACTTCCGTGGGGCGCCCCAACAGCCAGCAAACGTAATCCAGTTCGTGAGAGCCGTCGAGGATGATGCCCCCGCCCAGTTCGTGACGCGCGCTGTAGCTTTCGCGATAGTGCTGCCACGGGCGCCAGTCGGGAAGGTATTGGCCCGCTTCCACGTTGAGCCAGAGCACGCGCCCGATCTTTCCCGAATCGATAAGTTCTTTCAATATCTTCAAGCCGGGATGAAACCGCATGTTGTACCCGATCTGAACGTTCCGGTCGCGGCGCCGCGCTTCGGCAATCAACGCCTGGATTCCACTCGATTCGTGCGAAAGAGGTTTCTCGATAAAAACGTGGGCTCGAGCCTGCAGCGCGGCCAGCGCCTCCTCCACGTGGTACACCGGCGGAGTGCAGATCAGCACGATATCCGGCTTGAATTTCTGCAGCGCCTCGCCATAGTCGCCGAAGGTTTCCCCGTGCAGTTCCTCACGGCATTGCTTCAGCGCTTCGGGGCTGGTATCGCAAAAGCCGAGCTGCCGCACCCCAAGCAACTTCAGATTTCTTGCGTGCCGGCGGCCAATCGAACCGCAACCGACTACCAGAGCCCGATATCCTACCCAGTCGGAAATTCTGGACATGACTTATTTTGATTGCCTGGTCTCGCGCAAATGCGAGCGCTCGCCTTTCCCTTCATATTTCGCTTCATATTTCCGATCAAAGTGGGTCACAACTTTACCGAGCGCGTGGATCGCGTCTTCCACATCCTGCGCCGTCATGGCATGGAACATGGGCAGGCTGATCAGCCGCTCATACGCGTCCTCGGCAACCGGATAACCCTCTTTGCACTTGGACTTGAAGCGCTCGCGATAGTACGGATGTTGATGCACAGGAATGTAGTGAACATTCACCCCGATATTCTCCGCCCGCAGCGCTCGAAAGATTTCTCCTCGCCCCACCGCAAGCATTTCCAGTTTCAGCCGAACCGGATATAAGTGCCACGCCGGGTCGATGCCATCGCGCACCGAGGGAAGAACGATCGTCGGCAGCTCGCCCGTCGCCAAATCCCGGAACGCCTCCGCGTATTGCGCCGCAATTTCCCGCCTGCGTGCCAGGTTCGCGGCCAGCCTTTCCAGCTGCGACAGTCCCAGCGCGCACGCGATATCTGTCAGCCTGTAATTGAAGCCCAGCAGGACCATCTCGTAAAACCACTGCCCGGATTCCTGCCGCTGCCGCGCCTCGCTGCTGATGCCGTGATTGCGAAACCTCCGCAGCGTCTCGGCCAGCCGCGCATCGTTGGTCGCAACCATGCCGCCTTCCCCCGTCGTCAGGTGCTTCACCGGATGAAAGCTGAACACGGTCATGTCGGCAATGCTGCCGGCGCGTTTCCCCTTGTATTCCGCGCCCAGCGCATGACAGGCGTCTTCAATCAGAAGCGCGCCTTGTCCTTGCGCCTTCGCCAACTCTCCCAGTTCATCAAGCGCGGCGGGATGTCCCGCATAGTCGACCGCGATGATGGCTTTGGTCCGGGGAGAAAGTTTCTTGGAAACTTCGCCGGGATCAAGGTTCAGCGTGTCCGGCGAGACGTCGGCGAACACCGGCGTCGCGCCCTGATACAAAATACAGTTGGCGGTCGCGCAGAAAGTCAGCGGGGTGGTGATCGCCTCATCCCCAGGTCCCAGTCCCGCGGCAAACGCCGCACCGTGCAACGCGGCCGTGCCCGAACTGAAGCTGACCGCGTGCCGCGCCCCGACCCACGCTGCAAACCGTTCTTCAAATTCGCCGATCTTCGGTCCTGTCGTCAGCCAGTCCGACTTCAGAACTTCAACCACCGCCTGGACATCTGCGTCATCCAGGCTTTGCCGCCCATACGGCAACAATTTTTCCCGCACGGGCTTACCCCCATGGATGGCAAGAGTTTCCAGCTTTGTGGGTGAGGCGCTCATGCTAGCAGTCCGTGGTGCAAGTGCGATTCGTATCAGGCATGCCTTCACCGGCACGGCATAAATCCAAAACTGTCATCCTGAGCGAAGCGAAGGACCTATGGATTTGGACTCGCGATGCACAGGTCCTTCGCTTCGCTCAGGATGACAACTCAAACATATGTCGCGAATTTGCGGGACATGCCGCTACGCCGACGTCGGAACCGCCTCCGCAGCGCTGGTTTCAGGCGCCACCAATTCTTCCAGCTCCCGCCGCGTCAGCCAGCGTTCGTTGCTGTCGCTCGAATAACGGAAGCCTTCCGGAAGCCGCTTGGCGTTGACCCAGTTTTCCGATTTCCACCACGGATGCGACGGCTGTATCACGTACATGTCTGCGGTTTCCAGCGTCTGCCGAGACTCGTCCTCAGAGACCAGCACTTCATGCAACTTCTCTCCGGGACGAATCCCGATGTATTCCACTTGGCATCCAGGGGCGACGGTCTCCGCCAGGTCCAGCAGCCGCATGCTGGGAATCTTCGGAACAAAAATCTCGCCGCCGTGCATCTGCTCCAGGCAGCGGATCACAAACTTCACGCCCTGCTCCAGCGTCAGCCAGAATCGGGTCATTCGAGGGTCGGTGATCGTGATCTTCCCGCGCCGCCGCTGTTCCAGAAAAACCGGGATCACGCTCCCCCGGCTGCCCACCACGTTCCCGTACCGCGCGCAACTGAAGCGCGTATTTTTCGCGCCCGCATAAGCATTGGCCTGCACAAAAACTTTCTCCGCGCACAGCTTGGTGGCGCCGTACAGATTGATCGGATTCACCGCCTTGTCGGTGCTGAGCGCCAGAATGCGGCGCACGCCTTGATCAATGGCCGCATCAATCACGTTGCGCCCACCCATGATATTCGTCTGGATCGCTTCGAACGGGTTGTACTCGCAAGCCGGCACCTGCTTGAGTGCCGCTGTGTGCACCACCACCGTCACGCCCGCCAGAGCGCGCTTCAAGCGGTCCACGTCCCGAACGTCTCCAATGAAATACCGCAGGCTGGGATGATCAAAGCCCGACGTTCTCATCTCATGCTGCTTCAACTCGTCGCGGCTGAAAACCACCAGTCGTTGAGGATGGTAGTCGCGCAGCATGATCTCCACAAACTTCTTCCCAAACGACCCCGTTCCACCCGTTACCAGTATCGATTCCTGCGGCCAATTCACCATTCTTGTCCCTTCGAAATCTCTTCTTTCGAGTCACGCGCGGGGCGCCACACTGCCAGTCTTGACGGTCCCTAATCGGACCCTTCCTGAATCAGAAGAATCTTCGCTTTTCGGATAAGTTCTTGTGCTGGCTAGTATAGCTGAGGAAGACCGATAGCTGAGGATTCCCCGCGGCCCAAACTAACTTTGCAGGCTACCCCTCATAAGAAAAAAGTTGCGCCTCTCGCCCGGGTTAACCCGTCGCTGCCGCCCAAAGTTTGTCGCTTGCTCTTAAGCGCCCACGACCGCTTCCAGTTCATCGCCGCCCAGCAGCCTCTTGCGCATGGAGCGGTAGAAACCCGAGATGTGGGCCTCAAACTCAAACAAGCTCATGTCGGCGGTCACGTGGACGCGCGGCACGGCGAAGCGATTGATCTTCGCGCCAAACCCGCCTCCGATGTTCATAAAGGCGCAGCGGAAACCTGCCTCCTCCGCCAGCCGCAAATCTCGTCCTGTGACCGTAGCGGCATTGCCGAAGGGATACCCAAAGGCCCACACCGTCAGCCCCAGAGCCTTCTCAAGAACACTCCGGCTTTCGGAGATCTCCCGCCAAGCCAATCCTTCGGGTGCCCGCGCGAGAATCGGGTGCGAGAGAGAATGGGCGCCGATCGTCATTCCCGCAGCGACCAGTTGCCGTAGCCCCTCTCGATCTAACGTAAGAAATCTGCAGGCCACGGTTGAATTCTCGACGAGGCGCGTTCCCCAATCTTCTGAAAGCCCGAGCTGGTCGCGGACTTGATCGAGGAATCTGCGTCTGAGTTCTCTATCGAACTGCGAAAGCCGTTCGACCAAGTTCCACCAACACGAGTGTTTCCTGTTCGGCGCAATTGGGCCAATGCTAACGCCGGCTTCGGGAATGCTGACAGTGATGGACTCGCTGGCGTCCAACAACATCAGATAGAGTTCCTCATACCAGAGCATGGACGGCGTCTCCTCGGCGGACGCGCCGGTGGCGAAGAAGAGGCAAGACAGGCCAAGCTCCTGCAGTATGGGAACCATTTCCGTCAGCGTGTTCCGCAGCGCGTCGTCACAAGTCAGCAATATCGAATGCGGCGGAAGTGACAGCTCTTCCTCGGACCAACGGAGGAAGTCTTCGGGGGAGATCACGCGGTAGCGCTTCTTCAGAAGCTGCAGCTGGCGCCGCAGCGAATCGGTATGCACTAGGTTGCCGTCCAAAGCCGGATTCCTGACCTCGTATCTGGCTGGGAACACGCCATGGTATGTCACGACCGCTGGACCAGCACCTGCCGTGTAGCGGAGGTACCCGCTCCAGGACAAGGCGGGAAAGACGATGTGCTTCAGAGCAGGACTGACGAATCTCAAGGGTTACCTCTTGAAAGGTTCCGCAGAATTGTATCTCACGACTCAGGCGCTGGTGCTACCCGCAAATGCTTGCAGCGTGAGTGAGGCGCTGGTTCGTCTTAATAGCCAGAGTCGCCGTCGAAGAGTTGGAAACTTACAGGGAACGCTCGGCCCATGGCATCGGCTGGATCGTGAAGCGCGATGGGTTCCTTGTACTGACACCAGTACCCGTTCCACGCCAATGCTTGGCTCAGAATCGGCACAGTAGAGAGGACACGAATTCGGCAAACTTCGGGGTCAAGCAAAGCTGCGTTCGTAACGGCAGCACATGCGCGTTTCCAATCGTTCATATCCTCTGAGTCAACAACAAAGTCAAGTAGCCGTGCTTCCCAGCCAGATTTTCCCATGATGAAATAACCACCGAGGCGGCTTTGGTGCCGAAGCAAAAACCCCCGCACTTCCAAGTGAGGACACTTCAGCAGATAGTTCAAGTCCGCAATGGTTCGCTGGCAGATCGTCCAAGTGCGCCTTGCGTCGCTCAATATCGGCTGGAGCGAATTATCGAATTCGCTCACCGGGACAAATTCCCAGCGCCTACTGAGCCGACTCTGAATAGGTACGGGATGCGCCAACCCGTGCACCAAGCGGAGAATGGATCTCCCCGTGCGGGGGCGCGTCCGAAATTCCCGCCGTGGGCGTAACCAGGCGGCGTGCGTCAGAGCGTCTCCGACCTGACGAAACCCTATGCGGGGTATGAGCTGGCGTGTGATTGGAGCCCCCCCGATGATAAAAGATGTGGGAGCCATCCCCATTAATTTGCGCAACAGCATGACACCGACCCCGGGCATCGTGGAGTCGGCGGCCCAGTCCATGATTGTGAGGCTGCTTACGACTTGCCCAGTGGGTAGACGAAAAGACATTGGAGAGACACCAGCGTGAGCAACAATGTCCCCGTCCCTTTCAATCAAGTAGCTGCGGCCACCTTGCCAACCGGGCCTGGGATAGAGGTACTTCCACTGCAGCAGCTGCTGGTCGGTGTGAAAATCTGAAGGCTCAAACTTGTACACGCGGACGAGGAACGTCGCCAGGGCTGGAAGATCGTGTTGTTCGGTGGCTCTGAGTGTTGCGCTCATTGCAAGGTCGATCGTTGGCGAATTGTCCTTCGGGCCGGGTGCCCTGAGCAGCGTCCTAGATTTGCCCGCCCGACAACACGATGGTCTGACCTGTGAGAAACGAAGCGTCGCTTGAGAACAGATAACGGATGGCCCCCATCACATCCGTAGTTTCACAAAGCCGGCCGAGCGGCACTGCCGCCTTTGCCATTAGACGCTGGCGCTCGTTCGCCTGGAGATTCATACCGACCGGTAAAAGAGAGGGAGAGACGGCATTGATGGTTATCTTCTTAAGAGCGAGTTCCGGCGCCAGCAGTTTTACGGTATGCTCCAGCGATGCCTTGGCTAGGGAGTAAGCCGCCGTGCTCAAGGACGGCTTTTCGGTACCAGCGGTAGAGCCCAGGACTACAAGCCGACCACCTTCGCTCTCGCTTCTGCTGGCCAGAAGACGAGCCAGTTCGATGGTGCGGAAAGTCGCGAAGGAGAGTTGCTGTTCGAGCGCTTGCCGCGAAACTGAGAGCAGACCGCCTTGCAGAAGGCCAGGCCATGCCGCGTGAACAATTCCGTAAAGAGATCTCGCTCCCAGCATCTCCTCGATGTTTGGGATGCACTCAGGTTCGGAAAGATCGACCTTGAGCTGAAGAACACGAGGATGGGCAAGCAGTTCCGGCGGGAGCGAGCGGCGATTCACGACTGCCAGAATCGAGTAATCGCGGGCCAGTTCTCCGACCAAATACGAGCCGATTCCTCCGGAGGCTCCCGTGACCAACACAAGCTTGGCATCGGTATGGGGTAACGGTCGAACCGCGCTGGTGCGAGGACCGGGCACCTTCGTTGCAACTTCGTGGCAGGTGAAGCCCACGTGAATCTGGCTTGTCACGATTTCACTAGGCAACTCCGCAACGACAACGCTCAGGCTACCGCGCATGTTCTCTGGGTCCCAAGCCGTAATTTCACCTCGCACCGCCGCCCGGCAAGGGAAATACAGAGGACGGATGAACTGCGCATGGAACGAAACCAGGAAGCTGATCCTGCCGGGTAGATACATTCCGGCCATGGCGGAGGCCAGCGCAACCTGGTAAGCACCGTGCACGACGCGGGCTCCCAGGTTAGTCGAACGCGCATATTCGACATCAATATGAAGCGGGTTCATGTCGCCGCAGTTACGGGCAAAGTCCAGGACGTCGGCTTCATTAATCTCGCGTTCGAACTCCGCGCGCAAGCCTACGCAAAGATCCGCGGCTGGACGGACGACAGCGTTACGAGGTCCCATTGCCATTACTCTTCAAGTAATCTTCGATCAGGTCAAAGGAGACAAGGTC